>ERZ1643246.224-NODE-224-length-74604-cov-9.881487_pt1 | contig 74604 bp, 64 predicted proteins | sample MGYA00579265_ERZ1643246 | MGnify/ENA primary metagenome ERZ1643246 (study PRJEB29033, sample SAMEA4952261) | chicken gut metagenome | biome: Broiler Chicken; feature: Gastrointestinal Tract; material: Caecum | place: Ireland | collected 2018 | study: Broiler... | reverse complement strand
TAGAAGGTATCTCAATGACAAAAGATAAAAATTTACCGGAAAGTTGTTAAAAAAATGACTTACTGGAGATAAAATATAAAAATGCAGGAAAACGTGTGATTATCAACATTTTCCTGCATTTTTGTGTTATAAGTGCTGAAAAACGCGAGAAAAACAGAGAAGAGAGTATTGTTAAAATATATAAAAAATTTTGCGGAACTGAGTAAAATATGGAAAAATTGCCGGGAAAACATTGCGTTATCATGAAATTTATGATAATATTTTATCTATATGGATAAAGGTGGTGATCAGATGATTCAGGAAACTATTAATGTTGTAAAAGAGACGGAGGAAAAAGCGGATAAAATTGTAAAAGAGGCACAGCAGAAAGCAGAATCTTTGCTGTCTGAGGCACAGGAGGACGCGAAACTTCTGAAAGAAGAACAGCTGAAGAAATCCCGTGAGGAAGCAGAGCAGAAGATGGAGGCTGCAAGACAGGAAGTCAGAGCAGCTACTGAGGAAACGGAAAAGAAACTTCAAAAAGAGATTACCGCGTTGAAAGAAAATGCGGCGTCAAAGGAGAAACAGGCCATCGAGGCTGTGCTGGCAAATTTGTACTAGCCGGCATACAAAGACAACTATGAGGGCGGAAAGCCTGATCTATATCATAACCAGAGAAGGGTAAAAGACATTGGTTATGGGGGTAGTTGTGAGTAACATTATGTAAAGGAGGTATGTAGGTATGGCAATATTGCAGATGCGACGGTTCAGTATCTGCGCGATGAAGAAAAACAGAAAAGCCATATTGGAAGAACTCCAGGCACTAGGAATCATGGAAGTTGACATGTCTGCTGTCAATGATGAGACGCTTCGGCGGGACAATACGCAGGAAATGCGCCAGGATTTCGACAAAAAAGCGGTTCAGATTGATCATGCACTCGATGTACTTCAGGAGTATGCACCGGAGAAAACGTCTATGTTTGCTTCTCTGGAGGGCAGAGCTCTGGTGGAGAAAGAAGAGTACGATCAGATTGTGCAGCAGCAGGATCAGATTCTTGAAAAAGCCGACGAACTGCTGAATTTGAAGAAACAGTTGGCAGAGAATAAGGCAAGAATCGTGAAGACGGAAAACCAGGCGGAATCACTGGAACCCTGGCTGTCCCTGGATGTGCCGATGGAGTATCAGGGAACAAAGACGACAGCTGTTTTTATCGGCAGTTTCGGCAGTGAGCTGACCTTGGATCAGATCTATGAGAGACTTGCCAAGGAAGCACCGGATTTGGAAGCGATGGATATTCAGGTGATTTCTTCAGATCCGGATCAGACATGTGTGGTGGCCTTCTGTCTGAGAGAACAGAAAGCTCAGATGGAGGAAGCTCTGAGGTCTATGGGATTTTCCAGACCTTCCATGATGTCAGGAAAAGCTCCGGCACAGCAGAAAGAAGAACTGAAAGAGGAGATCCGGAACCTGGAACAGGAGGGTGCACAGATTGAACAGACGATTCAAAACTATGCGCAGGACCGCCAGAGTATGAAGATCGCTTCGGATTATTTCAGAGCCCGGGCACAGAGATATGAAGTATTGGGTGAGGTTCTCCAGTCCCGGCGCACGTTTTTAATCAGTGGATATGTTCCGGAGAAAGATGTGGCTGCATTGCAAAAGCGCATGGAAGAAAAATACGATCTTGTGGTGGACGTGGAAGAGGTAGATCCGGATGAGATGCCGATTTTGCTGAAAAACAACAAGTTTACCTGCTGCGTGGAGCCGGTTGTGGCGTCCTACGGAATGCCGACTGCAAGAGAAATTGATCCGTCAGCGATTATGTCTGTATTTTATGTAATCTTTTTCGGATTGATGCTCTCTGACGCAGCATACGGAGTGCTGGTAGCCATCGCCTGCGGAATTGCGATCAAGAAATTCCCGAGGATGGATGAGACAATGCAGAAGACACTGCGTCTGTTCCTGTATGGCGGTATCTCAACTATTTTCTGGGGTATCATGTTCGGCGGTATCTTTGGAGATGCAGTCACTGTAGTCGCAAGAGTATTCTTTGGACGTGAGATTACAATCCCGGCAGTCTGGTTCGCGCCTTTGGACGACCCGATGCTGCTGTTGATGTTCTGTATGTTAGTGGGAGTGATTCATCTGTTTGTGGGACATGGCATCAAAGGTTATCTGTGCCTGAAACAGAAACAGTATCTGGATTTCTTCTGTGATGTGGTTTTGTGGTACGTTTTCCTGATCGGTCTGATCATGATGCTGCTGCCAAGCCAGATTTTTGCATCCATGTCACCGATTGCATTTTCGTTCCCGCCGGCAGTCAATACCCTGGCGAAGGCTCTGGCCATCATCGGGGCAGTGGGAATTCTCTTAATGTCAGGCCGCGCGAATAAAAATCCGGCTCTGCGCATTGCACTCGGTGCTTATGATCTGTATAACGTTACCGGATGGCTGAGTGATGTCCTTTCTTATTCACGTCTGCTGGCTCTGGGACTGGCTACGGGAGTTATTGCTTCTGTTGTCAACCAGATGGGCAGTATGCTGGGTGGAGGAATTCCCGGCGCAATCCTGTTTATCATCGTCTTCATCATCGGTCATGCGATGAATATGGCGATTAACCTATTGGGTGCCTATGTGCACACGAATCGTCTTCAGTTTGTAGAGTTCTTCGGAAAATTCTATGACGGAGGAGGACGGCCTTTCCAACCATTTAAAGCGAAAACAAAATATGTTGATGTTAAGGAGGAAACAAGTTTATGAGTCAGTTAGGTTTAGTATATGCATTGTTAGGTGCAGCAGTAGCAGTATTTTTGGCAGGCGCAGGCTCCTCAATCGGTGTAGGTATTGCGGGACGTGCAGCAGCCGGCGTAGTCAGCGAAGATCCTGGTAAATTCGCAAAAGTTCTTATCATCCAGCTTCTGCCTGGTACCCAGGGTATCTATGGTCTGTTGGTTGGTTTCATCACTTTGTCTAAAATTGGTCTTCTGGGCGGCAATGCAGCGGCACTGGATCCGAAGACTGGTCTTCTGATCCTGGCAGCATGTCTTCCAGTTGGTATTGTAGGTCTGATTTCCGGTAAGGCACAGGGACAGACAGCAGCAGCGGCAATCGGTGTTGTGGCTAAGAAACCGGATCAGTTCGGTAAAGCCATGCTGTTCCCTGCAATGGTTGAGACCTACGCAATCCTTGCTCTTCTGATTTCTATTTTGGCTGTAACAGCAATTCCGGTATAAAAACGGCGGCAGAGTGACAAAAAATAGAAAGAAGGAGTGCGGAGAATGACTGGATTAGATAAGATGATTAACCAGATTCTGGATGAGGCGAATAGTTCCGCCAGTCAGATCCTGGAAGATGCCAGAGCTTCCGCAGAGAAGATCATGAGTGAAGCGCGGGAGGCAGCGAACAGCCTGCAGAAGGACTGGGAGAAGAAATCCGATGCAGATGTTCAGAATTATAAAGAGAGAGTTGCCTCTTCCGTGGATTTGAAGAGAAGAACTTCGATTTTGGAGGCAAAACAGGAGATTATTTCCTCCATTGTGGAGAAGGCATACACAGCGTTCACACAGAAATCAGGAGAAGAATATTTCCAGGTGATCCGGGAAATGCTGAAAAAGTTTGTGCTTCCGCAGGATGGAGAAATCTTTTTTTCCAAGAAAGATCTCGATCAGATGCCTGGGGGATTTGAAAAAGAGATTCAGGAGATCGCAGCTTCCGCTGGCGGTTCACTGAAATTATCCCGGGAACCGAAAAATCTGGACGGCGGTTTTGTTCTGGTGTACGGCGGGGTGGAAGAGAACTGTTCTTTCAAGGCGCTGTTCGCATCCAGAAAGGATGAATTACAAGATCAGGTACAAAAAGTATTATTTTCATAAAAGCGCAGATCCGCGAGAAGGAGGTATACACCTATGTATGACGAACAATACACCTACGCGGTAGCGCGAATTCGTGCAAAGGAGACGTCACTCTTTTCCCAGGCTACCATCGATCAGCTGATGGCCTGCAAGGATGAGAAGCAGTGTCTGCAGTTTCTGGTGGACAAAGGCTGGGGAGATATGGACACTCCTGTGAATGCAGAAGCAATTTTGACCCGTGAACGGGAAAAAACCTGGGAACTGATGAGAGAATTGGCGGATGACATGTCAGTGTTTGACGTGCTTACCTACTCGAATCTGTTCCACAATCTGAAGGCGGCAATCAAGGCAGTGGCTACAGGGGAGAAACATCCGAATGTCTTCTTTCGTGACTGTGCCATCAGCGGCGAGGAGATGATGGAGATTATCTCTGAGAAAAATTTCTCCAGGCTGCCGGAAAGCATGGTTCAGGTGGCCCAGGAGGCCTATGAGACGTTTCTGCATACCGGAGACGGTCAGCTGTGTGACATTATGGTGGACAAGGCAGCGTTGGATGCGATCTATGATGCCGGTAAAAAGGCAAAGGATGATATTATCCGTGATTACGCAGAGTCCACTGTGGCAGTTGCTGACATCAAGATTGCAGTGCGTTCACAAAAAACCGCGAAATCAATGGAATTTATGAAAAGGGCAATGGCAGAATGCGATTCCCTGAATGTGGATCAGTTGTCCCGTGCAGCGCTTAGCGGTATGGACGCCATTCAGGAATATCTGAGCGGCACTGTATACGCGGAGGGAGCACAGGCACTGGCAGAATCTGCATCTGCTTTTGAGAGATGGTGTGACAATCGGATTATTCAGACGATTCATCCCCAGCTCTACAATCCTTTTACAATCGGTCCCCTGGTGGCTTATGTGCTTGCCCGGGAGAACGAGATTAAGACAATACGGATTATTCTGACTGGCAAGGCCAATCAATTATCGGATGAATTTATCCGGGAAAGGGTAAGGGAGATGTATGTATAAGATTGCAGTAATCGGCGAGTATGACAGCATTTATGGATTCGCTGCGCTGGGTCTGGATACGTTTCCAGTATCTGATCCGGAGGAGGCAAAGACGAAGCTGCAGGAGCTGGCAGAAGGCTCTTATGCGGTGATTTACATCACAGAAGCCCTGGCGGCTCTGTTGAAGAAGGAGATAGAGAAATATCGGGAGATGCTTCTCCCGGCAATTATTCAGATTCCGGGTGTGTCAGGAAACACCGGTGCCGGTGTGGCCGGAGTCAAGAAGTCGGTGGAGCAGGCAGTTGGCTCGGATATTCTCTTTGGACAGGAAAATTAGGAAAGTGGGTGATTTGTTCAAATGAGCAAAGGAACGATAAAAAAGGTGGCCGGTCCCCTGGTTATCGCTGAGGGCATGAGAGATGCCAATATGTACGATGTGGTCCGTGTAAGTAATCAGCGATTAATCGGAGAGATCATCGAGATGCACGGTGATCAGGCTTCCATCCAGGTATATGAGGAGACCTCAGGCCTGGGTCCGGGAGAGCCGGTAGAATCCATGGAAGTGCCGCTGTCTGTGGAACTGGGACCTGGACTGATCTCCAGTATCTACGACGGAATTCAGCGTCCTTTGGACGATATTATGAAAGTGACAGGAAGCAACAGTCTGAAACGAGGCGTCGAGGTTGCGTCCCTGAAACGTGATAAAAAATGGAATTTTGTTCCGGTTGCAAAACCGGGAGATGAGGTGTCTGGCGGAGATGTGCTGGGAACAGTTCAGGAGACCGTTCTGGTACAGCAAAAGATCATGGTGCCTCCGAATATGAAAGGTAAAGTCAAAGATATCAAGGCTGGAGAGTTCACCGTTGACGAGGTGGTTGTAGTACTTGAGACAGAGGATGGGGACAAAGAGCTGACGATGGTTCAGAAATGGCCTGTGCGTGTAGGACGTCCTTATCAGAAGAAACTGGCTCCGAAGATTCCGCTTGTGACCGGCCAGCGTGTTATCGACACCATGTTCCCCATTGCCAAAGGCGGTGTGGCAGCCGTTCCGGGACCGTTCGGAAGCGGCAAAACAGTGATTCAGCACCAGCTGGCAAAATGGGCGGAGGCAGATATCGTGGTTTATATCGGCTGCGGCGAGCGTGGAAATGAGATGACCGACGTATTGAATGAGTTCCCGGAACTGAAAGACCCGAAGACCGGACAGCCTTTGATGGAGCGTACCGTTTTGATTGCCAACACTTCGGATATGCCTGTGGCAGCCCGTGAGGCATCTATCTATACAGGAATTACCATTGCAGAGTATTTCCGTGATATGGGATATTCTGTGGCATTGATGGCAGACTCCACATCCCGTTGGGCAGAGGCACTTCGAGAGATGTCAGGACGTCTGGAGGAGATGCCCGGTGAGGAAGGTTACCCGGCATATCTGGGAAGCCGTCTGGCTCAGTTCTACGAGAGAGCCGGACATGTGATCTGTCTGGGAAGCGACAACCGGGAAGGTGCTCTGACTGCGATTGGTGCCGTGTCTCCGCCTGGCGGTGATACCTCCGAGCCGGTATCTCAGGCAACCTTGCGTATTGTAAAAGTGTTCTGGGGACTGGATTCCGCTCTGGCATACAAACGTCATTTCCCGGCTATCAACTGGCTGACCAGTTATTCCCTGTATCTGGATGATGTGGGACCATGGTTTGACAAGAATGTGTCTGACGACTGGATGAGCCTGAGACAGAAGATGATGACACTGCTTCAGGAAGAGGCTGAGCTGGATGAGATCGTGCAGATGGTAGGTATGGATGCACTGTCTCCGGGAGACCGTCTGAAGATGGAGGCGGCAAGATCTATCCGTGAGGACTTCCTGCATCAGAACTCTTTCCATGAGGTAGATACTTATACCTCTCTGGAAAAACAGCACTATATGATGAAGTTGGTGCTGGCATTCTATGAGGAGGGGGCAGCTGCCCTGAAAGAAGGCGTGCAGATCAATGATCTGGTGAAACTGCCTGTCCGTGAGAAAATCGGACGTTATAAATATACACTGGAAGACAACCTTACCGGCGAATATGAAGCAGTAGACAAAGAACTGACGGCAGAGATTGCCGGCTTGGTAGGAAAGGAGGACCAGTAAAATGCCAAAAGAGTATAGAACCATACAGGAAGTTGCAGGTCCTTTGATGCTGGTAGAGGGCGTAGAGAATGTTACTTACGATGAACTCGGTGAGATCGAGCTGGCCAATGGAGATATCCGCCGCTGCAAGGTGCTTGAGATTGATGGAAGCAATGCATTGGTTCAGTTGTTCGAGAGTTCTACCGGTATTAACCTGTCAAACAGCAAAGTCCGTTTCCTGGGCCGAAGCATGGAGCTTGGCGTGTCAGAGGATATGCTGGGCCGTGTATTTGACGGTCTGGGCCGTCCCATTGATGATGGGCCGGAGATCCTTCCGGATGAGAGAAGAGATGTCAACGGTCTGCCGATGAATCCGGCGGCCCGTGTATACCCGGAGGAGTTTATTCAGACAGGAATCTCTGCCATTGATGGATTGAACACCCTGGTTCGTGGACAGAAGCTGCCGATCTTCTCAGCTTCCGGTCTGCCCCACGCGCAGCTGGCAGCACAGATTGCCAGACAGGCAAAAGTACGTGGAACTTCGGAACCTTTCGCCGTAGTATTTGCGGCAATGGGTATCACATTTGAGGAATCGAACTTCTTCATTGAGAGTTTCCGGGAGAGCGGAGCGATTGACCGTACCGTTTTGTTCATCAACCTGGCCAATGACCCGGCTGTAGAGCGTATCTCCACACCGAAGATGGCTCTGACTGCTGCGGAGTATCTGGCGTTTGAGAAGAACATGCATGTGCTGGTTATCCTGACAGATATCACCAACTATGCAGATGCGCTTCGAGAAGTCTCCGCGGCACGTAAAGAGGTTCCGGGACGCCGTGGATATCCGGGCTACATGTACACAGACCTGGCTACTATCTACGAGCGTGCAGGACGTCAGAAAGGCAAGAACGGAAGTATCACCATGATTCCGATTCTGACCATGCCTGAGGATGATAAGACTCACCCGATCCCTGACTTGACCGGATACATCACAGAGGGACAGATTATTCTGAGTCGTGATTTGTACCGAAAAGGTATTGCGCCGCCAATCGATGTTTTGCCTTCCCTGTCCCGTCTGAAAGATAAAGGTATCGGCGAGGGCAAGACCCGTGCAGATCACTCCAATACGATGAACCAGCTGTTTGCTGCATACTCCCGTGGAAAAGACGCCAAAGAGTTGATGACAATTCTGGGTGAAGCGGCATTGTCTGACATCGATTTGATCTATGCGAAATTTGCGGATGCGTTTGAAGAAGAATATGTATCCCAGGGATACAATGCAAACCGTGATATTGAGGAGACACTGGAGATTGGATGGAAATTGCTTTCGATTCTGCCTAGAAGCGAGCTGAAACGTATTGATGAGAAATACCTGGATATGTACTATGGCAAATAAGTGCGTAGAGGTTTCGTCAAGACAACAGATCTCGTCATAGAAGAAAGAAGGTGAAGGAATTTGGCATCTACCCAGGTGAACCCGACCCGAATGGAGTTAACCAAACAGAAGAAGAAATTAGTGACAGCAGTGAGGGGACATAAGCTTCTGAAGGATAAACGTGATGAGCTGATGCGTCAATTTCTGGATCTGGCACGTGAGAATATGGCACTTCGATTGAAAGTGGAAGAGGGGATCCGCTCGGCTAATGTGAACTTTGTCATCGCCAAAGCAGGAATGTCAGAGGAAACTCTGAATACAGCGCTGATGGCGCCGAAGCAGGAGGTCTATCTGGAGACGGACAAGAAGAATGTCATGAGTGTAAATATTCCCACATTTTCATATAAGACCAGGACGGCAGATGCGAATGATATCTATTCCTATGGTTTTGCCTTTACCTCCAGCGATTTGGACGGAGCGGTGAAATCTCTGGCGGATATTCTTCCGGATATGCTGAAACTGGCAGAGTGTGAGAAAGCCTGTCAGTTGATGTCAGCGGAGATCGAGAAGACCAGACGTCGGGTAAATGCTCTGGAGCATGTGATCATCCCCAGGGCACAGGAAAATATCAAATACATTACCATGAAACTGGATGAAAATGAGAGAAGTACACAGATCCGTCTGATGAAAGTGAAAGACATGGTTCTGGAAGACGCTCACAAATACAGTGAACGTCCGGTTCGGGAAATGTAAAATATCAGAAAATTGAGAGCTGCTGTGAGTAAAATTCAAACTTACAGCAGCTTTTGTTTTGGGTTCTGAGGATGAAAAATTAAGAAATATTTAAGAAAAACTAGTATTTATTACTGAAAAAGGGAAAGAAAAAAAGGTAAAAACGTAGAAAATGCAAAAAAAGAAATATAATAATTGACTTTTTTATAGGAGAAAGTTACAATAAAACCATAGGATCGTGCACGATTTGAAAATAAAACAAAAAGAGCAAAAACTAATGGGGGTTTCCTGAAAATGGATATACAAAAATCCGGTTTTTGGGAGAAAGTTCGTGAAAAGAAGCGTAGAAAAAGAGGCTGTAAAGTCTGAAACAAGGAGTGTTTTCTGAATAATTCGAAGGAGGGCGACCAAAATGGTTATAGAAAACTTTGAACAGCTGCGGGATAAAGTGCAGTCTGCGGGAAAATGCAAGGTTGTGGTAATTGCGGCACATGATGCGCATACACTGGAAGCTGTCTTGAAGACAAAGGATGAAGGTATTCTGGACTATGTTCTTGTGGGAAAAGAAAAAGAAATTCTCGAGATCGGAAAATCCCTGGGACATGAAATTGACCCGGCAGATGTGATTGACAGTCCAACAGACGAAGATGCAGTGGAGAAGGGGATCCAGTTAATTCGTGAAGGAAAAGCTGATTTTATTCAGAAAGGACTTCTGCAGACTTCCACTCTGTTAAAAGGGGTAGTGGATAAAGAAAAAGGAATCAGAACCGGAAAGGCAATGTCTCATGTGGCTCTTCTGGATATTCCAACATACCACAAAGTCGTTGGGGTGACGGACGGTGGAATGATGTTATATCCGGATCTGGCAAAGAAAAAAGACATCGCTAACAATGCGGTTGAAATGTTCCGGGGCTTTGGCTATGAGAGACCGAAGATGGCAGCGCTGTGTGCAGTGGAAGTGCTGAATCCCAAGATGCAGGCCACAGTGGATGCGGCTGAACTGCAGAAGATGGCGGATGCAGGAGAGATTCCGAACTGCGATTTTGCAGGTCCGATTTCCATGGACCTGGCAGTGAGCAAGGAGTCCGCACAGATTAAAGGATTTGACAGTCCGGTGACCGGAGAGGTGGATATTTTCCTGGTTCCCAATATTGATGTTGGAAACATTATGGTGAAATCTCTGCTGATGTTTGGAAACGCGCGGATGGCCGGCTGTGTAGTGGGAGCGAAGTGTCCGATCGCATTGAACTCCAGAAGTGCAACATTTGAGGAAAAATATTATTCACTTTTGGCTTGTGCTTGTATGGTGAAGAAGTAAACCACAGCGAATGAAGGAGGTAAAGCAGGAAATGAAAAAATTAATGACAGGCGATGAGGCAATCGCTAGAGGTGCTTATGAGGCGGGTGTACGTTTTGCGTCAGCTTATCCCGGCACACCAAGTACGGAAATTTTGGAAAATATTGCTACTTACGATGAAATCACAGCAGAGTGGGCTCCCAACGAGAAGGTTGCCATGGAGTCTGCAATCGGCGCGGCAATCGGCGGAGTGAGAAGTATCGTATCTATGAAGCATGTGGGTGTGAATGTGGCTGCGGATCCTCTGTTTACCTGGGCATATATGGGTGTGAATGCAGGAAACGTGATCGTAACTGCGGATGAGCCAGGAATGTATTCTTCTCAGAATGAGCAGGATAACCGTAACTACGCAAGATCAGCAAAACTGGCTATGCTGGAGCCTTCCAACAGCCAGGAATGTCTGGATATGGTGAAAGCCGCTTACGAACTGGGCGAGAAATATGACACACCGTTTATGATCCGTATGACCACACGTGTATGTCATTCCAAATCCGTTGTTGAGATTCATGACCGTGTGGAAGTTCCGATCAAAAACTGGGAGAAGAACCCGGCAAAATATGTCTGTCTGCCGGCAAACGCGAGACCAATGCGTGTGAAACTGGAAGAGAGACTGAAAACTCTGGCTGAGTACAGTGAGACTTCTCCGTTTAACCGCGTGGAGATGGGAGATACCTCCGTGGGCGTTATCGCTTCCGGAATCTGCTATTACTATGCGAAAGAAGTATGGGGAGACAAAGCTTCTTACCTGAAACTGGGATTCACGAATCCGCTGCCTGCAAAACTGATCAAAGATTTCTGCAGCAAGGTGGATAAAGTTTATATTCTCGAGGAAAATGATCCTTACATTGAAGACTTCGTAAAGATGATCGGATGCGAGTGCATCGGAAAAGATATCTTCCCGAAATGGGGCGAGATGACTCCGGATGTTGTGCGCGAGGCAGTTGGCGGAGAGAAACCGAAGATGATCGAATTTGATCACAGCAAGCTGATTAACCGTGCTCCTACATTCTGTGCAGGATGTCCGCACCGTGGACTCTTCTACCGCCTTGGCAAGAGGAAAGACATCATGATCAGCGGTGACATTGGATGTTATACTCTGGCAGCAGGAGCTCCGTATAAAGCAATGGATTCCACCGTATGTATGGGTGCCAGCATCAGTTTGGGACATGGAGCCCAGAAAGCTTTCAATATGGGAGATACCGGACGCCGCGTAGTGACTGTATTGGGTGACTCCACATTCTTCCACACAGGTGTGAACTCTCTGATCAATACCGTATATAACAACAGCAATACGATTAATATCATCCTTGATAACCGTATCACTGGTATGACAGGACATCAGCAGAACCCAGGTACCGGATTTAATGCCAAAGGGGAACCGGCGAACATGATTATTCTGGAGGATCTGGTAAAAGCAATCGGCATCAAACATGTCTTTGTAATCAATCCGAATAATCTGAAAGAGGTTGACGAGGCGATCGATAAATGCCTGGCAATCAAAGATGAACCGTCTGTAATCATCACCAGATGGCCATGTGTACTGAAGAAATTCTCTCAGGCTGACCTGGATGAGTTTGACAATCTGTTCAAGACCAAGAACAAGATTGATCCGGATAAGTGTATCGGATGTAAAGCTTGTCTGAAGACAGGATGCCCGGCTCTGAACTATGATAAGGTAAACAAGAAAGTACATATTAACCGTGCACAGTGCGTAGGATGTGACGTTTGTACACAGGTCTGCAAGAAGGACGCCATTTCGAAGGAGGATTAAGGACGATGACAAAGAGTATCTTATTAGTTGGTGTAGGTGGACAGGGAACGATCCTTGCCAGTAAAATACTGACTTTAGGCTTAATGGAAGCTGGTTATGATGTGAAAATGAGTGAGATCCATGGAATGTCTCAGCGTGGTGGAAGCGTATCCTCACAGGTGCGCTACGGTGATGAAGTGTATTCACCGGTAATCGAAAAAGGAACGGCTGATATCATCGTTTCCTTCGAAAAAATGGAAGCACTGAGAGCCCTGGATTATCTGAAAGAAGGCGGTGTGCTGGTTGTCAATAACGAACAGATCGATTCTATGTCTGTCATCACCGGACAGGAAGAGTATCCGGATGATGTACTGGACATTATCGAGGCACATGCGAAAGCAACTGTAATCAACGCGACAGAGCTGGCAAGAGATCTCGGAAACGAGAAAGCGGCCAATATCATTCTGTTGGGTACCATTATTAAGTCAATGGGTCTGGAACAGATTGACTGGGAAAGCATTTTGAGAGCAAATATCAAACCTCAGTTTGTGGATCTGAACCTGAAGGCTATTAAAGTGGGAATGGAGGCAGTATAACCGATTATAGTATTCTGATGGTAGCGGGTAGTTCTTTTGCTGACTGGCAGAAAGATTTATTCTAAACCTCAGTTTTACGGAGGTGTAGACAATGACATACAAGTTGTTGATAATTAATCCTGGATCTACCAGCACAAAGCTGGCAATTTATGAGAATGAAAATAAGGTTGTGCAGGAGAATATCGAGCATGACGCGGCGGAGCTGGGGAAATATGATCAGATTCCGGATCAGATTCCTTTCCGCATGAAGATCATCCAGGAATTTATGAAAAAAAACGGGGTGAAGATGGAAGAGCTGTCCGCAATCGTGGGACGTGGAGGCCTGGTTCCAGGACTCCATGCCGGCGGATATACGGTAAATGATGAACTGTTTTATGCTCTGGAGAGTGATATCAGTTCTCCCCATGCTTCAAACCTTGGCGGTATGTTGGCAAAGCTATGTGCAGAACCCCTCGGGATCCCTGCTTATATCTATGACGCAGTGACCGGAGGCGAGTTGACCCCAGTCGCACAGGTAACTGGTATCCCAGAGATTACCAGACAGAGCTTCTGTCATCTGCTGAACAGCCATGCGATGGCTTTGAAATATGCAAAGTCCATTGGCAAGGATTATAAAGATTTAAATCTGATTGTTGCCCATCTGGGCGGAGGCGTATCAATCAGTGTACATTCCAAGGGAAAGATCGTGGATTCACTGGGAGATGACGATGGACAGTTCTCGCCTGAGAGAGCGGGAAGTGTGCCGGGGCTGCAGTTGGTGGAACTGTGCTTCTCCGGCAATTACACCAGGGCTGAGATGAAGAAAAAGGTTCGTGGAAAAGGCGGTATGTATGCTCATCTGGGAACCAGTGACTGCAGAGTCATCGAGAAGATGATCAAAGACGGCGATGAGCATGCGGCATTGATTTTCCGTGCGCAGGCGTATCAGATCGCAAAGGGAATTGGCTTGTTGAGCGTGGCTCAGAGAGGCAATACGGATGCCGTTATTTTGACGGGAGGTGTTGCACATTCCAAGATGTTAACCGCAATGGTGGAGGAATATGCAGGTTTTATCGCACCGATCGTGGTCCTTCCAGGTGAAAATGAAATGGAAGCGCTGGCATTTGGAGGACTCAGACTGCTGAGAGGTGAGGAAGAACCTCATGTTTATCACCTGCCAAGTGTCCGAAACAAACATAAAAGCTATCGTCACTGGCGTCCATCATAAACTGCAAAGAGAGGACACGGAAAATCAGGTACGCCCTCCGGGTTTTCCGGTCTCTCTGTATTATATAATATTTTTTCAACACACAAAGAGGCGAACTCCTCAGATGGGAGTTCGCCTCTTTGTGTGTTATGTAAACTGTGATGCTGCTTATTTTCCGTAGTAACACTTGGTGTAGATTTCTTTCATCTCAGGCATCAGCGGATATCTCGGGTTTGCGCCGGTACACTGATCGTTGAAGGCCTGTTCTGTCATAGCATCCAGGGTGTCGAAGAAGTATTTCTCATCCACACCGTATGCCTGAATGCTTGGCTTGATCTCGATAGCTTTTTTCAGATCTTCCAGTTTTGCGATCAGTTTATCGAATACTTCCTGATCATCTTTGCCGGTCAGGCCGACATAACGTCCGATTTCCGCATAGCGGGCAAGTGCGTGGGGATATTCATACTGTGGGAAGGTTCCCATTCTGGTAGGAACTTCCGCCGCATTGTATTTCATCACATCGGTCAGAATCACTGCATTTGCGATACCGTGTGGGAGATGATGGAAGGCTCCCAGTTTGTGAGCCATGGAGTGATTCAGTCCCAGGAAGGCATTGGCGAAGGCCATACCTGCCAGACAGGAAGCATTTGCCATGTGATCTCTGGCTTCCACGTCGGTTCCATCTTTGTAGGCTCTTGGCAGGTAATCAAATACCAATTTGATTGCCTTCAGAGATAAGCCCTGTGTGAAATCGCTGGCCATAATGGATACATAAGACTCGATGGCATGAGTCATAACATCGATACCGGAAGCACAGGTCAGCCCTTTTGGCTGGCTCATCATGTTATCTGTGTCTACAATTGCCATGTTCGGCATCAGCTGATAGTCTGCCAGCGGCCATTTCACACCGGTGTCCTGATCGGTGATGATGGCGAAAGGAGTCACCTCAGAGCCTGTTCCTGATGAAGTGGGAATTGCCACGAAATAAGCTTTCTCACCCATCTTCGGGAAGGTGTAGACTCTCTTACGGATATCCATGAAATCCATTGCCATATCATCGAAGTTGGCATCCGGATGCTCATAGAGTACCCACATGACTTTGCCGGCATCCATTGCGGAACCGCCGCCGAGGGCAATGATGCAATCCGGCTCAAACGCACGCATGGCAGCCGCGCCGGCTTTTGCACTGGCAAGTGTGGGATCGGGAGCTACATCGTAGAAACAGGTATGAACGATTCCCATGGAATCCAGTTTGTCTTCGATCTTTTTGGTATATCCGTTCTTGTAAAGGAAAGTATCGGTCACAATGAAAGCTCTCTTCTTGTGCATAATTGTGCCAAGCTCATCCAGAGCAACCGGGGTACATCCTTTCTTAAAGTATACTTTTTGAGGAGCACGGAACCAAAGCATATTTTCTCTCCTTTCAGCTACGGTCTTGATGTTGAGCAGATGTTTGACACCCACATTTTCGGATACGGAGTTGCCGCCCCAGGAACCACAGCCAAGGGTGAGAGAAGGCTCCAGTTTGAAGTTGTACAGATCACCGATACCGCCCTGGGATGATGGCGTATTGATGAGAATACGGCAGGTCTTCATGGCAGCTGCATGTTTTGCCATTTTTTCTTTCTCGTTGACATTCACATAGAGGGAAGAAGTATGGCCGTAACCGCCGTCCGCGACAAGCTGAGCAGCTTTGTTCAGTGCGTCATCGAAGTCTTTTGCTTTGTACATTGCCAGAACCGGAGAAAGTTTTTCATGGGCAAAAGGTTCCGAGATGTCCACGGATTCCACTTCGCCGATGAGAATCTTGGTATTTTCCGGCACGTTCACACCTGCCATGGAGGCAATTACCGGGGCCGGCTGGCCGACGATTTTTGCATTCAGGGCACCGTTGATTAAAATGGTGGAACGGACTTTGTCCAGTTCGTCTGGCTTCAGGAAATAGCAGCCTCTTCTGAGAAATTCAGCTTTTGCTGCTTCGTATACAGATTCCAGCACAGTGACGGACTGCTCGGATGCACAGATCATACCATAATCAAAGGTCTTTGAGTGAATAATGGAGTTGACCGCCATACGGATGTCAGCGGATTCATCGATGATGGCGGGTGTGTTTCCAGGTCCTACACCGATTGCCGGTTTGCCGGAGGAGTAAGCCGCCTTCACCATTCCCGGACCGCCGGTCGCAAGAATCAGATCAGAATCCTGCATAACTTTATTGGTGAGTTCCAGAGAGGGAACATCAATCCATCCGATGATCTCTTCGGGAGCGCCGGCTTCTACAGCTGCATTCAGAACAATTTTGGCAGCCTCAGCGGTACATTTCTTGGCGCGCGGGTGAGGACTGATGATAATTGCGTTTCTGGTTTTCAGAGCGATCAAAGTCTTGAAAATTGCTGTGGATGTAGGGTTCGTGGTAGGGATTACAGCTGCAATCAGTCCTACAGGTTCCGCAATTTTCTTGATCCCGTATACAGGATCTTCGGAGATTACGCCGCAGGTCTTTGTGAATTTGTAAGCGTTATAAACATATTCAGCAGCATAGTGATTCTTGATGACTTTGTCTTCTACCAGACCCATTCCCGTTTCCTCTACTGCCATTTTGGCCAGTGGGATACGTGCTTTGTTGGCAGCTGTGGCAGCAGCTAAGAAAATCTTATCTACCTGCTCCTGTGTGTAGGTTGAGAAAATTTTCTGAGCTTCTCTCATTTTTGCCATTTTGTCGGACAGAGCTTCCACAGAGTCGATGACAGGTACGAGGTTTTCTTTCTTTGGCATAACTTATCCTCCTAATAATGTTAAAAAAATATCTAGCTGGTTGCTCGTTTACTATGCTTTATTATATACATATCTTTAGAAAAATGTCAATAACAAATCAAATATATGAAATTAAAAGAAAAATTTAACATAATTAAATGAAAATTAATTATATTGCGTAATAAATTCTGATAAAATTAACGTAATTGATAATAATATAACGTTAATTAAATATCAATAACGAAGAAAAATAAACAATCCATCCCGGTGAAAAAAGGAAAATGGGGATGGATTGTTTAGGATCATTTTAAAGTTTTAATAAAATAAAGTTTTACAGACGTGATAGTTTATTTTTTCATGTTTGCACGCTTCCGTTCCCGTGGGTCCAGAATTCGTTTACGGATTCTGAGACTGGAAGGAGTGACCTCCAGCAATTCATCAGAGTCGATAAACTCCAGTGCCTGTTCCAGGCTTAAAATTTTTGGAGGTGTCAGCTTCAGTGCCTCATCCGCAGAGGAAGAACGGGTGTTGGTCAGATGCTTGGTTTTGCACACGTTCAGCTCAATATCTTCGGCTTTTCCGTTCTGACCGATGACCATACCGGAGTATACTTTGGTGCCTGGTCCGATGAACAGAGTTCCTCTGTCCTGGGCAGAGAACAGGCCGTAGGCAACGGCTTCACCCGCCTCAAAGGCGATCAGAGAGCCTTGTTTGCGGTACTGAAGGTCACCTTTATATGGGGCATAACCGTCATAGATGGTGTTCAGCACACCGGTTCCTTTGGTGATGGTCAGGAACTCGTTGCGGAATCCGATTAATCCGCGGGCAGGAATGGCGAATTCCAGACGACAGGTACCGTCACTTAACTGACTCATACCATGAAGTTCCCCTTTGCGCTCGCTGAGTTTCTGGATGACAGATCCGGAGAATTCTTCAGGAACATCGATGTAGGCGATCTCCATAGGCTCCAGTTTACGGCCGCGCTCGTCTTCATGGTAGAGGACTTCTGCTTTGCTGACCGCGAATTCATAACCTTCCCGGCGCATATTTTCAATCAGGACAGACAGGTGAAGTTCTCCACGTCCAGATACTTTAAAGCACTCGGTCGTGTCAGTCTCTTCCACACGGAGACTGACGTCTGTGTTCAATTCCCGCATCAGACGGTCCCGGATGTGGCGGGAGGTCACGTATTTTCCTTCCTGTCCGGCCAGGGGACTGTCATTTACCATGAAATTCATGGAGATTGTAGGCTCGGAGATCTTCTGGAAGGGGATCGGATCTGCATGTTCCGGATCGCAGATGGTGTCTCCGATATGCAGGTTTGCGATACCTGAGATTGCAACGATGGAACCGATCTGGGCTTCACGCTCTTCCACCTTGTTCAGTCCGTCGAACTCATAAAGCTTACTGATTTTGACACGATTCCGTTTTTCCGGATCGTGCTCATTGACGATGATGACATCCTGGTTGACACGGATGGTTCCACGCTCTACTTTTCCCACACCGATACGTCCCACGTACTCATTGTAATCGATGGTGCTGATCAGTACCTGGGTGGGGGCCTCCGGGTCACCTTCCGGCGCCGGAATATAGTTCAGAATGGTCTCAAAAAGAGGAACCATATTGTCGGAAGGCTCATTTAGATCTGCCATGGCACAGCCTGTCTTGGCGGAGGCATAGAGGAATGGACATTCCAGCTGCTCATCCGATGCATCCAGATCCATCAGCAGCTCCAGTACCTCATCTTCAACTTCTTCCGGACGAGCCTCCGGGCGGTCGATTTTGTTGATACATACGATAACTTTCAGATTGAGTTCCAGAGCTTTTTTCAGAACAAATTTTGTCTGCGGCATAGGTCCCTCGAAGGCGTCCACTAACAGAATGACGCCATCGACCATCTTCAGAACACGTTCTACCTCGCCGCCGAAATCAGCGTGTCCCGGAGTGTCGACGATATTGATTTTTGTATTTTTGTAATAGACAGCCGTATTTTTGGAGAGAATTGTAATACCACGTTCTCTCTCCAGATCGTTGGAATCCATGACTCTCTCACGGACTTCCTGATTTTCCCGGAATACACCGCTTTGTTTTAATAATTCATCTACCAAAGTTGTCTTGCCATGATCAACGTGGGCGATAATCGCCACGTTGCGTACATCATCGCGCTTGATTTTCATAGGTTAACAGTCCTTTCTATTTCTGATATCCCGTTTTGATCATAAAATTTTCTACATATTAAATGGAGTCAACCTCTCAAGTGTATCATATTTTCGGAAGATTACAAGGTCAAACAAAAAAATTTTATTTTTGGTTCTAAAAAGGCGAGGGGGATAATACAAATATATAGAAAACCGTAACGGCGAAGGCAACATCTTTGGATGGGACTGTTGAGAGCGTATGGTACAACTAAGAGGAAGGGGAACTATCAATCATGGCAGATAAGATTATTGAAAACAATCAGGTATCTATTATGGGAAAAATCGCGACGGACTTTACGTTCAGCCATCAGGTCTTCGGGGAAGGATTCTATACGATGGAACTTCTTGTGAAGAGGCTGAGTGACTCGGAAGACAGGATTCCGCTTATGGTTTCAGAGCGGCTGGTGGACGTGACGCAGGATTATGTGGGCGAGTATATCCAGGTGCACGGACAATTCCGTTCCTACAATCGGCATGAGGAAAAACGGAATCGACTGGTTTTGTCTGTATTTGTGAGAGAGTTGAGCTTTGTGGAGGAAGAAGACGATTCTCTTGCGGTAAACCAGATTTTTCTGGATGGCTACATCTGCAAGCCGCCAGTGTACCGCAAGACACCTCTGGGGAGGGAGATCGCGGATCTTCTGCTGGCTGTGAACCGCCCATACGGGAAGTCAGACTACATACCTTGCATCTGCTGGGGAAGAAATGCGCGTTATGCCTCAGCTTTTGAGGTGGGAGGACATGTCTTGCTCTGGGGAAGAATTCAGAGCAGGGATTATATGAAAAAAATTGGTGAAAATGAGATGGAAAAGAGAACTGCCTATGAGGTATCTGTCAGCAAACTGGAATATTTGGAGTGATAAAAGGGCCAAAGCTTGCAATTTCGGGCATTTTGCTGTAATATATACCTAATTTATGGTATCAGAAGAAATTTATTCCGCCGGCAATGCTCCGGGGAGAAGCCACATATGAGTTTTTAAGAAGGAAGCAATATGAAAAAAGGACTTGTAGAAGTGTACTGCGGTACCGGAAAGGGAAAATCAACTCTGGCTCTGGGACAGAGTGTCCGCGAGTGTGCGCGGGGAAAGAGTGTAATCATCATTCAGTTTCTGAAAGGTAAGGAGAGCGATGAGCTGGAATTTATTGAGGGATTAAAGGAGCTGGACTTGAAAATGTTCCGGTTTGAGAAGTCGAAATCCTGTTATGAGAATCTGAATGACCAGGAAAAATCCGAGGAGATCAATAACATCCGGAACGGATTGAATTTTGCCAAGAAGGTGATTGCCACAGAGGAATGTGATATGTTGGTTCTCGATGAGATCTTCGGAGTTGTGGATCACGGAATCATGGCTGTGGAAGACTTGAAACGGCTGCTGGAAATGGTGGATACCATGCATGTCGTGTTGACAGGAGACCGCTGCCCGGAGGAGATCAAGCCCGTGGCAGACTGTATCACGGTTCTGGAGTCGATGGCACCTGGAACAGAAGAGTCTTGCAAATAAATACATTGACATTTAGAAAGAATCATGCTATAGTTACAGCAATTATAGGTATGGGAGATAGAGGTTGCGTTTTTCATCAGTATGCTGTCGGATGCGGCAGGCGCAGAGGAAGGCAGATGAAAGGGGAAAACGCCGAAAGAACAGATTTCCTGGCAGATTTGTTCTTGGGCGCACAGTTAAGAACTGTGTGACTGTCATCGTAAGATGGTGCGCTATCTAAAGAGACAATATCAGATTCTTTAGAGGCGGACGTGGGTCGGCCTCTTTTTTCGTCAGCAATAGGGTGTTTTATTGTTCTATTTATCTTTTTAAGGAGGAAAACGATATGGCAATTTTCAAAGGTGCAGGTGTAGCGATTGTGACCCCAATGCTTCCAAATGGAGAGATTAATTATGATAAACTTGCGGAATTGATTGAATTTCAGATTTCGAACGGTACAGATGCGATTATTATCTGCGGAACGACCGGTGAGTCTTCCACTTTAACACATGAAGAGCATATGGCTGCGATTAAATTCACCATTGAGAGAGTGGCAAAAAGGGTGCCGGTAATCGCCGGAACAGGATCCAACGATACGAACACAGCAATTATTATGTCAAAAGAGGCAGAGTCCTATGGCGCGGATGCTCTTTTGATTGTGACGCCATACTATAATAAGGCGACACAGAAGGGCCTGATTGCTCATTATACAGCGATTTCCGAGGCAGTTTCCACACCGATTATTATGTACAATGTGCCCAGCCGTACTGGATGTAATATTCAGCCGGCCACCGCTGTGACAATTGTAAAAAATACCAAGAATGTGGTGGGTATTAAAGAGGCATCCGGAGATATCTCCCAGATCGCGAAGCTGATGGCACTGGCGGATGGATGTATAGAACTGTATTCCGGTAATGACGATCAGGTCGTGCCGATTATGTCCCTCGGAGGCAACGGTGTAATCTCTGTTCTGTCCAATGTGGCGCCGAAGGAAACTCATGATATGGTTATGAAGTATCTGGAGGGCGATGTGAAGGGAAGCTGTGAGATTCAGCTTAAGGCAATGGATCTGGTGGAAGCATTGTTCTGTGAAGTGAATCCGATTCCTGTCAAAACTGCTTTGAATCTGATGGGAATGGAAGTTGGACCGCTTCGTCTTCCGATGACAGAGATGGAACCTGCAAACTTGGAGAGACTGAAAAAGGCTATGGTTGAGTTCGGAATCAAGCTGGCTTAGTGAGGAGAGAGTGAAATGACAAGGATTATCATGCATGGCTGTAATGGCCATATGGGTCAGGTGATCAGCGGACTGGCAGCCCAGGATCCGCAGACAGAGATTGTGGCAGGAATTGATGTGGCGGATAATCGGGAGAATGCATATCCAGTCTTTACGACGTTGGATGCCTGCCAGGTTGAGGCGGATGCGATTATTGATTTCTCCAATGCGAGCGCAGTGGATGCACTGATGGATTACAGTGCTGCCCGTCAGATTCCTCTGGTGCTGTGCACCACAGGTTTGAGTGAGGAACAGCTGGCGAAGGTGGAGGAGACCAGCAAAAAAGTGGCTGTCCTCCGGTCAGCGAATATGTCTCTGGGAATCAATACTTTATTCAAATTGATTCAGGAGGCAGCGAAGGTTTTGGCAGCAGCAGGTTTTGATATGGAGATTGTGGAGAGACATCACCATCTGAAAGTGGATGCTCCCAGCGGAACGGCGCTGGCTCTGGCCGACAGCCTGAACGATGCCATGGGCGGTCAATATCACTATGTATATGACCGCAGTCAGGTGAGACAGAAACGGGATGACAAGGAGATCGGCATCAGTGCAGTCCGGGGCGGAACAATTGTGGGAGAACATGAGATTATCTTCGCAGGACCGGATGAGGTGATTGAGTTTAAACACACTGCCTACTCAAAAGCGGTCTTTGGAAAAGGAGCCTTGGAGGCAGCGAAATTCCTGGCAGGAAAGCCAGCAGGCAAATATGATATGAAAGACGTCATTAATGGATGATACATTATATATAGAAGAAACTGGATTCGGCGGCGGATCCAGTTTTTGTTTTAAATTGAAAAAGTGCATAAGAAAAGATTCTTTGGAACATACTACTTCTATCGAAAGTACAATTTGGAAAAGGAGATCTGAGTATGAGAAAAATGAGAAAGCTTTTATTGTGCAGCAGTATGGTTCTGGCATTGGCAATGGCGGCAGGCTGCGGGGATCCGTCTGAGACGGATTCCAAAGATCAGGAGACCACCGAGGATGCCACGGGAACGGATGATTCTGTCGATGAAAATGATAAACAGGAAAATGACAGCACCACGGAAGATACCGACCGGGATACGACGGATAATCCGGCGGAGGATCTGGGAGATGGCGTGAAAGATCTGGGAGACGGTGTTGGTGATGCTGTGGAAGACGTCGGCGATGCCGTGGAGGACACCTTTGACGGAGATGATACGAATAACGGAGAATCTGGGAATGGCCAGGAAAATACCAGCGGAACAGCCGATGATTCCAGCTCCAGGTGACCATAAAGGATGACTTGCGCACTCTGAATGTGCATGGTATTATCAATGCATGAGAGGATGTGAAAATGATGAAATTTCGACCATGCATTGATATACATAATGGAAAGGTGAAACAGATTGTGGGAGGAAGTCTGAGAGATGAAGGAGATCAGGCGGCGGAAAACTTTGTCTCCCAGCAGGATGGAGCTTATTTTGCCAGACTTTATCAGGATTATGGCCTTTTGGGAGGACATGTGATTATGCTTAATCCTGCCAGCTCTCCCTACTATCCGGAGACAAAGAGACAGGCCCTTCTGGCATTGGAAAATTTTCCAGGAGGCCTTCAGGTGGGAGGCGGCATCCATGCCGGGAACGCCCAGGAATTTTTGGATGCTGGGGCCAGCCATGTGATTGTGACTTCCTATGTGTTTTCCGATGGAAAGATTTCCTATGAAAATCTGGAAAAAATCAGCCGGGTCACAGGGCCAGAGCATCTGGTTCTCGATCTCAGCTGCCGGAGAAAAGGGGATGACTATTATATTGTGACGGACCGCTGGCAGAAGTTTACAGAGGTGCCCTTTACAGTGGAAACTCTGCAAGAACTGGGGCAGTACTGTGATGAATATCTGATTCATGCAGTGGATGTGGAAGGAAAGGCCAGAGGAATTGAGGAAGAAGTGGTGAGACGGCTGGCGCAGTATACAGAACATCCTGTGACTTACGCAGGGGGTGTGGGAAGCATGGATGATCTGAGAAAACTGGAATCCCTTGGCTGCGGCCATGTGGATGTGACTGTGGGAAGTGCGTTGGATTTATTTGGAGGATCGCTGCCGTTTACAGAAATTTTAGCTTTTTGTAACGGAAAGTGATGTTAATTGTACAGAATTGTGGTATAATATAGACAGCCTGATGAGAGTAATTTTACTTTGGCGGGGTGAAATCTGGGAGTGAACCTGCCAGGGAGAATGAAGAGAACAGATAGAAATCTCAGGTGAATAAACAGTAAAGGGGCTGGACATATGAATTTTATTATAAGCGGAAAGAATCTGACAGTTACCGATGGACTGAGGACAGCAGTGGAGGACAAGCTTGGAAAACTGGAGCGTTATTTTACCCCGGATACGGAAATTATTGTGACATTGAGTGTGGAAAAAAACAGACAGAAGATTGAGGTAACGATTCCTGTGAAAGGAAACATCATTCGTTCGGAACAAGTAAGCAATGATATGTACGTATCCATTGATCTGGTGGAAGAAGTAATTGAGAGACAATTAAGAAAATACAAGACGAAGATTGTAAACAAAGAAAAAGGTGGTTCCCATTTCCAGAAAGCATTCCTGGAGAAGGATTATGAGGAAGACGATGATGTTAAAATCGTGAGGACCAAGAAATTTGACATCAAGCCCATGTATCCGGAAGATGCCTGCGTTCAGATGGAACTGCTGGGCCATAATTTCTTCGTATTCTGCAATGCGGAGACGGATCAGGTGAACGTGGTATATAAGAGAAAGGGCAATACCTACGGACTGATCGAGCCGGAATATTGACAGAAGGTGTTGAAAGGACCGCCTCTTAGTTAAAGTGTACAAAGTTTTTTATAAAAGCTGTTGCAATTTCCTGCAACAGCTTTTATTATGATAGGAATGAGAGCAATAAAGAAAAGGGAGACCTTTGATGAACGAAGTTACAGTTTGTTCAATATTTATTTATTGTTTTCATAAGTGGAAAGTGATAGAATGTAGATAGTTTTTGTAAATAACTAGGAAGGTGCGTTTGTTTAAATGAGTGTAATTTCGAAAGTTTTTGGTACAAGAAGTGAGAGAGAAGTTAAGAGAATATCCAAACTTGTTGATAAAATCGAAGCACTTCGTCCGGACATGCAGAAGCTGAGCGATGAAGAACTGAAGGGTAAAACCAGAGAATATAAAAACCGGCTGGCAGAGGGAGAGACCTTGGATGATCTTCTTCCGGAGGCCTATGCCACTGTGCGTGAGGCAGCTAAGAGAGTTCTGGGCATGGAACATTATCGTGTGCAGTTGATCGGTGGAATTATTCTCCATCAGGGACGTATCGCAGAGATGAAGACCGGTGAAGGTAAGACCCTGGTGTCCACACTGCCTGCTTATCTGAATGCTCTGGAAGGTGAAGGCGTTCACATCGTAACGGTCAATGATTACCTGGCTCACCGTGATGCGGAGTGGATGGGCAAAGTCCATGAATTCCTGGGACTGACGGTAGGCTGTGTGCTCAACAGCATGAAAAGCGATGAGAGAAGAGAGGCTTACGCCTGCGATATCACTTATGTGACCAACAACGAGCTGGGATTTGATTATCTGAGAGACAACATGGTAATCTACAAGGAGCAGCTGGTACAGCGCTCCCTGCACTATGCGATTATCGATGAGGTCGACTCTGTTCTGATTGATGAGGCACGTACTCCGCTGATTATCTCCGGACAGAGCGGAAAATCCACCAAGCTCTACGAAGTCTGTGACATTCTGGCCAGACAGCTGGAGAGAGGCGAAGCCAGCGGAGAGATGACCAAGATGGCAGCCATCATGGGCGAGGAGATTGAAGAGACCGGAGATTTCGTTGTAAATGAGAAAGATAAGATTGTAAACCTGACAGAGGAAGGTGTGAAGAAGGTAGAGAAATTCTTCCACATTGAGAACCTGGCGGATCCGGAGAATCTGGAGATTCAGCACAATGTCAATCTGGCTCTTCGGGCTCACAATTTGATGTTCCGTGATAAAGATTACGTGGTAAAAGATGATGAGATTCTGATTGTAGATGAGTTTACCGGACGTATTATGCCGGGACGCCGTTATTCAGACGGTCTTCATCAGGCAATCGAGGCAAAAGAGCATGTGAAAGTAAAAAGAGAGAGCCGTACTCTGGCGACCATTACTTTCCAGAATTTCTTCAATAAATATAAGAAGAGAGCAGGTATGACCGGTACCGCTCTGACAGAGGAGAAGGAGTTCCGTGATATTTACGGCATGGATGTGGTTGAGATTCCGACCAACAGACCAGTACAGCGTATTGATCTGGACGATGCGGTATATATGACCAAGAAGGAAAAATATCACGCTGTGATTGAAGCGATCAAAGAGGCTCATGCAAAACAGCAGCCGGTTCTGGTGGGTACGATCACCATTGAGACTTCTGAGCTTCTCAGCCGAATGCTGAAGAAAGAGGGAATTCCCCACAATGTGCTGAATGCCAAGTTCCATGAACTTGAGGCAGAGATTGTCGCTCAGGCCGGACAGGCAGGGGCAGTGACCATAGCCACCAACATGGCTGGCCGTGGTACGGATATCAAATTGGATGATGTATCCAGAGAGGCTGGCGGACTGAAGATTATCGGTACTGAGCGCCATGAATCCAGACGTATTGATAATCAGCTCCGTGGACGTTCCGGCCGTCAGGGAGACCCGGGTGAATCTAAATTCTATATCTCTTTGGAAGACGACCTGATGAGATTGTTCGGTTCAGAACGTCTGATGAAAGTATTCACTTCTCTGGGAGTGGCTGAGAATGAACAGATTGAGCATAAGATGCTTTCCAGTGCCATCGAGAAGGCACAGAAGAAGATCGAGGGCAACAACTTCGGAATTCGTAAGAATTTGCTGGATTATGACCAGGTGAACAATGAACAGAGAGAGATTATCTACAAAGAGAGAAGAAAAGTTCTCGACGGCGATAATATGAGAGATTCCATTTTCCATATGATTACGGATATAGTGGACAACACGGTAGATATGTGCTGTTCTGATGATGTGGACCCGGAAGAATGGGATTTGAATGAGCTGAATTCCGTTCTTCTGCCGATCATTCCGCTGGAGCCTCTCACAAAAGAGAGACTGCATGTCAAGAAGAAAAATGAGATGAAGCATCAGTTGAAAGAGGAAGCTGTGAAGCTTTACGAGATGAAAGAGGCAGAGTTCCCGGAGGCTGAGCAGATCCGTGAGCTGGAGCGAGTGATTCTTCTGAAAGTGATCGATAACAAGTGGATGGCTCATATCGATGATATGGAGCAGCTCCGTCAGGGTATCGGACTGCAGGCTTATGGACAGAGAGACCCGGTTGTGGAGTATAAGATGAGTGCCTATGAGATGTTCAACGCCATGACAAACGGTATCCAGGAAGACACGGTACGTCTGCTGTATCATGTTCATGTGGAGCAGAAGATTGAGAGAGAGCAAGTAGCTCAGGTGACAGGTACAAACAAAGATGACAGCAGTGCCAAGAAACCGGTACAGCGCGCTGCCGACAAAGTGTATCCGAATGATCCCTGTCCCTGCGGAAGCGGTAAGAAATACAAACAATGCTGTGGACGGAAAAAATAATAAATTTTAAAAGTAACAGGACCAGTGCGGGAATGCATTGGTCCTGTTATTTTTTGGAGACTACCTCATATTCATGGCATTGCGGAAAGCTTCCAGGGTGAATTTCTGCAGATCATTGAGATTCTGGGGAATCTGGATATGAAGATTTACATACTGGTCTCCCCGACCGCCCATCTTCGTGGGACGTATGAGTCCGTGATTGACCAGACGGATTTTCATATTCTGCAGTCCCGCGGGAAGGTCGTACAGAAGAGTGCCCTCTATGGTGGGAATCGGGATGGTACCGCCCAGAACAAGAGTCGGAAAATCAATATCCAAATCCGTGTACAGATGAAATCCCTGCCGGCGGAATCCCTTTTTCTCTTTCAGAAGAACCACAACGACATAGAGACGGGAAGGGTCTTTTTGCCGGTGAGTTTCTATGAAATCAGATTCATTGACCATGATGTCTTCCAGGAAGAAATACTGCCGCTCATAGGTACCGGATGGAAGACGGATCTGAAAGTGCCAGGTCTTTTCTATGTATCCGAGATTATTGCAAAGAGAGCAGTGACTGGAAGGTATCTTTCCCGTTCCTTTGCAGCGGTTGCAGAAAGTTCTTGTGGGACTTTTCTCTCCCCAGCGGGTCTGGTATTGTATTTTCCGTCCGGTCCCTTGGCAGTCGGGACATTCCATGGAAGGAATGTTCGGCTGTTCTCCCCGGCATTGAGGACAAGGGATTCGTTCAGTGTAAGTGACGGTCTTTGTACACGGGGTGAGGGTTTCCTCCAGATCCAGCCAGACGGCAATCCGGATACTCTTTTCAGGCGGCCCTTCTTCCTCTGGTTTCTGTCCCTGGGCACAGGCCCCGCAGTGGCCGTCCTTTGTGCCGGAGCTGGTGTCTGTGTAAGACGTACGGTAATGGGTTTTGTATGCGGAATGTCCCATGTAGTCATATTGCTTTCTCTTTTTTTCATCTGAGAGAACGGAGTAAGCTTCAGATATTTCATGAAATTTCTTTGTGATTTCTTCAGATTCGGACGCAGAGTCGGGGTGATATTTTTTGGCCAGTTTTCGGTAAGCTTTCTTGATTTCTTTCAAAGTGGCGTCAGGAGAGACACCTAAGATTTCGTAGTATGTCTGCATGTCCGGCCTCCTTTTTAAAATGCAGTATTTTTGTCAAGATTCAATTTTATTGTAACCGAAATAATTGGGAAATACAAGAGGAAAGAAGAAAATCTTCGTTGACCCATTCCCTGGAAAGACGTATAATAAAACGGTGAAGCTTTTAGCTGAAAAAAAGAGAAAGAAGGTGAAGCTGTGGTTGAGTTAGATCAGTTCAAAACGATTTTGAATTCTTACACAGAACCATTAGTGGAAGTGAGGGATTCACTTTGACTTGGCTAACAAGGAGAAGCGAATCGAGGAATTAGAAAGGGAGATGGAAGCTCCCGATTTCTGGGACAATGCAGAGGAATCCCAGAAGAAAATGAAAGAACTTAAGTATATGAAAGATGACCTGCAGACCTACAAAGATCTGGAAAGCCAGATGGAAGACATGGAGACCATGATCGAGATGGGGTATGAGGAGAATGATCCGGATCTGATTCCGGAGATTCAGGAAATGCTGGATGAATTCGAGAAGAGTTTTGAGGCAATTCGTGTCAAGACGCTTCTGGCCGGAGAATATGACAGCAATGATGCCATCGTGACACTTCATGCCGGAGCCGGCGGAACAGAATCCTGTGACTGGGCGAGCATGCTGTACCGTATGTATACGCGCTGGGCAGAGAAAAAAGGGTTTGCGGTGGAAGTACTGGATTATCTGGATGGTGAGGAGGCGGGTATCAAGTCAGTGACTTTTGAGGTCCGGGGAGAGAATGCCTATGGCTATCTGAAGTCAGAGAAAGGGGTACACCGTCTGGTTCGTATCTCGCCTTTTAACGCTGCGGGAAAGAGACAGACTTCTTTTGTCTCCTGCGATGTGATGCCGGACATCGAGGAGGATGTGGATATTGAAGTCCGGGATGAAGATCTTAGGATTGATACCTACCGTTCCAGCGGTGCGGGTGGACAGCATATCAATAAGACTTCTTCGGCCATACGAATCACACATCTGCCCACAGGAATTGTGGTGCAGTGCCAGAATGAACGATCCCAGCACATGAATAAAGACAAGGCGATGCAGATGCTGAAAGCAAAGCTGTATCTGCTCAAGCAGCAGGAGAATGAGGAGAAACTCTCCGGCATACGAGGTGAGGTGAAAGAGATCGGGTGGGGCAATCAGATCCGTTCCTATGTTCTTCAGCCGTATACCATGGTAAAGGACCACAGAACCAACGAGGAGAGTGGAAATGTGGACGCAGTGCTGGATGGAAACATCGATCCGTTCATCAATGCGTATCTGAAATGGTCAGCTCTGTCGAAAAAGGACTTGCAGAATTAGAGATTCTGTGCTACTATCTTCCTAGTGTAAACATTTGTTTTTAACAGACAAACAAAGGAAGATTATATGGGAAAAGCGACAGAGAAGAAGAAATATTATGTGGTAAAGGAAAGAGCGGTGCCGGAAGTACTGATCAAGGTAGTGGAGGCGCAGAGACTGCTGGACACAGGGAAGGCTGCCACTGTACAGGAGGCGACTGAGCAGGTAGGGATCAGCAGAAGCTCTTTTTACAAATATAAAGATGATATCTTTCCCTTTCATGAAGAGACGAAGGGAAAGACACTCACCTTTATCATTCAGATGGATGATGAGCCGGGACTTTTGTCCAACGTTTTGCAGATTATTGCATATTTTCATGGCAATATCCTGACGATTCATCAGAGTATCCCGATCAATGGAGTCGCCACTTTAACTCTGAGTGTGAGGATTCTTCCCACCGAGGGAGATGCCCAGGCGATGGTGGAGAAAATCGATGCTCAGGAAGGGATTCATTATTTAAAAATTTTAGGCAGAGATTAAAGGTGAAAGGACGAAAAAGTCCTTTCACTTGCTATATGCCGAAAATAAATATTTATAAAAGATAAAACATGCGGGTGAAGAAGCGCATGGAATGGAGGAAAATATGGTTCAGGTTGCAATCTTAGGTTACGGTACAGTGGGAAGCGGAGTTTATGAGGTACTCAAAACCAACCGTGACAGCATTAAGGAGAAAGCAGGCGATGAGATCTGTGTGAAATATGTGCTGGATCTCAGAGATTTCCCGGGAGACCCGGTGGAAGAGGTTCTGGTACATGACTATGAAGTGATCGTCAATGATCCGGAAGTGGATATTGTAGTGGAAGTGATGGGTGGAATCGAGCCTGCCCATACGTTTGCGAAGCGCGCTCTGGAAGCAGGTAAATCTGTTGCCACATCCAACAAGGCCATGGTGGCTCAGTGTGGCCAGGAACTGTGCAAAATTGCCAGAGAGAAAAATATCAATTTCCTGTTCGAGGCAAGCTGCGGCGGTGGTATTCCGATTATCCGGCCCCTGTATCATGCATTGACGGCTGAGGTGATCGATGAGATTACAGGAATCTTAAATGGAACTACGAATTATATGCTTTATAAAATGAGCACAGAAGGCAGCGACTTTGACGAGGTACTCAAAGAAGCACAGGCAAAGGGATATGCGGAGGCAGATCCCACTGCAGACATTGAAGGTCATGACGTATGCCGTAAGATTGCAATTTTATCCTCTATCGCTTATGGAAAATTTATCAATTATGAGGATATTCCGACAGAAGGAATTACCAAGATTACCGCTGTGGATATGAAATACGCGAAAGAGCTGGGAATGGCTATAAAACTTCTGGGAACCAGCCGCCGGGAAGGAGATCAGGTGTACGCACTTGTGGCGCCTTATCTGGTGGGACCATCCAGTCAGCTGTACAGTGTCAATGATGTGTTCAATGGAATTTTTGTACATGGCAATATGCTGGGAGACGCGATGTTCTATGGAAGCGGTGCCGGAAAACTTCCGACAGCCAGCGCAGTGACAGCGGACATCATCGAGGAGGCCAAGAATCTTCACAAAAATGTGACTTATGGTCTGAGTGAAGAGAATATGCAGCTGATGAGTGTGGACAATGTGGTGGGTCGTTATTTCGTCAGATTCCAGGGAACGGAAGCTGAGGCTGAAAGTGTATTCGGACCGCTGGATCATGTGATGGATCAGATCGAAGAAGGGGAAATTGGTTTTGTCACTGGACAGATGAGCTTCGGAGAATATCAGAAAAAAGCAGAAGAACTGGGCAGAATTGTACAAATGATCCGCGTAAAAGATTGAGGTGATATACAATGAAATATGTGGTTGTGTTGGGAGATGGGATGGCAGACTATCCCATCGATGAACTGAATGGGAAGACTCCACTGGAGGCGGCCAGCACTCCTATGATGGATGAACTGGCAAAAATGTCAGAAATCGGTATGGTAAAGACCATTCCTGATGGGATGAGTCCTGGAAGTGACACGGCAAACTTATCTGTACTGGGCTATGACCCGCGGAAATATTACACAGGACGTTCTCCGCTGGAAGCGCTCAGTATCGGTGTGGATATGAAAGATACCGATGTGGTTTACCGGTGCAATATTGTCACGCTGACTGAGGAAGATCTGCCCTACGAGGAACAGAAAATTATCGATCACAGTTCCGATGAGATCAGTACGGAGGAAGCGAGAATTCTGATGGAAGCAGTCTGCCGGGAGCTGGAGAACGAGACCTATCAGTTCTATGTGGGAACCAGTTATCGGCACTGTATGGTCTGGAAGGAAGGACAGGTTCTGGACCTGGTACCTCCCCATGATGTTCTCACCCAGGTGATTGGGCCCCACCTTCCGCAGGATGAAATTCTGCTTCAAATGCAGAAGAGAAGCTATGAGATCCTGAAAAATCATCCCATTAATCTGGAGAGAAAGGCAAAAGGCCTGAATCCGGCCAACAGCTTCTGGTTCTGGGGTGCGGGAACCCGCCCGGCACTGGATTCCTTTGAGAAACTGTATCACAAAAAAGGAGTTATGATTTCTGCGGTGGACCTGTTGAAGGGAATTGCCGTGGGAGCAGAGATGGACAGAAAGATTGTGGAAGGCGCCAACGGAGGCTTGAACACGAATTACGAGGGAAAAGCCCAGGCAGCAGTGGACGCTCTGACCAAAGAAGGATATGACTTCGCTTACATTCATGTGGAGGCTCCGGATGAGATGGGACATCAGGGCAGCATTGAGCGGAAAATCCAGGCGATTGAAAATCTGGATCAAAGAGTGATCAAGATTGTGAAAGAGGGCCTGGATGCCAGCAATGAGGCATATAAAATGCTGATTATGCCGGATCATCCGACACCGATCAGTCTGAGAACCCATGTGTCTGATCCGGTTCCTTATATGATCTACGACAGTACTGCGCCCAGGAATGAGACCTGGCATTACAACGAGAGAGAGGCACAGGAGAACGGCATCAGAAAAGAACACGGGTGGGACATGATGAGTTACCTGCTGTCATAGAGCTGAGATGGAGGAGAGAGAGATGCTGATTGTTAAGAAATTCGGCGGCACCTCTGTGGCGGATAAACAGAGAATTTACAATGTGGCAAAGCGGTGTGCGCAGGAATATAAAAAGGGAAATGATGTGGTGGTAGTGCTCTCTGCCATGGGAAAGACTACAGATGATCTGGTGGATCTGGCAAGAGATGTCAATCCCCGTCCCCCCAAGAGAGAGATGGATATGCTGTATACAGTGGGAGAACAGATTTCAGTTGCTCTCATGGCGATGGCACTGGACAATATGGGAATTCCAGCTGTCTCACTGAACGCGTTCCAGGTAGCTATGCACACAACAAGTGCCCATGGAAATGCCCGTCTTAAGAGAATTGACACAGAGAGAATTATCACAGAGCTTGAGAGAAGAAGAATCGTACTTGTGACAGGATTTCAGGGGATTAATCAGTTTAACGATTACACCACGCTGGGACGTGGCGGTTCCGACACAACGGCAGTTGCTCTGGCGGCTGCTCTGCATGCGGACGCCTGTGAGATTTATACAGATGTGGACGGCGTCTATACCGCAGATCCGAGAAAAGTTCCGACTGCGAGAAAATTAAAAGAGATTACCTATGATGAAATGCTGGATCTGGCCACTTCCGGTGCAGGTGTTCTGCATAACCGTTCAGTGGAGATGGCGAAAAAGTACGGAGTGACGTTGGTGGTGCGCTCCAGCCTGAATGATTCAGAAGGAACTGTGGTAAAGGAGGAAGTGTCTGTGGAGAGAATGTTGATTACGGGTGTGGCCTTAGATAAAAATGCTGTGCGGGTCACTGTCCAGGGTGTAAAAGATGAGCCGGGAATCGCTTTCAAAGTGTTTAACTGCCTGGCACAGAAAAATGTGAATGTGGATATTATTCTTCAGTCTGTCAGCCATGGAGATACACAGGATATCTCATTTACAGTGGATTATGATAATCTGGATGAGGCAGTTGAGGTACTGCGGGAGAACCAGAAACGTCTTACTTTTCACAGCATTCAGGCAGATACTGAGATTGCGAAGCTTTCAGTGGTCGGTGCGGGAATGGTAAGCAACCCTGGTGTCGCTGCGAAGCTGTTTGAGGCTTTGTATAATGAGAATATTAACGTGGAGATGATCTCCACGTCCGAGATCCGAATCACGGTAATTGTGGACGCGAAGGACGGAGAACGTGCGATGAATGCGGTACATGAGGCATTTTATCGCCCGAATGAGTAAAGAATAGGACAAATATAAAAATTCCCGGAATTCCGGGAATTTTTATATTTAAGCTTCTGAATTGTAATCATTATATTCCTGCGGATTGGGAATCTGCCCGGAGAAGGGAGAATTCGCGGAAAAGTGATCCGTGTCCAGATCACCGGCCAGCTCCCGGTATAGAAAAATTTCTGTGATTCCCTGGTAGGGAACAACCCAGAGCAGGGCAATATAACAGGTAAAAGCTGACAGGACATACAGAGGGAAAAAGCTGATCAACAGTTTCAGGTATCTCCAGTAATTACCTTTCATGAGATGAATGCTCATTTTCATAGCTTCTTTTGCGGTCAGTTCCGGCCGGTCAATCAGCAGTGCGTAAGAAAAGGTAAGGGGCAGTGTAACAATCGTATACACAGCGAGTGTCACAAGGAGAATCAGCAGTGTCGTGTAAAGGTATTGAAGTGCGGCGGTTAGGTCTCCGTTCATCACATCATCTGTATACAGAAAACGGTCTGCCAGAACAGATGGGATCGAGATGATGGCGTTGATCAGAGCCAGCACGAATCCGACGATCAGAATCCGGTCCGGATTGTTTGAAAACAGATAAATCAAGTCAGAAAAACTGTAAGGACGTCTGCGTGAGATGTTCAGATACATATAAATCAAACCTGCGGTGAACAGGGAAAAGATAACTGTGATAATAAACGAAAAGAGCTGGCTCAGTACAGAGGACATTCCAGAGGTTGTGGGAAACAGGGTGGATGTCATTGAACCTGCGGCCGCGCTCAAAGCGTTTATAATGATGTTAGCCAGGATGGGCAGGGTATAGTTGCCTCGAAGCACATTTTTTGCCATAAATTTTAACTGTCTGTTCGTTCTTCTCATAAATCGATACTCCATTTCTAATATTGAGTCCCAAAACGTTACTGCCATTGTAGCATGTTCTGCCTGGACTGACAAGGGATTGCACTCGGATTTGGGTGTTGACAAAACCACCGGTCATTGCTATTGTACAGTAAGAGAAATCAGCTGCCGTATATGGAAACTGATAAATGAGGGAAATCGGACAGTCATTCCCTCATATTGCGGCGGCCGGAAAGAAGAGGAAAGAAATATTATGGATATTATTCAGGTAATTACCCAGGAATTAAACGTGGAACGGTGGCAGGTGGAGGCTGCTGTGAAACTGATCGATGAGGGAAATACAATTCCCTTTATTTCGCGATACAGAAAAGAAATGACAGGGGCATTGAATGATGAGCAGCTTCGAAAGCTTTCTGAGAGACTGGTCTATCTGCGTAATCTGGAGGACAAGAAGCAGCAGGTAATCTCCAGTATTGAAGATCAGGGAAAGATGACAGAGGAGCTGAAAGCACAGATTCAGGCGGCACAGACTCTGGTGGTTGTGGAGGATTTGTACCGTCCTTACCGGCCGAAGAGAAGAACTAGAGCAATCATTGCCAAGGAGAAGGGACTGGAGCCTCTGGCAAATCTGATCCGCCTTCAGATGACTGACAGACCGCTGGAAGAAGAGGCCCAGGCATTTTTGTCAGAGGAGAAAGAAGTGAGCACACCGGCGGAGGCCATTGCCGGGGCGAAGGATATTATAGCGGAAGCTGTGTCAGATGAGGCAGATTACCGGATGCATATTCGAAATGTGACTGCCAAAAAAGGAAAGATTCTCTCTGCGGCAAAGGATCCGCAGGCTGCGTCTGTCTATGAGTCTTATTATGAATACGAAGAACCGATTTCCAAAATTGCGGGACACAGAGTTCTGGCTTTGAACCGCGGGGAAAAAGAAAAATTCCTGACCGTGAAGATTGAGGCCCCGGAAGAAGAGATTCTCCGTTATCTGAAGAAGAAAGTGATTCTAAGAGACAATCCTTTCACCTCTCCTGTTCTGGAAGCAGTTGTGGAAGATGCCTATAAACGTCTGATTGCTCCGGCAATTGAGAGGGAGATACGTAATGAGCTGACAGAGAAGGCAGAAGATGCCTCAATTCTTGTATTTGGAAAGAATCTGAAGCAGCTGTTGATGCAGCCGCCGATTGTGGGACAGGTGGTTCTCGGATGGGATCCGGCTTTTCGTACCGGATGTAAACTTGCGGTGGTTGATGCCACAGGCAAAGTGCTGGATACCACAGTGGTCTATCCCACAGCGCCCACGAATGAGAAGAAAATCAGGGCGGCAAAAGATAAGGTGGAAGAATGGATTGACCAATATGGAATTACGCTGATCTCCATCGGAAACGGGACAGCTTCCAGAGAATCTGAACAGGTTGTGGTGGATATGTTAAAAGAGATCTCCCAGAAGAAAGTGCAGTATGTGATTACCAATGAGGCAGGTGCTTCTGTGTATTCCGCGAGCAAACTGGCTACGGAAGAGTTTCCGAATTTCGACGTGGGACAGAGAAGTGCTGCGTCCATCGCGAGACGTGTACAGGATCCTCTGGCAGAGCTTGTGAAGATTGATCCGAAGTCCATTGGCGTGGGACAGTACCAGCACGATATGGATCAGAAGAAACTGGGAGAAGCCCTGGGCGGCGTGGTGGAAGACTGCGTGAATAAAGTAGGAGTGGATCTGAATACCGCCTCAGCTCCCCTTCTGGAATATATTTCCGGTATCTCCAAGGCAATTGCGAAGAACATTGTGGCATATCGAGAAGAACACGGAAGCTTTTCCAACCGAAGAGAACTGCTGAAAGTATCAAAACTGGGACCAAAAGCCTTTGAGCAGTGTGCAGGATTCACACGGATCACCGGAGGAGAGAATCCCTTGGATGCCACCAGTGTACATCCGGAGAGTTATGAAGCTGCCACGAAGCTGTTGGAGAAGCTTGGCTATACGGCGCAGGATATTGCCAAAGGAAGTCTGGATGGAATTTCCAGACAGATTAAAAATAAGAAGGCAATGGCAGAAGAACTGGGAATCGGAGAGATTACTCTGGAAGATATAGTGAAAGAGCTGGAAAAACCTGCCCGGGATCCCCGCGAAGAGATGCCGAAACCAATCTTAAGGACAGATGTCTTGGAGATGGAAGATCTGAAGGAAGGCATGATCTTAAAAGGAACTGTGCGAAATGTGATTGACTTCGGAGCATTTGTGGACATCGGTGTCCACCAGGACGGATTGGTGCATATCTCTAAGATGACGAAACGTTACATCAAACATCCTCTGGAGGCAGTCAGTGTGGGAGATATTGTGGAAGTGAAAGTGATCTCTGTGGATCTGAAGAAGAAACGGATCGGTCTGAGCATGATCCTGGATGATTAAAAAATATAAAACCAAAAAACGGGTGCAGACTCATTGGGGAAAGTCTGCACCCGTTTGTTATCTAAAATTTCAGAAGAGATGAGATATCTGCCAGCTGACAGCCTGGATTCAGATCGCATGCGCGCATCAGGAAATTCAGTTTGTCAATTCTCTCTCCGGAGCGGGGAGCACCGTTTTTGATAAAAGGAATGCCAAGACCCACAGCAAGATCCATCACCACATCGCCGACGACACCGCCGGAGCGTCCGGAAGGGGTGGCAAAGAGCTGATGTTCTTTCGCGAACCGGAAGGTATCCAAAGCTTCCGAGATGGTTCCCACCTGATTTGGCTTGAGAATAAATCCATCAATGGCCTGAAGCTCATAGGCACGTTTCAGCCTTTCAATGTTTGTGACAATGAAATCGTCTCCCAGCAGAATTGTGCGGGTGATGGCTTTATGAGCCTTTGGATAGGAGTCCCAGTCCTCTTCGTCCAGGAGGTCTTCAATGAAGACAAAAGGATAATTTTCTGTCAGGGATTTTGCGTAATCAATCAGCTCTTCAGCGGCCACACGTTTTCCCTTTAACAGATAAGTGTTGCTGTCTTTATCATACATCTCGCTGGAAGCACAGTCGAAGGCGAATCCGATTTTGCCAGTGTAACCGCAAGCATCGATTGCCTGGGCGATTAATTTGAGATTCTCTTCCGGATCTTCGGAAGGCGATACATAACCATAGGAGGGGGCAACAGATGGTTTGTGGCCAAGGTATCGGGTGATAACTTTCTCCAGCTCCTGGAAGGTACGGATTCCCATTTCCACAGCTTCGTAGATGGTAGATGCGCCGTAGGGCATAATGATGAACTCATTAAAAGGCTGTGTTAGGTTTTCATAGTGGCCGCCGTTGATAATATTGAAACTGGGGACAGGGATAGTCTTTATGGGCCCATTGGCGAGATAATTATACAGAGGAAGGTTTTCTGCTTTTGCCGCAGCCCGCAGAACGGCGATGGAAGTGGAATAGATGGCATTGCCGCCAAGTTTTCTCTTATCGCTGGTTCCATCCAGATCAATCATAATCTGGTCAATTTCTTTTTGATTATGCACATCCTTTCCGATCAAAGCGGGAGCGATGATTTGATTGACGTTGTCGACGGCATGGTGGACACTCAGTCCGTTATATTCTGCCGGGTTGTTGTCTCGAAGTACAAAAGACTCAAATTTGCCCACAGAAGATCCGGTGGGGGCACATCCCCGTCCCAGTGCGCCGTCTTCTGTGACAACATCGACTTCTACCATAGGACGGCATTTACAGTCTACAATCTGGCGTGCGTGTATGGATTTAATTTTTGAACTCATAATCTTTACTCCTCCGTTTCAGGAACATATAAAATATTAAAATCACAGAGATTGGTTCCGGTATTTCCCGTAAATACAGTATCTCCAATGGCCTGGAGAGCTTCGTAGCAGGCATGGCCACGCAGCGAGGCATGGACATCAATGCCTTTTTCAAGAGCAGTCTGATAACTGGTGGAATCACAGATTCCGCCGGCCACAGGAGTCGTGCCGTCTGTTCCCTCCGAGTCTATGGAGAACATGCAGGCACCTTTGGTCTTGGCAGCAGCTATGGCAAAGCTTAAGGTCAGTTCCTGGCCAGGACCGCCATGACCGGTGATCAGACGGTTATCCAAAATCTGTGTGGTGGTCTCCCCGGAGCTGAGAATTACACAGGGAGGCTTGATGGGATTTCCATAGGCTTGAATCTCTCGCGCAATTGAGGCGAAGATGGTGCCGGCGTCTTTGCTCTCGCCTTCCAGGAAGGAGGAGAGGATGATAGCGGGAATCCCCATCTCTTCTGCGATTTCCTTTGCGTAGATGCAGGAGTCGGGCAGAGTATTCAGAAGATAATAGGTATTATCGGGGAAAGCTTTCGGGGTTTCACATTCCGGTCCTGCATTCATCAGATAATCCACCACACTCTTGGGGAGACGGTCAGCCACATCATAATCACGGATGACTCTGCGGGCATCGTCGAGAGTTGTCTGGTCAGGACCCATGGGAGTACTTTTATAATTTTTGTAAGGAACTCCAATATCTCCTGTGGGGGGAGTTCCCACAGCATCGCTGATGCCGAAGCCAATCAGTTCAGCACCTACATTTTGAATACGTTTTGCCAGCATACCTCCGTTCATGGCAGAGATATGGCGACGGATGGCATTGATCTCATAGATGCCTGCACCGGACTTGAGCATGACGTCAGTGGTCTTGATTTCATCTTCCAATGTGATTCCTTCGATCGGACAACTCATCAGGGCAGAACTTCCGCCGCTGATGACTACGATAAACAGGTCATCTGGCCCGGCATGATCCACAAGGTCAAGAATCTTCAGGCAGGCTTCGTATCCAGCCTGGTTGGGGAGAGGGTGGCCGCCCACATAGACTTCTGTATTTTGGAAATGATCGGTCGGTTCAGCCACTTTGACGATGGCAATTCCTCTGGTGAGGCGGTCACCTAGGATTTCATCCACAGCCATGGCCATATGGTTGCAGGCTTTGCCGGCGCCCAGCAGATAGACATGGCGTTTTTTGGAAAGATCCCATGACTTGCAACCTATATGCAATATATCGCCTTCGAGACGCATAATACTTTTGATGCGTGAATAGGAATCCAGGCGGTTTAGGGTCTGTTCCGCTATATTCAATACAATTTCCCGTGATTTGGTACATCCATGGGAAGTCAAATCTTCATAATTTCTGATTTTGTTCATAAAGAATCTCCATTTCAAATTAGATATAGAAGCGATTTGGTGAAACAGATGGGGAGGAATCTTTTGTTACTGTTTCTGTAATATGATCTAATCGTAATCCAATATATCGCATATGTCAAATAAAATAATGAATTTCGTGAAAAACAACAAAATAAAAAGGGATAATTTGTGTAATATACGAAATCATCAAAAAATTACGCCATAAAAGTTGACATATGCAATATATTTCTGTATATTATGACGTAAGCGAGAACGGATGAAGGAATCAGCTAGAAAAATTTTCACAGGTGAAAGGAGATATGAAAATGAGTCACAAAACAGAATTTCTTTATTTATCAGAACAGGATACCATCCAGGCAGGTGTGCTGGATGAAGTGAAGTGCATTGACAATGCAGAGGAAGTATTTCGTCTCTTAAGTAAGGGAGATTATCTGATGGGAGGAAGCAACCACAATAGCCATGGCCTGGGTCTGGTATTTCCTAAAGAGACTCCCTTCCCTAATATGCCGGTAGCTGGACCGGATCGGAGATTCGTGGCAATGCCTGCTTATCTGGGCGGAAGATTTGATGTGTGCGGCAATAAGTGGTATGGCTCCAATGCAGAGAACCCGAAAAAGGGACTGCCAAGATCTGTACTGACAGTGACTTTGAACGATAAAGATACAGGAGAACCATTGGCATTCATGTCTGCGAATCTTCTGAGCGCGGCAAGAACAGGGGCTGTCCCGGGAGTTGCGGCACGGCATCTGGCAAGAAAAGATTCCAAAGTAGTGGCAGTGTTAGGTTGTGGACAGATCAATCGTTCCTGTTTAAGAAATATTCTGTCTCAGCTGCCAGAGGCAAAGACAATTGTATGTTATGACATTTTTGAGGCAGCTGCTCAGAAATTCCTGGATTGGGCTAAAGAAGAGCTGAAAGTGGAAGGACGTATTACCTCAGATGTGCAGGATGCATTGAAAGACGCGGATGTGGTGACGGTTGCAGCTTCCCGTCTGAAACCATTGTATGTGAAAGATGAATGGCTCAAAGAGGGCGTGACCGTATTAATCACCGGACCGATGCAGACCGATGACTCCTTCTGGATGGATACGAAACTGATCTATGACAATATTCATCTCCATGAGGCTTATGTGCAGGAGGCAATCGAATCAGGTGACAAGGCTGCTTATTACAGCGGCGTGATCGGGGGACCGATTTATACTTTGATTGACGCAGGAAAAATGCCGGCTCTTAAAGATTCCACCAGCATAGGAGATGTGATTGAGGGAACGAAACCTGGCAGAACCAATGACAAGGAACGGGTTACCTTTGTAGCCTGCGGCATGGCAACTTTTGATGTGGGGCTGGCTTATGATCTCTACCGCACAGCGCTTGAAAAAGGAATCGGACAGAAACTGGTTCTGTGGGATGATCCGTATCAGGCGTAAAATGGAGGGAAAATCATGGAGGAGAAGAAAACATCAAAGATAGGTTTGTCGACGGCGACCTTTATGCTGATTGGTACGATCATAGGAGCGTCTTCCTTTGTGGCAAGTGGTTATCAGGCAGAGGCTATGGGACCATCTGTATGGCTGGTGTACATCATAGGAGCGCTGCTGACTATCCCGGTTTGTATTCAGAGTGCGCAGATTGGCTGTGTACTTCCGGTGGAGAGTTCCAGTTATATGATGATCCAGAAGACAAGCGGCAAACTGGGAACATTTATGTATGGCTGGCTTTATATTATCTGGACAACGATCTGGCTGCCCTATTGCGCACACACGATCGCGAAATATGTCCGCCTTTATCTGCCGGGAGTGAATGTCTATGTCATTGCGGTGATTGCCCTTTTAATTTTCGGATGCATTCACTCATTTGGATTCGGCGCAGCGGCAAAATTCCAGAATATTATCGTAGTAATACTTATGGCAGCAATGTTGGTATTTATCGTCATGGGAATTTCCCACGTCGAGGTAGAAAATCTGACACCTATGTTTCCGGAAGGAAGCGCACCTGTGATTGGAGAGATTATTCCGGCGTATTTCGGATTTGTGGGAATTAATACCATGACCGAGTGGGCGGGAAATGTGAAAAATCCGCAGAAAAATCTGCCAAGAGCCATGTTCCTGTGTATGCTTGTGGTGACACTTTTATACTGTGGAATGACTGTGGTTCTGTGTGGAATGATTCCTTATACGGAGCTGGGCAATGATACACCTGTCAGCATTGCGTCCATGCAGTTTGGAATGCCTCTGGTGACAGCGTTTATTACTCTTGGCGCATTATTTGCAACTATTTCAACCTTGAATGGAATGTATGTCAGTCTGACCAATGAGCTGCACAATATGTCCAAAGAACGCAATCTTCCGGGAATCTTCTCCAGGACTTCAGGCAGCCGGAACGTGCCGATTGTAGCTGTGTGGTTCGCTGTGGTGGTTGCAATTGTTCTGAGCTTTTTGAGCGAATCTATCATGGAATATATTGATATGGCTACCGCGTTTGTCATGGTGAGTTTGATACATTCAGCTTATGCGTCCATCCGCATCAAGAAGTGTCTGCCGAAGGAATATGAGCAGGCAGCTTTTAAAATGAAAGGTGCTGCTTACTATGTCTGGCCGATCCTGGAGATTTTGTCCTGTGGATTTATCTTACTGATCACACTGATAGATGAACCGAAACTGATTCTGCCGATGATTGTCATCATTGCTGTTGGAGTTGCTGTCTATTATCTGTATGCGAAGGGACGGACAGCTTCTGCAGAACAGGCTTAATATTTAATTCCTGTAGGTTTTCTGTTTTTAGGGGTGGCATGAAGGATGAAATTCTGCTATTATTTGAGAGGAAAGAAGGGATGATTTATGCCACTGCCGACAGGAGATTTGTCTTTTGACAGAAGATCAGCAAAGCAGAAAGTATACGAGACAGTCAAAGACTGGATTATAGAAGGTCAGTTTAAGCCGGGAGAGAAAGTCTCGGATGTGGAGATCGCAGAATACTTTAATGTGAGCCGCACTCCGGTCCGGGAGGCTCTGCAGCTTTTGGAGGCACAGAAATTGGTGAAATCTTATCCGGGAAGAGCCACGATCGTCACGGAATTGGAGATTGAACATATAGAAAAATGGTATCTGCCGATGATTGCGCTGCAGAAACTGGCGATTGAGCTGGCCGTGAAAAATGTGACACCAGAGTTTCTTGAAATTCTAAGACGCCGAAACCGGGAATTTTGCGACAGTGTGGAGAGGAAGGAAAGTCCTATGGATATTTTCCGTGCAGACAAAGCTTTCCACAACTGTATTCTTGAGGCTGCCGGCAATGAATATGTGGCAGATTTCTGCAATATTCTGTGGATCCATATTCAACGGCTGGAATATAAATTCTTTCGGGATGCTTCCATGAGTACCTCTATTGAGGAGCATGAAAAAATGATTGAGGCCCTAGAAAACCGGGATGAGGCAAAGGTATCGGAGCTGGCGAAGGTGCACTGGGAGCGGTCAGAAGAGATGGTAAGAAAGCTGGAAACTGAATAAGACTGAAAAAATGCCACGAATCCGGATTTTTCGGAAGCGTGGCATTTTTGTTTCTGGAATATGCGGCATTAAGAATTTTTCATCACAACACTTTCTACCAGATCAGCTACATGTTCACAGGCATCGGAACACTTCTCGAGATACTCGTAGATCTCCCGCCAGGCGATAATGTGCAGTGGATTTTTGTCCGCATTCGCATGGAGCTTGTGCATACTGGAGATAAACAGCTGGTCGGCTTCTTCCTCCAGTGCATTGATGCGGATAATGTGATCTTTGAGGGTTTTGGAGTGTTTAAAATCGGCGAAATCTTCCAGAAGATTCCGCACTTCTTCACAGCATTTCAGAACAACTTCCATCAGGGAGATCGCGTCAGGCTGAATTTCTTCAATGTGATTAATGTAGATGCGGATGAGCACATCTTCGATCTTATCAGTGATGTCGTCAATATTCTGACTGAGTGCGACGATATCTTCTCTCTCGATGGGCGCAATGAAGGCTTTGGCCAATTTATCCACAATCAGGTGTTTTTTCTCGTCCGCACTGTGTTCGATCTGGTGAATTTCTGAGATTCTGTCAGAAATTTTTTCGATATGAAAATCATTCAGAGTCTTTTTCAAAAGCTTGGCTGCGCTGCAGGCAGCCTCTGCACACTCTATAAAGTTCTGGAAATAAAAAGCATCTTGTTTTTTGGACATAGAATCAAGTCGTTCCTTTCTTTAACTAAATTAAAAGATATTCATAAAAATCTTGGCCATGATGAAGCTGATCAGGCCACAGCCTGGAAAAGTGAATACCCATGTCAGCATCATGTCTTTTACAATATTAAAATTGATGGCGGACAGACGTTTCACCGCGCCCACACCCATGATAGCACTGGTCTTCGTGTGGGTGGTGGATACGGGGATTCCAAAAACGCTGGAGTAGAGCAGACACAGAGCGCCGGCAAGGTCGGCAGAGAATCCCTGATATTTTTCAAGTTTTACCATATCCATGCCGACAGACTTGATGATTTTTTCTCCTCCCACGCTGGTGCCGGATCCCATCACAAAACTGCAGAGCAGCATCAGCCAGATGGGAATCACCATTCCGGTCACATTATTCTGGCCGTTGGAAAAGGCTATGGCCAGAAAGAGCACACCGATAAATTTCTGTCCGTCCTGGGCACCGTGCATGAAGCTCATGGCAGCAGCTCCAAAGATCTGAGCGTTTTTGAAAAAGGAATTTGTCTTTCTCCGGTCCATTCCTTGACAGATCAGGGTGATAATTTTACACACGGCCCATCCGGTGAGAAAACCGAGAATCAGGCTCAGTACAAGTCCATAGAGTACTTTCACCCACTCGTCCATATTTACGCCGTCGATTCCGCCTTGGATTGCGATGGCGGATCCGGTGAGACCTGCGATCAGACTGTGGCTCTCACTGGTGGGAATTCCAAAAACGGATGCGGTTACGCTGTAGATGACAATGGAAAACAGTGCCGCACACAGGGCGATCAGTGCGCTTCGGGTATCTGTTCCGAAGTCTACCATATTACTGATGGTGGAGGCTACGGAACTATTGATCTGTGTCATAATGAAGACACCCAGAAAGTTAAAGACTGCGCTCATCCAGATGGCTTTTTTAACGCCCAGACATCTGGTGGAGACACAGGTGGCAATTGCATTCGGAGCATCGGTCCATCCGTTGACAAAGATGACTCCCAGAGTCAGTAGAATAGTGACGAACAGTGCCGGATTAGAGAGCAATTGCTGCCAGAAATAGGAAAATGAGATTTCCATAAATTTTCTCCTTCAGTTTATAAATTTTGTTCAAAGCGATCAATGTTGTTGATCTTTCCGATGACAACGATCACATCCCCTTCGCTGAAGCGGTACTGGGGAGATACCTCGATATTTGTGTGGCCGTTGCTCTCGATGGCGATGATATTCAGGTTATATTTGGGACGGATCTGCAGTTCTTCAATGCTGGCGTTCACACAGCGGTCTGTCACCTTGATCTGACGGATTTCGATACTGTTGTCCAGGGAGACGTAATCCAGGAAGTTTCTGGATACCAGACGTTTCCCAAGACGCAGTGCCATATCTCTTTCCGGATATACCACATCCGCGCCCAGCTTCTTCAACACGGCTCCGTGTTCCAGACTGATTGCTTTTGAGATGACTTTCGGGACACCAAGTTCTACAACACGCATGGTGGTCAGGATGCTGGCATCAATTTTTTCGCCGATACAGACCACTACCACATCGCAGTTCTGGATGCCGGTCTCAGTCAGTGTCTCTGTTGTCAGATCGTCACAGATAAAAGCATACTCTGTGTACTGACGAGCTTCTTTTACTTTATTCTCATGACTGTCAATGACAATCACTTCTTTTCCGGCTTCTGCCAGTGTCATGGCCAAAGCGCTGCCAAAACGTCCAAGTCCGATGATTCCGAAGGAAGTAGCTTCCTTGGGAGCAGTATTTTTTTCTTTGCGATTAATTCCAAATGAATACATATGAGTTCCTTTCTGGTTCTGTAATTAACCAATTGAGATTGATTCCTGTGAATAACGGATGTTTGGTTCCGGATGATCGATCCACATGGACAGCAGAGTAAAAGCGCCCAGCCGTCCGATAAACATGATGACAATAATCACCAGCTTGCCTGCGACACTCAGTGTGGGAGTGATTCCTGTGGAAAGTCCTACTGTGCCGAAAGCCGAGACAACTTCAAACATGAGCTGTATGAAAGTACAGTCAGGCTCCAGTACGCACATCAGAAAAGTTCCGATGCAGACCACTGCGAGAGAAAGCATCATGATCATATATGACTTTGCGATGTTTTCCTTTGCGATACTGCGGTGAAAAGCACCGGCAGGTTTCTTGGAAAACATACTTTTGGCGGACTGGAACAAGACGAAGAAGGTACTGGTCTTGATACCGCCTCCGGTGGATCCCGGGGATGCTCCGATGAACATCAGGATGCAGAGGACGAACAAACCTGCGTTTGTGAAATCTCCGATGGCGTAGGTGGAAAAACCTGCGGTTCTGGCAGATACACTGTGGAAAAAGGCACCCAGCCAGGAAATCGGTTCAGTGGCTTTCAGCAAAATAGTTCCCACTGCGATCAGCACAAGTGTGGTGACGATCACAATCTTTGAGTGGAAGGTCAGCTTCCGGAACCGGCGGTGCTTTCCGATATCCAGAATTACCAGAAAACCGAGACCTCCAAAGATAATCAGACCACAGGTGGTCAGATTCAGCAGGACATTCTGCTGATAGGGAATTAAATTCTGCAGTCCTCCGAGGATATCGAAACCAGAGTTGTTGAATGCGGCGATGGAATGGAAGACACTGATTCCAAGGGCGTGCAAAGGTGAGTAATCCTGGCTGAATACCAGAAAACTTAAAATAGCACCTGCGGTTTCGAACAGTAAAGTCATGGTGAGGATGGCTTTGACCAGTTTCACCATTCCTTGCGTACTGTCCACGTTCAAAGCTTCTCTCACCAGGATACGGCTCTTGATGCTGACTTTTTTGCCGGCGGCAATAATCAGGCCGACGCCGACGGAGGTCACTCCCAGACCGCCAATTTGTATCAGAAGCGCAACCATAGCCTGACCAAAAACAGTGAAATGGTCCGCCGTGTCAATGGCGATCAGACCTGTTACACAGACTGCGCTTGTGGAAGTGAAAAGGGCGTCAATAAAGGTAACATCTGCCTGTGGTTTCACAGAGACCGGCAGGAGAAGCAATAAAGTTCCAATTAAGATAACCGCCAAAAATCCCAGCGTAATCAAACGTCCAGGCGGTTGACTTTTTAACTTCTTGATAATCATTTTCTTGATACTCCTAGCACAAAATAATAATTCTATTTTATCCAATTCACAGGGATATGTATCCAAGGATATCAGACAGCGCAAAGGCGTTGTTTTCCGTCTTTTTTATGTCTGACAGACAAGTCGCACAGAAAACGTGCGGGATAGAAAAGAGAGACCTGAAGGCACGCAAAATAGCGCTCTTTCTCAGGTAGAAAAAGAACTGCTCTGAATAAAAAACCTGTGGCAAATGTGCACATGACAAAAAGCCGGAAGGAGATAGGCCGATACCGCAACTCTAAAGTCAGATTTCCCGTAACAGGAGCATAAGCCTGGGCCAGTAAGGTATCATCCGGGTTCTCGGTGATATACTGTGAGGGCTGCCCGGCCTCTTCTGTGTCAGAGACGGTAAAATTCTGGCTAACTGCTTCTTCCAGAGATGTCCAGTCATTCAGAGGCAGACTGATCAGAAGAAAAAGACATAAAATGGACCCTTGAATCAAGGATTTGATTGTTCTGCGATTCATTTTTGATTTTGCCTCCTTCTGATAATTTCCTTTAAAATAACACCGTCTTTTCGTTTTGTCAATATACATTCCCCTCGACATAAGATTGTGTTTTTGTTGTTTTTCTCGTACAAATTTCAGTAACTGACTTGTCATATGTAAAGTATAGATGTATAATTCGGAAGAAATAACCTATGGGGGAAAATAAGATGAGTACAGTGAGAGAAGAAATACAGACATTAAAAAAAGAAAAGAACGCAGTGATTCTGGCCCATTATTATGTGCCGGATGAAGTTCAGGAATGTGCGGATTATATAGGAGATTCTTTTTATCTGAGCAAGAAAGCAAAAGAGACAGACGCGGATATCATCGTGTTTGCCGGAGTTGCTTTTATGGGAGAAAGTGCGAAGATTCTCAACCCGGACAAGAAGGTGCTGCTGCCGGATCCGACCGCCGACTGCGCGATGGCACACATGGCAGATGTGGAAACTGTTCACAGGATGCGTAAGGCTTACGAGGATCTCGCGGTAGTCTGTTATATTAATTCCACAGCCGAGCTGAAGACTTGTTCGGATGTGTGCGTGACTTCGGCGAATGCGGTGAAAGTGGTCAAAGCACTGCCGAACAAGAGAATTTTCTTCATTCCGGACCGTCATCTGGGAAGTTATGTGGCAGATCAGGTGCCGGAGAAGGAAGTGATTCTCAATGATGGTTATTGTCCGGTGCACCATCTGATTACAGTGGATCAGGTGAAGAAAGCCAAGGAAGCACATCCGCAGGCAGAATTTTATGTACATCCGGAATGTTCCAGAGAAGTGGTGGAGCTGGCAGACTATGTGGGAAGTACTTCCGGGATTATTGCCCGGGTAAAAGATTCAAACGCCCGGGAATTTCTGATCGGCACAGAGATGGGAGTCACTTATGAACTGAGAAAACAAAATCCGGATAAGTGCTTCTATCCGGTACAGGATTGCCAGTGCTGTGCAGACATGAAAAAAGTGACGTTGGAAAAAGTTTTGGACTGTCTGAAAAATGAGAGTAACGAGGTTCTGATTTCTGATGAAATCCGAAAGAAGGCAGATAAAGCTCTTGAGAAAATGTTGGAGCTGGCAAAATGAGGGGAAGTGTTGTAAAATGAAAGAAATAAAGACAGATGTTTTGATTGTAGGGACCGGAGCCAGCGGACTGTTCGCGGCACTGCACCTTCCAAGGGACAAACAGGTTCTGATGATTACCAAGGATGAGGTCCGTCATAGCGATTCTTTCCTGGCGCAGGGAGGAATCTGTGTACAGAGAGATGAAAATGATTTTGACAGTTTCATGGAAGATACGCTGAAGGCGGGACATTATGAGAACCGCAGAGAGTCTGTGGAGATTATGATCCGCTCATCCCGGGAAGTGATCAATGAGTTGATCAGCTATGGCGTGGAATTTGCCAGAAAAGACGGAGAACTGGATTACACAAGGGAAGGATGCCATTCAAAACCAAGGATTCTGTTTCATGAAGATATCACAGGAGAAGAGATTACCAGCAAACTTCTGGCTGCGGTGGAGAAGCTGCCCAATGTGACAATTCTGGATCACGTTACGATGCTGGATATTCTGGAGGAGAATAACCAGTGCTATGGTGTGGTAGCTGAACAAGGGAATGGAACACTTCTTAGTCTGGAGGCAGATTACACGATTTTGGCCAGCGGCGGAATCGGAGGACTGTACACAAATTCCACGAATTACCCGCACCTGACCGGAGATGCCCTTGCGATTGCTCTGAGACATCACATTCAGCTGGAACATATTGATTATATTCAGATTCATCCCACAACGCTGTATTCCAAAAAGCCGGGAAGGCGTTTTCTCATCTCGGAATCTGTCAGAGGAGAAGGAGCGAAGCTCTACGGGGCAGATGGAAAGCGCTTTGCGAACGAGGTGCTTCCCAGAGATCTTCTCACCCAGGAGATTCACAAGCAAATGGAGAAAGATGGTAAGCCGTATGTGTGGCTGGATATGACAGTACTTGGAAAAGATGTCATTCTGCGGCATTTTCCCCATATCTATGAGAGATGTCTTCAGGAAGGGTATGATGTGACAAAAGAATGGATTCCGGTGGTACCCGCTCAGCATTATTTCATGGGAGGAATTCATGTGGACCGGTACAGCAAGACTACAATGGAACATCTCTATGCAGCGGGAGAGACCAGCTGCAATGGAGTACACGGGGCGAACCGTCTGGCCAGCAATTCTCTGCTGGAGAGTCTGGTCTTTGCAAAACGCGCGGCTTTGGATCTGACCGGGAAGTGGGAGGATGCCCGGATTTCCCGGGAAGAGATCAGAAGCCTGGCAGAGGAGACGGGGGCGAAGATTCAGGAACAGAAGGATAATCTGGCAGCGGTGTATCGTCACGAAGTGCTTGAAGAAATAGAAAGGGTGAAAAAAGCGCAATGAATGAGATTACCATGAAAGTAAAGGCGGATAAATTGATTATGCAGGCATTGGAGGAAGACATTACCAGCGAGGATATCACTACCAATGCGGTGATGCGTGAGAGAAAAGCGGGAGAGGTGGCCCTCATGTGCAAACAGGATGGCGTGATTGCCGGACTGAAAGTGTTTGAGAGAGTCTTTACCCTTCTGGATCCTCATACAATAGCGGAATTTTATGTGGAGGATGGAGAATTTGTCTCAAGGAGCCAGATTCTGGGAATAGTAAAAGGGGATATCCGTGTTCTCCTCTCCGGTGAGAGGACTGCTCTGAATTATTTACAGAGAATGAGTGGAATTGCCACTTATACCAGAAAGATGGCAGATCTTCTGAAAGGAACGAAGACGAAGCTTCTGGATACCCGTAAGACGACACCGAATATGAGAATTTTTGAAAAATATGCAGTGAGAGTGGGCGGCGGCTATAATCATCGCTACAATCTTTCAGACGGAATTTTACTGAAAGATAATCATATCGGAGCAGCAGGCAGTGTGAAAAAAGCAGTGGAGATGGCCAGAGAGTATGCTCCTTTTGTCCGCAAAATCGAGGTGGAGACCGAGAATATGGATATGGTGAAGGAAGCGGTGGAAGCAGGTGCTGACATCATTATGCTTGACAATATGACCATAGAGGAAATGAAAGAGGCAGTGCAGTACATTGACGGACGTGCCAAGACGGAGTGTTCCGGAAATGTGACACGGGAGAATGTAGAGCAGCTGGTAAATATCGGAGTGGACTATATATCCAGCGGTGCCTTGACTCACTCTGCTCCGATTCTGGATCTTTCGCTGAAAAATCTCCATGCGCTTGTATAACTTTTTCCAGAATAGTTTTTTGCCTTTACACGAAAATACAGCCGTTTTATAATTGAGCCATATTGTTGACAGCAGGAAGATGTGATTGGATTACGCAGATAAGAAGCAAAAGACAGGAAAGAGAGACTTTATGGACGAGAAAATGATGCAAAAACGTGTGAGGAGAACGATTAGCCTCATAGTTGTAATCGGGTTTGTGCTTGTTGCGACGGTGGCAGGCCTGGTGTTCTATCTTCGTTCAACGCTGGACGTGGCGGTGAGAAGGCAGATGAAATTTGAGGCTTTGGAGTATAAATTGCGTCTGGAAAAGCAGATGGCTTCGGATTTTCAGCTTCTTGATACGGTGGCGGCTCTGATTGAGGAAAATGGGACAACGGATCAGACAGAAGCTATTCAGATTCTGAGCAAGGCGAATCAGAGAAATGATTTCGTGACAATGGGATTTTTTCCAAAAAATAAGGCAGGGACGGTTGCGGTTCTGGATCAGGAGACACACACGCAGGTGGAAGTGTCTTCTCTGGAAGAAGAAGTTCAAAGAGTCATCAACAAAGCCTGGGCAGGGGAAGCGTCCATGTCCAGGCTTTTTACTGGAAGCTATACCGGAGAAAAAGTTTTTGCCTATGGTATTCCCATTTACGGCAGTGACGGGCAAGTAGAGGGAGCCTTGCTGTCCAGTAATAAAATTAAAATTTTTACGGACATTCTCAATGATAACGGCGTGATGGGAGGCAATGGATATATTCATCTGCTGGGACAGGAAGGGGAGTTCTTGATCCGGTCTTCCCGTTCTGTGGTGAAGGAGAATTTGGCCACCATCTTTGATGGACCTTATCTATCCGGAGACGTGAGCGGCCAGGTGAAAAAATCGCTGGAAAACGGAGAGGAAGTTTTTGCTCATTTTCGCTATGAGGGAAAAAGGTATCAGTTTTTTCTGGAGCCCATTGGAATTAACGGATGGTATTTATTCTGTGTCAATACGCTGCAGACCAGTAATCAGGCAGCCTATCAGATTGTACGGACAATGGCAGCGGTCTGTCTGGGAGCAGTATTTTTGATTGTGTTTTTTATGGTATATGGATATCGCCTGGTGCGCAAAAACAGTCAGGAATTGATGTATCAGGCATGTCATGATTCTCTCACAGGTGCATACAATCTCAGCTTTTTTGTGAGAGAACTGGAGGGTACTCTGAGAACCGGCAGAGGACTGTATGTGGCGGCTTTGAACATTCATCAGTTCAAATTTATCAACGAAATATTTGGAAGAAAGCAAGGGGATCTGCTCTTATGTGAGATCAGGCAGCTTTTGGATGAATGTTTAGACAGGGAGGAGTTCTTCTGCAGGAATACGGCGGATTTGTTTTATTTGTGTCTAAGAGGTCCGGACCGGGAGAGGATCCGTGACAGACTGTCTCAGATGATAGAGCAGATTTCAGCACTTTCCAAGAAACGACACAGTAATTACCAGGTTCGTCTGTACTGTGGAGTTGCGGCAGCAGATGGAGAGAATCTCACAGCTGATCGGATGATGACGAGGGTAATGTTTGCGCTGGATACTTCAAGGGAGAGAATACAGAATCAAATCTGGTTCTACGACAAACAGCTTCACGAAAAAGAGATTATGCAAAATTATGTGGAGAGCCATATGGAACAGGCTCTTCTTGACGGGGAGTTTCGGCTCTATCTTCAGCCCAAAATGAATCTCAAGAGTGGAAAGATGGAGAGTGCGGAGGCTTTGGTGAGATGGATCACAGGAGAGGGAAAGATGATTTTTCCGGATCAGTTTATCCCTCTTTTTGAGGAGAATGGTTTTTGTATTCGCCTGGATATGTATATGATTGAATGCGCCTGCCGACAGATTCGGGAATGGATGGACCAGGGATTATCGCCAGTTGGTATATCTGTGAATCAATCCAAGCTCTTATTCTATGAGGAAGATTATATTGAGAAATTGGAAGAACTGATTGCGAGATATCGGATACCTGCGGAGAAGATTACACTGGAAATTCTGGAAGGGCTTGCCCTGGAGAATGTGGAAGAGCTCAACATCAGGCTTAGGAAGCTTCAGGAAAAGGGAATCCGGATTTCCATGGATGATTTCGGAAGCGGTTATTCGTCTCTGAATACACTGGCGGATCTGGAGATCGATGAACTGAAACTGGATCGGGGATTTCTCATGAAAGTGGCACAGGAGGGAAATCTAAAAGTCAAATTGATTATGGAGCAGATCGTCCGCGTGACAAAGAGAATGGGAATTGACACAGTCGTGGAAGGAGTAGAGACTGAGGAGAATCATCGGTTCATCCAGGAGCTGGAGTGTGATTACGGCCAGGGATATTATTACAGCAAACCAGTCAGTGCGCAGGAATTTACCGAGAAATTCTTGAAGAAAAAGTAAGACATTGAGAAGAAAACATACGAACATCAGACAAAGCTTGAAAAGAGCATTGTCTGGTGTTCTTTTATGCCGGGAAAGCTTTCATTTTTATTTTGAGATAAAAGCATGTTTTTTATTGTATTATCAGCGATATATTGATATACTGCATATAGGTGATACGAAAATATATAAGTTGGAGGATGAAGATATGGGATGTATTGAGATGACGAAATTTGCTTCTGACAAAAAGCCAAGTATCTATCGTGAGATGTTCAGTGTCGAGGAGGCACAGAAAGTGAGAGCGTTTCACTGTCAGTTAGAGGAGTACACTCCTACGCCGCTTCGGGAATTGAAGAATCTTTCTGAGGTGTTGGGAATATCTAGACTTTATGTGAAGGATGAGAGCTATCGTTTTGGATTGAATGCATTTAAAGGACTGGGCGGAAGTTATGCCGTAGCCAAGGTAATTGCAGAGGCAAAGGGGATTTGTCTGGAGGAAGTCTCCGGGATTGAGGCGGACAGCTTTACTTTTGTGACAGCGACTGACGGGAACCAGGGAAGGGGGATTGCCTGGGCGGCAAAAAAACTTTCACAGAAAGCAGTGGTGTATCTGCCGAAAGGTTCTTCGAAGGAGCGTCTGGACAATATCCGGTCTTTGGGAGCAAAGGCAGAGATCACAGAGCTGAATTATGACGATACGGTGCGGTATGCAAAGGAGCAGGCAGATAGAAACGGATGGTTTTTGGTACAGGATACTGCCTGGCCGGGATATGAAAAAATTCCTTCCTGGATCATGCAGGGATATATGACGATGGCGTTGGAAGCAGCAGAGCAATTGCAAGGTGTAAGGCCAACCCATATTTTTCTGCAGGCAGGAGTGGGAGCGATGGCAGGTGGTGTCAGCGGATTCTTGCAAAGTTTTTATGGCGCGGATATGCCCAAGTTAATTCTTGTGGAACCGAATCAGGCGGACTGCCTTTTTCAGACAGCGAAGGCAGCAGATGGAAGTCTCCATAAAGTTGAGGGAGATCTGGCTTCCATCATGGCTGGTTTGTGCTGTGGAGAAGTTTGTACGGTTGGCTGGGAGATTTTAAGGCATTGCGCAGATTACTTTTTCTCTTGTCCGGATTATGTGGCGGCGGATGGCATGCGCATTTTGGGGAACCCTGCGGTTACTGATGAGCGTATCGTCTCCGGGGAGAGCGGCGCAGTGACCACGGGGCTGCTTTATCATTTGATGAGAGATCCACAGCTTGAAGATTTCCGCAGGGCTGTGGATCTTGGATCGGATTCGGTAGTTCTGTGTTTCAGTACAGAAGGGGACACAGATCAGGAAAATTACAGACGGATTGTCTGGGACGGATGGTACCGAAAAGAAAAATAATCAAAAAATATCACAATCTTAAAATTTTGCGGGAGATGCTATGCAGCGGTTTTATGGGTGGCATCTCCCGCAGGGCTCATAGCCTTTTTCGATGATCTCCTCCCTGGTGCCGCTAAATGTCTTTTTATTGTGGGAATCCATTTCAGAGACACTGGAACAGGAAGGAAGATGAAATTTCATGGTATTTGTATTTAAAATGTAGGTGATTTTTTCACTGTCTTTCTCTTCAGAGGCGGGAACAGCAGATTCGTCTATAGAGCTTTCTCCGGTCTCATAATCGATTTCTACTCCGGGTTGAACGTTGTAGGCATAAACGTTAAAACAGACCCCTTCTCCTTGATCTTCCACAGACATGGCTTCCATCAAAACGCCGTCCGCTACCAGATTATCTTCTTCAAAAATCGGTGTGGCACGGTAGAGTACCTGATTGTCTGTCTCTTCTACATAATCCGCGATTTGATTTTCAAAGGGGAGCATTCCCTCGATATTCATGTAACGGGTGCCGGTGATAAGATTTTCTTCATTGGCGTTCTCAGCAGTGAGCTGATAGCCGATGAGATGGCAGCGGTTATAGAGGTATTTTCCGTCGATGAAATCGTATTTCACAGTGTGCCACCCACTTGGTTTTACTTGACTGATACTGCCCCGTTCCTCTGTGGGCATTGTGTCTGGGTCTACGTTGGCACAGGTAGTTCCGCATCTTCCCAGATCATCCAGCTGACTGTAAGACTCAAAGGAAACGGTGCTAAGTTCCGATTCCTGGAAGAATGGAACATTGTCATTTACTTCCACATAGGCTTCTCCAGAATATTCCGGGATTTCATCCAGATCGAAGGAGTCCAGGGAGGCTTCATCCGGAATTGCCTGGGCTGCCTCTTCTTCTGATACTTCCGAGTAAACCGTTGGCTTCGATTCTGATGAAACAGGAACGGAACAGCCAGCGGTAAACATCAATAACAGAGATACAAGGAAAACTAATTTCTGTCTGTTCATAATGTCTAATCCTTTCCTATGATATTTGGTGGAATTTTAAAGATTGTTTTTATTATAACATTCTTTTTAGGGTAAATGAATAAAAAGTTCTGCCTATTTTTATTTAAAACATAAATTTAAAGAAAAATCAAGATTACATGTTGCATATTACATGTAATAGTGGTAGGATAAAGACAACAAAACACCGTGAAAATAAAAAGGAGGAAACGCTATGAAGAGAAGTCTCTATGAACCATTAATCGCAGAAGGTTTAACATCCTTGAGATTACGCTATGATTACAGAACAGATAAAGAATATATCATTGCGGCTAAGGAGTGGGATCCGGATATTGACTGGAGTCAATACAATAAAACTTTTTATATGGAAAGTATGCTTACAGAAAATGATGTACGACTTAATAACAAAGAAACGAGAGCTATGTTCGAGAAATATGGACTGACGGATTATCTAAATGAGGTGTTTGAACTGCTCAGAAGAGGAAAGTTCTTCGGGATGGACTGCTTCTACAGCTCTTACAAGGATATGCGGTTTACCGCTAATATTCACAGTTTTGTGCTGGGAAAGAATAATAAAGATCATGCCATTTACACAGGCGGAATCCGCAGGCATGAAAAAGACGAACCGGAGATAGAAGTAATTATTGACGGGTTGAATCTGGGACGGGCGGAAAGTCATAAGCATGTAGCAGCAGGTCTTCATTATGGTGGTGGTAAGATTACAGTACAGGCAGATCCTGTGGATTTGGAAGATCAAAAAGAATTGGGATTTCTCTCCTACGCATTGGATCGTGTGCGTTTCTTTACTGGACCTGATATGAGATATCCTGTTGAGCTGGCAGACGCTATGGCTCCATTTACCTGCTATATTACTGCAGGTCTTAAAAATAATCCGATTGGACCATCTGGAGATCCCACTGCTTGGGGTGTGACTGCAGCAATGAAAGAGGCTGTAAAATTTAAATTTGGCAAGGATAGTCTGGAAGGTTTAAAGATTGCCGTGATGGGACTTGGGGCTGTGGGATTCCCACAGGCAGGCTATCTGATCGAAAACGGAGCAGATTTGATTGTATGTGATTTGGATCCGAAGGCGATTCAACAATTGAAGGAGAAGTATCCAGAGGCAAATATCGAAGTGGTGGATGCCAATGAAATTCTCAATGTGGAGGCAGATATTCTGTGCCCATGTGCGATTGGTGGCTTCCTCACAGAAGAGGTGATTGATAATCTGAAGGTGAAGATGGTATTTGGAGCAGCGAATAATCAGCTGCATGCAACCAATATTGAAGAAGAGATTATTTTGGCTAAGAGGCTTGCGGCAAGGGATATTCTTTATCAAGAGTGCTGGATTCAGAATATCGGAGGTGTAATGTCAGGTGCTGTGATGTACCGGGACGGTGCCAACGCAGACCGACAGGCATTGATGGATCGCGCTTATCAGGTGTGCGGTGAGAGAACAAAGATCAATCTGCAGGAAGCAAAAGAGCTGGGAATTACCCCGACAGAAAATGCATACCGCTCTGTAGAGAGTAAGATTTATGTGTGAGATATTGCGATGAGAATTACCGCGTATCGGTGAAAGGAGGAGCGGGATGGAAAATAAAAGAGAAGGTTTTGGATCCAGGTTAGGATTTTTGCTGGTGACAATCGGATTTTCCGTGGGTGTCGGTACTTTGTGGAGATTCCCTTATTTGTGCGGGGAACTTGGAGGAGGACTGTTCTTAATCACTTATATTATCCTCATGATTGTAATCGGAATTCCGCTGTTTTCGGCAGAAGTTTCCCTGGGGCTCGCTTCCAGGAAGAGTCCGGTACAGGCATATCAGAAACTTTCCGGGAAAAAGGCATGGGGAATTGTAGGATGGGTGAATATGGCGGCAATTATTCTGGTAATTGGCTATACACTTCCCGTATATGGGTGGATCATCCATTATATTTATACTACATTAACCGGGACTTACATAGGAATGGACAGCGCACAGATTGCAGAACATTATGCGGCTATGTCTGTAGATTATCCCCATGTGTTTCTGATGATTATCATTAATATTATATTGACCATGTTGGTGGTTCGTAAGAATCTTCAGGCAGGAATTGAGAAAATTGCGAAAGTACTTCTTCCTTCACTGGCGATAATTATGGTGATTGTCACAGTCTATGGGCTGACTTTGGACGGAGCGACCGAAGGATTGGAATTTTTCTTTACCTGGGATTTTTCCAGTTTTTCCATGGAGACCATTCTGTCAGCGCTGGGACAGGTCTTCTTCTCTCTCGGAATTGCCATGGCGGTAGCTTTAGTGTTTGGAAGTTACCAAAAAGAGGGAGAATTGAATGTGGTGAAAAATTCTGCGATTATCAGCTGTGCAGTAATTTTCGTGGCAGTTCTGGCAGGTATGATGATCTTTCCGATGGTGTATTCCTTTGGCCTGAGTGTGACAGAGGGGCCCGGATTGGTTTTTGTGGTAATGCCAAATGTATTTAATCAGATGGCCGGCGGGGTGATCTGGGGTACTTTATTTTATATTGCATTTTTCATTGCGGCGTTCTCATCCGGAATTGCGGGATGGGAGGCAGTTATGGGATTTTTGATGGATCAATTCAATCTGACAAGACAAAAAGCATTGTGGGGAACTTTGGTTTTGGTATGTATTGTTGGAATTCCGGCAACGGTATCGACCTCAGCATTTAATCTGTTTGATATGATTACAAACAATGTATTTTTGACGATAGGTGCATTCTGTATGTCTATTTTTGTTGGATGGATTTGGGGAATTCCAAACTTCCTAAAGACGATTGGAATGGATGAAGAATCAACAGGGGCGAAGTGTCTAGGATTTGTGATCAAATATCTCTCTCCTGTTGTGATTATTGTCTTTTCCTTGACACTGTTTGGTGTAATCTGAAGAACCAAAAAGTCCCATCTGATTTTTATGAGTCAGATGGGACTCATGCTTTATGGGGAACTGGCAGATTCTGAAAAAGAGAAGAAAAAGAATACCTAGGAAAAGGAGAGTTTCATGAGTGAAGAGATAATTTTGGTGATTAATCCTGGTTCTACTTCCACGAAAACAGCAATTTTCCGTGGAAATCATCAGGAGGATATGAGAGAGATTTTGCACAGCGGAGAAGAATTGAAAAAATTTCACTCTATAACAGAACAGTTGGATTTCCGAAAAAGGGTAGTTATGGAGTACCTAAAAGACCAGAAACTATCACCGGAAGATTTAGATGCCATTGCCTGTCGAGGCGGTGTGGTCGGACAATTGGAATCTGGTGCGTATCTGATAGACGAGACCTTTGCGAATGCTTCTTATCATGCGGTAATTCCTCATCCGGCTAATCTGGCACCCGTTATCGGCTATGGTATCGCGGTGCAGGCAAATGAGAAAAAAGGTAAAAAGATGGAGGATCCCGATGCAGTGAAGGCATATGTCTATGATCCTGTATGCGGATGTGGAGTTCCAGAGGAGATTTATACGCTTACTGGTATTCCAGAGGTGAAAAAACCATTTCTCACTCATGTCTTAAATAGCCGTGCAGTGAGTATTGAACAGGCACGAAGAGATGGGAAGTCATTTAAGGACGTCATCTATATAGTAGCCCATTTGGGAGGAGGTATCACAGTCAATTTGGTGAAGGATGGAAGAATTCTAGATTTTGTGGGAGACGATGAAGGTGGTTTCTCACCGGAGAGATCTGGAGGACTTCCTGTGAGGCCTCTTGTCAGTCTATGTTATTCAGGAAAATATACAGAGAGAGAAATGCAAAAAAGATTAAAGGGAAAAGGAGGTCTTGTGGCTTACTTGGGATTTAATGATCTGCGGGATGTACAGAAGAGAATTGAAGAAGGGGATTCTCATGCAAAATTGGTTTTCGACGCAATGGTACTTCAAACAGCAAAGGATATTGCTTCTCTGACAGCTGTGACCTGCGGGAAGGTGGACAAAATCATTTTCACGGGCGGAATGGCATACTCTCAGAGTTTTACACAGGAGTTGAGACGGCGCGTGGAGTTTCTGGCACCAGTGAGTGTAATCGCAGGAACTTATGAGATGGAAGCTCTGGCAGGAGGGATCCTCAGGGTTCTTCATGGGGAAGAAAAACCGCATCTCTTGATGAGGGAGAAGGTGAGCTTTTGAGTTATAAAAATTTCGAAGAATTGACAAAAGTAGTTAAGACTAGTGGAAAGAAATGTGTTGTTGTAGCGGCGGCGCAGGATGCCCATGCTCTGAAAGCTATATTCCGTGCCAGTGATGAAGGAATTTTGGATTATATTTTGGTAGGGAAGACGGAAGAGATTTTGTTTTTGGCTAAGGAATTGGGATATTCGGTTGCAAAAGAGAGAATCGTCAAGGCGGAGGACACAAAGCAGGCAGCCTGCCAGGCGGTAGAATTGATCCGGCAGGGAACAGGGGACTTTCTGATGAAGGGAAAGCTAGAGACAGAGACTTTGCTTCGCCAGGTAGTCAATAAGGAGAACGGAATCGGATTGGGCGGGCTGATGTGTCATATGGCTTTAATAGAAGTGCCTTCGTATCCTAAACTTTTGGGATTGACTGACAGTGGAATGGTGATCAATCCCGATTATGGGCAGAAAAAGGAAATCCTGAAAAAAGGGATAGGATTTTTTCATAAGATTGGAGTTTCCTGTCCGAAGGTTTCCTGTCTGGCAGCTGTGGAAAAAGTGAACGCCAAGATGCCGGAGACAGAGGATGGAGCGGCGTTAAAAGAAGAAGCACTAAAAGGTGAGTTTGGTGAGTGCTACGTGGAAGGCCCTATTTCCTGTGATCTTACTTTCAGCAGGGAGGCAGCGAAGGCGAAGAACTACAAAAGCCCGGTAACCGGAGACGTGGATCTCCTGCTTGTCCCCAATATGGTAACTGGAAACATTATAGGGAAAATTCTGACTTGTCTCGCCGGAGCAAAAATGGCGGGCTGTGTACTGGGAGCAAAGGTTCCTATTGTACTCACATCGAGAGGTTCCAGTTTTGAGGAAAAATATAATTCTTTGATACTATGTGCGGCATGGACAGGGAGAAATTAAGGGGAGAGAGTATGAAGAAGAAAAATTTTGTGCTTTTGGGCGAGTCAGGAAGTGGTAAAAGTGAGATTGCAGTGAATCTGGCCTGTGTGCTGTCAAAACAAAGTCCGGATGGAAAAGAAGTACATTTTTTTGATTTGGATCAAACTAAGCCTTTGTTCCGTTCTAGGGATGTGAAAGAGTTATTGGAGAGAGAAGGGGTGATAGTACATTTTGAACAACAGTTCCTGGATACTCCCACAATTGTCGGCGGTGTGGAACCATGTCTAAAGGAAGAAAAATGCTATACAATTTTGGATGTGGGAGGAAATCATACAGGGGCACGAATGATTGGAAGATTCTCCAGACTTTTGAATCAGGAGGATACAGAAGTTTGTTTTGTGATTAATCCTTACCGTCCCTGGTCGAAAGATGTTAAGTCTATTGATCAGACGCTCTCGTCCATTCTTCAGGTTTCAAGTATCAGGAAAGTAACCATAATCAGCAATCCCAATCTGGGGAGTACAACAAAGGTGCAGGAGATTCTAGAGGGACATCAAAATGTTTTGAATATGATTCAGGAATTCTTACCAGTGAGATATTTGTGTGTCAGGGAAGATTTGTGTGAGGAGATCCGGAAGAAGACAGATACCTTGGTCCTCCCCCTAAAACTGCGAATGCAGTATGAAGGTATATGACATAAAAATGAGTAAGTGGCAATAGGAGGTTTTTGATATGGCGAAAGTGGAGATCAGAGCAGAGAGCTGTAAAAGCTGTGGCTATTGTGTGAAATTTTGTCCCAAACGGGTGTTGGAAGTGGGAGAACATGTGAATGCAAAGGGGTATCCATATGTGGTGGTGAAGAACCAGGAAGCCTGTGTTGCCTGTCTGTCCTGCGCACTGATGTGCCCGGAAGCAGCGATTGAGATTTATAAATAATAACGGAGGTGAGGACATGAAGAGAGTATTTATGAAAGGCTGTGAGGCCATCGCTGAGGCAGCAATACGGTCTGGATGCCGCTTTTTTGCTGGATATCCGATTACTCCTCAAAATGAAATTCCAGAGTATTTGGCGAGAAGGATGCCGGAAGTGGGCGGGAACTTTGTACAGGGTGAAAGTGAGGTGGCTTCCGTCAATATGGTATATGGAGCAGCGCAAACTGGGACAAGGGCGATGACTTCTTCCTCCAGCTGCGGAATTAGTTTGAAAAGTGAAGGAATTTCATTTATGGCATCTGCCAGAATTCCGATGGTTTATGTTAATGTGTCGAGAGGCGGTCCGGGAATCGGCTCTATTCAACCCTCTCAGCAGGACTATTTTCAGGCAACCAAGGCTAGTGGAAATGGGGGATTCCGCATGATGGTTTTTGCCCCAGCTACGGTGCAGGAGGCGGTGGACATGACTTATGCAGCTTTTGATTATGCCCAGAGAGACCGCAATCCGGTCTTGATTCTCACAGACGGTGTTGTGGGAACCATGATGGAGCCTGTAGTGCTGCCTCCGATGAGAAGTGAAGAAGAGGTACGAAAATTGAAAGAGGCACACCATAAGTGGGCGTTTGTGGGCCACAGAGAAGATGAAGAGCGTGCGCTGATTCTTCCGGGCGGCTGGTCTGGGCAGGAGGAGCGTTGTATTCGCAATGCCGAACTTTACGAGAGTTGGGAGAAGGACATTCAGGTGGAAGAGTATTTGATAGAGGATGCACAAGTAGTGATTACAGCGTTTGGAATTTCTGGACGGGTATCAAAATCTGCTGTAAATCTTATGAGAAAAGAAGGTTATAAGGTTGGCCTGATCCGGCCTAAGACGGTGTCGCCGTTTCCTTATGATTCTTTTGAAAGATTGGATTATTCTAGGGTGAAAGCGATTCTGGATGTGGAGATGTCAATCCCTGCACAATTGGTTTATGATGTGAAGCTAGGCGTGAAAGATCGGGCTTTGATTGCTACCTGCTTGCGGTCCGGAGGGGAACTGATTACTAGGGAAGCTGTGATCCAGGCAGCAAAAGCACTTTTTTGACAGGAGGAATTGAGATGGAAAAAGTATATAAGAGAACTTTTGGAATTCGGGATGACATGGTGTCTGGATTCTGTCCTGGATGTATGCACGGTACAATTTTCAAACTGATTGGTGAGGTTATTGAAGAACTGGGAATTAGAGAACGGGTAGCGAATGTACAGGGGGTGGGATGTTGCGGTCTGGCCATGGAATACGTGACGTATGACGTAACCACTTCCCCCCATGGAAGGGCTTGCGCAGTGGCAACAGGGGTGAAACGCGCCAATCCGGAGACGATTGTATTTACTTATCAGGGAGATGGAGATTTGGCGTCCATTGGTCTTGCGGAGTCTATGTCGGCGGCAAACCGAGGGGAAAATATCACAGTTATTTTTGTTAATAATGGTATCTATGGGATGACAGGTGGACAGTTGGCTCCGACCACTTTACTGGGAATGAAGGCGACTACGGCTCCAAGAGGGAGAGATGCTAAGGAACATGGGTATCCCATGCATATGTGCGAGATTTTGAATACATTAACTGCACCTGTCTATTTGGAACGTACCAGCTGTAATAATCCCAAAAATGTACGCAGAACAAAGGCAGCTATTAAAAAAGCTTTTCAAAATCAGATAGACGGTAAGGGATTTTCCTTGGTAGAGGTTGTGACTTCTTGTCCTACCAACTGGGGGATGGATCCTTTGGGAGCATTGGATTTCCTGGAGGGAAAAATGCTCAAGGAATATCCTCTGGGTGTAATACGAGACAAATAGGAGGGAGATTAATATGGAAAGAAATCTATTGGTGGCAGGCTTTGGAGGACAGGGAGTTATGCTTCTGGGGAAGCTTTTGTCTAATTGTGCCTGTGAAAATACGGATAAGAATGTAACTTTTTTTCCTTCCTATGGGGCTGAGCAAAGAGGAGGGACAGCCAATTGCTATGTGGTGATCTCAGATGATATGATCGGCGCACCTGTGTCAGATAGCATGGAAGACCTGATTGTGATGAATGAGCCATCACTGAGACGTTTTCTGGGTAAATTAAAGCCAGGCGGCAATTTGTTTGTGAACAGTTCCATTGTCCATGGATCTATTGAGAGGGAAGATATCCATGTGGTGGAAGTTCCAGTGACAGAGATGGCTTTGGAGATGGGAAATGCCAAAGTTTTAAATTTGATTATGCTAGGAGTTTATGTGGGATACACGCAGATTCTGCCTCCGGAATTACTTCTTGAGACGATTGAGAAGAAACTAGGGAAAAAGGCACAGTTGATTCCCTTAAATAAAGAAGCTTTTCGCAAAGGACTGGAGATTGGAGAGAAAACACGAAAACAGGAGTGAGAAACAGGAAAAAGAATTTCGGATTTTACAGTGGTTTCTGATAACAAAATGCGTTATAATAGATAAAGATGCGGCACGAGGGGGATATGCTGTTCTACCTGTGCCGTATTTTTGATGATGGTAAAAACATAAGAATGGGAACGGTAAGAGGGGTAATGATGAGAAAAAAAGTAGTCCGACAGTCTTTGTCTGAGCAGGCATATGCATTGATCATTGATAAAATCCGAAAAGGAGAGCTGAAGCCGGGAGACCGTATTAATATTGAGGAGTTTGCCAAAGAAATTGGTGTGAGTAGAACACCCATGCGTGAAGCTGTGAACCGATTGATTCAAAATGGATTTTTGGAGAGTAAACTGAATGTGGGGCCCAGTGTGGCGGAATATAATCGCAAAGAGACTATGGATTTGATTGAGACTAATACGATCTTGAATGAGGAGGGCTTGAAACTGGTTTTCCAAAATCCGATTTCACCCAAATTGAAAAAGAAAATCAGAGAGATTGTGGAGAAACAAAAGCAATTTATGGAGGAGGGAAAAGAACAAGATTTTTACCTATATTCCATGGAATTCCATTATAGATTGATTGAGGAATGTTCCAATGAGAAATTAAAGAAACTTGCTATGGACGTTCAGATGCAGCTTGGCATTTGGGTTTATCAATATCAGGAGGATGAGAAGATCCGCCAGTTAAGTCTGAACGAGCATCAGCAGCTGAATATCCTGCTTCAGGAAGAAAAAAAGAAAGAATTTCTGGAACTCTTGCGCAGACATAATGAGAAGCCGCTGGAATTCTTCAAAAATATAAATGAGGATCTCTGATATAAAATGCCAGACCACGGTTATCTTTTGTGGTCTGGCATTTGACTAATTATGGCTGTGATGTAGCTCACCAGATATGGATGATTTTGCAGGATCTTTTTTAATCAGTTCTTTTCCGGAGGTTACCACAATCGTTACGCCTAGGATCATCAGAAGGATGGCAACAATCAGTTGGAGGCCTTCTACCATAAAGACACCGGTACCAGAGGTAAAAGCGTGAATGAGGGAGAAGAACCGTTGAATCAATGCGGTGAATGTCACGACCAGCATGATGACAAAGGGAGGAACCAATGTGCGCATTTCTCTTCCGGTTACTTTGAGGAAGACGCAGAGCGTGATCAGTACCAGTGCGCTCAGCAGCTGGTTGGCGCTTCCGAACAAAGGCCAGATATTAGAGTAACCAATCTGGGTTAAGAGGTAACCAAAAAACAGAGTGATTAAAGTCGCGAAATATTTATTACACAGCAGTTTTCTCCAACCTTCGGCATGTTCCATGTCATCCACACTGAAGAGTTCCTGGAAGGACATACGTCCGATTCGGGCTACGGAATCCAGAGTAGTGAAGGCGAGGGCTGATACACACATCGTCATAAAGCTCTGTGCCACGTAGACAGGAATTCCAAAAATTTCAAGAAAACCAGCGACACCGGAAGAAAAGATCTGGAATGGGGTTCCCACTGCAGCCGTACCGTCAGAGGCGGCAGCTGCTCCTGCAACGCAAAGGGCGATGACAGCGAGGAAGCTTTCCAGAACCATGGCTCCATATCCGACTTTGAGCATATCTTTTTCATTAGAGACGGTCTTAGAGGAAGTTCCGGATGAGACAAGGCTGTGAAATCCGGATACAGCTCCGCAGGCGACAGTCACGAACAGGATAGGAAACAAAGTGCCCAGGCTTTCATTTTGAAATCCGGTATATGCAGGAAGATTCATAGTCGGGTGGGCGAAAATCAGCCCGAGAACAGCACCGGCGATCATTCCCACGAACATGAATGTGGACATGTAATCTCTCGGCTGCATGACAAACCACATGGGGAGCACAGCAGCGAGGAAGATATAGATGAAAGCAATGTAGATCCATGCCTCTTTTCCAAGAATCAGCGGAAGATTCATGCCGCATACAAAAGAAAGAAGTGTGAAGGCAAGTCCGAGAACGACTTCTTTCCAGCCGCTGAATTTCATTTTATGTTGAATCAGTCCGAAGACTGCTGCGAAAAGGATGAAAAATAATGAGATACTTCCCGCTGCGCCGTTTACTTTGGCACTTTCAGAAAGTGTCCGTGCTCCGTCTGCCACAACATAAGCGTTGAAGGTATCTGCCACCATATCTGCAAATGCGGCGAGTACGATGAGGGTGAACAGCCAGCAAAATCCGAGAAAAAGTTTTCGCCCGGCTTTGCCGATGTATTTTTCAATCAAAAGGCCCATGGATTTGCCGTCATTTTTCACACTGGCATAGAGGGCGCCGAAATCGGTGACTGCACCGAAGAAAATGCCGCCGAGAATAATCCACAGCAAGACAGGCAGCCAGCCAAAGGCTGCGGCTTGGATGGCTCCGGTGACAGGGCCTGCCCCCGCAATGGAGGAAAACTGATGGGCGAATACAGTCCATCCGTCTGTGGGAACATAATCTTGTCCGTCATTGTGGAGGACTGCGGGAGTCTTTGCTTTTGGGTCAATTCCCCATTTTTTTGCCAGCCAGCGGCCGTACAGTGCGTAGGCGGCCACCAGACATACGGCAGCGATCAGTACGATGATTAATGTGTTCATATGTTACACTCCTTCCTGTTAAAAGCACTTTGTGACGCGGCAGAAAACCTGTTATGCGGTGAAAGATCTTTCGTACATAAAAAAGTCTCCTGTCAGATTGCTCTGACAGAAGACGAAATTTGCTCCGCGTTACCACTTCTATTACCGGCAGTGCCGGTCTCTCAGTCCCGTCGTCCCTCTTCTGGCTGTTCCGGAACCTGACAGCAAGTCAGGAAAATTTCAGCTTCCGATGGATTAACAGGCTTCCGGATAACGGTGGAAATCCGGCCAGGGTTACTAAAAAATGGTTCACCTTGGCTCATCGCAGGGGATAACTTCTGTGGCTATGCTGCCTCCTCACACCAACCGGAAACTCTCTGAAAACATATCTGCCAGGGAAGTCCTGTCCTGTTCTTCGATTTGCTTTGTTTGATTTTTCTTAATTATAGCTCTGAATGTGTGGATGTCAATGGGAAAATCGACAGTCTTTTAAATTTTGTTGAAATGATATAAAAATATGACACGTCAAAGTGATAATTTATGAAAAAATATGACAGAGATATTTTCACACAAAGAAAATCTTGAAATTTTATGGATTACGCTTTATAATAATCACAGAATAAAAAGAAATTCTTCGGGGCAGGGTGATTCGTGAAGAACAGATATCTGAACGGAAATTCCCTACCGGCGGTAAAGTCCGCGAGCCTTCGGGCCGATTTGGTGAGATTCCAAAACCGACAGTATAGTCTGGATGAGAGAAGAAAGTTTGAGAACATAGATGGATGTTTCAGATGCCCGGAGATCGTTTTGGAGGCATCTTTTTTTGTTCTGTTTCAGATATCCATCGGAAAGCAACTCTATTCTTGATACAAGAATTTCCTTTTATTTATTATCATTTTTTATAAAAGGAGAGAGTGACATGAGTGAGCAAGTAATTCGAAACACCCAAGTGATGAACCGCAGCAAGACGAGAAATCTGGTCCAGGTAGCGATGCTGGGAGCAGTGGCAGGAGTTCTGATGAATTTTGAGTTTCCTCTGCCGTTTCTGGCGCCTCCGTTTTACCAGATGGATTTCTCAGAGATCCCTGTTCTTGTAGGCGCTTTCGCCATGGGGCCTGTGGCTGGCGTGGTGATTGAACTGATTAAAATTCTTCTGCATTTTGTGCTCCATGGCAGCACTACGGCTGGTGTGGGCGAACTGGCGAATTTCATCTTTGGATGTGCGTTTGTGATTCCGGCAGGCCTGATTTACCGTTATCACCACAAAAAAACCAGAGTACACGCTTTGGTTGGCATGGTAGTTGGAACAGTCCTGACGACAGTTTTGGCATGTTTGATTAATACCTTTGTACTGCTTCCAGTCTATGGCAAGGCTTTCGGCATGCCGGTGAGCGCTTTTGTAGAGATGGCACAGTCCGTACATGCGTCTGTGGATAATCTTCTGGCGTTTGCAGTGATGATACTGGTACCCTTTAATTTGTTTAAATATGTGATTGTCTCGCTGATTGTATTTTTTATCTACAAGAGAGTTCGAGTAATTTTAAGAGGAGACTGATGATAAAATGGGTGTAATAAATGACGTGCGGAAACTTACTGATTTGTCCTATGTGAATCTTTATCAGCTGAAAGCGACCAGCATTCACAATACTCCGGTGGTGTATAATGTGGCTTCCAGAGCAGCGGATGTCTCTTCGCTGAAGCTGAAGACGCATGAGAATAAGCCGGATGGCGTGATCATTTACAGTCTGTATGGAGAGAAGAAGGACCGGGTTGTTCTGGTACGTCAGTACCGTTACACATTAGATGATTATATCTATGAATTTCCGGCTGGACTGGTGGAGTCAGGAGAAGACTTTCATCAAGCAGCTGTACGGGAACTGAGAGAAGAGACGGGGCTGACTTTGGATCCCATCCCTGTGGATTCCAGCTATGAGAAGCCATATTTCACTACCATTGGAATGACGGATGAGTCCTGTGCCACTGTCTATGGCTATGCCAGCGGAACTGTGACAAAAGAAGGCCAGGAGGATTCCGAGGAGATTGAGATCGTCCTGGCAGACCGGCAGGAAGTGAGGAGGATTCTGCGGGAGGAAAATGTGGCGATCATGTGCGCCTATATGCTGATGCATTTTCTGGATGAGAAGACAGATCCTTTTGCGTTTTTAAAATACTGAGAGAAGAGAAGCTTTCTATCTGGCGGGATGGAGAGCTTTTTTCTTTTGCGTCTTTATGATGCCAGAAAATCATATAGTAATAAAAAATGGCGGAGATGATTGTTTGACCAGTCAGAAAATTGACAATTTGCTGGGGCTTGCGATGGATTCCAGTGCGCGGGAGAGGGAGAAGTCCCTGGATCTGAATGTGGGGTATGATTCCAAGAGCAGTCTGTGGGAGGTGATTGTGAAATATACGGGAGATATCTCAAAGATTGAGAATGATGCGGTCACGGTGGTACCGCTTTTGAATGGATACGCGGTGGTGACTCTTCCCGAGAGTGGAATCCGGCAGTTGGCCAATATGGCAGAGGTGGAATATATAGAGAAACCAAAGAGGCTTTTTTTCGCTGCACGCCAGGGAAAAGAAGCTTCTTGTATTTTCCAGGTACAGAGAGAACCTTATAATTTGACGGGGAGAGATATACTGGTGGGAATTGTGGATTCCGGTGTGGACTATCGGCATCCGGATTTCTGCAATGCGGATGGGAGCAGCAGAATTCTAAGGCTCTGGGATCAGACTGGATCGGGAACACCGCCAAAAGGGTACCGGATGGGGGCGGAATATACACAGGAGGATATCAATGAGGCGCTGTCTTTGCCGGCGGATGAGGGGTATGAGGTGGTTCCAAGCAGGGATCTCAGCGGTCATGGTACCTCTGTTCTGGGGATCGCCGCGGGCAACGGGCGGGCTTCTGAGGGAACAAAACGGGGTGTTGCCTGGCAGAGTGATCTTTTGGTGGTAAAACTGGGAACTGCCAGGGAAAATTCCTTTCCCCGCACGACAGAGTTGATGCAGGGGGTGGACTATCTTGTGCGGCAGTCACTGCTCATGCAAAAACCCATCGCTATCAATTTGAGTTTCGGGAACAATTATGGGGCGCACCAGGGAACTTCGCTGTTGGAGACTTACCTGGATCAGGTGGCGGACATGGGGAGGTGTTCCATCTGTGTGGGAACCGGGAATAATGGGAATCAGGCTCTCCATACTTCCGGAAGTTTAAAAAGAGGGGAGAGCGCCCGGGTTGAACTTGCAGTTACAGCCTATGAGAGGGTGCTCAATCTTCAGCTTTGGAAATCGTATGTGCAGGATTTTGATATCGAGCTGGCCCATCCTTCAGGGGAGAGAGTGGGGCCTCTCAGTGAGCGGCTGGGGACGCAAAGGTATGTGCTGGGGCAGACAGAGCTGCTGATCTATTACGGGGAACCAAGCCCTTACCAGCTGGCTCAGGAGATTTATGTGGATTTTATTCCAAGGGAATCCTATGTGGATGAGGGAATCTGGCAGATTGTCCTGACAGCCAGGAGTACGCAGGAAAGCAGGTATGATTTGTGGCTTCCAGGGGGAAATGTGTTGAATCCGGGAACCGGTTTCTACCAGCCTTCCCCGGATTTTACACTTACCATTCCCTCCACATCCAGAAAGGTGATCTCTGTGGGAGCCTATGACTCCCGTTCTTTGGCCTACGCAGATTTTTCCGGCCGCGGAGGAGATTTCCAGGGATGGAATTTAAAGCCGGACCTAGCAGCTCCAGGCGTGGATATTCTCGCTCCCAGACCGGGAGGCGGCTATGGGAATGTCACAGGGACATCCTTTGCCACACCCTTTGTGGCGGGCAGCGCTGCTCTTTTGATGGAATGGGGCATTGCCAAAGGGAATGATCCCTATCTGTATGGTGAGAAGCTCAAGGCATATCTGCAGAAAGGAGCAGTGCCCCTTCCGGAATTTACTGAATATCCGAATCCTTTTGTGGGGTATGGGATTTTATGCCTTTGGAACAGCCTGCCTGTGTGAAAATAGCCAGCGGATGTAAAATTGAGGTAATATTTTTTGCGCATAATGTATATTTTTTCGTGCAAATACACGTTTGGACTAGATAATATAGCTAATATATGTTATATTTAAACGTGTATTAGGTGCAGAACTAAGTTATTTGCTTATGACCATTTTTCTTCATGGTGCAGAGGGTTGAAAAAATGACAAGAGCAGGTAAGCACAAGATTTGCGAATCAATTGATAAGGAAGGTGAGCAATTGGAAAACTATACCAAGTATAAGTTGAAAGAGCATGATGAACTGGTATCAGTGCTGGCCGATAAGGATAATCTGTTTATCATTGCTTGTAACAAGTGCTTCAAAGAATTTGAGACCATTGACGAACCAGATTGTGGGGAGTTTGAGAAAATTGTCGCTGAGCAGGGCAAGAACGTTGTGGGCACTGCGAAAGTCGACTTTTTGTGCAACAAGGTCCAGACAGAGAAGAAATTGCAGGATATGATTCCGGATGGAGCGGAGAATATTTTTGTGATTTCCTGTGGTCTGGGAATCCAGACAGTTGCCGATTTAGCAGGAAAACCCGTATTTGCGGCCAGCAATTCTCTGAATTATACGGGGCATCACGGAATGGCGCTGACCAAGAAGAGCTGTGATGCATGTGCGCAGTGTTATCTGAATATCACTGGCGGAATCTGTCCGATCGTAGACTGTTCCAAGAGCTTAGTCAATGGACAGTGCGGCGGTGCAAAGAACGGAAAATGCGAAGTGGATGGAGAAAAAGACTGTGCATGGGAGAAAATTTACAGGAGACTGGAAAAACAGGGCCGCCTTCAGGAATTTTTAGACCAGCCTGTACAGGTGAGAGATTACTCCAAAGTGAACTTCAAGGTTGTTCAGGATTATGTGAAATCAATCCGTGAGAACAGACTTGATGGTTACTATGGTGGTGTTCATCCTTCAGAGCGCAAAGAATTCAGTGAACATCTTGCACTGGAGAGATTCCCGGAGCCACAGACGGTGGTAATTCCTCTGTCTCAGCATGCAGGTGCACCGGCAAATCCTATCGTTCAGGTGGGAGACACTGTGAAAGTCGGACAGAAGATCGGAGAAGCTGCAGCCTTTATCAGCAGCCCGATTCACTCCAGTGTCAGCGGTAAGGTCATCGCGATTGAGCCGCGTCCTCATGCCACAAGAGGAGAGTGTCTGTCTGTAGTAATCCAGTCAGATGGAAAAAATACTCTGCACGAATCTGTAAAACCGAATAAAGATCTTGACAGCCTGACACCGGATGAGATTGTCGACATCGTTCGCGAGGCCGGAATCGTCGGCATGGGCGGCGCAGGTTTCCCGACTGCTGTGAAGCTGAAACCTGCCAAACCAGTGGATACGATTCTTCTGAACGGCTGCGAGTGTGAGCCTCTGCTGACAGCAGACCACAGAGTGCTCCTGGAGTTTGCCGATGATGTTATTTACGGCTTGAAGGCAATCATTAAGACAGTAGGTGCCGAGAAAGGTATTATTGTCATTGAAGATAACAAACCGGATGCCATTGAATTGCTGCAGGCGAAGACTGCGGATATCAGTGATATCGAGGTTGTGGTAGCCAAGACCAAATATCCTCAGGGTGCTGAGAAAATGTTGATCAAACGTGTCATGGGCAGACAGGTTCCACGTGGAGGACTGCCTGCAGATGTGGGATGTGTTGTGAGCAACATCAGTACTACGAAGGCGATCTCAGACGCAATTCAGAAGGGTATGCCTCTGATTGAGCGTGTTGTGACTGTGACTGGCGAGAAGATTAAGAAGCCGGGCAATTACATTGTGAAGATCGGTACCAACGTAAAAGATCTGATCGATTACTGCGGCGGTGTGACGGATGAGGATGTCACCATCAAATCCGGCGGACCGATGATGGGATTCGATCTCCCGAACGTGAATGTTCCGATCATGAAAGGTTCCAACGGTATCATTGCCATTGAGACGGATCACACAGTGGAAGAGGCATGTATCAAGTGCGGACGCTGCGTAGATGTCTGTCCAATGGAACTTTCACCATTGTATTTTGCAAAATATGCGGACGAGCAGAACTGGCAGGGTATGAAGGACAAGAATGTTATGGATTGTATTGAGTGCCGCTGCTGTGAATATATCTGTTCCTCAAAGATTCCATTAGTTAGCAAGATTAAAGCCGGAAAAAGTGCGGTAAGGGAGATGAAGTGATATGTTAATTACTCAGTTAAAATCAAAAGAGACTATCGCATCACTGGTGGACGGCAAGAAAGTTTTCGTCATCAACTGCCATGGATGCAAAGAAGTTCATTTCCCGGAAAAAGAAGCCGTAGAGCTTGAGAAGGAACTGGCTGCTGACGGGAAGTTGACAGGAGTTATTACAACGGATTATATCTGTAATCCTGATAATATGAAATTACGCCTCGAGAAACATATGAGCGAGATTGAGGCTGCGGATGTGGTGCTGGTACTCTCCTGCGGAGTTGGTGTTCAGACAATTGCTGAGTACTTCGAGGAGAAGAAAGTATGCGCAGCTTGTGATACTTATCCGCTGCCTGGATATCAGGGAGTGACACCGCTTGAATATGACTGTGATCAGTGTGGAGAGTGCTATTTGAATCTGACTGGCGGAATCTGCCCGATTACTGCCTGCTCCAAGAGTCTGGTGAATGGCCAGTGCGGTGGTTCGAAAAACGGAAAATGCGAAGTGGACGGAGATATGGAATGTGGATGGGAGCGCATCTACAGACGCCTGGCTCAGCTGGGACGCCTGGATGTACTGAAATGTCCAACCCAGATCCGCAATTTCGCAACGGATGATGAAGTGTCTAAATAGAGAAACTGTTGAAATTTATAAGATTAGGAGCAATGTATAATGAAAATTACTGAGTTATTTGAACGTGGTGAATTTGTAGTTTCTGCGGAAGTAGGTCCGCCAAAAGGAATTCATATTGAACATCTGCTGGAAGAAGCGAAAACTTATTTGAGCGGTATTACGGCTGTTAACGTGACAGATAATCAGTCCTCCGTTATGCGCCTTGGCTCTCTGGCAACGTGTAAAGCTCTGAAAGATGAAGGGTTGACACCGATTTTCCAGATAACCTGCCGTGACAGAAACCGTATTGCGCTGCAGTCTGATATCCTGAGCGCAGCAATGCTTGGAATTGAGAACCTTCTGCTTTTGACCGGTGACCACACAAAGATGGGTGATCATCCGCAGGCAAAACCAGTCTTTGACCTGGATTCTGTTTCTCTGATTCACACAGTGAAGAAACTGGAAGAGGGAGAAGACCTGGGAGGAAATAAACTGGTTGGCGAGCCTCCGAAATTTGCGAAGGGCGCTGTTGTCTCACCGTGCAGCGATTCTGTGGATTCACAGCTCGCAAAAATGGAGCGCAAGGTTCGTGCCGGCGCTGATTATTTCCAGACACAGGCTGTTTACGAGCCAGAGAAATTCATCAAATTCATGGAGAAAGCAAAACAGTTTGGCAAACCAGTTCAGCTGGGAATCGTAATCCCGAAATCTGCTGGTATGGCAAAATACATGAATGACAATGTTGCTGGTATTCATGTTCCTCAGGAAATGATTGATGAGCTGAAGAAAGACAAAGAAAAGACCAAAGCAGGCATCACAGGTGTGGAGATTGCCGCACGTATCATCAAAGAATGTAAACCTTATTGCCAGGGTGTACATATCATGGCTCTTGGATGGGAGTCAAAAGTTCCGGAACTGCTGAAACAGGCTGGAATCTGAGAAAAAACTGCAAAAGTGGCCGAAAGTTTTTAAGCTTTCGGTCACTTTTTTTACTTATCCTTTGACAAACCGGGAGAATCTATTTACAATAGCAACAGACATAAACAACGACTGTGGATTTTCTTCCGGCAGCGAAAATGCCGGGTATAAAAAG
>ERZ1643246.223-NODE-223-length-74666-cov-22.127997_pt1 | contig 74666 bp, 70 predicted proteins | sample MGYA00579265_ERZ1643246 | MGnify/ENA primary metagenome ERZ1643246 (study PRJEB29033, sample SAMEA4952261) | chicken gut metagenome | biome: Broiler Chicken; feature: Gastrointestinal Tract; material: Caecum | place: Ireland | collected 2018 | study: Broiler... | reverse complement strand
CCGACTTTTTTATAGTTGGATTTCTCCCTCACACACCCTCTAATTTAAAGTACCGAAACTTTTTATTAAAACTTAGATAATAATTTTTGGATAAGCTTTCCTTGCTTAACTATCCAAGGAACTACACCTTGTAGTATTTTCATTAATGGTGCTGAAATTAAACATAGCATCAATAAGAACACTTTACTTGAGGTACTTAATTCCTTAACTATACCACCCTTTTGAGTAACAATATCAGATGAAGCTATTTTATAGTCAGTTACTACTCCACCTAAAATTAGACAGTTATTATCATCAATTCTAGGATTTAACTCTTCTCCTGTTGAATCATATTCTGTATAATAACCATTTATAATATATTTTCCACTTTCAGTAGTATCAATATCAGGACAAATAGATGATTCAGCAATTGATACTCCTAATCTTGTTTCATTAAAAGTATTTTTATTAGGAAAATATTTTGATCCACTAACCAAACGATAATTAGCTGTATCAGGAACAACGGTAAGCTTATTTGAACCATTATTAACATATATTGTGCCATTAGTATTATGATATAAAGTAAAGCCCCTAACTATATTTTTAAAGACATACTCATCTACCTTATTATTATCGTATGTATAATATGATTCCTTGGCATTCCTAATATATTTGATTTCCTTATTTTGAGAATCATAAATAGTATAAGTTGATTCTTTAGCTTCAGCATTAACATCTTCATCACCATATATTTCAAAGATATTAAACTCGGAATCAACTGCTCCAATATATAAAGAACCTGAATTAGTAGTATCCTCTACGTTATTTACATAAGCAATTCCATTAGTAGTCAAGGTAGGAAGATCAATGACATATGGCATAGAAACTGAATTATCATTACTCATAATTTTAATTATAGGACTACCATCCATTAATAGCTCATAATTATGAGTAGTTTCATTTAAAACAATGGAAAACTTAACATCATTTAATGATGAAATAGTATGTGGCATACGATAAACAAATTGTTCATAAGAACCATCTACATAAATCTGCTCACTATTCTTACCATTTATAAATAATTCACCATTTTTATACTCTATAGTTGGCATTACCTTATACTCAACCTGAGTATCCTTAGCCATACCATAATTTATTGAATGATTATAATAACTATTATTTTTATTTTTTGGCAAAGTAATTAATAAAGGCTCTAGCTTTTTTGTTTCCTCATTAGAATAACAAACAACTCCATCGGTAGTTATTGCTAAATTAATTGTTCTAGATGCTAATGAATCCTCAGAATAAGAAACAACCTCATTATATGTGAAATTATCAACCTTATAGCCACCTAAATAAATATTTCCAACATCACTATAGGTAATATTTGGAATAACAACCTCTACATCAATTTTAGTTCCACCAACCTGATAATAATATTTAGATGATTGAACATCTTGAATAGCGGTAATAGTATCATTTTTACTAGAGCTACCTTGGTAGGTTGTAACGATACCATCTATAACGTAATAGCCTTCCTTACTTATATCAATTTTTGGATATGAAGATATAACCTTTGTAGTCAAAGTATCTGAATAATACTCTGAAAATTGAGCTAAAGGCCTAAATTCCAAAAACTGAGGCATTAAGAAAATGAAGAATAAAAATAACGTATAACAAATTCCACATAAAAATTTTCTTAAGGTATTAAATGGCTTACAGGTTTTAAATAAAACCATTAAGCAGGTATGGGTTGCCGCAATAACCGTAATTGTAGAAAGACTTGTAGAATCTAGATACAATGAATTAGATAAGAAGACTACAATTATGGAAATTATGAGTATAACAATAGCGCCTGGGAGGGCTTTTTTAATAACGTTGGCCAAAAACTTACCTTCAAAGGTATTATTATTCGGCTCCATTACTAAAACTAAAGAAGGCAATCCTATAGCTAGCGTATCAATTAAAATTAATTGGTTCGTTGAAATTGGATAGCTACCTGTTTGTAATGCTTGAATAGCTAAGAATAGTGAGAATATAGTTTTAGTTAAAAATAAAGAAGCTACTGATGTAACATTATTAATAACCCTTCTACCCTCAGATACTACCTTAGGCATAGAATCAAAATTTGAATCTAATAAAACTAAATGGCTTACATTACGAGCTGCCTCACTTCCTGAAGCAACTGCAATTGAACAATCAGCCTCCTTCAAGGCTAAAATATCATTGACACCATCACCTGTCATGGCAACAGTCAAACCATTTTCCTTTAAGGTTTCAATTAACAACTTTTTTTGACCTGGTGATACACGACCAAATACAGTATACCTTAAAGCTGCCTTTTTAACCTCAGAATCAGACATTCCATCTAAAGATACATATTCTTCTGCCCTATCAATTCCAGCTCTTTGAGAAATCTTAGATACGGTTAAAGGATTATCACCGGAAATAACTCTTACAGAAACACCAGATTCTTTAAAATAACGAATGGTATTTATCGCATCAGGACGAATGTTATCCTCAATTAAAATCATTGAAACAACCTCAATAGGTGTTGATGGTAAATTTCCATCCTTTATTATGCCATCACGATGAGCTAAGCATAAAACACGATATCCTAAAGCAGCATACTTATTAACATCATTTTTAATTAAATTATATTTTTCTTTTAAAACAAATTCTGGAGCTCCTAAAATAAAGGTTCCATACTTGTCAAATGTAACAGCTTGATACTTTCTTTGAGAACTAAATGGTATAGCTGCCACATGCTTAATTCTTTTTCCTAAACCAAATTTTTCTTTCAAAGCCACAGAAGTTAAATTATTATCTTGAAGGGCATTTAGCATAGCAGAAATTATATTTTTGGTGGCAAGACCTTGAATAGTATTGTAATCTATAACATTTTTAACACTCATAGTACCGTCAGTTATTGTACCCGTTTTATCAAGACAAATACAATTGACACGGGCTAGCATTTCAATACAATATAATTCTTGGACCAAAACATTCCGCTGACCAAGCTTAATAACACCTACAGCTAGGGCTATTGAGGTCATCAAGATAAGTCCCGATGGAATCATTCCTATCATAGCACCTGCCGTTTTTCGAATAGAAAATACATAATCATGACCATTGACAAAATACATTATATAAAATAATAATCCACCAATAATTATAATTATAACAGCCATAAAGTAAATTATCCAGTTTAATGATTTTAACAAATCAGATCTTGGCTTTTTATATTTTTTAGCTTGTGATGTTAACTGCTCAATATAATTATCCTTACCAATCTTATCAACTCTAGCAGCACACTTACCTGAAACAACAAATGATCCGGAATACAAAGTATCGCCTGGCTTTTTAGAAATAGCATCACTTTCACCGGTTAATAATGATTCATTAACCTCAACTTGACCATCGACTACAATAGAGTCAGCACAAATTTGCTTACCACTTTCTAAAAGCAATAAATCATCTAAAACAACCTCATTGACGAAAATCTCTTGGTTAACACCATCACGACGAACGATAGCAGTTGGAGCGGACATTAAAGATAGTTGAGATATCATTTTTTTAGCCCTAATTTCTTGGATACTTCCTATTACTATATTACAAGTAACGATACCCAAAAATACCAAATCCGTATAGGCATTTACTGATATTAATATACCAGCTATAATAAATATTAAAATATTAAAAAAGGTAAATAAATTAGTAAAAATAATTTTAGGAATTGACTTACTATTTTTAACCTTAGTATTATTTACTAAATTTTCTAAAATTCTTTTTTCTACAATATCTTTAGTTAAGCCAGTATCCTTATTAGTATCATAACGCAAAAACTTATCATTATTTTTCTTCATCAATTTAGCTTGCTTCTTTTTATTTTTTTCTAATAGCTTAGCTTCTTGCCTAGCCTTCTTTTTTTCTTCCTTAAGTTCCTTTTTAGACTTAATTTGGACCTCGCCTATAACTGCACTAACTGAATTTTCATCGTCATTTTTTCCTAGTTTAATTTTATCTTCTTTATCCTTATATAAGATAGCATCCTTAGAATCAACGATTTCATCAGTTTGATCAGCAACCATATCCTCATCATCTTGTTCTAATAGTTCTTTTAATTCTTCTTCACTTAGCTCTTCAAAATTGGAATTTTTAGTCATAATTTCTCCTTTCTAGGCAGTAAATATGATTTTTAATAAATCAAAAATTCTATCCTCTTTTTTTGTTAAGTATAGGTAACCTATTAAAGCTTCAAAACCAGTGGCATCTAAATAATCTTGAATGTCCATATTTTTTCTACTAGTGTGAACATGAGAATTTCTACCACGCTTAAAAATTTGAATTTCTTCCTCTGTTAAAATATTACTATTTAAAAGCTTATGCATAAAATTAGCTTGACTTATCCCACTAGTATATTTAATAGTTTGCTTATGCAAATCATTTACCTTACAATAGCCTTGATTTAAAACAAATTGTCTTACATAAAGCTCATAAACAGCGTCACCAATATATGCTAAAGATAATCCATTAAGCAAATTAGCCTGCATTATAGTATATTCCATTCGCTTAATTTTAATCTATATATATCAGCCTTAGCAAAATCCTTATTAGCTCTAGCTTCTTGCCAAGCTTTATAAACGTTTAACTGTTCATCTGTCATAGGCTCTACAAATAAAGATATTCCCAAAACATCTAAGATAGTTTTTAATGTATTTTTAACAATAGACAATTGAGTGTATTTTTTGGCCCTTAAAGAGGTATTCATTTCCTTTATAATATTATTAATTACTGTTAGAACATTTTGAACATTAAAATCCTGATTCATAAATTCCTTAAATTCATTAATATATTTTTCGTCTATAGCATCTTCTATAACATTATTAAATTGTAGTTCATATAAAGCCTGTTTATATGCTCTTTGCCATTTTTCATATTCCTTTTCATATTGCTCTTTTAAAGCTTCAGAATAAGAAATTATGCTTCTATATGGAGCAAATAAAATAAGGCAACGTAAAATCATACCATCCTTTGTTGAATTTAAATCCTTTACATACAAGCAATTTCCTAAAGACTTACTCATCTTTGCCCCTTGTAAATCTAATCTACCAACATGAATCCAATATTTGGCCAAATGATGATGATATAGGGCCTCACATTGGGCAATTTCATTCTCATGGTGAGGAAATTTTAAGTCCATACCACCACCGTGAATATCAATTTCGCCATTAAATAGCTTGTGATTCATAACAACGCACTCAGTATGCCAACCAGGTCTTCCCATACCAAATGGTGAATTCCACTTTATACCCTCATCAGTTTTTTTCCATAATGCAAAATCTAAAGGATTTTCCTTATTGTCATTAATAGAAATTCTAGCACCTTGATTTAAATCCTCGCTAACCTGATTAGATAAGCAACCGTAATCGGCAACCTTAGAAACTCGAAAATAAACATCACCATTGGACTCATAGGCATAGCCTGCATCAACAAGCTTTTGAATAAAATTTATCATTTCCTCTATATAGTCTGTAGCATGAGGAATAATGTCAGGCTTATTACTACCAACCTTTTTAACAGCCTCAAAAAAGGCATTTTCATAAAATGAGGCAATTTCATGTTCAGTTTTATTTTCTTCAATCGCCTTTTTAATTATTTTATCGTCTACATCAGTAATATTTGAGGCATAAGTAACATCATATCCTAAAAATGTTAAATATCTTTTAAGCATATCATAAAAGATTACAGGTCTTGCGTTTCCAATATGAATATAGTTATACACTGTTGGGCCACAAACATACATATTGACCTTTACTTCATGAATTGGCTTAAACTCCTCTAATTTATCAGATAATGAATTATAAATCATTAGTGGCATAATATTATCTCCTTTATATATAGGAAAAAAGAGCTCACGCTCTATTTTTCTACTCTTTAGTAAGTAAAGTATTTAATGCTTGCTTTAAGCTATCACTTAAAACATCAGCAGCATTAGATGATAAATTGTTTTTATCTATACAAGAATCCTTGATTGATTGTAGTTCAACCTCATCAGTAATATTTACTAATACATCTTCATCATCATCATTTTTGGTTTCATATTTAGCATTAAATACAAAATCAATTTTATCTAACTGAGCCCCTAAATTATTAACCTTAGAAGCATCCAATCTATTTTCAGCAACAGTTAAAGATATAACATAGTCGCTATATGAATCTTGCTCATCTACAGTAGTTTTTTCGACCATAGCTGCTACATAAACACCTGTAGTTTTAGGATAATATAAACAGTTGTTAATACCAAAGGCAGAACTACGGACACTTCCGATAAAGCCACCTACTCTTAAAACATCTGCTATTATTTGATCCTTAGCTTTAGTTATATAATCATCTGTTAATTCAGCAGCAACAACATCAATATCAGCATAAGCAAAACAATTTTCAACATTACATTGGTTTCCAGGATTTCCACCAATGAAGCCTCCGACATAAAGCTTATTAGAAATTTCTTGATCTAAAGCAGAATCAATTTCTAAACGATAAACATCAATATCAACATCGCTATATGAGTTAGAAACTTTTCTAAGTGAAGAATTAGCTCCAATAAAACCACCTATATACATTGTTCCGCTATAAACAGTAGCTGAGCTATTTTTTATACCAATTGCAAGCTTACCAGAAGCAACAGATTGATCAACTAAATATTCACCAGTTAAATTGGCAACAATTAATCCACAATTTAAAACCTTTGAGGCCTTTTCAATCTTAATATCTGCATTAAGCATCTGACAATTCTCAATTGAGCCACTTCCTTGTGTCTCACCAATCAAACCACCAACAACCAAATTATATGAGGTAGTTGACTTTTCGCCATTATACATAAAATCATCAACAACAATATTTTTCAATGTAGAATCTTTGGCAAATCCAGCAATTACTCCCGCAAATTGAATAGTTGTTGTAGATGTCAAATCCACATTTTTAATATTCAAATCACTAATTTCGGCACCATCTAAATAACCAAATAAGCCCGAATGCTTCTTAGCTGCTAGTGTAACATTAGAGATTGTATGATTATTTCCAAAAAATTTACCACTAAAAGAGAAGCTTTCAGTAAATAAGCTTATAGAACCTGACTGAGCAAAATCTAAATCAGCATCTAATCTATAATAAGCATCCTTATCATTACTCATAGCTTTAAAATCATCAACTGTTTTAATAGAAATAGCTGTTTCCATAGAGTTGCCTTCATTTTTAGTAGTAGCCTCAATGCTATCTAATTCTTCCTCAAAACCATCGATAGAAACAAATAATTTTAAAATATATTTAGTGTTTTGAGTTAAATTTTCAAATGTTACTTTACCAGAAATATTATTTTCAACTTTTACGCTTAAATAGGTTTTGTAATTTTCATCTTGATCATACAATTTTACTGATACAGTTGTATTAGAATCACTAAGCTTTTCATTTTCCTCAAAATCAGCAGTTACATCTAATTCTGTCCTAGTTGCTTCATAGGATAACTCACCAATTATACCTGACTTTCCATTAGAACAGGCCATAACGCTAAAGATGGCAGCCAGTATAAATATAAATGAAAATAATTTCAATATTTTTCTCATAAATTATCAACCTCAAACTTTTTAAAATACATTAGTTATTATACATTATATTTTTAATTTATACAATCTTTTATTTTGCGATTACCCTTTATTAGAAAAAATATAAGCATATTTTATTACAACTAAATAAATTTGCACAAATGTGTCTAAATTGACATTTTATATTATTTATAATATAATAACTATGTTTTTCGACAAATATGGAGGTCAAATTATGTTAAAAGTAGGATTAGATATAGGCTCAACTACTATTAAATGCGTAGTCTTAGATGATAATAAAAATATTATTTATACTGATTATAAACGCCACTACTCACATATTAAAGATAATATTATTTCTAAATTAAAGGAATTATTAGATAAAAAAATAATTGATACGACTGCTAATATAGCTATTTCAGGTTCTGCCGGTATGGGTATTGCTGATAGTATGCATATTCCCTTTGTTCAAGAGGTATATGCCACAAGAATTGCCGCTAATGAGCTAATTCCTGGTACTGACTGTATAATAGAACTTGGAGGCGAAGATGCTAAAATATTATTTTTAACTGATGGAATGGAAGTTAGAATGAATGGCTCTTGTGCTGGTGGTACTGGAGCATTTATAGATCAAATGGCAACATTACTTGATATAGATGTTACTGAAATCAATGGACTTGCCCTACAACATCAAAAATTGTATTCAATTGCTTCTAGATGTGGTGTTTTTGCCAAAAGTGACATTCAACCACTTTTAAATCAAGGAGCTTCAAAATCAGATATAGCTGCTTCTATTTTTTATGCTGTTGTAAATCAAACCATCGGTGGATTAGCCCAAGGAAGAGAGATAACAGGTAAAATAGCTTATTTAGGAGGACCATTAACATTTTTATCAGAACTAAAAAATAGTTTTGATAAGGTCTTACACACTGAGGGTATTTGCCCTGAATATTCATTATATTATGTGGCAATTGGTGCTGCATTATGTGCTAAGGAGCCTATCGATGTATTAAAAACTCTAGATGCCCTAAGCAAATTCGTTAATCAATCTACATACCAATATAATTCACCATTGTTTGAAAATGAAGAAGAATACCAAAAATTTGTTGAGCGTCATGCCAAGGCAAAGGTTGATGCCTTATCTTTAGATGGATATGATGAGGATTTGTATTTAGGTATAGACTCAGGTTCAACAACATTAAAATTTGTTTTAATAGACAAGGATGAAAATATTAGGTTTGAAAGCTATCAGCCAAATAAAGGAAATCCCGTAGCTGTAATTAAGGATATTTTTACAAGCTTATACGAAAAATATCCTAATTTAAAAATTAAAGCCTCTGCTTCTACTGGCTATGGTGAGGATTTAGTTAAAAATGCCTTTACTTTAGATGGTGGATTAGTAGAAACTATGGCCCATTTTACTGCAGCTAAGAAGTTTATGCCAAATGTTGATTTTATTATCGACATTGGTGGACAGGATATAAAATGCTTTAAAATTGAAAACAACACAATTTCTAATATCTTTTTAAATGAAGCCTGTTCATCTGGCTGTGGATCATTTTTACAAACATTTGCTAACGCTTTAGGCTATGATATAAAAGAATTTGCTAAATTAGGTCTTATGGCTAAAAAGCCAGTAGACTTAGGATCAAGATGTACTGTTTTTATGAACTCATCAGTAAAACAAGCTCAAAAGGATGGGGCAACTATAGATAACATTTCTGCTGGTTTATCAATTTCAGTAGTTAAAAACGCTCTTTATAAGGTTATAAGAGCCACAAATAAAAAGGCTTTAGGTCAACACATAGTTGTCCAAGGAGGAACATTTTTAAATCAAGCTGTTCTAAGAGCATTTGAAAAAGAGTTAGATTTAGAGGTGGTTTGTCCTAATATTGCTGGTTTAATGGGAGCCTATGGGGCAGCCTTATATGCTAAGAGCTTAAAGATTGCTAAAACTACTACTATTTCCAAGGAAGGATTAGCTAATTTTATTCACGAAGTTAAAAATATTCAATGTCAAGGCTGTAATAATCATTGCTTATTAACTATTAATTCCTTTGGTGACAATCATAACAAATTTATTAGTGGTAACAAATGCGAAAAACCTGTAGCAAAAAAGAATACTATTAAAGGTGACAATTTATATGATTTTATAAGATTAAAGCTACAAAGCTATAAACCAATGGTTGGTAAAAGAGGCAAAATAGCTATTCCATTAGTTTTAAATATGTATGAGCTATTCCCATTTTGGTATACCTTCTTTACAACTTTAGGCTTTGAGGTAGTTAATAGTGGCTTTTCTAATGCTAAAATTTATACCTTAGGACAACACACTATACCATCTGATACAGTTTGCTATCCAGCTAAGCTAGTTCACGGCCATATTGAAAAGCTTATTGATGATGGCAACAATATGATTTTTTATCCATGTATGTCTTATAACATTGATGAACACCTTGGTGATAATCACTTTAACTGTCCAATAGTAGCCTATTATCCACAAACTATTTTAAATAACGTCAATAAAGTTCATTCTATCACCTTTATAAGTGATTTCGTTAGTATTCATGATAAAAAGGTATTTATGGAAAAAATATATAAAACACTTTATCAATATTTTAATGTTACAAAACAAGAAATTAAAGAAGCTGCAACCCTAGCATATAACGAATATGATAACTACCTAACTCATATACGTAGTGAGGCTGATAAGTATATCCAAAAGGCTAGAGAAGAAAATAGACCAATTATCGTTTTAGCTGGTCGTCCTTATCACGTTGATCCACAGGTAAGTCATGGAATAGATGACTTAATTTCAAGCTTTGGCGCTACAGTTATAACTGAGGATTCAATTTCAAATAAAATTAAAAAATTCCCAGTTAATGTCTTAAATCAATGGACATATCATTCTAGATTATATGCTGCATGTAAATACTGTACTGAAAATAATGATACTAATTTAATTCAACTAGTATCATTTGGTTGTGGCCTAGATGCCATCACAACTGATGAATGCAAGGATATTCTAGAAAGAAACGATAAAATTTATACTCAAATAAAAATTGATGAAATAACAAACCTAGGTGCAGTTAAAATCAGGTTAAGAAGCCTATTTGCTGCCTTAAAGCAAAAGGAGGAAAAATAATGCAGGAAATAAATAATTACCCTAAATTTACTGCCGACATGAAAAAAACTCACACTATATTAATTCCTTCTATGTTAGAATTTCATATGGCTTTATTTGAAGCTGTATTAAAATTAGAGGGTTATAAGGTTGAAATAATGAAAAACGAGGGACCTAGTGTAGTTGAAGAGGGACTAAAATACGTTCATAACGATACCTGCTATCCTGCTCTATTAGTTATAGGCCAATTTATTGATAATTTAAATCACCGCAAGGATTTAGATAAAGTGGTTCTTTTAATAACTCAAACTGGTGGAGGATGTAGAGCCTCTAATTATATACACCTATTACGTAAGGCATTAGTTAAAGCTGGATATGGCTTTATACCTGTTGTTTCTCTTAATGCCTCTAACCTAGAAAAGGATAGTGGTTTTTCCTTAAACCTTTCACTTTTAAAAAAGATTGTAACTGCCATGACATATGGCGATACAATTATGTATCTTTATAATAAAACTAGATCATATGAAGTAAATAAAGGGGAATCAAAAAAATTAGCCACTAGCATCATAGAAGATTTAAAGCAGCAATTTGCTAGCAATAAGGGTGTATCATTTTTCCAAATGAAGAAAAATATCCGCAATATTGCTAAAAGCTTTGATAATATTAAGCTAGACTTATCACATGCCAAACCAAAGGTTGGTATCGTTGGAGAAATATATGTAAAATATGCACCACTTGGCAACAATCATTTGGAGGAATTTTTAGTTTCTCAGGGCGCTGAGGTAATGGTTCCTGGTCTATATGGCTTCATATTGTATTGCCTATATAACAGCATCTATGATTATAAATTTTATAAAGGCTCAAAACTAAAAATGGATGTCTCAAAATTAATCATTAGTTATTTAAGACGTCGTGAAAAGGTTATGATTGAAAGCATAGCTAAAACTAAATTTACTCCTATGCAATACTTCTCTCACACTAAAGATTTATCTGATGGTGTTCTATCTCACGGTACAAAAATGGGAGAAGGCTGGTTATTAACAGCTGAAATGATGGAACTTATAGAAACAAACTATGAAAATATAGTTTGTACTCAACCATTTGGTTGCCTACCAAATCATATTTGTGGTAAGGGAGTAATGAAAAAAATTAAATCAATTCATCCAAATTCAAACATAGTTGCAATTGACTATGATCCATCCGCTACTAGAGTAAATCAAGAAAATAGAATAAAATTAATGCTTTCAATAGCAAGAGAAAGAATTAAGGAGGATGAAAAAGCAAAATTATAATTGCTTAAATAATATGATTTTTAAAAATGTCTCTACCGAGGAAAAAAATAATTTATTAAAATCTATTAAGCCTATCACCAAAGAATATTTTCGTCAAGAATTAATTTTTGAAGAAAATGCTCTTTGTGATAAGATAGCCATAATTAGACGTGGTTGCGTAAAAGCTAAAATCTTTTATCAGGATGGTCATGAAACAGTTATAAGAATTCTTAATCAAAATGAAATTATAGGCTTGTCATTAATTTTCTCATCTTCACCATATTATAAAGCTTCATTTTATGCTGAAACTTTAACAACTATAACCTTAATTAGCAAACTTGATCTATTAAAAATGATGAAGGAAAATGATACAATTCAGAAAAATATACTTTCATTAATAAGTGACTATTCAATAGAACAAAGTAATCATATTAGACTTTTATCTTACAAAACTATAAGACAAAAGCTATGTGCTTTTTTATATATGCAAGCAAAAGAAAAAAAAGCGACCACTTTTTTAATTAACTATACTAAAACTGAATTAGCCTTGTTTTTAAACGTTGAAAGACCTTCATTGTCAAAAGAACTTTCTAAGCTAATTCAAGAAGGGTTAATAGCTAATCAAAATAAGCTTTACACCATTATAAATGAAAAGAAATTAAGTGAGGAATTATAATCCTTCTACCTTTATAATTTGTCTAAAAGCTATTTTAGTCTTAGAAGATAAATATAGTTCTTTATAAATTAAATCAAGATGTTCTATTAAACCGACATAATCCTTAGTCTTATTTTTTAACCTATAGGTTAAATTAACTTGTTTATTTTGGGTGTAGCAGGTTTGAAGAAATTCAGCCATTTTAAAGCATTGCGTCATATTATCATTCCTTATAAAATTTATCTTATATTACTATATATGAATAAAAATAAAAAAATACTATATCAAAAATATTATTATATTAAAAAATTTTATAATTATAGCCGCTACAATAGTGGCTTTTTAATTTGTTTTTTCTAGAGATCTTTATATAAATTAAAAAAATCTTCAAAACTGAAGATTTTTAATTTACTTATTTATCTTGTAACATAGCTTTAAATTCATTGTAGATATTATCTTCTGTAAAGCCATACTCCTCATAAATATATTTTAAAGGCATTGATGAACCAAATACATCTATTCCATGAACCTTATCTGCATATTTATACCAAGACATTGATGAACCCATTTCTACAGCCATTGTCTTTTTTAATCTCTTTGGTAAAATTGATTCCTTATACTCATCAGATTGTTTATCAAAAATAAACATAGATGGCATAGAAACAACACGAACATAGATTCTTTCCTTTTCTAATCGCTTACTTACCTCAAGACATAATGACAATTCACTGCCACAAGTAACAAAGGCATATTGAGGTATATGTTTTGGTTCAAAAGCAATATATGCACCCTTTGATACTCCTTCAGAGCTTGTACATTCTAAATTAGGCAAAGCCTGTCTTGATGATACAATTACAGTAGGGCAATCAGTTTCATTAAATGCATATAACATAGCTGCAGTCATTTCAGTTGCATCGGCAGGTCTAAATACATTCGTATTAGGCATGCTTCTAAACATAGTTAATTGCTCAACAGGCTGGTGAGTTGGACCATCCTCTCCTACACAAACAGTATCATGAGAAAAGAAAAATAAACTAGGTAAGTGCATAATTGCAGCTAAACGGACAGCAGGCTTTAAATAGTCGCTAAATACAAAGAAACCAGAACAAAAGCCTCTTAATCCACCATGAAGAGTTATACCATTAGTGATTGCCGCCATAGCATGCTCACGAACACCAAATTTGATATTTCTTCCAAGAGGATTATTTTGACCAAAAACTCCATCTGCTCCCTTAACCATTGTAGAGGCAGTTAAATCTGCTGAACCACCAATAATATTAGGAAGCTTAATAGATAACCAATCCAAAACCTTACCCATTACTTTTCTAGTTGATTCTTTAGTATTAGGCTCATATTTAGGTAAGTCGTCAAAATTATCAATTTTAACTGTATTATACATAAAATCACAAAGTAATTTATAATCTTCTGGGAAGGCCTTAGAATACCTATTTAATTCTTCATTCCACAATGAATCTTCTTTATTACCTCTATTTATAACATGCTCAGTATAGAAATCTCTAACACTATCAGCTATATCAAATGGTGCTTCATTATAACCTAAAAATTTTCTTAAAGCCTTGATATCCTCATCTGGCATAGGCTTGCCATGTACAGATGATTCACCACTATTTGGAGCACCATAGCCAATAATTGTTTTAATTTCAATTATAGTAGGCTTTGTTGTTGATTCCTTGGCAAATTCAATAGCCTTATCAATATCATCAACATTATTTCCATCGGATACGAAAAGATATTGCCAACCCATTGATTCAAATTTCTTTTGAGTATTTTCACTATTTGCTAGTGAAACATCACCATCTAGTTGAACATCGTTTGAATCATATAAAAGAATTAATTTACCTAAACCTAAATGACCTGCTAAAGAAATAGCCTCCATAGCTACTCCCTCCTGCAAATCACCATCACCACATAATACATAGGTGTAATGATTAATAATATCAAAATCACTTTTATTAAATCTACTAGCTAAATATTGTTCAGCGATAGCAAATCCAACGGCTGAGGCAATACCTTGACCAAGTGGTCCTGTTGTAATTTCAACACCAGGAGTATGACCATACTCAGGATGACCTGGAGTAATACTTCCTTTTTGTCTAAAATTCTTTAAATCCTCTATAGTTATCGCATAACCACTTAAATGCAGTAGCATATATAGTAAAATCGAACCATGTCCTGCAGATAAAACAAAGCGATCACGATTAAACCATTCTTCATCTGAAGAATTTATATTTAAATGTCTAGTAAATAAAGTATGACAAATAGGGGCCGCACCTAAAACAATTCCGGGGTGACCACTATTAGCACGATTTATTATTTCAGCACCTAAAACTCTTAGGGTGTTAATACATTTTATATCCTGTTGACTCATTATACTACTCCTATAATCTAATATTACTCAGATTTTTTGTTAGTTTCATCTACGACTTCGCTTATATTTTCATCACTAATAGAATCTAACTTTTCATCTTTAATCTCATTATTTTCATTTGAATCTTTTAAATTTAAATCTTGATATTCTATATTACTATTTTCTTCAGATTCGTTAGATTTATTCTCATCTTCGTTGTTTTCTACCTCTTCATCTTGAGGGTATAGTTTTTGATAGTAATCATCCATATATTCCTTTTGAGCATCTAAAAGCTTATCAAATCTATTTTCACCTAACAATTTAATTATTTGATCTCTACTATTAATATTTTCTGCCATTATTTTTTTCTTGGTTTTAGAATTACAAACCATCATCGCTATAAACGCAACCACCAAAATACCAATAGCTACAAAATTACCTATAGAACCTAAAAACATTGATCCTATACAAGCGATTAATGCCACTACCATTAAAGGAATTATGACGTAGCGTGAAAACTTTTTCGAAATAACCTCGGTTTTATCCCAAAATTCTACCCAAATCTTATTAACCTGTAGAGTATATAATTCTCCAACAGTTTCATAATAACCCTTTTCTAAAAACAATCTATAATTAACTCCATCTACAGAAGACCAGACCGCAAATTGTCCTTTATTGATAAACTCTTCTTCAACTCCATTAAAATCTCCCATATAATAAAGCTCAATTTTACGATTATCAAATTCTTGAGTTTCAATTGGTTGAATGCCTTCTGCAACTGAATAAAGCTTTGGATTAATCCTCACAAATATCACCTTTTATACTTTTATTAGTATCCTTTCATAAAAAATATATAAACATTATACCATAACAAAGCATGAAAATAAAGAAACATTTAAAAATATAGTCAAATAAAAAAGGTTTATTAATCTTTATTTAATGATTGAACTAAAATAATAAAAAACAATATTTTTTAATAAACTTTTCCTTAATATAATTTTTAAAAACAATATTTAAACTAAAAGGATTGATACCCTTTAGTTTAGATATCAATCCTTGATAGTGGTAATTTAATTTTTTATTATTAAATATTAACCAAAAAATAAATTCAAAATTCTTCTTATAATATTTCCCTCATAAATCCATTTAGATAATCTAAATTTATCAGTATCAAGCTGCATATCAACAGTAAGCCATTCTTTAGCTGGAGAAAACCACTCTTTATCCATACAATAAGAAATTACGGTAAATACTATACATACTATCGCAATAAAAATAGTAACATATAACACAGCACCTAAAATTCCATCTACTACTCTAACAAATTTATTTGTCCTTAAAACACTAGCTATTAATTTAATTATTAAAATTATAATAAATATACCAATAGCTAGGATAAAGAAGGAAATAATATTCATTATAGTTTGACAAGCATATTGAGTAGTGGCACTAACCATTTGCTCAACATTAGTAAGTTCAGGGTGAGAATTAATAATACCATTTGCAATAAAACCAGAGATAAAGCTAGGAATATTTAAGCCAGTTGTTAAAAACTCCTTAATGCCAGCCTCAGGAGAAATATTAGCCTCAGTTATTTTTTGAGCAATGTTAGCACCTATCGAGCTTTCTAAATCAGGATAAATTATATTATGTTCCCTTAAAAAGTTAGCAAATTGACCGCAGTAAATAAAACTAACAATTAATATAATTATTATACCAACTAATGATATTATCTTTTTTATAAATCCTTTTTTATATCCCACAATTAGAAATACTATAGCTAGTAAAACTAAAACTATATCAATAATACCACAAAAAATCAAATCCACATTTATCACCTCACAACTAAAATTTATACCTATTATATACACATTTTACTAAATGTGTAAACATTTTTCTACACAGTTTTAGAAAATAAAATTAATTTATTTTACGAGTGTAATGCTTTAACCACTTAGCCTCATCAGAAGATAAATAAGGACTTAGTTTATCATAAACCTGCTGATGATATTCATTAAGCCAATTCTTTTCATCATTACTTAAAAGGTTGGTATCAATAGCATCAATATCTATAGGCGCAAAAGTTAAAGTTTCAAAGCCTAAAAAATCACCAAATTGATTACTTCCCTTTTCAACGCACAAAAGCTCATTTTCTATTCTAATACCATACTTGTTTTCTAAATAGATACCTGGTTCATTAGTTGTTATCATACCTGGTACAATAACAGCACTATCAGATCTTTCTTCTACTACCTGCCATCTAAAACCATTTGGTGGCTCATGAACAGAAAGAATATGTCCAACACCATGACCAGTGCCACATTTATAATCTATTAATAATTTCCAAATTGGTCCTCTAGCTAAAATATCTAAATTTAAGCCTCGACAGCCCTTTAAAAATACAGCCTGTGATAAAGCAATAACTGACTTTAAAACAGTTGTAAAATGAAGCTTCATTTCCGAAGAAATTTCGCCAAGAGCGATTGTTCTTGTAATATCTGTAGTACCCTCTAAATAATGACCACCAGAATCAATTAATAAAAAGCCATTATCATTTAACAAATAATTAGAGCTTTCAGTTGCACTATAATGCATCATTGCCGCATGGTCTTTAAACCCACAAATAGTTGAAAATGATAAATCAATAAATCCTTCATTTTTTTCTCTTTGAAGCTGCAAATAATTAGAAACGGATAATTCGCTCATTTTAGTTTGAAGACTATGATTAGTTTTTACATAATACATAAATTTAGTAAATGCCACGCCATCCTTAATATGAGCTAATTTAGTATTTTTTATTTCAACATCATTCTTTATAGCCTTCATCATAACAGTAGGATTGGTTTTATTAATTAGCTTATTATTGGGACTTATTATTGAATATAATTGATAATTAACCTTATTGAAGTCTAAAATAATATCATGCTGCTTAAAGCCCTGTAAATAGCTATAAATATCATTATATGGCTTAACTATTATCTCATTATCAGTTAAATACTTTCCAACCTCTAGATCTATTTTATTAGTATCAACAAATAAAATAGTACTTTCTAAGGTAATTAAGCTATAAGCTAAAAAAACAGGGGTATGTAAAACATCATCAGCTCTTAAATTATATAACCAAGCTTGATCCTCTAATGATGTTAATAACAAAGAATCTGCTTCTTGCTTTTTAAGTTCTTTACGCAAAGCCTTAATTTTATCTTCATATGATTTTCCACAAAAAAACATATCTAGCTTATAAATTAGCGAAAATGGTAGGTTAGGACGGTTATCCCAAACTGTTTGAATTAAATCTATATTAGATAAAATATTAATAGGAAATTTTATTTTATCCTTTAAACCTAATACAAAAGAAACATTAACAGTCTTACCATCAAAGGCTACGACATCCTCTTCCTTTAAATTATCATTTAAAAATTCAGCTACAGAAGGTACACCTGGCATACCTTGCTTCATCAATGCAATAGCCTTGCCCTCAAGCTGTTTTTGAGCTTGTATATAATATCTACCATCAGTCCATAAATAGGCACTATCCTGCAATACTAATAATAATCCAGCACTACCAGTAAAACCGGATAAATATTGACGTGATTTAAAAAAATCACTTATATATTCACTCATATGATAATCTGAGGTAGTAATAATATAGGCTTTTATATTTAATCTTTTCATTTGTTTTTGAAATACTTCTAATTTTTCCATAAAATCACCATATTAATTATACACTTTTTCTTTGCCTTATACTAATAAAATGTTTTAAAGTTTGTTCGATTTTATAACAATGCTACCTTTACAGCTTCTTTTTGTTTCATATAATACTTTATCAGCCTCATGATATAAATCCTGAAATTTATAAGGGTATTCTTTGACAATTCCTCCCATGGAAATACTCGATTTAGATTTAGGATATTTTTTATCAACCCTATCTTTATATTCATTAATTAATTGTTCTGCCTTAGCATTAACATTAATTAGAGAGCCATCCATTATGCAAATGCCAAATTCATCGCCACCTATTCTAAAAATAACATTTTTATAAAATATTTTTTTCATTCTTCTGGCTAGCCACTGTAACAGTAAGTCACCATTTTCATGTCCATAAATATCATTAACTAATTTAAAATTATCTAAATCTATCATTACAAAAATACAATGAGTTGCTTTTTTTGATTGAAGCTGGATTTCCCTTTTGGCCCCTTTTCTATTTAAGACTCCTGTAAGATAATCTAAGTAAAGCTCCTTTTTTATGCCATTACTTTCTCTTACCTTATTAGTAATATCAATTATAACACTTATTATCGCCAACCTACCATCAGGAGACAAAGTTTTCATACCAGCATCATACACATAAATATAGCTACCATCTTTTTTTAGCATTCGATATTCAATTTCATAATGATTATCATTCTTTAACATTTCATTAACAGTTTTATTTACATAATCTCTATCATCTGTGTGAATGCTATTTATAATTTTACCATCAATATGCTTTATAAAATCCTCTTTAGAATCATATCCTACCATTTCTAAATATCTTTTATTTACAACATAAAATGGAAATTGCTCCTCATAATATCCACCAACAATACCTCCTGGCATTATTTGGGCAACCAAATTTAATAAATCCTTATGGGTTTGAGTAGGAATACTACTTAACCCTTCAAGATGAAACTTACGTGGATAAAATTCCCCCTCCATTTGATTACAACTAGCTTCTGAGGCATGAACTAATTCAATTAGCCAATCATTTTCATAATATGATAAGCTAAATGTAATTCTCATTTTAAATACTACTTCTAAATTAATTTTAGTTGTAACAAATAAAACCGCATGATACTTATTCTCACAAAGCTTATCCTTAAACCCATCTAAAATATATTCGATGGAATTAGGTATTTGTAAAAACTCTCTATTTAAAAGGTTAGCAAATTGTTGCTTACCAAAAACAGCCTCATCAGTTCCAGTCCCTACGCTATAAACATCTTCACTAACACACTTTAAAACTGCATCTAAATCTCTTAATTTAAAATAGGCCTCTAAAAATCTCATAATTGTATTATATGCCTGTAGCTTATTATTAACATTCATATGCATCACCTTATTCAAAATATAACTCTCATTAAATTCTATATAATCACAAAAAGGTAGCACATTGTGCTACCTTTATAAACAAAAGCGCCTTAACCACATTACCCACTAGCTTAAGGCTGCTACCTTCCGATCCTGACCTGGTTCACCGTAGATAATTGATTAAGGACTAGATAATTGTAGCATAATTATTTATTAATTTCAACAGGTAATTTCATCCTTGATTTCTTCAAGTGTCATAATATTATGTAAATAAAAGCCAGATATCAAATCAAAATTTAATTTTTTTACCATATCTAAGCTCTTTTCATCCTCTAGGGCTGTAATACCTATTTCAATATTATTATCATGACAATTTTTAATAAAATCCTTAACCATTATTCTTAAATTTGGATTGTCCAAAAGTGATTTAATGGCTTGTTCACTAAGCTTAACTCTATCAAATTGACCTTTTTTTAAAATATTAAAGGCATGTAATGAAAAATCAAAATTATCAAGCCAAACACTAATGCCATTATTTTTCAAAAGATTTATCTTATCATAAATAATATCATTAAATTCAATCGTATTTTCAGTTACCTCTAATTGAATGCAATCACTACAAACATCATACTGTTTAAAAAGCTTTAAAATATTTTCAACAAAATTATTCTTAACAAGTGATACTAAAGAAATATTAACGTAAATTAAACACTTATTTTTCAATTTTTGATATATTTTACAAGCCTCTTGAAGTACGTAATAGTCAATGTCATGAATGCAATTATGCTCCTCAAATAATGCTATAAATTCTCTAGGTCTATCCCAAATACTATTTTTAGTACCTCTTATAAAAATTTCTAGTCCTGTCATTTGCATTGTTTTTTGATTATACTGAGGCAAAGCTACTAAAGAAAATTGTTCATCTAGTGGGCGTTTTTGGATTTGTTCAATATGATAGCTAAATCCATCATCTAAATCGTTAAGATGATGCTTACGCTTATAAGAATACATTTCTTGTTCAGCCCTAATAACCATGTATGAAACTAAATCAGCCTCTTTAGCATACGAAATACCATAGGATGCCACAATTTGCTGTTCTAATAAAGCTTTCTTCATAATTTTAACTTTATCCTTAAGGCTATCATAACTTGGTTCATCACCTATTAATACAAACTCATCCCCACCAATTCGATATAAATTATAATTAGGAAAAGACGATACTAATACATTGGCAGTATTAACTATTAGTTTATCACCAGCAATATGACCTAAAGTATCATTTATACCTTTTAAATTGTCAATGTCAAAAAATATAACTGCTTTATTGACTACCCTCACAGAATAAATTTGTTTTAAATCATTATTGTATTTATTTCTATTAAAAGCGTTTGTTAATCCATCTATATTACCTAAATTATAAAGCTCTTGATTATATTTAATCGTACGTAAAAAATAATAAAAATAGTTGAAAATGTATTTAAAAATACTTTGATTATGATTTAACACATGAGAATTTTCTAATACCATGTTAAATGTCTGATTATCTATTACCCAACGCATCATAATAATATTAGAATAGCCATTTTCAATCATATTTTTTTTCAATTTAGCAAACTTAAAATCAGTTTTAATTGGGGGAAGCTGAGGATCTAAAATAAAATAATTCCTTGTATTAATTTGCTTAGAAAAATCCTTATCATTATTAATTAATTCATTAAATTCAGAGTTATATTTAAATTCATCTATAGCATCACTATTTTGAACGCTAATAACAGGGATACTATTTTTAGGATCAAATAGAGTTACTCTTTTTGAGCCAAAAATATTTTTTATAACCTCTAATATCTTTTCAACCTGTCTTGTGACTGAATCCTTTAAGTCAAATTGAGGCATAGAGTTAATAAGAGTTTGGAATACCATAGTATTTAATTCATTATTATAAAGGTTTTGATTTAGACTATTTATATCAACCCATATATCGATACTATATTTTTTATTATTTATTTCAAAAATTCTTTTTTTACATTGATACTGACAATCATGTAATCTTATAGAATAAGTTGCGTAACTATCATTAGAAACCTTATCATAATCAATTTTAAAAGGGCAATCATTACATTGTTCATTACTATTTTTAATTAAGTTATAGCAATAACAATTTTCTTTAAAATTGCCAAACTTTTGCTTACCTAGTTGATTCATCCATAAAATTTCATATGTTTGTAAATCAGTTATATAAATTATAGTATCTAAATCTTCCAAAATTTTTAAAAACTTTAAATTCATATAAAAATCCCCAATTTTTTTTAATTATATCACAATATTTTCCGTTAAGCAATTCAATTAACATAATAAGTAAATAAATTATATTTTTAAATTAATATGATGTAATAAATATAAAAATATATGTAATAAATAAAAAAATCTTAGAATATACTTCCTAAGATTTCTTCTCAATTCGCAATTTTTTAAAAAAACTTTTTATTAAATTTTCACAATCAGAAGCTAAATAGCCACCACTTATATCAACACTATGATTAAACTTTTTATCAAAAATAGAAATAAAGCTTTTATGAGCCCCATATCTATAATCATAGGCTCCATAAATAACTTTTCTTATTCTAGATTGAATGATAGCTCCACTACACATAATACATGGTTCTAAAGTTATATACATATCACACTGTTCTAATCGCCATGTTTTTAAAGCCTTGCAGGCCTTTTTAATAGCTATTATTTCTGCATGGGCAAGACTTTGCTGAAGCGTTTCGCGCTTGTTATAGCCTCTTGCAATAATTTTATCATTAAAAACTATTACGCACCCAACGGGAACCTCATTTTTAGCAAATGCTTTTTTAGCTTGTTTTAAAGCTTCTCGCATAAAAAACTCTTCGTTATTCATGCTTTATAACCTGATGGCAGCAACGACATCTAGCCTCATATGAATCATTAGCGCCAACCAAAATTATTGGATCATCATAAAATGCAGGCTTGCCATCTATAATTCTTTGCGTTCTAGTAGCTTCCTCACCACATACACAGCAAATCGCAGTAAGCTTAGTTACACTTTCACTTACAGCCATTAATGGTCCAACTACTCCAAAAGGCTCACCTCTAAAATCAGTATCAAGACCAGCACATATTACTCTATATCCATTATCAGCAAAATCCATAACATATTTTAATAATGATTCATCAAAAAATTGTACTTCATCAATGACTATGGCTTGAGTATCGTCCTTTAAGTGTCTTTTAATATCACTTCCATGGGAAATGCTAATGGCATTTAAAGTCTTTTTGTTATGACTTACAACCTCATTTTTAGAGTATCTAGTATCAATAGCAGGCTTAAAAATCATATAATTCTTTTTAGCATATTCCATTCTTTTAACACGTCTAATAAGCTCTTCTGTTTTACCTGCAAACATTGGACCAGTAATAACCTCAATCCAACCCTTTTTATTATCATAATAATTCATATTCATACCCCTTACATCATACTAATTTAATTAAATGTCTATAAAAGATTATAGCATAATTGCATTAATAATACTAATATAAATTTATAATTTAAAAAGACATTTAACCAAATGTCTTTTTAACGCTTATATGTTTCAACATAGTTTTTTAACCTTAATTGAAGTGATTTACTTAAATTTCTTTTTAATATTCTATAACTCCAATTATCAGGTGATAAGGTTGATGGTAAATTCATTCTGCTAGATTTACCCTCAAATAACAAATCCTGCATAGGAATAATACAAACATTAGCCTTACAGGCAAAGGCTAACTCAATAATAGCTTTGCAAATTGATTTTATATTGTGAGTATCAAAATTAATATTTACAAGCTTACATTCTGTTTTTAAATCATCAATAAGAGTCTTTAAGGCTATCTCATCTAGATCATTAATATATTGATATAAAGGCATATTATCATGAGTGCCTGTATAAACTACATAATTTTTTGTAAAATTAGATGGCTTATGCTCATTATTTTTATCACCATTAAAGGCAAATTCTAAAACCTTCATACCAGGATACTTAGTTTGGTGCATTAATAATCTAACGCCATCATCTATGACTCCTAAATCTTCAGCAACAATATTTAGCTTAGTCTTATCTTTAAAAAAGTCAAATTTCGGTCCATCCATCCATTGACCTTCTTTAGCATTAGGTGCACCAAATTTAATAGTATAAAATCTATCAAAGCCTCGGAAATGATCTATTCTTACAATATCATAAAGCAAAAAGGCATTCTTAATTCTTTGATTCCACCAGGAATATCCATTTTGTTTTAAATAATCCCAATCATAAACAGGATTACCCCAAAGCTGACCATCATCACTAAAGGCATCAGGTGGGCAACCTGCCACTAAAATAGGTGACTTATCTTCATTTAAAATAAACATTTCTGGATTTTTCCAAACCTCTACACTATCATAGGCAACATAAAGAGGCATATCACCCATAATTTCAATTCCTTTAGACTTAGCATAATTGTGAAGATTATTCCATTCATCAATAAATTCAAATTGTGTCCAAGTCCAAAATAAATAATCTATAAGATTATTTTTCATAATTTCTTGAACTAAAAGTGATGAATAATTTTTGTATTTATCAGCCCAATTGTACCATGGCTTATAATTATGCATTTTCTTTAAGGTCATAAATATCGCAAAATCATGAGCTTTTTTACTAGCAAAATATTGAATAAAATCAGCACCTATATTGTAGTTCATAAATGCTTTATATAAAATGTCAATACGGTTTTCAAACAATAGCTTATAATCAACCTTCTTTTCATCAGTATAAAACTCGACATTCTCTAAATCAGTATTATTTAAAAGGCCTTTCTTTTTTAAAATATCTAAGTCAATTAAATAGTAATTATAAGCTGATGATGATACTGATTGGTATGGTGAATCACCATAATTAGTAGGTACTAATGGTAATACCTGCCACACCTTAAGATTAGCTTCACTTAGCCAATCAACAAATGAATAAGCTTCTTTTCCAAGAGTACCAATCCCATATTTAGAGGGAAGGGAGGTAATATGTAATAGAATTCCCGCTTTTCTTTTTATATTTTCCATAATCATTCCCCATTTATATTTACAAACTTTAAAATTATTTACTATTTAAAAAATCATAATTCTAATTAAAAAACAAAAGAGGCTCTTTCAAGCCTCATATTTAAAACTAGTTTTTCTTAATGCCATAACGTTTATTGAACTTCTCAACACGTCCATCAGCTTGAGTAAATGTTTGTTTACCAGTAAAGAATGGATGGCAATTTGAACAAGTATCAACACGAATCTCATCTAGAACTGAACCAGACTCGAATACGTTACCGCATGTAGTACATGTAACTTTTACAGTTTTATAATTTGGATGAATATCCTTTTTCATAACTACATTTCACTCCTTCCGCCATGACAATAGTCATAGTAAGTTTTCAAGTTATTTTATCATATTAAAAACAATAATGCAATACATTTTTTATTTTAATGAAAAATTTGCTCCCAAAAGCTTTAATTTATAAAAAATGCCATCATAACCACGTTTAATAATATCTATATTATCAATACTACCACCATAGGTAAATATATATAATAATAAAGCCGCACCCTGACGAAGATCCTTGCATTTAAAATGTTTAGGTGAAAACTCAGTCACACCAGTAATATAGGCCTTATTTTCAATAACGTTGATTTGACCGCCGCCTTCAAGCAAATCGTAATATATTTGCATTCTATTTTCAAATATAGTTTCATCAACTACACACATACCTCTACTAGCTGCTAAAAGAATTGCAAATAAAGGCTGCATATCGGTTGGAAATAATGGATAAATATCAGTCTTAATATTAAAGGCATTCCCTCTAGATTTACATGCTATAATACTTTTTTTAGTTGTTTTTAAATTATATTTAGCATTTATTAATAAATCAAGTGGATACTTCATATGGGAAGGATTGGCCTCTTTTATTAATATTCTTCCATTTAAGAGCCCTAAAATTACAAACGTCATAGCTTCCATTCGATCGGGTATTATTTTGTAGGTGATTCTATTTTTAATATCTTGCTTATGACTCTTAATTATACATTTGTTATTTAAAAAAGAAATATTAAATCCAATTTTTTTCAAAAAAGATATTAAATCTAATCCCTCTGGCTCTATCACTAAATTTTCAATAATACTATGTTTACATCCTAATCCACAAAGTATGGCATTAATACTAGCTCCAACACTTTTTTTAGATAAAGATAATAGAACCTCTTTTTTTCTTTGATTAGACTTTATATATAAAACATTATTTTCGATGATAGTTGAAAAGCCAAATGCTTGAAAGCACTCTAGGTGACAATCAATAGGCCTTTGGCCGATTTTACAACCACCTGGTAAAGCAATTTCACATTTATTAAATAAATATAGCATTACCGGAATTAAATAATAGGATCCTCTAATCTTACTACATTTATTTATATTTAAACTTTTATATTGTATTTTAGTTGAATCAACCTTTAATCTATTTCCTCTTCTTTTAACTTTACAATTTAAATATCGTAATATGTCACAAATGTCATTAATATCCGTAATATTAGCAACATTTTTTAAAACCACAATTCCTCTTGTAATAATACTACTGCACAAAATTGGTAGACAAGCATTTTTTGAACCACTAATATGAACACTACCTTTTAAGTAATTAACCCTATTTACGCTAATGCTTTGCATATTCTCACCATTTAAGTATATGCTTAGATTATGATAAATAGAATTAAATTATTTATATTTTTTTAAAATAATCAACAGATTTTATTACATCCTGTTGTTTTTTAACCTCTAAAACCACATAAGAATTATTTAAAATAGCTAAATCTTTAAATTTTTTTATATCTATATCGCCACTACCTAAACATAGATGGCAGGTTTTACGGTTACCATCATGAATATGAAATTCTTTAAATGGTAATTTTATCTTTTCAGTAATTTTTAAAAGCATGTCATTATCATTATTATCATGACCTATGTCATAATTAAAATAAAATCCATTTTCATATAAATCATTATATGTTTTTATCATATAACTAGCTATAGTAGTATTTTCTATCACTAATTCAATATTAAATTCCTTTAAAATTTCTTTAGCCTTATTTAAATTGCTAATAAGCCTTTTAATATATTCGTCATACTCTTTTTCATATATATAGTTTTTAACTCCTGAAATAGTAACCACAGGTCCACAAATATTATGAACATTGACAATTTTAATATAATCTTTGCCTAAGCTTGCATATTTCTTTAATAATTTTAAATAGGCTTCAACAACCTCATCATATGAAGCAAAATCAGCTTCATCATAAAAATGCAAGGTAGCCTCTAAATTATATTTTTTTAATAAAGCTAAAACTGTTTGTTCTTCCATTTCCTTTCGGCAATAGCCAAAATTTAAATTAAGCTCCACAAAATCCAATCCTAATTGATTAGCAAGTTTTAGATTTTGCTCAATACTATCGAATTCATAAAGAATTGGCATTCCCAATTTCATTTAAATCACTCTTACCCTTAAAACCCCTTCAAGTTTTTCAATACTTTCGACATTTATATTTTTATCAACATCTATAACAGTATAGGCAAAATCATTTCTTGATTTATTAGTAAGTGTTAAAATGTTACCTCCATTATCACTAATAATAGAAGAAAATTTAGCTATCATACCAACAACATTCTTATGATTAATACAAACTCTTATTTGACCTTGCTTAATAGAAGCATTTAAATCTGGGTAATTTACTGAATTCAAAATATTACCATTTTCTAAATAATCACGCAATTGATTAATGGCCATTAACGCACAATTATCTTCAGCCTCAGCAGTTGATGCACCTAAATGAGGAAGACATATAACATTGTCTAATTTAACAACCTGCTCATTTGCAAAATCAGTAACATATTTAGAAACCTTTGAATTATTTAGTGCCCACTGTAAATCATCATCACAAACTAATGTATCCCTTGAAAAATTTATTAAAATAGTATTATCCTTAAAGGCTTCAAATATCTTTTTATTTAACATATGCTTAGTGTTAGGATTTAATGGAACATGGATAGTAACATAATCACAATCCTTAACACAATCTTCTAATGCTTCAACATATTTAACCTCTTTGTGTAGCTTCATAGCATTTCCTATTGATAAAAATGGATCATAGCCAATTACATTCATTCCTAAATCTATAAGGCTATTAGCTACTAAAACACCAATGACACCTAATCCTATAACGGCTACCTTCTTACCCTTTAATTCATGGCCTGCATATTTAGACTTGGCTTTTTCTACATTTTTGGCGATATCTTTATCATCCTTATTTTCTTTTACATAATTAATTCCTCCAAGTATGTCTCTACTTGCTAAAAGCATCGCGCATAACACAAGCTCTTTAACCGCATTTGCATTAGCACCTGGAGTATTAAATACAACAACTCCCTCATTAGCATAATCATTAAGAGGTATGTTATTAACTCCGGCACCAGCTCTAGCCACAGCTAAAATATTTTTATCTAATTTAAATTCATGCATATTATAAGAACGAACTAATATGCAATCAGCCTTTGTAACATCATCAACAACTTTATCATTTTCATTTAATGTTTTTAATGCAACTTCTGAAATTTTATTTAAACAATATGCTTTCATAAATTATGCTCCCTTTCAAATTTTTCCATAAATTCAACTAATCTCTTAACTCCCTCAATTGGCATGGCATTATAAATACTTGCCCTCATACCACCAACACTTCTATGACCTTTAATATTTACAATATCATAATTTTTGGCTTCATTAACAAATAAAGCATCAAGCTCCTCATTGTTAGTTGTAAAGCAAACATTCATCATAGAACGGTCTTTCTTACAAACATTACATTTAAATAGCTTAGAATTATCCAAATAATCATAAAGAATTTTAGCCTTTTCAAGATTTCTTTTTTTCATTTGTTCAAGACCGCCCATTTTCTTAATCCACTTAAATACCTTACCGCATATATAAATAGCATAAGAATTTGGGGTATTATATAAGCTATTATTATCAACTTGTGTTTTCCATTTTAGCATAGTTGGAGTTATGAATTGAAAGTTATCAGAAATTAAATCTTCACGAATAATTAAAATAACTAAACCTGCTGGACCAACATTCTTTTGAACACCAGCATATATTACACCATATTTACTAACATCAACTGGTTCTGATAAAAAACAAGATGACTGATCAGAAACTAATGGTTTTCCCTTTGTATTCGGTAATTCCTTAAACTTAGTTCCATAGATAGTATTATTTTCACATATATAAACATAATCTGCATCATCTCTTACATCTAAATCACTACAATCGGGAATATAGGTAAAATTCTTATCCTTTGAAGATGCTAATACCTTTATATCTCCAAACATACAAGCTTCCTTATATGCCTTAGTTGAAAACTGGCCAGTTAGAATATAATCAGCCTTTTTATTTTTCATAAGATTCATTGGCACAGCCGCAAATTGCAAACTTGCACCACCTTGGACAAAAATAACTTTATAGTTATCAGGAATATTCATAACATCCCTTAAATCAGCTATAGCATCGTTTAAAATATTTTCAAAATATTTACTACGATGACTCATCTCCATGACAGACATTCCACTGCCTTGATAATCTAGCATTTCCTCGCTAGCCTCTTTTAATACTTCCTCTGGTAAAACTGCAGGACCTGCAGAAAAATTAAATACTCTTTTCATACTTTTTCCTCCCTTTCTTTTTAAAACAAAAGTCCCTAAGCACAACTGCGCTTAGGGACGAATAAATATCCGCGGTACCACCCTAATTAGGTAACCTCACTTTTGATTTTATAACGGTTATCAACCGGAATTCATTACATTCCCCAAAGAGTTAGATTCAAAGGGATTATTGTAAAGCTTCCACCATTCTTTACTCTCTATAAATAATTTATCCTTCTATAGTCTCTTTATCGGGTTTATAAAAATTTCTTCTATTATATACTAATAATATTCGATAAGTCAATATATTTTTAAAATATTTTTTTATATTTTTTTTAAGTTATGTATATTTTTTATAATTTTTACTTGTTTTCGAAATAAATTTAATTATATTATTTTATATAATAAAATAAAAGAAAAATTTCATCTTCATTATAATATATAAAATAACTATAAAAAAATAACCTATAAATTGAAAAAGAACAGTCATAATGACTGTTCATTTTCAATAGGGAGAGTATATATAAATTATGAAAAAGTTTTATTTGTCTTTTGCAAGACATTTATACTATCCCCACAAATATACTAATTATACATATTTTTTTAAAATTAATAACGATTTATATATCTTTTTATTTCCCACTCAGAAACATGGCGTCTATATTCATTCCATTCGATAGTTTTAGCTTCTATCATTTTATTTACAATATGATCACCCATTGCTTCTAAAATAAGAGGATCCTTCTTAAACTCATTTACAGCATCATAAAGATTGCTTGGCAATGAATCTACTCCTAAAGCTTGACGCTCTTCATCATTTAAAGCATACAAATTTTCATAAATAGGAGCTACCATAGGACAATTTCCCTCTATACCATCTAAACCTGCACGAAGAATAGCGGCAATAGCTAAATATGGATTTGCAGCCACATCAACACTTCTAACCTCAGTTCTAGTCTTTAATCCTCTTGCAGCAGGTATACGAATCATAGTTGAACGATTTGAATCACTCCAAGAAATATAACATGGTGCTTCAAATCCTGGAACAATACGTTTATATGAGTTAACAATAGGATTAGTCATTAAACAGAATCCTTTAGCATGCTTTAAAATACCAGAAATCCAACGATTAGCTGTGTCACTTAATTGATTAGGTGTTGTCTCATCATAAAATGCATTCTTTCCATCATTAGTTAATAATGAACAATTGACATGCATTCCACTTCCATTAATACCTTCAACAGGCTTTGGCATAAATGTAGCATGAAGTCCATGACGACGAGCAATATTTTTAACAACTAGCTTAAAAGTTTGAACATTATCGCAAGCCTCTACTGCAGAATCAAATTTAAAATTTATTTCATGTTGACCAGTAGAAACCTCATGATGAGCTGCCTCAATTGTAAAACCTATTTTTTGAAGTTCTAATACAATATCTCTACGGCAATCCTCAGCACAATCGACTGGAGCTAAATCGAAATATCCACCATGATCATTAAACTCTAAAGTTGGTTGTCCTTTATCATTTAACTTAAATAAGAAAAATTCTGGTTCAACTCCACAATTGAATGCCTTATATCCCATTTTCTTCATTTTCTCAAGATTTCTCTTTAAAATTCCACGAGGATCTCCTTCAAATGGAACATGCTCTCCATCATGACCTGGTCTATAAACATCACATATAAACCTAGCAACCTTACCATATAATGTATTTTCCCAGCTTAAAACTAAAAAAGTATCTAAATCTGGGTGTAAAAACATATCTGCTTCATAGATTCTTACAAATCCTTCGATTGAAGAACCATCAAACATAACTGAATTGTCTAAAGCATCCTCTAATCTAGTTACTGGTATTTCAACATTTTTTAACATACCCATCATATCTGTAAACATCATACGAATATAACGAATATTTTCCTCCTTACAAATACGACGAATATCATCCTTTGTATAACGACTCATTTTAACATACCTTCCTTTTCCACGAATAATTATACACGAATATAGATTATTATTCAACTTTAATTTAAGTAAAGACTTATTTAAAATAAGAAAGACACTTTCAAACGAAAGTGCCTTTTTGGAAGAGTGGTATGAACATATCCGACTATACTTCAAACATTAAATCTTGATAGCTAGGTACTGGCCAATAATCCTTATCAACGATATTTTCTAGCTCATCAATTGGTTTTCTAACCTTCTCTATAGCATCACAAACTAAGTCCTTGTATAAATAAGCTTTTTCTTTGCTATCTTCACATTCTCTGGCTTTTGCTAGTGTGCTCTTTAAAAGTTCTACCTTATCACAAGCTTCATTGATTAAAGCAAGAACTGTATCTAAATGTGATTTTTGATAATTTAGACTAACAGAACTAAGTTCGCTGAAGATTTTTATTTCATTAGCAACATCTAAAGCATAGCTCCTAACAGCAGGAATATATTGTTTTAAAACCATATGAATAGCTGTTTGAGCTTCAATATCTTTAGTTTGGCTATAATTTTCATACATTATTTCACTACGAGCATGTAATTCCTTTGAATTTAAAACATGCATTGCTTCAAACATTTCAACTGTCTTAGGATCAGTAATAGCGGAAATAGCCTCGCAATAGGTTCTTACATTTGGAAGACCTCTTCTCTTAGCTTCTTCCTTCCATTCTTCTGAATAGCCATCACCATTAAATATAACTCTTTGATGTTCTTTTAAAGTCTTTGCAATATATTTCATTGCATCTTCTTCAAAATTCTTAGAATTTTCTAAGGCATCACATGCATTTTTAAATTCAGAAGCTACAACAACATTTAAAGCCGTATTACACTCTGCTATACATGATGATGAAGCAACCATTCTAAATTCAAATTTGTTACCAGTAAATGCAAATGGTGATGTTCTATTACGGTCAGTACAATCAGCCTTAATAGGAGCAATACTTGGAATATTTAAATCTAATGTGCTTCCTTGAACTGAGTAAGTAGCCTTGCCTGTTTTTATAATTTGCTCAACTACATTGGCAATTTGATCACCAAGATAAATAGATATAATAGCTGGTGGAGCTTCGTTAGCTCCTAAACGGAAATCATTACCAGGTACGGAAGCACTTAATCTTAAGTATAAGGCATTTTCATCGACAGCTTTAACAATACAAGCTAAAGTCAATAGGAATAATAAGTTTTTATGTGGCTCATCGCCTGGGTCAGTTAAATTAAGACCGGTATTAGTAGTAATAGACCAGTTATTATGTTTTCCAGAACCGTTAACTCCGTTATAAGGTTTTTCATGGAATAGTGCTACTAAATCATTCTTTATAGCCATTCTTTTTAAAGCATCCATTAAAATCATATTTTGATCGGCACCAACACTTGATGATGCAAAAATTGGCGCTGTCTCATGTTGTGCTGGAGCAACCTCATTATGATCTGTTTTAGCAGTAATTCCAAGGCTCCATAATTCATTATTAATATCCTTCATAAAGCCTGCTACCCTTAAAGAGATAGGGGCGAAATAGCATTCTTCAGTTTGTTGATGCTTAGAAGGGATATTACCAAATAATGTACGTCCTGTCATCATTAAATCTTCACGCATTTTATATAATTCATGATCAACTAAAAAGTACTCTTGTTCTGGACCGATAGTTGAAGAAACCTTTTTAACAGTTTTGATTCCAAACATCTTTAAAAATCTCTTACCTTGTATATCTAAGGCATTTAAAGAACGTAATAATGGAATTTTTCTATCTAGAGCTTCACCATGATATCCTAAAAATACTGTTGGAATACACATTACAACTCTATTAGCATCCTCTTTTAAAAATATTGGTGTAGAAGGATCCCAAATAGTATAACCTCTTGCATTAGCAGTCTTTCTTAGACCACCACTTGGAAAACTTGAAGCATCTGGCTCACCTTTAATAAGATTTTTACCTTTAAATTTTAATATTACCTCGCTACCAGAAACATCTAAAAATGAATCATGCTTTTCAGCAGGAATACCAGTAAGTGGTAAAAACCAATGAGTATAGTGAGTAGCGCCATTTTCAATAGCCCATTCCTTAACAGCTTGTGCAACCTCATCAGCTATAGATGCATCTAAAGGTGCACCTTCATTAATTGTCTTCATCAAGCTTTCATAAGTTTCTTTTCTTAATCTTTCTCTCATTTTCTTTTGATCAAAAGTTTTTGATCCAAACACAGTTAAAATATCTTTCATAATTTTTTCCTCTCTTCCATTTTTTGAACAAAAAAAGTCGCAATAACCCTAGTTATTTGCGACTTTGCAATCATAATTATAAAAAAGCACCTTTGCTCACTTACAATAATATGCAATTTAATCATTAATGTCAACTAAAAAAACAATGTAAACGTTTTTCATAAAATTTAATTTGCTTTAAATGACATAATATGAATTAAATTCAAATGCTATTCATTCAAAATTTTTTTAGTTATACTTCTTTTCAAATAAATATTTGTAATAATGCCAGAAAGTATTCCAGTTAAAACAGACAAAATAGCGATAAAAGGAAGATAAAATATAACAGCCTGCGTAGATAACAAAATAATTGCCACAATAATTTGTCCAACGCTATGGCTTATTGCCCCTAAAATAGATACACCAATAATACTAAAAAACTTAAACCTAGTAAACAAGGCCATTACTATAAATGATAATATTCCTCCTGATAACGACATAAAAAAGGTAGGCTGCAATAATGTAGCTCTTAAAATTGCCACCAATACTATCCTTAATAAATCAACTAATAAAGCTTCCTTAATACTAAACTCAACAAGCATTATTAAAATTATAACATTAGCCAACCCTAATTTAACTCCAGGTATAAAGATCGGGATAAATGACTCCATTATACTTACAACAATTGCAATTGCCAGCATCATGGCAATAATACAAAGTCTTTTTATACTCATACTATAGCATCCACCTCATCATTGCCTACTATTATAATATAAATCTTATTAGGTAAACAAGTTATAGTTTGATTGGCTTTAGATATATAGCCTTGATTTATGCAAATATGGTCTGGACAATCACTTTGCAAAACCCTAATTTTGGAATTTTTTACCTCAATATAGACATCACCTATATCCCCTTGAACTGTATAACTATCATCCTTTTTTAAATCAATTTGTAATACTACATCATCATTATGATAAACATAGGCAACTAAATTTTTATTTGGAGTAAGATATAAAAATAAAAATGAGACTAAGGCTATAATAAGTATCACTATAATTAAAATAATATCATTACGTTTTTTATGCATAAATCTTCCAGCCTTCTGTCTGATATATAACCTTATCCTTAAATAAAATAATATCTATATTTTCACTATCAGCAAAATTAATTGCTTCATCTAACGACATAGCCATAATTGCTGTAGAATATACATCACATAATATACTATTATTTGTTTTAACATTAACACTATCATATGTAGTAGCAGGATAACCTGTAAAAGGATTTATTAAATGATGATACAAAACGCCATCAATTAATGCATGCTGATATCGTCCTGATGATGTTCCTATAGCATTGTTTTTATCTAAAATGATATAAATATTGCCATTTTCATACGGTTTAGTTAAAGCAATTTTAAAATCATCATTTACTTTACTTCCATATACTAAACTAGAATTTCCAGCATTAATTAAGTACCCATCTATTTTATTCATAGACAAATACTGTTGCGCAAGCTCTGTGGCATATCCTTTCGCTATAGCACCTAAATCGAGATTACCATCACCTAGTAAGGTTATAGTATCATCTTTTATTTCGATAGATGTTTGTTCTATTATTTTTAATTCGCTTTGAATAGTTTCATCTTCTACTAATTTCCCATTTTTAATAGCCGTTTTCCATAAATGGGTTAACCTACCCATAAACGGATTGTAATAACCATTAGTTTTATCAATCATAGAAATAGCACTTTTAACAATATCGACTAATAATTCATCAGCTTTAATTGTTCTTTTAACGTTCAAATCATATATTCCATTTTGGCCTTCATAATCCTCAAAATCACCTGTTAATTTATCGACATTTTGATAAATCTTTTTTATTTGGTCATAATGATTTTTATAATCTTCAACATTATAAAAAGTTATATTTATTGTTGTATCCATTGCATATATTGGAGTACAGTTAGTTATTCTTAGGCTATTACATGACGATAGTACTAACAATGACAATATAATAGCTATTAAATACTTAATTCTTCTCATTTTTATCTTTCCTATTTAATATTCCTGTAGTTAAAATATTATTATTAGCACAATATCTATAAAGTAGCATACATAAGCAAGAAACCATTACACCCGTAGCACAACCAGCAATAACATCAGTAAAGTAATGAACGCCTAAAATAATTCTAGATGCCATTACTAAAAACATTAATAATAAACAAACGACATATATGACACTTTTTAACCATTTTTTAAAGTTTGTATGATAAGTTAAGTAGATTAAAAAAGAATATAAAAAGCCGGCTACCGTAGAATGTCCGGAAGGAAAGCTTGTTGTATCCTCAGCCATCCACCTCATTTCAGCATAAGGTCTTTCACGAGAATACATATCCTTCATACCAACATTTAAAATTAAAGAAAGCATTACTCCAAATAGCAACAAAAAGAATTGAAAATCTAATTTAGTATAAAAAGCGGCGAAAAGTAAAAATAATACTATTATTACAAAATAACCAAATTCTGTGACGATTCTAGCTAGCCAGTAAACAAAGCCATACTTTTCACCTCTTATTTTATAGGCAAAATCTCTTATCACAACATCAACGGTGATAGGTTCAACTCTATTAAAATAAATTAAAATGGCTAAGAAAATAAAAATAATAGAACAAGCGATAAAACCACTTAGCTTTATAATTCTTATTAGATTATTATGACTCATAACGCACCATCCTAACTATGGTTTTATTATTTTGCTCTAAGTAATTAATTTCATCTATTAAAGCGTTTATTATCCCTAGATCATCGTCATATGCGCCTTCGCCCATAAGTTCCCAGCCATATTCTTCTATTTGGGGATCGCGTTGGCCTTTAATATGCAATAAAACATAGTCTTTAATAGCTTGAATATAACCTGAAAAGGAAAAATTAATAATAACTTGATCATCACAATTACTTATGCCTATCGTTAAATCTTTGATATTATTTTCTAATAGGTATAGGGAAAATTCTTCTACTATTTTACATATCTTTTGATTTTTGATCATTTTTATTCCTCCTTTTATAAAAGACCTTTTCTGCACAAACGGCTAACATAGATGCCTCAAATCCAGCAGCTAAACCATTATTATATAAATCAAAGCCACCTTGTAGGCCAATCATAAGTGGTGTTAAAACCATATGTAAAAAACCACCTATGATGCCATAAATTATACCATACTTTCCTGCAATTGGAGCAAGTCCACTTGCAAAAATAAAAGCAACTAGCATATTAATATCTCGATGAATCTCAATATTAAAATCTCCTCTTAGAGCTAATTTTAATACTATTTGCAAAATGGCCCCAATCCATATATAGCATGCATTTCTAAGATGAAGACCAAACGCAGCACAGCCTAAAATAGCTAAAATACTACCAAATAGAATACCATTAAGTGGAATATTTAAAATAAGGACTAGTAAAAATAAGATAAATCCTAATATGCCAAAATTAAGCATAACAGTTTCAACACCAAAGTCTTTTAAATAATCACTAACTAGACGGCCTGGTGTTTTCATTAGTTTAACGTATTTTTTTAAACAATCTAAATCGCCAATTAAAGCTAAGAAAATAAATAATACGGACATACTTCCTAAAAGAACTGAAAATATCCATGAGTCATTATTATCATATAACTCATTAGGAACTACCTTAACTCCAAAAAAGGTAAAGAAAGCAAAAAATATTGCCGAAATAATTCCTAAAGCAAAGCCTGTATTATAAAGATTATAGCCCTCGTGAAAAACAATAGTATGAGAACTATAGGCTGGTATAATAAAACCAACTATGATTCCCACAACTATACCAAGAGGAATAGATAAAAACATGCTAATATCTAATCCAAAAATAGTATAGCTTACTAATGGTGATAAGCCTGTAGAAAATAATATCGCTAATATAAAATTTTTAAATGGTGTTTTTTTAAATATTGAATATAACCAAATACCTAGATAAATTGGCAAGGTATTTATTATGTTTTTTCCAAAAAATGAAAACCCGGCTATCATTATTATTCCTGAATAAACAGGGCCAGACATTTTAATTTTTAAAAGCTTTAACATGATTAAATTAAAAGCTAATATCGTGCTCACATTAAATAATGTAGCTCCTAAGCCACCTATATAAACATAATCAGTTAATAATAAAGAAGGGCTTGTAAGAATATTAACATATCCCTTAAACATGATATCAACAGGCTCGAAGCAAAAGCTAAGAATGAAAATCATCACACAAAAAAATTCTAAATATAAATTATTATGCATGTATTGAATAACTTTCTTCATATTATTTTCATCATCCTATGATGATTTTCTCCTTTCTTTTAATTATAAAACATTACATAAAAATAGTACTAATAATAAAACTCCTAGAATTATTCTATAAACACCAAAAGGCTTGAAATCATGCTTTTTAATAAAAGACATCAAAAACTTAATTACAAACAATGATACCATAAAAGCCACAACACAGCCTATTAACAAAAACAAAACCTGAGATGTAACTAAACTATTACCATCAATAAAGAATTTAACAAGCTTTAATAATGAAGCTCCAAACATCACTGGTATTGATAAGAAAAATGAAAATTCAGAAGCAACACTACGACTACATAATAACAACATAGCTCCTAATATTGTAACTCCACTTCTAGATGTCCCTGGAATTAAAGCTAATATTTGAAAACAACCAATAAAGAAGGCTGTTTTCCATGTTAAATTCATAGTTTCATAAGTCTTAAATTCTCTTTTCTTATTAAATATCTCTAAAACTATGAATAATATTCCGTATAATATTAAAGTTATACTAACAACCACAGCCGTATTAAGATACTTGTTAACAATATCATCTAAAAATAAGCCTATAACGGCAGCTGGTATACATCCTACTATTACCTTAGCCCACAAAATCCATATATTTTTCTTTTCTTCTTTTGTTTTTTCTTCGCCTTCAACTATAAGGGATTTACCAAAGAAGGGATTTAATTTATTGAAAAAGCAAACAACAACAGCTATTATGGCTCCTAGCTGAATTACTACCAAAAACAAATTCCAAAAAGCACTTCCATAGGTATTTTGAACATCCAACAACTCTTCTAAAATTATCATATGACCGGTACTACTAATTGGTAACCATTCGGTAATACCTTCAACGATACCGAACAAAATGGCTTTTAGAACCTCAATAAATTCCATAAATTCCTCCGATTAATATTTTTTCCAATAATAAATTTTAACTAAGAAATAGATAACTATATAGCTTAAAAGCATTGACAATAAAGTATAAAATATATATCTATTTATAAAAGCCGTAACAATCAAAGCTATACCTACTGCATATATAGCTATTTTAATAGATAATGATTCAGTTTTTAACTTTATAAACCTATTTCTTTCATCATTTCTTTTTATTACTTCATTAGTAGCAAAATCAACATTTGTTAAAATACGGATATAAGTACTAATTTTAATACCTATATAGCCCTCTAATAAAACAAAAATTCCGTATCTAAAGATAATTAAATCTGGCAAAGCAGAATTAATATTATTAATAGGAATAAATTCCATAATAAATAATATTGAAAGTGGTAAAAGCGTTGCAAGACTCATTATTATAAGCTTTATTTTTGATGTCTTTCTTAAATGTTCAATATTCTCCATTATTCTCCCTCCTCCATAATAAAGATACTTTCAACTGGCACATTAAAAACTCTCGCAATTTTTAACGCTAAAGGCAAAGACGCAATATACTTTCCTTGCTCAATAGAAATTATGGTCTGACGTGTAACACCAACCATTTTAGCAAGATCCTCTTGCGTTAACTTCATCGCCTTTCGATATTTATATACCTCGTTAGTCAAAATATCCCCTCCTATTTTTGGTTAAGATTATCAATTACAGGTAATAAACGATTAACGATATTAGCCATAGTTCCATCAACAAATGGATTTTCAAGGCCTACCTCTTTTAATAAATTTAAAAATGACATACTTCCACCTAGCTTACATAGCTTAACATATCTATTCCAAGCAACATCCCTATCCTCTAGGCTATTTAAATAAAATTCAAAAGCACAAACCTGAGCTAATGTATAGTCTATATAATAAAATGGTGATGAGAAAATATGAGGTTGATTATACCAATAACATCCTTTTTTATATAATGGTATATCCTCCATATTACGCCAAGGTGTGTAAAGCTTTTCTAATTTACTCCATACTTGTTTTCTTTCCTCTTTAGTAAATTGAGGATTTTCATAAATAATATGTTGGAAATGATCAACACATACGCCATAAGGAATAAATGTTATAGCACTACTCATATGAGAAATTTTATATTTAATTTCATCATCTAAAAAGAATAAATTCATCCAAGGATAACTAAAAAATTCCATAGACATTGAATGGATTTCACAAGCCTCACTTGTTGGCCAGCATAAATCAGGATTGTTAATACTATCTCTACATGAGTAAGCCATAAAAGCATGACCTGCCTCATGAGTTAAAACATCAACATCACCTTTAGTGCCATTAAAATTAGAAAAAATAAATGGTGATTTATAATCAGGAATATAAGTACAATATCCACCATTAGCTTTACCAGGCTTAGTTTCTAAATCTAACAAATCATGTTCAACCATAAAACTAAAGAATTCTTTTGTTTCTCTTGACATTTCACTATACATTTTCATAGCTTTGCTAACCAATTCTTCTTTGTTTCCTTTAGGAGTAGGGTTACCATCTAAAAACTCTAAACCTAAATCATAAAACTTGGCATCACTTACCTTAATTCTTTTTAGATTATTTTCAATTATAGTCTGACTAATCGGTACTAAATATTTTAAAACCTGCTCACGATATAATTTTACATCATTGGCATTATAATCTGTACGTCCCATTCTAGCATAACCTAATTCAACATAGTTTTCATAGCCTAATTTCTTTGCCATTTGATCTCTTACATGAACTAATTTATCAAATATATCATCGATTAATTCTTCCTTTTGACCTAGAAAGTCACATATTTTAAGCATAGCTTCTTTTCTTATGTCTCTATTAGTATCTGAAAGATATTTTCGAAGCTGACTTAAGTTATTTACTTTTCCCATGAACTCTACTTGACATGAAGCCATTAATTTATCATACTCTAATGATAGCTTTGACTCCTCAACCATTAAATCCATAATACTATCATCAAAAGTTTTTAACGATAATTCCATTTGTAAAAACCAGTATTTACCATAAACTTCCTCTAGCTTTTCCCTAAGGCTATGATTTACCAAAACTTTAGCAAGCTTATGATAGCTGGATGTTACAATTGGAGAATTATTTTGAATTTCTTCAACCTCTTTTTGATAGTATTCATCAACCGTATTTAGAGTGTTACGAATAAAGGCTAAAGTTTGCATACTACTAAAATGACTTTTTATTTCATTTGATTTATCGATTAATTTAATTAAATTATCAACATTTTTTTCCCCTACGCATTCTTTAGTAATTTCATCAATTGTTGCACTTATCTTTTGAAAATCTGGTCTTTCATATTTATAATCTTTAAATTTCATTTTATTCCTCCAATAATTCATCTAAGCATTCATTTTTATATTCACAAATAAACCTAGCAATTAACTCAATCGCTTTATCAATATCCTTTAAATCACAAATTTCACTAGGAGAATGCATATTTTTTAATGGTAATGAGACTAAAATACAAGGTATACCATCTTTAGAAAAATATATCTTATCAGCATCTGTTCCTGTTCTTGCTACCGCAACCTCGTATTGGATATCTATATTGTATTTATCAGCTGTTTGCTCCATCAATTTATTTAATTTTTTATTTACAATACTGCTATGACATAAAACTGGTCCACAACCTAAACTAACCTCACCACAGCCAACACCTTCAACTGTATTAGTAACGAAGGTAACATCAACAACAATTGCTAAATCAGCATCTATTTTATAGCTAGCAAAATTTGCACCACGCATTGTTGTTTCTTCACCAACAGTTGTCACAGCGTAAATAGAATTTTCACAACCATACTCCTTGGCTTTTTTTAAAGCCTCAAGACAAACAAAAGCTCCTAGCTTATCATCTAATGCCTTAGCAGTAAATCTATCATTGGCCAAATGAGCATAATGGGTATCTAAAATAATATAATCACCTAGATTAACAAGCTTTAAACACTCTTCTTTAGAATCTACACCAAAGTCAATATATAAATCATCAATGGTAATCTTTCTATCGATAGCATGTCTAACGACATTACAAACACCATTAACAATGGTATTTTTTAAAGTAATTGCCTTAACTTTTTGGCCCATATAAAGTGTTGGTATAATACCTCCAACATTGCTTACCTTGCAAAGACCATTTGGCATAATTTCTTTAATTATTAAACCAATTTCATCAACGTGACCAGCTAATAAAATCTTACTTTTACCATTTTTATTTAAAACATTGGCCAACATACCACTATGATGAGTAATAACCTCATCAACGTATGGATGCATATACTTCATAATCTTCTTTTGAATATTAAATTCAAAGCCTGAAGGAGAAGGCGTATCTAACATCTGTAATAAAAAAGAATAATCCATTTAAAATTCCTCACTTATCTAAAAACTACATTTAATTATACACGATAATAAGTGCTTTTTACAAATAAAAAGCCATAATTAATGAAATTTATCTTATATTTATCATCTATAAGCCTAATATAGCCTATAATAATAAATCATATACTATTATGAGGGAAAAATATGTTGGAATATAATTTAGAATATCATAAAAAACTTAATCAATCTCACATTTTACCAAACATCTTAAATGGAGCCAAAATGGGAGTTATCAGCCAATTTGTAGCAGATATAGTACTTTCGCTTTTACTTTATAATGAGAAAATAATAATTGAAGATATTAAAATAAGTGGTATTGCATCTTATTATGCTGCAGTTTTTAGTGGTATGATGGGATCATTTTTAAGCATTTATATGGATCCCTTTGCCACCACACTATTTACAGTTGTTACCTATGCATATACTTTTGCGTTAGTAAATTCCTTGAAAAATAAAGAACCAATTGAACTTCATCCTGTAGAAATGGTTTTTGATACAGGGGTATCAATCATGTTAATTTATGCCTTTGATCCTACTAGCAAAAATCAATACTATCGCTATAGCGAGAAAAGACATTTTATCGAACCAATTCATAAGCGCATGGATCGCAGCCTAGGACAAAATTTATTTATTACAGTATTAGTTAATACCTATGGCTTTTTAAAAATTCAAGATCGTCTTAATAATGAAAACCAAAATCAATTAATAAAAAGCACCATCAAAACACTCTAGTTTTAACTACAGTGTCCTATGGTGCTTTTATAAAATATGAATTATAATTTTACAGCCTCTTCAGCTGAAAGCTTTCTTTTTTGATCTTCATTAACCAATTCTTGGATAACTAAATCTAATTTACCATCAATAATAGCATCCAAACGATTAATTGTAAATCCTATTCTATGATCAGTAACACGATTTTGAGGGTAATTATAGGTTCTTATTTTTTCACTTCTATCACCTTTTCCAATTAATGATTGTCTTGTTGCCCCCTCTTGTTGTTCTCTTTCTTGAACAAGCTGATCATACAATCTAGTTGTTAATAACTGCAATGCAGCAGCCTTATTTTCATGTTGAGAACGATGAGTTTGACAAGCAACAGACATACCAGTTGGAATATGAGTTACACGAACAGCTGAATAGGTAGTATTAACTCCTTGTCCACCAGGTCCAGATGAACAAAATGTATCAACCCTAATATCATTCATATCAAGCTTAAAGTCGATTTCAGTTGCCTCTGGTAAAACCAAAACCGTAGCAATTGAAGTATGTATACGACCCTGTGATTCAGTTTGAGGAACACGCTGTACACGATGAGCTCCAGACTCATATTTTAATAGTGAATAAACCATTTCACCACTAACCATAAATTGGATTTGAGAATATCCACCCATCTCAGAAGGCATAGCATCAATTACTTCAACCTTCCAGCCCTTTGATTCAGCATATTTACTATACATTCTAAATAAATCACCGGCAAAAATATTAGCCTCATCACCACCAACAGCACCACGAATCTCAACGACAACGTTCTTATCATCATTTGGGTCTTTTGGTAATAATAAAATTTTTACCTCTTCTTTAATTTCTTCAATTCTTTTTTCAGTTTCTATAAGCTCCATTTCAGCCATTTCAGCCATTTCCTTATCACCTGATTTTTTCATTTCTTTTAAATCAGGGATGGCAGCCTCTAGCTTTAATTGCTCACGATATAGCATTACAGGCTTCTCTAAAGCTCTTTGCTCTTTAGATAGCTCAGTTAGCTTTTTTATATCAGAAACTATCTCTGGTTGAATCAATAATGAATTTATTTGTTCATATCGTTCATCCATTATTTTTAAACGATCTAACATCTTATTCTCCTTCTTTCTTTTCTCTAAATCTTTGATATTCTCCTGTAAAAATAAAAGGAGAACCATCACCATTAGTAGAACCAGAACGGTTTTTGGCAATAATTAAATCAGCCTCTCCCTTACGTTCAGAAGATTTATTATAATATTCATCTCTATATAAAAACATTACGATATCAGCATCTTGCTCAATAGAACCAGAATCACGCAAATCAGCCATAATTGGTTTTTTATCATCACGCTCTTCAACCTTACGAGATAGCTGTGATAAAGCTAAAACCGGTACCTCTAGCTCTCTAGCCATCAGCTTTAAGCTTCTTGTGATTTTAGAAATTTTTTCTTGCTGAGATGCTCTTTGACTAGCCTGATCACTTTCGATTAATTGAAGGTAATCAATTACTATAAAATCAAGGCCTGATTCAGCCTTTAGCTTACGACATTTTGCTCTTATTGTAGCAATCGTTGAATCAGATGAATCATCAAAATATAAATTTAACGCTCCTAATCTTGAACAGCTAGTCGTAAATCTAAGCCATTCATTTCTAACTATACGTCCACTCTTAATTTGGCTTAAGCGAATTGAACTATCACAAGCAATCATACGTTCAACTAATTGCTCAGCGGACATTTCAAGTGAAAAAATTGCCACTGTAGAATGACCATTCTTATTTTTTGAAGCTATATTTACAGCTAAATTCATTGCCATAGCTGATTTACCCATAGCAGGACGAGCTGCTAAAATAATTAAACTTCCATTTTGAAAGCCCTGAGTGTATTTATTAAGTGACTGAAAGCCAGTATCTAAGCCGATAACATCCTCATTACGAGTAGCATTTTTTTCTGTATTTTCTAAAACATTTTTAGAAACAATGGATATACTCTTAAAAGATTCAACTCTTCTACGCTTAGAAAGCTCAAAGATACTTTTTTCTACATTCTCTAAGTAATCAAAGGCACTAACGCTATTATCATAGCCATTTTGAGCTAATGAATTTAATGTATTTATAGTATTGCGTCTAAGACTAGCATTTTCAATTAATTCTACATAAGAATCTACATTACTAGTTGAATATCCATAATCAGCGATTTTTGAAATATAATCAACGCCACCACATTGATCTAATATATTATTAGCTGAAAGTGTAGATAATACAGTAGCAGCATCAATACTCTTTCCATCCTTAGAAAGCTGTAACATTGTACGATATATTAGTTTATTTTTTTGATCGTAAAAATCATCAGGAACTAATAAATCACTGACCTCATATATAACATTTTCATCTAGAAAAATACATCCTATTAAGGCAATTTCAGCCTCAATTTCACAAGGAATTGTAGGAGTATTCATAGCTCTACCTCCTCCTATTTTTCAATTACATTTATTTCAAATGTTGCAATAATATCCTTATCTAATTTAACTGTTGCAGTAAATATACCAACTGAATTTATATCAGCAGGGATTTCAACCTTACGCTTATCTAGATGAATACCAGTTTGGGCCTCAAATTCATCACAAACAAGTTTAGTGGTAATATGTCCAAAATTCTTACCATCTGAACCAACCTTAATATAAATAGAAATAAACTTTCCTTGAATTTCACTTTTAATTTTATTCAATAAATCTCTTCTATGCTCTTCATCGATTCTTTCTTGTTCCTTTTGTTTTTCCAAAGCTAAAAGATTTTCATCATTTGCTAAAACTGCTAGCTTATTAGTTAGTAAATAATTACCATAACCATTAGCTACATCAATAATCTGATCTTTCTTACCTTTTCCTTTAACGTCTTGTAATAAAATAACCTTCATTTTTTCATCACCCTCACTTAAGTAATCTCTTTTTATAATATCAATTAATTGTTGCTTTATATCTAAAATGGAAGCATTTTTAATTTGGGTAGCAGCACTATTGTAATGTCCACCACCACCTAGCTCCTCCATAATAATTTGCACATTTACACTATCTAAGCTTCTAGCTGATACTCCAACCAAATCTTGCGTAATATAGCCAATTGTAAAAGATGTATCAACACCATCGATTCCTAAAAGCTTTTCAGATATTTTGGCCAATGTAGTTCTATCTTCAATAATCTCATTATCATCTAAACATACTATCGCAAATCTATCGCCAATTAATTCAGCCTTCATCAAAGCGTGGGCAAGAGATTGCTCAACAGACATTGGCTCTCTTAAAAGCTTTCGAACATAAACCATATCAGCTCCCATAGACTTTAGGGTTGATGCGGCCTCAAATGTTCTAACGCCAGATCTAAATGTAAAATTATTAGTATCAACAATAATACCAGCTAGCATTATAGAAGCCTCTAAAGAAGAAAGTGAAATTCCTTCATTATAAAACATAAACATTTCACTTACAAGCTCTACAGTTGATGATGCAGATGACTCCACATAATATGATAGTAAATCACTATATCCATCATCTCCAGCTCTATGATGATCTATAACTGACTTTCTACTTATTTTATCTATTAATTGCGTAAACATTGCTAGTTTTGGCGATTGAGTGTCGGTAATAATTAAGAGTGTATCTGGCTTAATTAAATCTAAAGACTCATCTAACGTAATAAAGTCATTAGTAACATTAGAATGTTCCTTCAATTCTTCAAATATCTTTTTAACAGTTAAGTCTGCATATTGAGGTTCAAAAACCATTTTGACATCTATATTTGAGCTTAAAACTAAATGATATACACCAAGCATAGAACCAAGTGCATCACAATCGGCTAAATTATGACACATAATTAATACATTACTACTACTTTCAACAGCCTCTTTAATGGCCATTGTTTGCATACGAGCCTCTACTAAAGTATTTTTTTCTAATGAGTTAGTATTTCCACCAAAGTATTGTATTTTTTCACCTTGAACATTAACAACTACTTGATCTCCACCTCTTTTTTCAGCAAGTTCAATTGCATTTTGAGCCAATGAGCCTAATTCATCTGATTCGACATCATAACATGCAATTCCCATAGAAACACTAGTTTTAAGTCTATTTTTAGAAGATATTTCCCTAACCTTAGTTAATACTGAAAACTTATCACTGATCATTTTATCAAGTGATTCTCTATCCATAACAATTACCATTCTATCATTAGACATAGTTTGTAAATAGCAATTATAATTTTCTAACCAGTCGGATATTTCACCTAATAATTGACCTCTAATATTATTTTTTTCTAACACATCATATCTTTTTAAAGATTCCTCTAAATTATCAAGACCAATTACACCTATTGCAGTTACTCTGGCATTATATCTTTTAGTCATTTGTTCACGCTTAGTAACATCAAAAAAGTATAAAATACTATTTTGCGTATTATGAATTACATCATATGAGTATTCTCCATATGATAAAAGCATTCCATCTTTACCCGCAACAACAGCACTATCTAAATCCTTAGAAATAGAATCCAAACTTGAATCAACCAAGGATGAACCAAAAATTTGTTTAGAATATTCATTCGCCCATTTTATTTCCCTGGCATTATCATATACTAAAACTCCAATTGGAAGGTGATTAAAAACCTCATCTCCAGCTTGAGTAACATGATAAGATATATTAGTCCATAATTTTAATCTTGTTTTTAATGACTCCATTTTTTGAGTTGCATTACGATTAAAATATAAGAACATAAATACCATTGCTATAGCCACAAAAACAAATATGAAGCATAAAAATGTTATTGTATAAGCATATTGATTTTGTAAAGAAAAATAATAAACAAAATAACCACATAAAGCTGAAAATAGCCAAAATAGTATACTTAAAAATATCTTAATCACAAGATCACCTCATATCCTCTTAATTATATCAAATGTATCAAAAATAATCAACAAAGTGAAAAATTGGGATACTAATTACTTTTATAAAAACATTTATAAATCAAAACAAAAGGTGCAGACTTTCCTGCACCTCATTATATTATTCCTTTACGAATGGTAACAAAGCCATATGACGAGCACGCTTAATAGCGATTGCTAGTTTTCTTTGATATTTAGCAGATGTACCAGTTGCACGACGAGGTAAAATTTTGCCTCTATCAGTGATAAATTTCTTTAATAAATCTACATCCTTAAAATCAATGTGCTCAATATGATTTTGAGTAAAGTAACAAACTTTTTTGCGTCCACGACGTTGTCCATCGCGATCATTTTTACGATTTTGTTGCATGAAAACTTTCCTCCTTAAATTTTAGAATGGTAAATCATCATCAGCCACATCTACATTAAAAGACTGTGGTGCCTCTTGATTAGTAGGCTTTTGTTGATAATTTTGCATTGGTGTTTCACCATAAACCGGATTATTATAACCAGCATAGGTATTGTTATGATATTGTTGTTGAGGTTGTTGTTGATATCCACCTTGAGTATTTAAATTAGGATCTCGTGGTTGTAAATTGTCAACACTATCTACTATAACCTCAGTAACATATCTAGTTTGTCCATCTTGACCTTGATATTGTCTAGTTTGAATACGACCCTCAATTGCAAGTAAATAACCCTTTTTAATATATCTAGAAATAAAATCCGCTTGTGCTCTCCAAGCTACACAGCTTATAAAATCCGCTTGTCTATTACCGTTTGCATCGCGCATACCACGATCAACAGCCAAAGCAAACATAACATTAGGAATCCCATTTGATGTATATCTTGGTTCTGGATCTTTGGTAATTCTACCTATTAAGATAACTTTATTCATAGATCTACCTCAAGATTATTCGCCATCAACTACGACAATATGACGGATAATCTTTTCGCTATAACCAGCGATACGATTAAATTCAGATACAGCTTTATTATTAGCCTCAACTAATAACCAAACATAATAACCTTTTTTAGTATGTTCGATTTCGTAAGCTAATTCTCTTAAGCCCCATTCCTTACATTCTAAAACCTTAGAGTCATTAGATGTGAAGATATTATTAACAGCTGCAACTTCAGCTTTAATAGCCTCTTGGTCTAAATTTGAACGTAAGATGTACATTACTTCATATTTTTTCATTAAATTAACCTCCTTTTGGACTTTTGGCTTGGAATAGTTAATCCAAGCAAGGGCATTTATACCAAATGCTCTGTAATTATATCATATTTAAATTAATAATGCAATTTATTTATTAATTTTTTTATCTTCATAATAAAGCATCATTTCTTTAGTCCAATAGTCCTTATCATTTTTGGTAATTTTTCTTGCAACTCTACATGGATTTCCATAGGCTATACAGTCACTAGGTATATCCTTTGTAACTACGCTACCACTACCAATTACAACATTGCTACCTATAGTGACACCAGGATTTATCACGGTATTTCCACCTATCCATACATCATCACCAATAATAACCTTATGACCATATTCTAACCCTGTGTTTCTAACATCCTTATCAATAGGATGCCCAGCTGTAAATATAGAAACCCTAGGTCCTAATAATACTCTGTTACCAATAATTATTTCATTGACATCCAAAAATATACAGTCCATATTGGCATAAAAATTATCACCAACACTAACATTGCAGCCATAATCACAATAAAGGGGAGGAATAATCATACTATTATTACCAATGGACTTAAACCATTTTTTTAAAACATTTTGTTTCTGTTGGTAATCAAAAGGTAGCTTATTAAATTCAGCCATATATTCAAAGCATTTAGCGTGAAGTTCATTAAGCTCTAAGTCATTAGCAATATATAGCTTTCCAGCTAACATTCTTTCATATTCGCTCATAGTAAGTCTATCAACCTTTCACATGCATACATACTAGCTTTACTTCTAACCTCATTTCTACTGCCATTAAATACTTTTTTTTCTAAAAAATATTTATCCTTGATATAAAAACAAAAATAAACAGTTCCAGGAGCTACATTTTCATCGCTATATGGCCCTGCTACTCCTGATGTGGCAATGGCAATATCACTTTCTGTCTTTTCTTTAACAGCCTTGGCCATACTAAAAACAGTCTTTTCACTATAAACACCATACTTATTTATATCATCCATATTAAGGCCTAAAAGCTTTTGCTTCATCTTTTTAGTATATGCAACAATGCCTCCATTAAAAACTTGTGATGCCCCCTCAATATTGCAAATATTAGAAGCTATCATTCCACCAGTTATAGATTCAGCTGTACAAATAGTTAGATTTAATTTTGTTAAATTTTCTACTAAATTCATATTATTCCTCATTAATATATTGATGGTCATAATTTATTAAAATATTATATTTAGCCTCACCATCATTTACTATTTTATCTAAATATTGAGTTATTTCATTTGGCTTTAATTTAAAATCATACGGAATAACAATATCAAAAATTAAAGTACTTTTGCTTGATTTTCTAACTATTCTAAAATCATGGAAGGTTAAATTTTCATCTAATTGCCTTAAGGCTACACCTATAACTTCTTTTAATTTATTCAAATTATCATCATCTAAAACAACAGGATCCATATGGATTGTTAGCATGACACCATATTTATCTTTAATTGTTTGTTCAATCTCATCTATAGCATCATGAATTTTAATTATATCACCTTTGGCATCAACCTCTACATGAGCTGTCATAAAACATTTAGTTGGACCATACATATGACATAATATATCATGAACTCCTAAGACAACCTCATTAGACTTTATACTAGAAATTATATCTTCAATGTATTCTTTAGATATTGAACTTCCAATTAATGGATCCATAGTTTCTTTAATAGTTTTAATTCCCGAAAAAATTATAAACAAAGAAACCAAAACACCTAAAATACCATCTATAGAAAAGCCAACATCCTTTAAAAATAATATTAAAAGTGTACCTATGAGGATAACTGATGTTGCAATAACATCATTTCTAGAATCACATGAAGTAGCCTCTAAGGCAACAGAATCAATTAATTTTCCTATTTTTTTATTAAACATTGTTTGCCATGTTTTTATTAAAATTGATAAAAACAAAATACCTATACTAATCCAAGCTATATATGCATTTAGTTCAACATACTCGTAATTAATAATCTTATCTACTGATGAAAATAAAAGACTGCCACCTACAAATATTATAATTATAGCTACTACAAGACCTGCAATATATTCCATTCTTTCGTGACCAAATGGATGTTCCTTGTCAGCTGGCTTATTGGCCATATGAAAGCCAACCAATGTAACCACTGAAGAGCCCATATCTGATAGGTTATTAATACTATCAGCTACAATTGATAGACTTTTAGATAATAGCCCAACAACAAGTTTTGTTAAAAACAAAAACAAATTACACATTATACCTAAAATAGCTGCTAGCTTTCCATGAGCCTCTCTAACATTTTGATTATTTATGTTTTGATAATCTTTTATAAATTTTTTTCTTAAATAATTTATCATGCTTATCCCCTCCATAATATTCAATAACTTATATTTTAGCACAATAAGATAAAAAGTAAATAATATCTATCTAAATCTACTTAATAATTAAGCTAAAAATTTAGCTGTTTTAAATAAATAGTCTAAATATGTCGCATAATAATATTGGTGTTAAAATGAAAAAAAAGATTTTAATCATTACATTAATAATTATAGTTTTTATTTTTATTTTAATATGTGCCCAACGAATTTCTACCAACTCTAGAATTAAAATATTAGATAAAGGCAATAATGAAATTATGCTATTGAATAATTTTAACAAAACTAATAGTGTAAATCTAAATGATATTAATAAAAAACATATTCAATTTATTTTATATATTGAAGATAAAAATTTCTATAACCATCATGGCTTTTCTATAGATAGAATTTTAAAATCAGCTTGGAATAACCTTTTTAAAGACTCACACGAGGGAGGATCAACAATAACTCAGCAATATATAAAAAATACCTACCTAACAAATCAAAGATCTATATTAAGAAAGCTTAAAGAATTATATTTAGCTATTAAAATTGAATCGCAAATGACTAAAAATGAAATACTTGAGGAATATCTTCAGGCTTTATATTTTGGAAATAATGTCTATGGCATAACAAATGCTTCTAAATACTATTTTGACAAGGATTTAGATAACCTAAATGACTTAGAATTTTTAAGTTTAATTGCTTTATGGAATGCCCCCACTATCTATAGTAATAATCTAGAGTCATGGAATCAGAAAAAAAACAAACTAGCTTATTATTTATATCAAAACACAGTAGTTAACTATAATGAATATAATCAACTATTAAAGGACATACCCATAAATATCAATAAGGAATATCTAAATTCTAATCGCCTTTATTTTATAGATCAAGTTATTAGTGAATTTAATAATTATCGTTATACTAGTGGCTTTAATGAATTAATTACCATTAAAACTGCCTATGATATAAATAGTGAAAGCATTAATTCTTCTCTTGATACAAATTATGCCGTATTAGCTATTGATAAAGATGGATATATAAGCACCTGTATAGGAGATAAAAGCTATTATAAATCAGCATTTAACATTGCCATAAATGGCAATAGAGATATAGGTTCAACTATAAAACCACTTCTATACTACGAAGCTATAAGATGCAATATGGATAACATTACCTTCAATAGTTCGCCTTATACTTTCAAATACAAAAATGAAAATATAACAATTTCTAACAATAGTAACCTCTATTTTAACAACATTAATATGTATGAGGCATTAGCTGTATCTGATAATATATATGCAACTAAAATGCATTTAAAATTAGGAATGAATACCTTGGTAAATCACTTAAAAAAATATAATATTGAAGCTAAGCCTTATCCATCATTAGCCCTCGGTAGCATTGGTATGTCATTAGAAAAACTTGCCAGTATATATTATCAGTTTTTCCAAAAAGGCTACTATGTAAATCCAACCTTTATAAAAGAAATCTCTTTAAATACCAAAACATATAAAATAACACCTAGTAAAGCCCGACTTTTAAAAGCAGAAATATGTGAAGAGGTAAAAAAATTATTATATGCACCGTTTGATATAAATATAGATCATGCAACCTGCAAAAACTTAAATAAAGATTTAAAAACTAAATGCTATGGCAAAAGCGGTTCTACAGACTATGATTCCTATATGGTAGGATTTAACGATTCCAATTTAGTAATAACCTGGTGTGGAGATATAAACAATGCCTTATTATTAGATTATCAATATAAAAGCCTAGCTAAAAAGCTTTTTGTAAATACCATAAATACTTTATCTATTAGCTAAGCAAAAAAAACCTAAAGAATTATTCTCTAGGCATATAATTTTAAACCAAATTAATTAACCCATGCTGCACCGACAAGAATTATTAGTATAAATAAAACCAATATAAATGCAAATCCACCACCACAGGTATTTTTCTTACAACAATCTGTATTAGTATTTGTATTTATTCCACATGTGTTTGCCATACTATCACCCCTAATATAAAGTATGAAAAAAGCCTTAAAAATGCTAAGGCTTTTTTCATACTTTATTTAAATGTTATAGTTAAGGTTGTTGTGGTAGGCTCATTATTTATTAAACGATAAACCTTTAGCTGTAAGGAATCATCTAGAGTAATTGTATTTAATGCATAAGAAATATCATCCATAGTAGTAACCTTATTACCATTAATTTCTAAAATGACATCATATAAATTTACACCACATTTTTTAGCGGCAGAATCAAGACTAGAAAATGAAGCAATTACAAAATAAACACAATCATCTGAAACTGGTAAATATTTTGAGTATTCATTATCTGGATTTAATACGGTATTAACAGTAGCCACACTAACACCTAATAAAGGACGCTCTATTATAGAATTACTCTTTTCAATATCCTCAATACATGTTTTTACTAAATCTAGGGCAATCGCAAAGCCACGACCTTCTACTGGGATTTGCTCCTCATAGCCAGATTCACTTTGAGAATAAGTCCAAACCTCTTTAGAGCCATTAATGCCAATCAATCTACCCTCTAAATTAAATAAACCACCACCTGAGTTACCAGGATTAATAGCTGCATCAGTTGAGATTGATATCTTAGAAACAGATGACACTACACCAGTCGTTAAAATATTAAAATTATCTAATCCTAAAGGGCATCCAATTGCTAAAACACTTTGCCCTACAGAAACTAAATCATTATCATTATAATTAAAGAAATCATTTACATAAATTTCATCCTTTAATGAACTAGTTAAAAGATCAAGATTAAATGTTACTACAGCAATATCGTTTTTAGTATCATAGCCTATACATTTAGCAGAAACATACTTTGAATTTCCAAAATAAACTGCTATATTAGTCATATCCTCAACAACGTGAGCATTAGTAACAACATAATACAATGATTTATCTTCATCGTATTTATAAATCACCCCAGAACCAGTTGCAGAAACACTTTTATTAGAAACAGCTAAGCCAACACAGCCCTTAGAAACACGTTCATAAACACCTGTGATATCATTTTCAATTTTAGTATACTCTACCTCATCACTAATTTTAGTTATAATTCCTTGCGTACATGAGGTTAAAGAAATTACTACTACAAAAAACAATAGAAAAGCAATTAATTTTTTTTTCATTTTCCCACCTATATTCCAAATAATTTTTCACTATTTAAAGAAGTGATTTTTTCAACATCCTCATATGACATCTCTCTTAATTTAGCTATTTCCGAAGCTACATACACAACATAACTAGACTCATTTCTTTTTCCACGATATATTCCTGGAGCTAGATAAGGACAATCAGTTTCAACTAACAGCCTATCAATAGGAATATTTGTAGCAACTCTTTTACTTTCTTTAGCATTTTTAAAGGTAACAGGTCCTCCTAAAGAAATATAAAAACCCAATTTAACAAATTCATTAGCCATTTCTAATGAACCACTATAGCAATGCATTACACCTCTAAGCATACCTTTATATTTACTTAATATTTCATAGGTATCCATTGTAGCATCTCGCATATGAACTATTAATGGTAAATCATATAAAATAGCTAATTCAATTTGTGCTTTAAACAACTTTTTTTGATTTTCAATATTATCCTTACCATAATGATAATCAAGTCCACATTCACCAATAGCATAAACCTTATTTGCTTTTAAAAAATCTTGCAAAATCATAACCTTTTTTTGCCAACCATCATCAGCCTCACATGGATGCATTCCCGCAGTTGGATAAAATATATTATATTTTCGGCTTAACTCCATGGCTTTATTATTTGTCGATTCGGAAAATCCCACTAAAACTATTTTATTTACACCTTGAGATTTACATCTTGAAATACATTGGTCTAAATCATCACTAAATTCGTCTTCAAACAAATGTGAATGTGTATCAATCATGTTTTTTTCCCACCTTAACAATAAAAACAATTGTCATTATAAGTTCTATTATAACTAACATAGTTAATGCACCCATCGAATCAATAATAACATCTTCAACTCTAGGTGTTCTACCACTAGAAAAAGTTTGATGATATTCATCACTGATGGCATAAAATATGCATATAACTAGGCTAATTATATAATTAATTCTGTATTTTTTCAAATGAATAAGCATTAAATAGCAAAAAAAACATAATATCCCATATTCTATAAAATGAGCTGTTTTACTCAAGTAAAAAGAATAATCATTTAAAATTTGTTGTTTTTTTAATTCAGAATAGGTATTAAACTTATCCCCATGAAAGATATTTACTACAAACCTTAATAAACCAATTTTTTCAGCATCAACCTCATTAGAGGTTTTAGAAGAAAAATAAAAAATTAACAGCATCCATAATATAGTTAGTACAAGCCCTAAAATTGGTATAAATTTTCTCATAATTCACCCTCAGTACTTATTATATCACACATACCATTAATTTATTTTAGTTAGTTATAATTTTATGACAATAACATCTCATCAGAAAAATGCTCTGAATATAATTGCAAAAGCTTTTCTTCTGTCATTTGTTGTTTTTTCTCACCAGCAATATCCAATACAATTTTACCTTGATTTAAGATAATTAATCTATTACCATAATTTAAAGCTGTTTTTAAATTATGAGTTATCATTAATGTAGTAATTTTTTTATTATTTACTATATCATTTGTTATATTCATAATCTCCTCTTGAGCCTTGGGATCTAAAGCGGCTGTATGCTCATCTAATAATAAAAGCTTAGGATTGCTCATAGTAGCCATATATAAGGTTAAAGCCTGTCGCATTCCCCCACTTAAATCCTTGCATTGTGATTTTAGATTATTTTCTAAATTTAAATTAAATTTTTTTAAATCATTAATTGTTTTTTGTTCAAATGCTTTTTTAAAACCTTTTTTCAAAAACGTTTTGGCTTTAGAGGCAAGAAGCATATTTTCATAAACAGTTAAATTGGGTGCTGTCCCCTTTAAGGGATCCTGATAAACAATTCCAATTTCCTTCATACGCTTATATTTTTTTTCATTATTAAGATTTTTACCATCTAGTAATATACTTCCCTCATATTTTACAGAACCTATGATAGAATTATACAAAGTTGATTTACCAGCCCCATTAGAACCTAAAATACATATAAAATCATGGTCTTCGACAGTCAAATCTAATTCATTTAAAACTACCTTTTCAAGTGGTTCATCTTTATAAAATACTACTTTCAAATTTTTTATTTCAAGCATACTTTTTTACCACCCTTTCTTTTGATTTTTACCTTCGAAAGACAAATGCAAGCTATGATAGCTAAAGCACTTATTAATTTCATAGCGGTTGGTTCACCAGCTATATGTAAAACACCTAAATAAATAAATCTATAAATTATGCTTCCAATTGCTATAGCAACAAGCATTATTTTAAGGTTATGACGGTACCTAATTAATGCTTCACCTATAATTATTGTTGCAACACCAACAACCATCATACCTACACCAAAGCTAGAATCATAATAGCGTTGATATTGGGCAAATATAGCTCCTGACAGGGCAATTAGCATATTTGATAGCATTAATCCTAATATTTTTAATTTATCGATATCAACATTTAATGTTTCAATCATTACCTCATTATCTCCACAGGCTCTAATTGATAAGCCCATTTTTGTTTTAAAGAAAAATATTAAAAAAATTATAATAGCTACTACTATTAAGAAAATAACTAACAAGGACAATATATCATTATTTTGGAAAAATATAGTTCTATTAGATTTTTCTAACATAATATTGGGATCTAATTTTGTCACCCATAAATTTATAGTATAAAAAGCAGTTAGAGTTAAAATACCAGCTAAAACCTTATCTATTTTTAGCTTAGTATGCAATATTGCGGTGATAAAGCCAGCAAAGGCTCCACCTATTAATGAACCAATTATACCTAATATGGCTAAATCATATTGGCATAACATTATAGAGATAGCTGCTCCTAAGGTAAATGAAGCCTCTGCCGTTAAATCTGTGAAATTTAAAATTTTAAAGGAAATAAATATCCCAAAACCTAGTATCGAGAAAATTAATCCTAATATGATGGTATTAAGAATCATTTTCATCACTCCTTTTATTTTGTAATTTTAACTAAATTCTCATCTTCTAAAATGCTATTAGGAATTACGATTTCCGCATTTTTTACGAAATCTTCATTTAAATAAATTTTTAAATTATCGTTAAAAACCTTAACTGGTATTTCACTAATTGCCTTACCATTTAAAATTTCTATAACCATATCAGCAGTATACTCACCTAGGGTTTGATAATTTATACCAACGCAAAGCATGCCTCCATCCTTAACTAATGAATCTGCCCCAGTATAGCATGGCTTTTTAGCCTCTACACAAATATCTCCAAGGACACTCATAGCTGAAGCTACTGTATTATCATCAGTAACTAAAACTGCATCAACATTACTAACTAACACATTAGCAACCTCACTCATTTCTCCAGCACTTTGAATTGTTCTTGCAACAAACTCAATATTTTTAGTTTGGCAATAAGCTTCAATTTTATTTTTATTAGAAACAGAATTATCCTCATTAGGATTATAAATAAAACCTAATTTTTTTAAATCTGGATCGATTTCTAAAGCTTTATCAATTATTAAATCAATTTGAATCTCATCAGATGTACCTGTAACATTTTCATTAGGAGATGAGACATCTGTCATTAATCCTGCAGCAACCGGATCACTAACTGCTGCAAAAACTATTGGTGTATCACTTGGCATAACATTATACGCAGCCTGAGCTACTGATGTAGCAATAGCTACAACAACATCAGCTCGATTTTTTAATATCTGCATGATTTGATTGGCAGTATCATTAGAAAAATTAGCGTTATGCTGAGTAATTTCATAATCACCTTCATTATAACCATTATCTTCTAATTTAGAAGTTATAGCTTGATTTATTTCATCTAAGCTTGTGTGTGTACCTAATTGAACAATGGCTATTTCCACCTTATCCTTTTGGCATGAAGCCAATGTAAATAATAAAACAATAATTGCTAATAAACCTAAAACTCTTTTCATCTTTCTTTCCTCCACTTTCTTATAGTACCTAAAACAAAAAAAGCACTCATCCAAATAGATATAAAAATATCTAAAAGGACAAGTGCTTATAAAGCGCCTGCGGTACCACCTAATTTGCTATATTTGACTATAGCCACTCTACGAAATGCCATCACATTTCTACTCTGTAACGGGAGCTCCCGTCTTTAGCTACTAACTTCACCAAAGCCCTCTTAGGCCCACTTTCAAATCCGCTTATTGCAACGCTTCCACCATTCGCTGCTCTCTATAAATGCGCTAGTTGACTAACTTCCTAATCATCGGTTTCTTATAGTATATGCACATTTATATATTTTGTCAACAAAAATTTTATTTTTTTATTAAATTTTATAATATTCTTTATGCTAATTTTATTTTTTTAGAATTTTATTCTATAATTTATATTTTTTTTGAATATTATTTTAAAAATTCTTTTAATTTTGTTTGAATTACATTAGAACAATTTAACAATTGAGCCAACTCTTCATTTGTAAAACTTAAATCAGGACGAGATATTACACCAGATTTACCAACAAAACAAGGTAAAGATAGGTACACGTGATTAACTCCATAGTTATCAACAAAATAGGATACAGGTAAAAGTTCTTTAGAATCTGTTAAAATCGCTTTGATAAGTTTAGCTGCACAAGTGCCAATACCAAATTCTGTACAGTGCTTTGAATCAAATATTGGAACAGCTCTAAAACGAGTTTGATGAACAATTTTATTTAAATCTAATTTAAATTCAGAAATCGGCTTACCACAAACATTGGCATTAGATAAATATGGAAATTGAGAATCTCCATGTTCTCCTAACATAAAGGCATTAACAGAATTAGGGTTTATACCAAGTTCAATTGCAATTAATGTTTTTAGTCTTGATGAATCTAGAGTTGTTCCAGAGCCTATAACATTCAAACCAGTTTTTAAGGCAATATAATTTGCCACTATATCACAAGGATTTGTAATTGATAATACTATTCCATGAAAACCACTCTTTAATAATAATGGTATTACTTCATCACAACACTCAATTGAAGTTTGAGTTTCTTTAAGACGTGATTCACATACAATACTTCCAGCTACAGAAATAACTACTATATCAGCATCCTTAAGCTCTGAATAGTCATTACATTTAATTTTAGTTTGAATTGGATAATACGGTGAAGCATCAACAAGATCATACCCATGAGCAATGGCTTTCTTTTCATCCTTATCTATTAAAACTAAAGTATCACATAAGCCCTGCTGTAAAATTGCAGAGGCAACATGACTACCAACATGACCAATACCTATAATTCCAATTTTACTCATTTTATTACTCCCTTTTTTAAAATAAATTTTCTTCCTTTTTAAAATAATATATCACATTTGAATTTAGATTACCATCACCATTAATATAATCTGTAAATAATGGTAACATTGCTCCCTCAAAATAATCATTAATAAAATCTTCAGTTTTTTCATTAGTTAAAAGACTGCTTAATAAAGATACCCATGGTTCATCCTTATCCTCTGTTCTAACAACTAAAATATTTACGTTAGTTTTTTTCATTTCTAATGATTCTTGAACCACACAGTCATTTCTAACATCAAAGCCAGCCGCACTAGCAAAGGTATAAGAACAAATTCCTAAATCTGATGCACCATTTTTAGCACTACTTGCTACATTTGAGGCCTCAGCTAATTCAATTTTAATTTGTTTATTATAAGATATTTTACTAATAAGTCCATTTAAAGTTACACCAGTTAAATCAGCAGGAATATCAACATAAATTACTCCAGCATTAACAAGTAGGCTTAGAGCTCTTGCACCGTTAGATAAATCATTTGGTATCGCTACTACAGATCCTGTTTTTAATTGAGAAACATCACTAATTGTATTAGAATAGCCTCCAAATAAAGGATAATACACCTCAGCAGCTACAGTAAAATCAGCATCAGGATTAGTAGCTAAATAATTATTTAAATATGGTGTATGTTGAAACAATGTAGCATCTACTGTTTTTTCATAAAGGGCAGGATTTCCTAAAGCAAATTCACTAAAAATTTCAATTTCTAGATTATATCCATAAGACTCAAAATCACTTTTAATATTTTGAATTACAGGTTGTGAAGGGTTAGACATTCCACCTATAACAATGGTTTGTTTTTCCTTAGAAAAATCAATATTGAAAATAACAATTAATATTATAGGGATAATTGCTAGTGGTATTGTCACATATGACAATTTAAAATTACGACCAAATTTAACTAGCTTATATAAAATATTTCCACCAAATTGAATAATTAATACTAACAAAATTATTACTGCCACAATCACAAGCATTAATACTCTATCACCATTATCAACACCGATTATTTTAGCTAAAGAGCCTAAGCCTCCACCACTCCAAGCTACAACAACAGCACTAATTCCTAATAATGAAATTAAGGCCAATGATATACCATTAATTATAGAAGGTAAGGCTTCCTTTAAAATTATTTTAGTGACAATTTGAAATCTAGACAAACCTAATGACAAGCCCGCTTCAATCATTGATGGGCTAACCTCACTACAAGCTGATTCTACTACTTTGGCTATAAAGGCTGTAGAGGCAATAGTTAAAGGAACACAGGATGCTAAAGCTCCAAAGAAGGTTGCTCTACCAAAAATTGAAGTAATCCACATTGTTAATGGTATTAATAAAACACCTAAAATCAAAAATGGAATTGAACGAATCATATTGATAATAAAGCCTACAATTGCATAAACATACTTATTACCAATAATTCCACCCTTAGGTGATAAAGAATTTAATAGTAATCCTAATATAACGCCTAATATTGTCGAAATGATTCCTGCTAATGATACCATTTCTAATGTTTCTAATAAAGCAATCCATAATTCAGATGCAAAAGATAATATCATAATTATAATACCTCCTTAGGAATTTTAACTTCATCGAGATATTTCAATACTCTATCCTTATTTTGTTCATCAATATTAATAATTAAAGAGCCTAAAACATCATCTTGAAATTTCTCAAGCTTTCCATAGCATATTGAAAAATCAATATCTAATTTTCTAGCCATAGTTGTTATAACATGATCAGCTGAGAAATTACGAGGAAAGTATAGTCTTATATTAACTCCACTTTCTGGTAATATCTCCTCTTCATCAACTAAAGTTTTTAAGGCAGTATTATTACTTAAGAAAATATCAGCTGTATTACCTACATCTAAAATTTTGCCATCCTTTAATATTGCTATTTCATCACAAGCTTCTTTTACTACTTCCATCTGATGAGTTACAATAATAATAGTAATTCCCAATTCTTTATTTATTTTTTTAAGTAGGGCTAAAATATTTTTAGTTGTTTTAGGATCAAGTGCACTTGTTGCCTCATCACATAACAATATTTCTGGATTTAAAGCTAAACTTCTTGCAATAGCAACCCTTTGCTTTTGACCACCTGAAAGTTCAGATGTTTTGTTTTGTAATTTATCACTTAACCCCACAACCTCAGCTAATTCATTAACTCTTCTTGCTATTTCATCCTTTTTAAAGCCATTACATTCTAAAGGTAGGGCAATATTATTAAAAACATTTCGAGAATCCAATAATGAAAAGTGTTGAAATATCATACCAACCTTTTGACGATAATATCTTAATTCTTTTCCTCTTAAATTAGTGATATCATTTCCTTGAACAATAATTTCTCCACCTTGAATATCCTCTAGCTTATTAATAGTCCTTAATAATGTTGATTTTCCAGCACCAGATGCACCAACTAAACCGAAGATGATTCCTTTTTTAATAGATAAATTTAAATTATCTATTGCCTGTAATTCTCCATAAGCTTTAGTAACATTATGGAATTCAATTGCATACTCATAACTCATTTTCATTTTCTCCTTTATTTTTTATTTATAAACAAAAAAATCCCGTCCTAATACAAGGACGAGATAATAAAATCACGCGGTACCAACCTTTTTCACTGAAAAATCAGCCTATTTTCAAGCACTATCATGCTCTATCGCTTTAACGGGCGAATCCCGTTATCACCTTATCATTAAGACTCAGCAATACAACTCCAAGACCATCTTCATAAAAACTTATTCTATTTCCTTTCACCAATCGGAAACTCTCTGTAAGAACTCATTTTTACTACTCTTCTTTTCAACGTCATTTTACTTTATGTTTTGTTTATGTTATTATTATATACACATAAAAAATAAAAAGCAACACTTTTTTTAAAAAATGGAGAAAATTATGATAAAAGACAAAATAATTGAATATCGTAGACATATTCACCAAAATCCTGAAATTGGATTCAATACCAAAAATACCAATAACTACGTAATGAATATTTTAAAAAATTTAGGCTATAAAGTTACACCAGTATTAAATGGTGCTGGTTGTATAGCATCATTAGATTTAAATAAAGAAACTACTATTGGATTTAGAAGTGATTTAGATGCTCTACCAATAAAAGAACAAACCAACTTGCCATTCAAATCAGAAAATGGTAATATGCATGCCTGTGGTCACGATGCTCATATCGCAATACTACTAGGAGCTGCCAATTTATTTATACTTCATAAAAATGAATTAAAATATAACATAGTTTTAGTCTTCCAGCCTGCCGAGGAGGGACCTCTTCCAGGTGGAGCAATTAATATCATAAAGGAATACGACTTAAGCAATGTGAAATTTTTCTTTGCTTATCACGTAACAAACAAATTATTCACAGGGCAAATAGGGATAAAAGCACATGAAGCCTGCGCCGCCCCAGATTTATGGGAATTAGAGATAGTAGGAAAGGGCTGTCACGCTTCAACACCTCATCTTGGCAAAAACCCTATTATCCCGGCTAGCATTATTGTAGAAAAATTCCAAGAGCTACATAATAAGCTTAAAGATAATCATATTGTCATTTCAACCACTTTTATACAAAGTGGTGTATCAATGAACATAATTACTGATAAATGTTTATTAAAGGGAACAGCTCGCTCTTTTACTAAGGAACAAAGAGATTATTTAAATTCACAAATGTATCAAATTATAGAGGAAACATGTAAAAAATATAAAGTAGAATTTAAATTTTCATTTCACTATGCTTATGATCCAGTATATAATGATGATATAGCAGTTTCTATGGTAAAAAAGGCAGCTCATAAAGTCTTGGACTCTAAAAATATTATAAGTTTAGAACAACCTGAAATGGTTGGTGAAGATTTTTCCTATTATAGAAAAAATTCCCAAATATGTTTAACATGGTTAGGTGTAAGAGGTATTAATGAACCATTTTATGATCTTCATAGTGCTAATTTTTTATTTGATGAAAATGCATTACTAAATGGTAGTTTAATTTTATTAAATATTGCTTTAGATAAGTAATATTTTACATAATATGTAAAATTTATAGAAAGAAAAAGGTGGTAAAAATGAAAAAATTTATTCAAGAATTTAAGGCATTTATAACCAAGGGAAATATTTTAGATATGGCCGTTGGTGTGATTATAGGTGGTGCCTTCAATACAATTGTTACAACATTAAATAAAGAGGTATTGATGCCAATTGTCAATTGGGCTTTATCGTATATAGCTGGTGGTTCGGAATTATGTACTGTCCTACCAAACTACGTATTATTCGACCCTGTCATTCATGAAGGTGCTACTCCAATTATTGTTAATGGCATCTCATATTATAGTGTTAACTTTATAAATTGGAGTTCATTAATTGAATCTATTATCAATTTCTTCTTCATAGCGTTAACATTGTTTATAATAGTTAAGGTAGCCAAATACGCAACAATAAAGAGAAAAAAATTTGAACAAGAAATTATGGCGAAATTAAATAAAAACCAAAAAACAAAAGAGGATGAGCAAAAACAAGAAACTAAAGAAAAGCCCGATCCAATCGTTGAATTATTAACTGAAATTAAAGATGCAATTAATAAACAAAATGAAAATATTGAAAAATAATGCCTAGATAAAAAGGCATTTTTTTTATGCATTAATAATATTTCTCACCTAATTTAAATTTAAAAATATTATAAACAAGCAAGTAATATTATTAAATTCATAATCATAAATTATAATAAAATATTTTAAAACAAAAAAGGTACTCAAAAGAGTACCTTTATAATCTGATATTACTCAAGAACTTCAACTACAGAACCAGCACCAACTGTTCTACCACCTTCACGGATAGAGAACTTAGTACCTTTTTCCATAGCAATTGGGTGAATTAATTCAACAGTCATAGTTGTATTATCACCAGGCATTACCATTTCTGTACCTTCAGCTAAAGTAATGATACCAGTAACGTCAGTAGTACGGAAATAGAATTGAGGACGATAATTTGTGAAGAATGGAGTATGACGACCACCCTCGTCCTTTGATAATACGTATACTTGAGCAGTAAACTTATGATGAGGTGTAACAGATTTTGGTTTAGCTAATACTTGACCACGTTGAACTTGGTCACGGTTAATACCACGTAATAATACACCGATATTATCTCCTGCCTCAGCATAGTCTAATAATTTACGGAACATTTCAACACCAGTAACAACTGATGATTGAGTTTCTCTGATACCGATGATTTCAACAGTATCACCAACTTTTACAGAACCACGCTCAACACGTCCTGTAACAACTGTACCACGTCCAGTGATAGTGAATACATCCTCGATTGGCATTAAGAATGGTTTATCATTGTCACGAACTGGAGTTGGAATATATTCATCAACGATGTCCATTAATTCTTCAATCTTAGCAACCCATTTTGGATCTCCCTCTAATGCTTTTAAAGCTGATCCACGAACGAATGGAATTTCATCACCTGGGAAGTCATACTCATTTAATAATTCACGAGTTTCCATTTCTACTAAGTCGATTAATTCTTCATCATCAACCATATCGCACTTATTTAAGAATACAACTAAACGAGGAACACCAACTTGACGAGCAAGTAAGATGTGCTCACGAGTTTGAGCCATAGGTCCATCTGTTGCAGCGATAACTAAGATAGCACCGTCCATTTGAGCAGCACCAGTGATCATATTCTTTACGTAGTCAGCATGACCTGGGCAGTCAACGTGTGCATAGTGACGTTTTGCAGTTTCATATTCAACGTGTGCTGTATTAATAGTAATACCACGTTCCTTCTCTTCTGGAGCAGCGTCGATTTGGTCATATGCTTTAGCTTGAGCTAAACCCTTCTTTGAAAGAATTGTAGTAATAGCAGCAGTTAAAGTAGTTTTACCATGGTCAACGTGTCCAATTGTACCAATGTTAACATGTGGTTTATTACGAACAAATTTTTCCTTTGCCATTTTAAATGGTCCTCCTAATATTTTTATATCTTTTTTTATTTTTTTACCAATTAATATTTTACCCTAATTGGTGTGGGTTTTCAAGTATAATTCGTTTAAATTTAACGAATTAAGCTCTCTTCTTACAAATTTCCTCTTGAATATTCTTTGGACAAGCTTCATAATGATGCATTTGCATTACGAAGTTACCACGTCCTTGAGAATTTGAACGAAGAGATGTAGCGTAACCAAACATTTCAGCAAGTGGAACATAAGCACGAATCTTCATACCATTACCACGCTTTTCTTGAGAATCAAGACGTCCACGACGGCTTGTTAAATCTCCAATAACGTTACCCATATATTCCTCTGGAACAGTAACATCTACTTCCATGATTGGCTCTAACAATACAGGCTTACATTTATCTTTCATAGCCTTAACAGCTAAAGATGCAGCAACCTTAAATGCCATTTCTGATGAGTCTACCTCATGATAAGAACCATCGAATAATGTAGCTTTAATATCAATTAAAGGATAACCAGCTAATACACCATTAGGTAAAGCTTCTTGTAATCCCTTATCAACAACTGGGATATATTCTCTTGGAACAGTACCACCAACTACAGCATCAACGAATTCATAGCCCTTATCAGGATTTGGTTCAAAACGAACCCAAACATGACCATATTGACCACGTCCACCTGATTGACGTACGAATTTTCCTTCACATTCACCAGCTTGAGTGATTGTTTCACGATAAGATACTTGTGGAGCACCAACGTTAGCAACAACATTGAACTCTCTCTTCATACGGTCAACGATGATATCTAGGTGTAATTCACCCATACCTGAAATGATAGTTTCTCCAGTTTCAACATCTGTATAAGTACGGAATGTTGGATCCTCTTCAGCAAGCTTAATTAAAGCTTGAGTCATTTTGTCTTGATCTGCTTTTGTTTTTGGTTCAACAGCAACAGAAATAACTGGTTCAGGGAATACCATCTTCTCTAGAATAACTGTACCCTTTTCAGAAGTTAAAGTATCACCTGTTGTAGTAGATTTAAATCCAATTGCAGCAGCAATATCACCAGCGTAAACCTCTTTGATTTCCTCACGATGATTTGCATGCATTTGCATAATACGTCCTAAACGCTCTTTTACATTCTTAGTAGTGTTCTTAACATAAGAACCAGATGCAATATGACCTTGATATACACGGAAGAATGTTAATTTTCCAACGAATGGGTCAGTCATTACTTTGAATGCTAAAGCAGCGAATTCACCATCATCAGTTGGATGAATATCAACTTCATTACCATCTGCATCTTCACCCTTAATTGCAGCAATATCAGTTGGAGCAGGTAAGAAATCGATAACATAGTCTAGCATTCTCTTAACACCCATGTTTTTAAATGCTGAACCACATAATACAGGGAAGAACTCAACAGCTAATACAGCCTTACGAATTACCTTCTTAATTAAATCAGCTGGAATTTCTTCACCCTCAAGATACATCATAGCCAATTCATCATCAAATTGAGAAATTGTATCAATTAATAATTCTCTTTTTTCATTACAAATATCAACTAAATCAGCTGGAATATCTGTAACTTGGTAATTTTCCTCTTGACCACCATCATAAATGTAGGCCTTCATCTCAATTAAATCAACAGAACCTTTAAATTGATCCTCAGAACCGATAGGCCATTGTACTGCTGCTGCAGTAGCACCTAAACGATCATGAATAGTGTTAACAGAATATTCAAAATCAGCGCCAATCTTATCCATTTTATTAACGAATACGATACGTGGTACATTATAATCTGTAGCTTGACGCCATACTGTTTCAGTTTGAGGCTCAACTCCTGCTTGACCATCTAAAACTGTAACTGCACCATCTAGTACACGTAGTGAACGTGAAACCTCAACAGTGAAGTCAACGTGACCTGGAGTATCGATAATGTTTACACGATGTCCCTTCCAAATTGCAGTAGTTGCTGCAGAAGTGATTGTAATACCACGCTCTTGCTCTTGAGCCATCCAGTCCATTGTTGAAGCACCATCATGTGTCTCACCAATTTTATGAATTTTCTTAGTATGGAATAAAATACGTTCTGTAGTTGTAGTTTTACCAGCATCAATGTGAGCCATGATACCGATATTACGAGTTTTTTCTAATGTAAATTCTCTAGGCATAATACTTATCTCCTCTATTACCAACGATAGTGTGCGAATGCCTTATTAGCCTCAGCCATTCTATGTACTTCTTCACGCTTCTTGCAAGCACCACCAAGACCATTAGCAGCATCCATAATTTCTTTTGCTAATTTTTCATCCATAGTTTTATCGTTGCGTAGACGAGCATATTTAACCAACCATCTTAAAGCTAAAGTTTGCTTTCTTTCAGGTCTAACTTCAACCGGAACTTGATAGTTTTGACCACCAATACGACGGCTCTTAACTTCCAATACCGGACTAATGTTTTCTAATGCTTTATTAAAAACTTCAAGTGGCTCTTGACCAGTAGTTTCTTTAATATGATCAAATGCACTATATAAAATTGTTTGTGCAGTTCCTTTTTTTCCATCTAGCATAATTGCATTAATAGTTCTTGTAACTACTTTTGAATTATATATTGGATCAGGAAGCACGTCTCTTTTTGCAATATGTCCCTTACGAGGCATGAGTGATTCCTCCTTACTTAATCTATATTTTTAATTTTTACTTCTTTGCTTTTGCTTTTTTAGCACCGTATTTAGAACGACCTTGCATTCTGTTTGCTACACCTGTAGTATCTAATGCACCACGAATGATATGATAACGAACACCTGGTAGATCCTTAACACGTCCACCACGGATTAATACTGTACTGTGCTCTTGTAAGCTATGACCTACACCTGGAATATATGCAGTTACTTCAATACCATTTGTTAAACGAACTCTGGCATATTTACGAAGTGCTGAGTTAGGCTTCTTAGGTGTCATAGTTGTAACACGTGTACAAACACCGCGTTTTTGAGGAGAAGGAAGCTTTGTATACTTCTTTTCTAGGCTATTAAAACCAACTCCTAAACTAGGAGATTTTGATTTAGATACTTTATCCTTTCTTCCATTACGTACTAATTGTTCAATAGTTGGCATAAATGTTTCTCCTTTCTATCACAAAGTGATAACCTGCTATCTACATTAATATATTATATTTCCAAATTAAATAACTATTTTTCAACAGCGTTTTTATTATATCAAAATATAAGACAATGTCAATAAAAAATATTATTTTTTTAAATTATTTTTTTATAATTATGAAACACCGATATTTGTGTATTTATATAAATGTCTTTATAAAGCCATTTTTTATTTTTTTATAATTTTTAAATTTTTAATATTTTTTCTTGATGAAACACCGATATTTGTGTATATCGATTGGTTAATTATTTATATTTTGACTATCTTTTTTTCAAAATTATGATATAATATCAAAGGATATTTATATTTTGACTAATTAAAATATATTTTATACATGTCCTCTTAGTTAAATGGATATAACAAGGCCCTCCTAAGGCCTAGTTGAGGGTTCGATTCCCCCAGGGGATGCCACTATTATTATAAATAGCCATTAAAGGCTTTTTTATATTTTATAAAATCTTATAATTGGCGATATCTAATTTAAAAAAGCACCGTTGTAGCGGTGTTTTTAAAATGAAACAAAATATTCGGCAAAGCACGTTTTAAACTTTCTCAAATCTTATTATATATTGCTTATATTTAAATAAAGAAGGTCTTATAATGGATAATATTAAAAACTCAATAGAATATAAATATAGAATTTATCAAATAAAAGCTCTACTTTTAATTGGACTAATAATTATTATACTATCTTTATGTCCTTCAATATTTATTTTATTTAAATATCAAGTTTTTGATTCTTTATATTTTCTTTTATTACTGCCTATTATTTTTGTTTTATTGATTTTTTTACCTTTCATTATTTATTATTATTTAAAAGCTAGGTATCTTATAAATAATAATCAGAACTTTATTTTAGCTGAGGCTATTTTAGATAAGCCTTCTACGTCATTTTTATATTCTAGAAGTGTTTATTTCAGTTTAAATATAACCATAGAAAACAAAACTATTACTGTTGATACTAATCCTTTATTTTCTACTGGATTATTTAGCTTTTTAGATTTATCAGAGTGTAATAATAAAAAAGTTGTTGTTTTCTACGACAAAAATAAAGATAAAGCCTATGTAAAAGAAATCCTAAGTTAAGCTTGAAGCTTCTTAGGATTTTTTCTATACATAAAGACTATTAATGCTTGCTCTAAGAATACTGAAGAACCTACACCACATAAGATTCCACTAATAAGTCTTCTAAAATTATTGCTTTCAATATTAAAACAATACTGTAAAATTCCATCAATTAAACAGGGAATAATTAATAACACAAACAAAAAATATTTCTTTACATATTTATTTTGACAAAATAAAATTAGCATAATAAATGTCGCAAATAAAATACCTATTAGTATTCCACTACACCTTGCACATAATGGCAAGCAAAAATCACCAATAAACAAGGCATGATTAGAATTTAAATTGCAAAGCGGCGCCTTAGAAAAATATTGTATTCTATTTTGGATAAAATCTATAATTGTATCTAACATAGGCATTCTCCTTTGTCTAATTATAATTCTTAATAAAATAATTATCAATAAATAAAAATATTATTTTTTTATCTTTTTTTAAATATTTTAAGTTGAATATTTATAAAACTATATTTATAATTATTTTATAGGAGGTTATATATAATGAGCAATAAAATGAAAGGAACAATTCTAGGATTACTAGGGTCTTTAGTAGGGATTTTATTTTGGGTTATTTTAGGCTATATTGGAATTATTTCTGGCCTTGCTGGTGCTCTTATGGGAGGAGCTTTCATAATAATCTATAAAAAAATTAATAGCGATGATACTTCAAACTATTCCTATATAATAGGTAGTATTATTACAATAATTGAAATCATTGTGGCAGAATTTATTACATTAGCAATAATTGCTAAAGCAAACGATGTATCATTTAGTTTTGCGTTAAGCATAAAAGACATCCAAATAAGTCTTGTAATAGATATAGTAGTAGGATTAATTTTGGCAGGTATAGTGTTTGCAACTATAATCTATTCTCAAAAAAAGAAAGACAAACAAAAAAATGACAATAATGTCATTAATGTAAAGCAAGCATCTAGCGATATTATTGATGCAGAAATTAAGGATGTTAGGATAAACGACGATGACACAGATAAAACCAACACTTTATTATAAAAGCTTAATGCTTATAAAAAATTCTAACTTAGTTTCACCTAATGATATTCTTCTATTAGGTCAAGATTATAATGTAGGATTATATCTAGGATTTGGCTTATTAGGTGCTATGTTAGCTTCTAAATCTATTCAAAAATATGTTGTTGCCATATCTGATAAATATATTAAATTATTTTTATTAGATTCAAATGGTAATTTCACTAATAAATTGATAGAAGCACCTATTGCCAAAATAGAAAAATTAACAGGTAAAAATCCTTTTATATTTAGATATAACGATCATAAATATACTATTATTACTGCGAAAAAAATGTTTAAGGTTGAACAAAAGGAAGAATTTAAAGTTGCCATTAAGCTATTATCAAATCTCAATAAGGAGATAAAAGAAAGAAAAAGGCTTTAAAGCTTAGCTGATATAATACTTCAAATTATGTCAAACTAGGCTTTAGGCCTTTTTATTTTTTACTTTTATAAAGCTTTTGATATTCATTATATATTTTATCTAATAGATCATCATCTTCTACTTCTAGTAATTCATAGTTTAAATTATCAATTTTGATTGAGTAGGCAATAACCTCATCATCCTGATATCCTAAATTAACAGGATGCAATATTGCATAATTTTCATTATCTATATTAATTAAGGCAACCTGTTCAAATTCTATTTTTTCCTTATTATCATTATAAAAGATTAAATTTGAATTATCATTTTCATCTAAAAGCTTTTCTATTTCATTTTTTTTCATATATTATTCCTCCAAACTACATATTCATTTTATCACATCTGGTATCGAAAAATAAATCAAATCTGGTTATATATTTATAATATTTTTTATTTTAAAATATAAATGGTGATAAATATGAAAAAAATATTAACAATACAAGATATATCCTGTTATGGACAGTGTTCAATTACAGTAGCTTTACCAATTTTATCTAGCTATGGAATAGAGACAGCTATTCTTCCTTCAGCAATATTATCTACTCATACATGTGGATTTAAAGATTTTACTGTATTAGATTTAACATCAGAAATGCCAAAAATTATAAATCATTGGATTAATGAAGGAATAAAGTTTGATGCTATATATACTGGTTACATAGGCGACGTAAGACAATTTGATTATGTTTTAGAATGTAAGGATAAGCTTTTAGTAGATGGTGGATTATTTATCGTTGACCCAGCTATGGCAGATAATGGAAAGCTATATCCAGCCTTAAATAATGATATAGTTGAAGGAATGAAAAAAATATGTAGTCAGGCTGACTATATAATTCCTAATATAACAGAGGCTTGCTTACTAACTGATACTTTATATCAAGACAAACAAGATAAAACTTTCATTAACAATCTGTTACATAAACTTATAGAATGTGGCTATAAAAATATAATTTTAACTGGTATTATTTCCGATGATAAAATCGGTGCAATTTATTATGATGGTACAAATGAAACTTACGTATTAAAAGAGCTTCAACCAACCTCTTATCATGGCACAGGAGATATCTTTTCAAGCGTAATAGTCGCTAATATACTTAATAATGTTGATATTAAAACTAATCTAAATGATGCAACAGATTTTATTGTTGATTGTATAAAAAACACAACAAATGATAAAGATCATTTTTACGGTGTTAAATTTGAAGAAATTTTAAAAAAGAGAATGAATCAATAAAAAAGCCTCTATTGAATGTCTTCTTTTAGACAATTCAATAGAAGCTTTTTATTTTCTTTTAATTTTAATTTTACCAGTTAAACTTCTAGTAAATCTTTTACATTGCTCGGTTGCTTCTTCACTACCATTTTGGCTCGCTAGTTTATACCATTTATAGGCATCCTCTAGATTAATTGCACCGACACCCCAGCCCTTTTCAAGGCATTCACCTAACCTACACATAGCATATGTATCTCCGGCTTCAGAAGCTTTCATCCACCAATATTTAGCTTGAACTAAATCCTTAGTAACTCCTTCATCAGGTAAAGAATATGTTTCAGCCAAATGAATCATAGCCTGAACATTGCCTTGGTTAGCTGATTTCATCCACCACGACATTGCCATAGCAGGATCTTTAAAAATACCATTTCCACTATAGTAGCATTCTCCAATAGCATTTTGGGCTTCGTCATTTCCTTGATTCGCGGCTTTCATCCACCAATAAATGGCATTTTTTTGAGAAATAGGAACTCCTTGACCTGTAGCATAGCGATTAGCCATTTTAACCTGAGCATGAACATTACCTTGGTTAGCAGCAAGTTCGTAATAATGAACAGCAAGCTCAGTACATTGTAGTGTTCCTATACCATCAGCATAGCAATCTGCAATATGCTCTTGGCAATAAGCATCACCAGCTTCGGCACCAGCTAAATAAAGAGTTGCTGCCCCCTTAAATTTCCCTAAAGCCTCATAGCAAATAGCAGCATCCCTTTGAGCCTCAACAACACCTTGCTTAGCTGCATGAACTAACCATTGAGCAGCTCTAGGAATGTCCTTTGTAATTCCATCACCCTTCATATAGTCTAAGCCTAAATAATATTGGCTTAGGGGATGAGCATATTTAGCTGCCTCAGTAAACCATGCAACTGCCTGAGTAGAATCTTGATGAATACCAGTACCTTCTAAATAACAAATGCCTATCATATAACAAGCTTCAGTAATTTTATTTGTTGCAGCAATCATAAAAAGCTCGAAAGCTTTTACAACATCCTTACTTACACCCTTACCATAGTATAAACAATCCGCCAAATAATATGCAGCTGCATAATTACTTTTATCATTATCCACAATTTGCTTAAAAAGACCAGCGGCTTCTTTATATTTTTCTTCATTATATAATTCTTCAGCTCGTTTAAAAACACCTTTAAATTGATTTATTACATATTCAGCCATTATAAAATTCTCCCATATTGAAATTAATTATATATTTATTTTAACGTAAAAGATTAATAAAAACAAGAAAAGGGGCTGTAAAAAAACCTAGATTTTGAAAAAAATCAAATTCTAGGTTTTGC
>ERZ1643246.221-NODE-221-length-74885-cov-33.235534_pt1 | contig 74885 bp, 70 predicted proteins | sample MGYA00579265_ERZ1643246 | MGnify/ENA primary metagenome ERZ1643246 (study PRJEB29033, sample SAMEA4952261) | chicken gut metagenome | biome: Broiler Chicken; feature: Gastrointestinal Tract; material: Caecum | place: Ireland | collected 2018 | study: Broiler... | reverse complement strand
TCTTTTGTTATAGTAAATTCAGTTAAAAGTGGAATTTACTTTTGAAACTAACCAAAAATTCAAAAAACCGAAAATTCCAAAAACAATAAACATTAAATTAGAAACAAACTCAATTGCATTTTTATTAAACTTAGAAAAAAGGAACTTACCCAAAAAAATAGCAATAGAATTACTAGCAATCATACCAAAAATAGAACCCAAAATTAAAGAAAGCTTGTAATTAGGATACTCCAAACCTAAACCTAAAGAAGCAAGAAAAGTCTTGTCGCCAATCTCACCAATAAAAATACTCAAAATAATAATAAGAACATAATTAATCCTAAAATTAGAAACCATATTCAAAAAAGAAGAATGCTTATTAACCGAAGCATCATCAACATCATGGCGTTTTAGAGATTTAATAATACCAAAAATCCCAAAAAGCAAAAACAATAAATAAGTAGCAATAGAAAGATAATAGCTAAAAGAAAAATCCAAAGAAGCAAGTTTACTACCAAATAAAATAGCCAAGCCATGGCTAAAAAAAGTGCCAATAGCAACACCCAATAAAATATTAAAAGCCTTCAATTTATTGGAAAAAGACAAAACAAGAAACTGAGTCTTATCACCAAGTTCAGATAAAAAAATCAAAAAAAAGCTAATAAAAAAAGGGTAAAAAGCATCCATAAAAACCACCTATCACATTAAAAAATATGAAAGCAAAATAACAAATATTACTAATGACTAAAATAGTAACTATTCAGCTCTTAAATACGATTGCCCTGTTTAACCGCAATTGTTTCAAAAAAAGTCGGTCCCCCTTGGTTGCAAGGAAATCCACCGCTTTTTTTGAAATCAATTGCTGACGCGGGCTTTAAGTAATTATAGCTGAATAGTTACCTAAAATGTAAATTCTTTGTGAACTACTTTACTTTAAAAAATTAAAATGATATTATACTAGGGAAATAATAATTTGAGATGGGAGGAATAACTCGTGATAGAAGTTAAAAATGTTACAAAAAAGTACAGAAATGTTGTAGCCGTAGAAGATATCAGCTTCAAGATAAATGAAGGCGAAATAGTAGGATTACTTCGGACCTAACGGAGCAGGAAAAAGTACAACAATGAACATGATAACAGGATACATTGAGCCAACAGCAGGAGAAATAATAGTTGATGGATACAACATAGACAAAAAGCCTAAAAAAGCAAAAAAAGAGATTGGTTATATGCCAGAAGGAGTGCCATTATATACTGACCTAACAGTAAAAGAATTTATAACATATATGGCATCAATAAAAAAGGTAAATAGAAAAGAAAGAAAAGAAAAAGTAGAAAAGATAATTGAACAAACAGGATTAAAAGATGTAGAGAAAAAATTAATCAAAAAATTATCTAGAGGATATAAACAAAGAGTAAGTATGGCAGGAGCACTAGTAGGGGAGCCAAAAATACTAATATTAGATGAGCCAACAGTAGGATTAGATCCAAAACAAATAACAGAAATAAGAAATCTAATAAAAGAATTAGGAAAAACACATACAATCATATTAAGTTCTCATATTTTATCTGAAGTAAGCCAAATCTGTAATCGAGTTATTATCATTAACAAAGGGAAAATTGTAGCAGAAGATACCCCAGAGAACTTAGAAAATAGAGTTGCAGGTAAAAATATAATATATGTTACAGTTGAAGACCCAGAAAACAAACTTGAAAAAATAAAAGACAGAATTAAAGAAATTAAAAACATAAAATTAATAAAAGAAAATGAAGATAAAACAAAACAATATGAAATAGAAGCAAAAGATGAAACAGATTTAAGGAAAATATTATTTAATGAGCTTGCAAAAGAAAATATAACAATATTCGAAATGAAAAAAGCTGATGTAACACTAGAAGATGCTTTCATGAAATTAATAGAAGGAGGTAATAAATAATGTGGGCAGTAATTAAAAAGGAATTGAAATATTATTTTTGCACACCAATAGGATATGTATTTATAGGAATATTTTTAATAGCATTTAGTGTATCATTCTATTTCACAGTAATTGGTTATGGAAATGTAAACTTTGAATACATATTTTATTCAACACCAACAATATTTGTTCTAGCATTTTTAATACCTCTATTAACAATGAGATCTTTTTCTGAAGAGAGAAAAAGTGGTACAGAACAACTATTATTAACATCACCACTTAGCATTACAAAAATTGTTCTTGCCAAATTCATTGCAGCATTATTAGTAGGAGTAATAACTGCAATATGTACATTGATGTATTTTGCAATACTTTGCTATTTTGGAGTACCACATATTACAACAGCATTAACAGCATTATTAGGATTTGTATTATTTGTAATGGCATATATAAGTTTTGGAATGTTAATGTCAAGTATTACAGAAAATCAAATAATAGCAGCAATATTATCAATAGCATTTTTTATAATAACATGGGTAATGCCAAACTTCAATTATAACTTGGAAGGACTATCATTTATAAACATGTTATATAAATATACAAGTGGACAAATAGATATAGCAGACACAGTAACATTTGTTACATTTACAATCATGTGTATATTATTAACAATAATAGTACTTCAAAGAAGAAAAAGTGCAAAATAGAAAAGGAGGGTTAAAATTGAAAGAAAAATCAGAAAAAGATTTAAAAGACAAAGAAAACAAAAAGGCTGAAAAAGAAAAAATGAAAAAAGAAAAGAAAACTAATAAAGAAAAAAAGTCAAATAAATTTATGCAAATAGTAAAAAAGAGATGGCTAATAAATGGAACAAAAACAACAATATTAGTTTTAGTAATTTTAGCAGTATTTTTTGCAATAAATATATTAATGCAACAATTAGAATTAACACCACTAGACTTTAGTGCAGAAAAACTATACACATTAACAGATGAAAGTAAAGAAAAAGTAAAAGATATAAACAAACAAGTTGATGTATATTTTGTTGGATACTCAGAAGATGATTCCACATTAGATTTAGCAAAACAATATCATAAAGCAAATGAAAAAATTAATGTAGAAGCAGTTTCAGTAGATAGTAGACCAGACTTAGCAGAAAAATATGGAATACAAAGTGGAGATGTAAGCATAATTGTAGAATGTGGAGAAAAATTCAAAGTATTATCAACAAATGACCTAGTATCATATGATATAAACACATATGAAAGTTATAGTGTTGCAGAAGAAAAACTAACAGCATCAATCATGCAAATATCAACAGATGATGTACCAAAAGTATATTTCCTAACAGGATATAGTGATTTCACATTATCATATGCAATGCAATATTTAAATATGTATTTGCAAAATGAAATAAATGAAATAGCATCATTAGATATATTATCAGAAGGAAAAGTACCTGATGATTGTGATACATTAGTAATAACAACACCTAGTAACGATTTTGATGAATTAACAACAAATGCAATAATAGACTATATAAACTCAGGAAGAAATATTTTGTGGTTAAATTCAGTGGTTAGCCAAGAACAAAACTTTCCAAATGTAAATAAAATACTAGCAATGTATGGAGTAAATCCATTTGAAGTAGGAGGAATAAGAGAAACAGACTCTAGTAAAATGGTATATGACTCACCAGATTTAATAATGCCAGAAGTAGGATACCATACAATAACTGAAGATATAATTAACGGATTAATATTCTTAAACGCAACAAAGATAAATCTAGTAGATGACACAGCATTAGAAGAATTAAATGTAACAGAAACAGATATATTAACAACAAGTGAAGATTCATATTTTAGAACAAACTTCAGTAATAGTAATGCAAACAAATCAGATGAAGATGAAGCAGGACCATTCTTAGTTGGAGCTGAGCTAGAAAAAACAATTACAGAAGCAAATGAAGAAACAGGAGAAAAAGCAGTAACATCTAAACTAATAATATATGGAGAAAATTATTTCATATCTGATGTACCATTATCATCAGAAACACAAGCACCACTAATTTCTTACAGACAAAATAAAGACTTAGTATTAAACTCAATTGCATATCTATGTGAAAGAGATGAAGATATAACAGCAAGAAAGAATACAGGAAGTGTAACATATACAGCAACAGAATTAGAAAATAATGTGATACTTGCAATAATATTTGTAGTTCCAGTGATAATTATAATAATAGGAATTATAGTATGGATAAAGAGACAAAGAAAAAAATAGAATAGAAAACATAAAGACCTCATAAAGATTATTATGAGGTCTTTGGTTTGAAAAATAATTACAATTTTGGCTACGTCAAATTTCATTTAAAACGCGGTTACATATAAGCATATGCGCCCTTGCCTTTTAAATAAAATTTTCCTTGCCAAAATTTAATTCTTTTCCAAACTAAGTAGATAAATAGGGGTTTGGAAAGGAAACAAGCCAAATGAAAAATATTCTTAAAATAGTATTTGTCCTTATAGGAGCTATAATAGGAGCGGGATTCGCATCAGGAAAAGAAATATATATTTTTTTCTTTTCTTATGGATTGAAAGGAATAGCAGGAATAATAATTTCAATAGCATTAATGGGAATAATAATATATTACTCTCTTAATATAATAGTAAAAAATAGAATAACAACATATAAAGAATTTTTAAATGAAATATTTTATAAAAACAAAAATTCAAAAATAAAAAATATAATAAATATAATTATAAACATATTTATCATCATAAGTTTTTATATAATGATAGCAGGATTTGGAGCATACTTTGAAGAACAATTTTCAATAAATAAAATAATAGGAAGTATAGTGCTTGCTATCATTTGCTATTTAACACTAAGAAAAAGTACAGAGGGATTAATAAAAATGAGTCAAATATTAGTACCAATACTAATTTTGTTTATAGCAATCATTGGAATCCTAAATATATTAAATATAGATTTTTCAAATATAACAAATTATATGATAGAAAACAATCAAGCAAATTGGCTAATAAGTGCAGTATTATATAGTAGTTACAATAGCATACTACTAATACCAGTATTAATAACCCTAAACAAATCAATAGAAAAGGAAAAAAATATTAAATACATAGCAATAATCACAACATTAATAATTACAATTTTATCTATTTTATTATATTTCATATTAGCAAAAGTAGATGTAAATATTAATAACTTAGAAATGCCAGCAGTATATGTAATATCAAAAATGTATCCATACTTAAAAATTATATATGGAATAATCTTATTAGCATCAATATTAACAACAGCAATATCCTTAGGAAATAGTATATTGCAAAACATGCAAATAAATAAAAATACAACAAATATTATATTATGCGCAACAGCAATACTTGTATCAAACTTTGGATTTTCAAATTTAGTAAATGTATTATATCCATTATTCGGATATTTAGGAATAATACAAATTCTAAGAATATGTTTACATCACAAAATAAATTTTAATAAAAATATTGAAAAAAAAGCTAAAAATTGATATAACAAATATAACAAAAATAGGAGAAAAGGTTGAAAAATAATTACAATTTTGGCGTCGTCAAACTTCGCTTGAAATTTAATCAACGTACAAAAAGTACGCCTCATAAATTTCAAACTCGTTTTCCTAGCCAAAATTTAATTCTTTTCCAACCTGATTTGTACCTTTAGGAAGGAATGCGAACAATTATGAAAGATTTTTGGGAAGAACAAAAGGTAAAAAAATTAAATAAAAAAAGAATAGTAATAATTTCACTAATAATACTATTAATAATATTTATAATTACAATAGCAATAATTTACTCAAAAAACGAAACATTTAGAGAGTGGATTGATAAAAATATATTAAGAAAAGAAGTAAATCAAGAAAACCTAGTAAGTATAGAAATCAAAGAAAATGAAAATCCAACAGTTTATGCATTTAATCAATATATAGGAATACTAAATAAAAACGAATTTAAGATATATAATAACACAGGAAAAGAAGAAGCAACATTAAATTTAAGCATAACAACACCAATAATAAGTTCAAACAATAGATATATAGCAATAGGAGAAGATAATGGACAAAAATTATATTTAATAGTAGATAAAGATATTGTATGGGAAACTGAAATAGAAGGAAATATTTCAAATATAGTTGTAAATCAAAATGGATATGTAGCAGTAAGTATAACCAATACAATAAATAAAACTGTAGTATCAGTATATGATCCACAAGGAAATGAATTATTTAAAACATTTTATGCATCAAATAGAGTTGGAGATATAGCAATATCAAATGACAATAAATATTTAGCAGTAGCTGAAATTGACACATCAGGAACAATAATAAAATCAAATATACAAACAATATCAATAGAAGGAGCAAGTTCAAATCCAGAAAGTTCAGCTATCAAAAAATATGAAGGAGAAAATAATTCACTAATATCTAATATAGAATATCAAGAAAACAATAAATTAGTATGTTTATATACAAATAAAATAGATGTAATATCTGAAGATGGAAATGTCGAGACACTAACAGACATTTCAGATAAGAAAAACACATTCAGTTCAGTAGAATTATCAAATAATATAGTAAAAGTAACAGAAGAATCATCAGGGCTATTCACAGCAGACTCAATTGTCACAATGCAAAATACAGAAAGTAAAAAAGAAACAACTTATAAAGTAGAATCAGTAACAAAAGAAATTTATACAAGCAAAAATAAAATAGGGTTAAATCTAGGAACAGAAATAGAATTTATAAACACAAGTGGATGGTTAGTTAAAAGATATATTTCTAATCAAGAGATAACAAAAGTAACAATGACAGATTCAATTGCAGGAATAGTATTTAGAGATAGAATAGAAATAGTAAATTTATAATCAAAACAAAAGAAAGGATTGAGAGTAATTATGGGAATAATAATTGATATCGTAATGATAGCAATAATAGCTTTATCAGTATTTTTAGGATATAGAAAAGGACTAATATCTTTAGTAATACAACTTTGTGCATTTTTAATTGCAATAGTAATAACATTAATAATTTACAAACCAATATCTAATTTAATTATAGACAACACAGGACTTGATGAAAGTATACAAAGTGCAATATTAGAAAAAGCAAATGAAACAGTAGATGGAGCAACAAACACAATTAATGCTGAAATAGTAGAAAATCAAGCAGAAGAGATAAAAACAGGAATGTTACCAGAAGCAGCAAGAGAATTATCTATAAATATAATTAACATAGCAGTAATCATAATATTATATTTGATAATAAGAATAATACTAAAAGTAATAACATTAGTTGCAAATTTAGTTGCAGAAATACCAATACTAAAGCAATTTAATAAAGCAGGTGGAATAATTTATGGATTAATTAGAGGATTATTAATTATATATGTAGCATTATTACTAATAGGATTCGTAAATCAAATAAATCCAGAAAATGCTATAAGCGAAAATATAGACAAAACATTTGTTACAAAAGCAATGTACGAAAATAATGTATTAAATATACTTTTATAATGTTACAATTCACAGTTTTATAATTAAAGAATCTTAAAAAGGTATAATTCATATTTTATCTCGTTCGTCCCAACATCGCAGAAACTGTATAAAATTAATTAAATTAAAATTTAATTAATTTTAACATTTTCTAGCTAGCCGGTCCCCACACAAGCTCACTCAAAAAATATGAACTATACCTTTGAAAATATTTTCTCATTTTAAACTGTGAATTATAACATCTAGTAGCCAAAATTTTAAAAAAATGCTATTAATTTATTGCCTTTAAAAGACATATTTGATATAATAGCACCACATACGTTTTTAGGAGTGGATTATTTTGAATAATAAACAAAAAACAAAGGGAAAAAAGATAGAGAATAAAAAAGATATAAAAGATAGAAATAGTAAAAAAACAAAGAAAAAGATGAAAGCTTGGAAAAAAGTTTTAATAATACTTCTACTAATAATATTAATAATTGCTGCATACTTCATAATAAATAGTATAAGAATAAAAGGAGAAGTCAGTTTAAGTGGAATGCTTGCAACCGCAGTAGGACACGATGAAAACACAAGAAAAAATCTAGGAGAATTCCAAGTATTAATAATGGGAGTTAGTACAGATCAAGCAGGAGTAGATCTATCTGATACAATTATGGTAGCATCATATAACCCTAATACACAAAGAGCAGTACTATTATCAATACCAAGAGACACATATACAGGGAAAAATCCAAAAAGAGCAACAGCATCAGATAAAATAAATGCAATATATAACTTAACTAAAGACCCACAAAAAACACTAGATGCAGTAAATGACTTAACAGGATTAGATATAAAATATTATGTAGTAGTAAAAACAGAAGCATTAATCGAATTAGTAGATGCAATAGGACCAATTGAATATTATGTACCAACCACTATGGACTATGATGATCCAACACAAGATTTGCATATACAATTTGAAGAAGGACTTCAAGAAATAGACGGAGAAGAAGCAGAAGAATTATTAAGATTTAGAAAAAATAATGATGGAACAAGCTTCCCATCAGAATATGGTGATAATGATATAGGAAGAATGAGAAATCAAAGAGAATTCATATCAGCAGTAATTGACCAAACCATAACAGCAGGAAATATCACAAAATTAGGACAAATATTAGATATAGCACAAAGAAATTTAATAACAAATGTAGATTTTAATGCAGTAAAAGATTACTTACCATATGCTGTTGAATTCAGTACACAAAACTTGCAAACAGCAGTATTACCAGGAACTACACCAAACTTAAAAGATACAAACAATGTAAGTATATATGTAGCAGACGAAGAAGAAACATCAGCACTAATCCAATCCTTGTTCTATCCAGAAGAACAAACAACAACTGATGGAAATAGCATAAATGGAACAAACACAACAAACTCAACAGTTTCAAATACAACTGCAAATAGTAGTACAGTAAAGAAATCAGACATACAAATAGAAGTTCTAAATGGCTCAGGAGTAAATAGTAATCTACAAAAAGCAGTAGATATGTTAGAAGATGCAGGATATGATGTTACAAAAACAGGACCTACATCAACAATAACAAAAACAATGATTTATAATAAAAAAGAAATAACAGAAGCTAACTTAGAAGAAATAAAAGATACATTAGGAGTTGGAACAATACAAAATAGTAAATCGCAGGCAAGCAAAGTACAAGTACAAATAGTATTAGGAAAAGATTTTAATTAGGGGGGGAAAATGGGGACGGACTCAGTTTTCCCTTTTATAATTCTCGATTTTTGTGAAAATATATATTTAATAAAGGGAAAACTGAGTCCGTCCCCATTTTCCCTTAGTTTCTTTTATGGAATAAAAGTCTATATAAAACAAATAAAATTAATATCAAAGCAATTATTTGAATAATCACAAAAAAGGATTGTGAAGGAATAACATTATGAGAAGCAAGCAAATCAGAAGAATATTCATTTCCATCAACAGTATAAACAATCTTTCCAACAGTAGCACCTTGAGAAATTGGAGCTACCAAATTAGCATTTAAATCAATTCTAGGTTCTATATTATTATTTAATTCATCATTATCAATAATAGCACTAATATCATCTTTAACAATTAAATCCAAATCTTTCGTTTCATCAGTTCCATTAGCAACAGTTATTTGAGTTGCAGTAGAACCTTGCTCTACAAAAGTTTTAATAGAATAATTATCATAACCATATTCAAATAAAGATTTAGAATCAGAAAATTTTGTACTAGTACCATCTGCATTTGTTCCAGCAGCCAATACTACACAAATTAATTCCAAATTATCTTTACTTGCAACAGAAACCAAACAATTTTTAGCAGGAGTAGTAAAACCCGTTTTGCCAGCTATGGCATATTCATAATAACTATTGTGACTAATATTTGACTGACTATTAACAAGTAAATTGTTAGTAGTATTGAAAGTTCTTTCAGCCGATTTATTAGTAGCAGGTATAGTACAAGATTTAAGACCTGCCAAATTTCTAAAAGTACTGTTTTTCATACAATATTGCATAATAATTGCTAAGTCATATGCAGTAGTATAATGATTTTCATCATGCATTCCACTGGGATTTGTAAAATGAGTATTAGTTAATCCCAATTCAGAAACTTTTTCATTCATCAAATTAGCAAAATTTTCAATAGATCCAGAAACATGAAACGCTAAAACATTTGCAGCATCATTAGCAGAATAAACCATCATCATTTGTAATAATTGATTTATTGTAAGCCTCTCATCAGTCTGTAGTGCTGCAATAGAGTAACCAGCAGGAATTGAACGTATAGCATCATAAGGAACAGTAGCTATATCATTTAAATTAGTATTTTCTAAAGTCAAAATAGCAGTCAAAATTTTAGTAGTACTTGCAGGATACATTCTTTGAGTTTCGTTTTTACCATAAAAAATTTTATTAGTTGAACTGTCAATAAGAACAGCAGCTTCTGCAGAAATTTCAGGAGCAGAGCTACTAGCCATACAGAAACTATTACAAAAAATTAAAAATAAAATCAGAATAAAAACACTAATTTTTCTAAAAATCATTCTAAAAATCCTTTCGTAATCTCAAATTTCAAAACATCTTTAAATAATATATACTAAAATCTAAAAATTTTCAATAAAAGGAGGTAAAATTCATGAGTAAATTAAACACAAATCAAAAGAAATTAATAGTTGTAATTATATTAATAATAGCTGCAATTTTAATATATATGATAATGCAAAAACAAAATAATCAATTTGAAACAAGCACACCAAAAAATGAACTTATACCATATAATGAAGAAGAAAATCAAACAACAAACGAATCAGAAAATATTTCAAAAGAAAGTCAAATAATTATACATATCACAGGAGCTGTAAATAAAGAAGGAGTATATACATTAAAAGAAAATAGTAGAATATCAGATGCAATAAATTCAGCAGAAGGACTAAGAGCAGATGCAGATACAAGTAAAATAAATCTGGCATATCCTTTAGAAGATGGGATGAAAATAAATGTACCAAGCGTGAATGACAAAACCGAAAATGAAGTAGAACCATATATTTCAAGTTCAATAGAGATAGACACATCAAATACTAACAAAGAGACTAGCGGTAATAAAAAAATAAATATTAATACTGCAACAAAGGAAGAATTAGATACATTGCCAGGAATTGGTGAATCAACAGCACAAAAAATAATAAATTATAGAAAAGAAAATGGAAAATTTTCAAATATAGAGGAAATAAAAGAAGTAAGTGGAATAGGAGAAAGCAAGTTTGAAGATATTAAAGATTTAATTTGTGTCAATGGGGACGGGGCTTTTTGACAATCTGCCAAAAAGCCCCGTCCTCATTGGCAAAATTAATAAAAAGTATTGACAAAACTAAAGATGAATAGTAAAATGTTAGCACAAGCTAACAAAAAGGAGGAAATATGAATTTAACGGTATCTCAAGAAGAATATTTAAAAACAATATATATATTATCAAAAACAGAAAAAGAAATAAGAGTAACAGACATAGCCAAAAAGCTAGAAATAACAAAGCCAAGCGTAAATAGAGCTATAAAAAGTTTAAAAAATCTAAATTTATTAAACTATGAAACATATGGAAATATAAATCTAACAAAAGAAGGAGAAAAAGTATCACAAGAAATCATAAAAAAAGAAGACCTATTAAAACTATTTTTAATAAATGTATTAGGAGTAGAAAAAGACAAAGCAACAAAAGAAGCAAATGCAATGAAACATGCTTTATCAGAAGAAACAGAACAAAAAATGGAAGAGTATGTAAATAAAATATTGGAGTTAGAAGATTTAGATTGTGATTATGACGAAAATAATGAAAAATGTAAAAATTGTATAAAAATAACAATAAAAAATAGATTAAAAGAAATAATCTAATTGAAAAAAATAATAAACCACAACTTTACACAAAATTAAAAAATATGTTAAAGCATAAAAAATAAATCATATATAAAACAAGGAGGAAAAAAATGTTAAAATTAGAAAATATATGTTTCGAAAGAGACAATAAAAAAATATTAGATAATATAAACTTAGAAATAGACACAGATAAATTTATAGCAATAACAGGACCAAATGGATCTGGCAAATCAACATTAGTAAAAATAATAATGGGAATAGAAAAACAAGACTCAGGCAAAATTATATTTGAAGGGAAAGACATTTCAAAATTAAGTATAGACGAAAGAGCAAATTTAGGAATAGGATTTGCATTTCAACAACCAATAAAATTTAAAGGACTAACAGTGCATGACCTATTAAAAATTGCATCAAAAAAGAACCTTACAAAAAAAGAATCATGCGAAATACTATCAAAAGTAGGACTATGTGCAAATGAATATGTAGATAGAGAAATAAATGATTCATTATCAGGAGGAGAACTAAAAAGAATAGAAATAGCAACAGTAGCAGTAAGAGAAACAAAACTTACAATATTTGATGAACCAGAAGCAGGAATAGACTTATGGAGTTTTAATAACTTAATAGAAATATTTGAAGACATGAGAAACCTAATAAAAGGAACAACATTAATAATATCACATCAAGAAAAAATATTAAGAATAGCTGATGAAGTAATATTAATGAAAGCAGGAAAAATAGATAAAATACAAGACCCACAAGAATTCTTAGCAAACAATGTAGCAGAAAATGCAAAATGTTGCAAAATAAATAGAAAAAATTAAATATATATAATTATACAATAAACAAAACTTAAAATTAAGAATAATAAATTTGAGTGCAATTAATTATTTCAGCAGAATTTATACAAAAAAGGAGGCAAAATATTAATTATGGAAGAACTAATAAATAAAACAGATAAAAATTTATTAAATGAAATAACAAACTATGACGAAATAAAAAAAGGAGCATATAATATAAGAAAAAATGGACAAGGTATAGAAAGAAAAGTAACAGAAAATGTTAATATAATAACAAAACAAGACAAACCAGGAATAAATATCTATGTAAAAGAAAACACTAAATTCGAATTTATACATATACCAGTAATAATAACAGAAAGTGGATTAACAGACCTAGTATACAACGATTTTTATATAGGAAAAAACGCAAATGTAATAATAGTAGCAGGATGTGGGATACATAATGACCACCATAAAAAATCACAACATGATGGAATACATAGATTTTTCCTAGAAGAAGGAGCAAAAGTAAGATACATAGAAAAACATTATGGAGAAGGAAAAGGAGATGGCAAAAGGGTATTAAATCCAGTAACAGAAGTATACTTAAAAAAAGGAAGCTCAATGGAAATGGATAGTAGTCAAATAAAAGGAGTAGACTCAACAATAAGAGAAACAAAAGGAGTATTAGAAGAAAACACAAACTTTGTAGTATCAGAAAAGATAATGACAAATGGAATACAAACAGCAAAAACAATATTTGATGTACAATTAAATGGAGAAAATTCAAGTACACACGTAACATCCCGTTCAGTAGCAACAGAAGAATCAAAACAATTCTTTATTTCAAAAATATATGGAAATACTAAATGCTTTGCACATAGCGAATGTGATGCAATAATAAAAGACAATGCAATAGTTACAGCAACACCAGAAATTACAGCAAACAATGTTGAAGCAAATTTAATTCATGAAGCAGCAATAGGAAAAATTGCAGGAGAACAAATAATAAAATTAATGACATTAGGATTAACAGAAAAGCAAGCAGAAGAAGAAATAATAAATGGCTTTCTAAGATAATGGTTCATTGGGACCTGTCCCCAATGAACCATTTTTGGTCTATTGGGACCTGTCCCCAATAAACCAAAAAATAAATCTAAAAATTTATTAAAAAATAACATAAATTTAACAATATATGTTAAAATGATAACATAAGTTAAGATAGAGGAAGTGATTTTCTTGAAAAGAAAAAAGGGAAAACGCTATAAAGTAAAAATCGTAAACAAGAAAAAATTCATAAGATCAACAATAATAACAATATTATTAATCATATTAATAATAGTAATAATAGTATCATGCATAACCAAAAAAGATAAAGAAAAAAACACAGAAGAAACACAAGGAGAAGCGGTAACATCATCAGAGACACAAAATACTGAAAATCAAAACAATTCAAATGGAACAACAAATACAATACAAGAAAACATAGCAGGAATAAATAATACAGAAGAACCACAAATTGAAAATACTACTTCAAATAATGAAACAACTAATACAGGAAAAGTTGAAGGAGAAGGAACAACAGATACAGAAATACAAACATTAATACAAACAATAATGACACAAAATGGATTAAACGAAAATAACTTTGGATTTTTCTATTACAATGTAAACCAAAAAGCACAGTATAAGTACAACGAAAACAAACAATTTCAAGGAGCAAGTACAATAAAAGTACCAGTATCAATGATATATTATGACAAAATAAATTCAGGTACAATGACAAAAGAAAGCAAATTAAAATACACACAAGACTCATATGAAGCAGGAGCAGGCACAACGGCAGCAACATATAAAGTAGGAAGTTCAGTGCCATTAGGATTTTTAATTGAACAAGCAATAGTAAATAGTGATAATACAGCAGTAAATATAATGATAAAAAATTTAGGATATTCAAACTGTAAAAGAGAAATACAAAAATATTCAGATGTGGAAATGCCACAAGACTATTATACGTCAAATATAATAACTCCAGAATTTGAATTTAATATAATAACATACTTGTATAATAATTCAAATAACTACACAGAATTATTAGAATATATGAAAAAATCATCAAATGGAGAATATTTAAAAGGGCAATTACCACAATATGAAGTAGCACATAAATATGGGAGTTATTCAGGAAATGTACATGATTATGGGATCATATATGGAAAAGAAACATATATCGTAGGGGTATATACAAATGGAATAGCAAATGCAAATGAATTAATAGCATCAATTGCAAAACAGATAGTAGATACAAAAGAGAGTTAATAAATAATACATTTTCATGCTATTTAAATTATTAGAGGACTGAATAGTCGAAAATATCACAAAATGTATTGAAAATACTTGAAATTTTTCTAAAAGTAAAATAGAATATGCAAGTAAATCCTAATTAAAGGAGAATAAGATGGAAGATAAATATAAAATATCAGAAACAACAAAAGAAGAAAGAAAAAAAATCATAAAGAGAGCATTAGGAATCAATTTAACAGGAGCAAGAATGCCAAGTGATTATGCATTAGAACTTGCAAAAGATTATATAGATGGAAAAATAGAAATAGAAGAATTACAGAAAAAAATATTAGATAAATACAAAAAATAATATATTGAAAGGATAAAAATGAAAGATCCATATGTTTACGAAGATACAGGAACATTAATAAACAAATTAGGAATAAAGGACTATAAAGAATTAAGACAAGCTGAGGCAGATATAACATTTTCAAGATTAATAACAATTGAGAAAGACGTCAAATTTAAAGAGTTTAATGTAGAATATTTAAAAAATATCTATAAATACATATTAGGAGATATATTTGACTGGGCAGGAGAATTTAGAACTGTGCCGATGGAAAAACCGGAAGAAATTCTGGGAGGAGATACAATAAGATATGCATACCCATCAGAAATAGAAAAACAAATAGAAAAATATATAAAAGAATTAAATAATACTAATTGGCAAGAAAAAAACACAGAGCAAAAATCATTAGAATTTACCAAATTATTAGCAGGACTATGGCAAGTACATCCATTCAGAGATGGTAATACAAGAACTACAATGGCATATGCTTTTAAATTTGCTAAGGAACATGGATTTGAAATGAACGAAGATATAATATTAAAACATTTTGGATATGTAAGAAATGCATTTGTCAAGGCATCTGATGGCCCATATGCAGAATATAAATTTCTAGACCACATTATAAGAGATTCAATAGAAATTAAAAAAGAGAGAGCGAGGGATGAAAGATGACAGATATAAGTTTAGATATAGGAGAACACTATCTAAATTTCAGAGTAGGAGCAGTAATCAGAAAAAACAATCAAATATTAGTACACAAAAGTTTAAATATGAATCATATCACATTGCCAGGCGGAAGAATACAAGATGGAGAAGACAGCATAAAAGCAGTACAAAGAGAAATAAAAGAAGAAATTGGAGAAGATACAATTTATGTGAAACCAGTAGGAATTATTGAAAACTTCTTTAAAATGAAAGGGAAAAAATACCATGAAATATTAATAGTGCATGAGCTAAAATTTAGTGATGAAAAATCATATGACAAAAAAATCGAACCAATAGAAGAAAAGAATAAAGAAGTTATAGAATTCAAGTGGACAAATATAAATGATTTAGATAAAAACAATTTCCAACCAAAAGTACTTGTAAATATAATCAAAGAAAACAATGGATTTAAACATGCAATAGAGAGAAAAAAAGATTAAAAATAATTATTTAATTTCTACTAACTAAATATGTAATGTAGGAAAGGAATGAAAGCAAAAAATGAACGCAGAAACAATATATTTTAAAGCGAGTGACGGAGTCAGTCTATCAGGCATCATATATAAAAGTAAAGAAAACACAGATAAAATACTAATATCAGTACACGGAATGGCATCAAATTGTCTAAAAAAGAGAAATGAAATAATAGCAAGCAAAATAAAAGATATAGAAATAGACACACTAACATTTAACAATAGAGGGCATGATATTGTAAATTATATAAAAAAAGCAAATGGAGAAAAAGCAATATCAGGAATGGCATTTGAAGATGTAGAAGATGGATATTATGACATCGTTCGGAGCAATAAACTATGCATTAAGTAAAGGATATAAAGAAATATATTTAATGGGGCATAGTTTAGGCTCAACAAAAGTAGTATATACATATAACAAAATACTAGAAAAGAATGAAGACATAATAAAAAACATAAAAGCAGTATTGTTACTATCATTAGTAGACATACCAACAGCATTAAGAATATATTTAAATGAAAGATTCCCAGAAACATTAAAATATGCTAAAGATATGGAAAAAGCAGGAATGGAAAATATATTAATGCCAGAAGATTCTTTTATACATCCGATAAGTGTAAAAACATTTTTAAAATACACAAGGGATTATCAAAATATAGACTTTGCAAAATATTCAGAAAAAGGATATAATTTTGAAGAACTAAACAATATAGAAGTACCATTATTTATGAGATGGGGAAATGTAAGAGAATTAATTCTTCAAGATGCAGGAGAACTATGTAATTTCCTAAAAACAAAGATTAGTAATAAAAAACTAGATATAAATTATATTGATGGGGCAAATCATAGTTATAAAGGAAAAGAAGAACAACTTGGAAGTGAAATACGAAATTTTTTAGAAAATCTATAAGCATTCACATTTATAATCAGTATTGAATAAAGCATTGAAAAGCTATATATTTTTTTAATTTTCTTATTTCAACATTAAGTAGGAAATTAAAAATTATAATTTAATCAAAATATAAGTTTGACATTTAATTTAGAAAGACCATCTATAAAAAGTAAAAAGTCAATAGTTTTTTGAAAGGAGTTGTTGACATGTCAACATACAAAGTATTATGCCATAATAGCATAAAAATAAAAGGAAACAAAATCATATATATAGACCCATATGAGGTCTCAGAAAACTACAATGATGCAGATTATATATTTTGCACACATTCACATTATGACCATTTTTCAGAAGAAGATATAAAAAAAGTAATGAAAGAAAACACAAAAATAATAACAGTAAAATCATCAGAAAAAGAAGCAAAAAAAATAGTAGGAGAAAAAAATATATTAATAGTAGAGCCAGACAGGGAATACAAAATAGATGACATTAACTTTAAAACAACATATGCATATAACAAAACAAAAGCATTTCATCCAAAAGAAAATATGTGGGTAGGATTTATTATAGACTTTGAAAGCACAAAATACTATATAGCAGGAGACACAGACAATATAGAAGAAATTCAAAATATAGAATGTGATGTTGCATTTATTCCAATAGGTGGAAAATTCACAATGGATTATAAAGAAGCGGCAGAACTTGCAAATACAATAAAAGCAAAAACAGTAGTGCCAACACATTATGGACTAATAATAGGAAATAAAGAAGACGGATTTGAATTTGAAAAATTGGTAAAAGACAAAAAAGTTGAAATATTCATAAAATAAGAAAGAAAGTAAATAAACATAGCACAATTATATAAATTTGCCTTGACAGTTACAAAAAAACAATATATAAATAAAATGCAATAAAAATATAGAGAGGAATGTTCTTAAATATGGAAAAAGAATTAAAAGGATTAACAAGTGAAGAAGTAGAACAAAGAATAAAAGAGGGAAAAGTCAACGTATATGAAAATCAAAATTTAAAAACAAATGGACAAATAATAAAAGACAATGTATGCACATTATTTAATTTATTTAACCTAATAATAGCAATAGCACTTGCATGTGTACATGCATATACAAATATGGTATTTATAGTAATAATCATTATAAATGTATTAATAGGAATAATCCAAGAAATACATGGAAGAAACCTAGTAAAAAAACTATCAATATTAACAGCAATAAAAGCAAAAGTAATAAGGGATTCAGAAGTAAAAGAAATAGATATTAATGAAATAGTTTTAGACGATGTAATACTATTAGAACAAGGAGATCAAATACCATCAGATGCATATGTATTAGAAGGAGAAATAGAAGTAAATGAAGCATTACTTACAGGAGAATCAGACACAATACTAAAAATAAAAGACTATAAACTATTATCAGGAAGCTATGTAGTAAGTGGAAAATGTTATGCAAAAGTAGAAAAAGTAGGAGAAGATAACTTTGCAAACCAAATAGTAGGAGCAAGCCAAAAGAATAAACCAATAAATTCAGAACTACTAAACTCAATGAAAAAAGTAACAAACTTCACAAGTTTCATAATAATCCCAGTAGGAATCATATTATTTATACAAGCATTTGTATTTAGACAAACAGAATTACAAAGTGCAGTAATAGCAACAGCAGCAGGATTACTTGGAATGTTACCAAAAGGATTTGTATTATTAACAAGTATAGCATTAGAATCAGGAGTAATAAAATTAGCCAAAAAGCAAGTATTAGTACAAGACCTATATAGCGTAGAAAGCTTAGCACATATAGACACACTATGCTTAGACAAAACAGGAACAATAACAGAAGGGAAAATGAGAGTAACAGAAGTAGAAACATATAATGAAGAAGTATTACCAATCACATTAGAAAAAGTTATGCAAGCATATGTAAAAGAAGCAGATGATAGTAACGCAACATTTAAAGCATTAGAAGAATACTATAAAGGAGACTACAAACTAGAAAAAATATCAGATATATCATTCTCATCAGAAAGGAAATGGAGTAGCATAACATTTAGAAACTTAGGAACAGTAATAGTAGGAGCACCAGAAAGATTAATAGAAAAAAGTCATGAAAAAGAATTGCCAAAAATAGTAACAGAAGCCCAAAAAGATGGAAAAAGAGCATTATGTGTAGCATTTACAAAAAAAGAAATGGATATGGAAGAATTACCAGAACTAGACATAGTAGCATCAATCATACTAACAGATCCATTAAGAAAAAATGCAAAAGAAATGTTAGGATACTTCAAAACACAAGATGTAGACATTAAAATAATCTCAGGAGATAACCCAATAACAGTATCAACAATAGCAAGAAGAGCAGGACTAGAAAACTATAAATCATATATAGACTTGTCAACAATAAAATCAGATGCAGAAATAGTAGATATAGTAGATAAATATAGCATATTTGCAAGAGTGCTACCACATCAAAAAAGTATATTAGTAAAAGCATTGCAAGCAAAAGGACATAAAGTAGCGATGACAGGAGACGGAGTAAATGATGTAATAGCATTAAGAGAAGCGGATTGTAGTATAACATTACCAGAAGCAAATGATGCAGCAAAACAAGTATCACAAATAGTATTGCTAAACCCAGACTTTAGCGTATTAAAAGACATACTAATGGAAGGAAGAAGAGTAGTAAATAACCTAACAAACACAGCAAGAATATTCTTCATAAAAACAATATACTCAATGTTACTATCATTATTCTGTATAGTAACAAACACAGCATTTCCATTCTTACCAATACAAATAACATTAATAGACCTAATAATAGAAGGATATACATCATTCTTCATATCATTTGAACCAAATAGTAAGAAAGTTACAGGAACCTTCCTGATAAAAGTCATACGAAATGCAATGCCATTTGCACTTGTTATCATATTCAATATAATACTATTAACACTATTAGGACCAACAATAGGAATAGCACAAGGACAATTAACAACAATAATGTATCTATTAATAGGATATGTAAGCATATTAGCAGTATTAGAAGTATGTAGACCATTTAATAAATTACATGCATTCTTATTCACAACAACATTTATAGGATTCTTCCTAGCAGTATTCCTATTCCATAAAATACTAGAAGTATCACCAATAAGCATGCAAGAATTTGGAATATTTGCAATACTAGCAGTAGTAAGCACAATCATAATAATCGCAAAAGAAAGAATGTACAAAAAGATGAATATAGAATAAAACTGTTTTTTGGGACGGGGCAAAAAAACATTAGGGATTAAGGGACGTATCTCAAAATCCCTATATATAGGGATTTTGGGGACGGATCTAAAAAATTGTTCTTACTGTATATGGAGAATTGAATATTTTTGCCATATGACAAAGTTAAGATATAGATTATTTTTCATTAAAAGTAATAATTTTCAAAAAAAGGAATATAATATACATAGAAAATATAAATAATAAATGAAAAATAGCTAAAAACAAGCAAAAATAAACATAAAAGTGTTGACAACAGCTACTAATAGTAGTATAATTAAAATTGTACAAATTGAATATCGCGGGGTGGAGCAGTTGGCAGCTCGCAGGGCTCATAACCCTGAGGTCGTAAGTTCGAGTCTTACCCCCGCAACCACCAAGAAGCAAATCTTTGTGGTTTGCTTCTTTTTTTGCAAAAAAGAAGCTATAACCACTAGAGTGCTTCTGGATCCCATCCCACAAATCTCGACATCTGCCTTCGATTTGCGGGAACCCTATTACTGCTCATTTTTTGAAAAAAGTTTTACTTCGTAAATACTGCTTTCATACTGCTTAGTGCTAAAATTTGTAGATTTTATTTTTTAATCCATAAATACATCCCAGTTATTTTTTCTGGATTATATTTAAAGCCAGCCCTTTCATAAAATTTCTCATTTCCAGCAGTAGGAGTCAATTCAATTTGCATTTTCTCTCCATTATTTACATTAGACTCAATCAAACGTTTTAACTCATTTACAATTTTTAAGCCAATACCTTTATTTTGAAATTCAGGTTTAACACAAATATCTGTTAGCATACAAACAATGCTATAATCTCCAACCACTCTGCCAATTCCGGCTAACTGACCATTTACAGTTGCTTTTACCATATACATGGTATTATCAAGAGCTTTTTTAATCTGCTCAGAGGAATATGTTTTCCAACCAATTGATTCAAGCATCTCTAAAAATTCATCTTCTGTTATCATATATTCAATTTTTATATTCATATTATAATTTTTTTCAGTAGTTATTATAGAAAGTTTATCTCGAATAATTTCACTATCAAAAAATCTTTCTTGAAAATCAGTCAAAACTCTAATTTCATTATTAGTAAAAGTCAAATTCTCAGGAACTACAATTAACTTATCATCATTATCATTAGTTCTATGAATAATAGCAATACACTTACCTGTAAAAGTTTCCAAAGGTTCATATATACCTAAAATATAAGCATCTAATTCTTCACCATCGCCACTAATTGTTTCAGGAATATATCCATAATTTACAGGATAAATAAAACCATGTCTTGGGTGACGACTGCCCATAGGTCTATCAACTTTTACAGTAACAATTTTATTCAAAAAATCAGAACATGGACCAATTAAATCATTCATATAAATCATTCCTTTTAATTATATTTTCATTCCAACATACTTTATAATTCCTGCATAATGAGGAGAATCGTTATTTTGCTCCAAAGAATATTCTTGAGAGACATAAAGAGTTTTAAAATCTTTAAATAATTTCAAAATTTCATCTTTAGTAAAAAAACTAATATAAGTATCATTAAGTTTATTGCGAAAAATATTATTATCAAGTAATTCCATATCACTTGAATTTAAATGTTTATTAAATTTAGGGTCCTCTTTAGAAAAAACACCAATATAAACCAAACCATTAATTTTTAAATTTTCTTTTATAGAATTAATTATATTGTAACTGTCATCTTTATGAAGAAAATGCAAAACATAAGTAGATAAAATTAAATCATATTTATCGTTTTCAATATTAAATTTTCTAATATCACTTTGTATCAAATTAAGATTAGGGCAATTCTCACGACAAATATTTAAACATTTAGTTGAATAATCTACACCAGTAACATTAAAATCTAATTTTGCCAAAGGAATGGAATTTCTACCCTGTCCAATACCTAAATCCAAAACGTTTTTACCAGGTATTAGATTTAAATACCTCCTTAATTCTATATCAAGTTTAGCAGGAAACCTTGGAATTTTGTCTTTGAATTTTCTATCATAATCAACAGGATTACCAATCATAAATTTTTACTCCTTTCTAAAAATTAAAGTTTATTAGAATCTAGTAAATTTAGCAATATCTCAAATTCATCATAATGATTCTTAAAAAATTTACCTGTTTTCATTAAATTTTCAATCTCATCTCTTGAAAACCAATAAATAGAGTCAACCTCTGATTTTTGTAATTTTAAATTGTTAATATCAGGAATATCCATCTTTAAGTAGTAAGAATCAGAAAAAACACTTTCTGAATCAACTCTTTCGGAATAATATAATTTTATATCCTGATTAGAAATATCTAATCCAATTTCCTCTTTAACTTCTGTTATTCTTTATCATATAAATCTCTCTTTTCCATAAAATATCACCTTTAAATTAATATAATATTATAATATTTTTAACAGAATGTAAAGTTTTTTACAAGTAGAAAAGCAAAAAGAACAAATTTTTCTGCAGTAAACTAAAAATAATTTAAAAATATTTGCAAAATATTTGGCAAATATTGTCGAATATGGTATTATTATGTAGAAAGGTAAAGAACTATGGATAATAAAAAAGATAATTTTAAAAGAATAGCAGAAAAAAGAACAAATAAAATAATAGAATCAATTTCAAAACTTCAAAATTTAACAAATACATCTTTTTATGAATACACAGACGAACAAATTGATGCAATATTTAAAGCAATACAACAAGAATTAGATAACCAGAAAAGAATATTTGAAATAGATAAAAAGAAGGAGAAAAAGAGATTTGAGTTATGACAAGTGATTTATTTTTTTATAGTCATATAAAAGATGTAAAAGATAAGTTAATTTATGAAGAGAAATTTGTTCTATTCTATTTAAATTTACAATTACAAAGAACTAGTGAATATAATAAAGAAGAGATAAAATTAGTTTTAGAGAAACTATATGGAAAACGAAATATAAAAGACAGTAAAATTATTAAATTTTGTAATCAACATTTAAAATCCAAAGGAAAAAACTATATTCTAAATATACCAAAAGAAGAAGAGGATTTATATCAAAAAACACAAGAATATTTAAACGATTTAAATTCGCTATTAAAAATGCAAAAGAATGAAATAAAAAATAAAATACAAAAAGAAATAAAGAATGCAGAAATGCCTTTTGAAGAACAATTAAAATACTATATTATGTACTTTTATAAAACTGAAGAAGAGCCAACAGAAAAAGAAAAAATGCTAATCCTTTATAGATATTTCATAATATTAAAAAATTATAACAAAATTTATAGGACAATATATTATAAGCTAAAAAATATATCAGAAATATTTAATATTTTAGAGATATCAGAATTAGACCTAACAGAAGAACAATTAGAACTTTTAAATTATAATAATATATTTACTATAAAAAATTTGAAAAATACATCAATAGATTTAAATATATGTATATTCAGTAATTGTATAGAAAAATTTGTCAACGAAATTAGTAAATATGCGATAGATAAAAACGCAATTATAAATAAATTAAAGCAAGAGTTAAATGAAATAATAAAACCAGAATGGAGAATCGTTTTAAGCAAAAGGATAAATCTTCGAACAATGAAAAGAAGAACTCTAGCAGACATAGGAAAAGAATTAAATTTAACAAGGCAAAGAATAAAACAAATAGAAAATAGAGCAACAATAATGCTATTAAAACAAGCCGAAAAAGTTGATAAAATAACATATTGTTTTTACAAAAACATAAATAAAGAAAATAAAAATTTCATAACAATAGAAGAATTATTAGAATATATCAAAGATGAGCAATTAGTAGAATATTTAATTATTATATTAAGTTCTGAAAAGACAAGAATAACTGTTAATGAGGAATATGGAATTATATATAGCGATAGAGAAATTTCATTAGATGAAATACAAAAAGAATCAGAAGAAGAATTAGAAGAAATAATCCCAATAGCAGACATAGAAAAATATAACAAAGTGCAAAAATATATAATAAAAAACGAATATAAAATTTATAAAGAAAAGATTTTAGTAAGAAAAGGTACAAAAGCAAGTACAATCTATATTAACGAAATCAAAGAAAACTTCATTAAAGGGTATAACATAGGAAGCCAAGAAGATTACAACAAATTAATAAATATAATAACAAAAAAATATGGAAATATAGAAATACCTTCTATACGTGCTATACAAGGCTTAATAGAAAGAGGAGATTTTGTACAAATAGATAGAGGAAAATATAAAGCAAGAGAATATACAACAACACTGCCAGAAGAATTAATAGAAGAGATAATAAGTTTTATTATAAAAAACTCACCATTAGTACCATATAACTTAATCTACGAAGAATTCAGAAAGAGATTAGAAAAGTTAGGAGTTGACAATAAATTTTATTTAAAAGGCATAATAGACGAAAAATTACCAAAAGAATTTGACACAAGCAGAGACCTTATTAATACAAATACAAAAGAAAATACCACACTGTATAATATTATGCATGAAATATTCACATCATTCAAAGAAGAATTTACAATAGAAGAAGTCAGTGAAAAAATGCCAGGACTAAAGGAATATAGTTATGAAAACTATGCAAGAGCCGAAGAAAAAAATGGATTAATAAACATAGCAACAAGGACTTATATTTATATAGACAAATTAAATATAACAAAAGAAACTCAAGAAGAACTAAAAGAATATATAGACAATTTATTTGAAAAAATGGAGACAAAAATCTTAACAGCCAAAAAGATATATGCAAATCTTAGCATAATGAACAAAGAACTATTGAACAAATTACATATAACTGCAAGATTCGGAGACTATGAACTCTTCTCCATAATACAATATTTATACAAAGATAAATACTATTTTAGCAGACCAATAATAAGCATAGAAGAAAACTTTACATCATCAGCATATTTACTAATAAAAGAATATGTAAAAAGATTAGACAAATTCAATTATACAGATGTAAAAAACTATATATATAAAATGAATTTAAGAGGACTTGCAAGTTATATGAATTTTATGGAAGATTTAAGTGATGAATATGTTCAAATAAATCAAGACACTATGATAAGAAAAGAAAAAATAGAAATATCAAAAGAAAAATTAGAAAAAATAGAAGAGATTTTAAACCTATTAGTAAAAGATAAAGAATTTACAACAGAAAGCTTTGATGGGTACTTTATATTTCCAAGACTGAATAGGCCATGGAATAAGTATTTACTAATAGGAATAATTAGAAGCTTTTTCAAAAATAAATATGAAGTAGAAAATACCACTAAATTTTATGACACAACAGATTTTATTATAAGGAGGATAAATTAATGGAAGAAAGTTGGAGGTTTGTTGGAAACAATTATGCATATGAAAATGGATTAGATACAGCAGATATGGAAACTTTTAAAAAAGACCCAATAGCTTCGTTAGCAAGAGAATCATGCCAAAACTCAATAGACGCAAAGAAAAAAGGAGAAAAGAAAGTAAAAATTGAATTTAAGACATTTGATATAGAAAAGGAAAAGATTCCAGGTTATGATAGGTTAAAAGCAGAAATAGAAAATTGTAAACAATATAAAAAAATGCAAGAAAATAATAAAGAATATGAACAACTAAATGATATGAGCAAAGCAATAAACAAAGAAAGAATAACTTGTTTAAGAATTAGTGATTTTAATACTACAGGATTATATGGAGAAAAATTCTATTTATTAACCAAAGGAAGTGGAATCACAGACAAAACAGGAACAACAGGAGGATCAAAAGGAATAGGAAAATATGCATCATTTGTTGCAAGTAGTTTTAATACAGTATTTTATTCTACATATACAATAGACAATGAAAGTAAATGTTTAGGAATATCTAAACTATGCTCTGCACCAATAGAAGACTCAGATGAAAAAACAATAGGAATAGGATATTATGGAATAGATTCAAAAAATGAACCAATAGAAGGACAATTAGAATTAGACGAAAAATTTAAAAGGACAAGCCCAGGAACAGATCTATATATACTAGGATTTAGAAAAGAAGAAGATTGGAAAGAAAAAATATTATCAAAATTATTAGACAGTTTCTTAATTGCAATTTTTGAAGATGAGTTAGAAATAAAAGTAGAAGATATAACAGTAAACAAAGAAAATTTACCAGAAATAATAGAAAATGAGTCATTAATAACAAATAACTTGAAAAAAAGCATAATTTCTCAGTACTTATTAATAAATGAAGGAGAAGGAGTATTCGTAAAAGAAGTTGACATATTAGGATATGGACAAGTAAAAATATTTGTAAAAAGTTTTGGAAAAGAACAAGCGGATTTAGCAACTAATAATTGCGTAATGATAAGATACCCATATATGAAAATAAAAGAATTTTCAAGAATATCAACAATGCCATGCTCAGCAATGTGTATAATAGGAGACAATCAATTAAATAAAGAATTAAAAGATATAGAAAACCCACAACATACAGATTGGGAGCATAATAGAAAAAATAATGAAGCATTAAGAAAAGAGATAAAAAATATAATAATGCAATTAAAAAATTATATAGTAGATTTTGTAATAGAAGTATTATCAACAAGTGAAACAGAAAAATTAGACATAGAAGGAGCAGGAGATTATTTACCAGAAAGTAATATGGATGACTCTGATATAACAGGAGGAGAACAAGAAATTTCAGTTGCAAAAGAAACACCAATCATTGTAAAAAAAGTACAAAACAAAAAGTTTTCTAAAAACCCAATAGTAGAGACAGAAACATTAGAAGGATTAGTTCCAGACATTGGAGGTATTGAAGAAGGAGACGATTTATCTGTACCAACAGGAAGTAACACTGGAAGTGCAGGAACTTTGCATGAAGGAGATGAAGAAAAAGGAAGTACAGAAGATGGAGATGAAGAAATACTAAGACGTGTACCACTAACAGATATGAAAAAAGTATTTTTTGTAGCTAATAAAGAAAAAGGAGAATATATAGCAATTATAGACTCAGTATATGATGAATCTGACTGTGAATTGGAAGTAAAATATTTTGATGACGCTGGAAACCAATATAATGCAAATATTTTAGAATGCACAATCAACGGGACAAATGTAGACATAGAGGATGGAAAAGCTGTAAGGTTCAAAATTACACGAGGAAAAACAAAGGCGGTAATAACAACAAATTTAACAGATTATTATAGATGTGAGGTGAAGTTATATGCAAATAGGAAATAAATTATTCCCATACCCAACAATTAATAATATTGAATCAAGAAGTTGTTACAAAGAAACAACATATGCATTTAAATGTAATGATTATAATGATGGTAAAAGTTATATTTTAGAGGATGCATATATAGAAATCAATAACAGCAAAATAAAAAAACTCATGGAAGAAGGAACTTTAGGAGCAGCATTAATAGTAGAATGTTCATCAACAATTTATAGAAAAATGTATGAAATAACAACAGAACCTCAAACTATTAAAATTGATATAAACAATTTAAGAGATAAAGTTGAAGTATCATGCTATATATATGCAAAAAAAGATATTGAAAATTTTTATGATGAAGATTTTCAAGAAGGTTATAATGAATATAGTTTCAAAATAGATAAAAACGATATAATTGCAATCGATGATGGATATACCACAATAATAGACTATGATGAAGAGATTGATAAAAAAGTATCATCAATATTCCAAATAATAAGAAGTCAATTTGCAGATAGCATGATAATTGAAAAAAATGTAAAAAAGATAATTATAAGCCTACCAGATGAAGAATTCACATACTATGATAATCTAAAAAATAATGACAATCTTCAAAATATATTCTTTTCGATGATAGCTATTCCAGCACTAACATATTGCTTAAAAGAATTCCAAGATGAAATTAGAATAGGAAATTATGAATTAGACTCAATAGAAATGGAATACAATTGGTTTATCTCTGTTAGAAATGCATATAAAAATCAATTTAATGTAGAATTAACAGAAGAAATCTTTAAAAATGCAGATGTTTCAGAAATTTCTCAAAAACTATTAAATAATGGAAGCTTAAAAGGAATAGAAGATTTATTTAATATCTGTATAGGAAAAAATCTATATGGAGGTGAAGAAGATGAATAGAATAAATATAAGTTTTATGACAGATGATGCACTAGAAACCTTATATAGAAATAGCGAAAAAGTTGCAGAATATCTTATGAAAGAAAAAGAAAATTCAAATTGGTTAAAGCTTATATATAAAGGAAATTTATATGAAGAAAAGAAATATAAAATTAATGATATAAAATTACTAACAGATGAGAACTACGAAAATGTTGATTTCCAAAATTCTATAATGATCTATGAAACATTAAAAGAACTACCAAGATATATAATAACAGATGAAAGATTTTGGTGTTGGTTCAATTTTACAATAGGATATAAAGCAGCATTGCAAGCAATGAAAATCAAATCAAAAACAACATTTGAAGACCACTGGTTATTTAAACAAGGTAAAAGAAGAGGATTATTCTTTAATGTATTAGCTAGATGTTATTTTAGAGTTGATTTATCAGTAGATGAAAGCTTAGAAGATAAATATAGCCTAACTAAATTTGTTATAGAAAATCCAGAAAGGTTTAGAACTCTTACTTGGAGAGCAAATTCTAATGAAAAGACAATTGTATTAGGAACATTAAAAGCAGAAAAAGACATCGTAGAAAAATATAAAGATATAATTGATGTAGATAAAATAAAATACAATGATGGAAAAGCAACTATTTATTCTGAAATAACAAAACAATTATCACTATATGGTAGTGTAAGATTAATTGATGCAGCATCAGAAAAAGATATCTATGAATTTGTTTATAAAAAAATGGAAGAAATGATACAAAAAGAATTAGAAGCACATGGTAAAAAACAAATATAAACAAAATATAAATGCAAAGAGTCAAATTCTCAATTTCATATTGTAGAATTTGACTCTTTATGATATATTAAAAAAGAAATACTTATGAAAGACATAACTACGAAAGGAAAGAATAAATATGGAAGTTGTAAAACCATTTGTAAAATGGGCAGGAGGAAAGGGGAGCCTACTTCCACAATTAAATAAGTTTTACCCATTAGAATTGAAGAATGAAACAATAGACAAATATGTTGAGCCTTTTGTCGGTGGAGGGGCAGTATTAATAAATATATTACAAAAATATAAAGTAAAAGAAGCATATGCTTTTGATATAAATATAGATTTGATAAATTGTTATAACATTATAAAAGTAAATGTTGACAAATTAATTAAAGAGTTATCTAAAAAAGAAACACAATTTTTGAAACTTAATCTTGAAGAAAGAAAAAAATATTTTTATGACATAAGAAAAGAATATAATTCATACAGAATTAAAGAAAATGAACAAAATATAAAAAGAGCAGTAGAATTCATATTCCTAAATAGGACATGTTTTAATGGATTGTATAGGGTAAATAAGAGTGGAGATTTTAATGTCCCTTTTGGAAGATATAAAAATCCAACAATTTGTGATGCAGATAATTTAAGAAATCTATCACATTTAATTAAGAATGTATTGTTTCAGTATGGAGATTATAAAAAAAGTGAAAAATATATAGATAATAATACTTTTGTATATTTTGATCCACCTTATAGGCCACTTTCAACAACTTCAGCTTTTACGTCTTATACTAAAGAGGATTTTAATGATGAAAATCAAGAAGAATTGGCTGATTATTTTAAAAGATTGGATAAAAAAAATGCTAAATTGATGTTATCAAATTCAAATCCTAAAAATACTGATGAGGATGATAATTTTTTTGAAGATATATATAATGGTTTTTATATAAATGAGATTTTTGTGAAAAGAATGATTAATGCAAATGAAAATGGTCGAGGGGAAATTTCGGAATTGTTGATTACAAATTATTTTGACTCATAACCCGAAGGTCGTAAGTTCGAGTCTTACCCCCGCAACCAAACTTATATCGTTACAGCTATCTGAGTTGTAGCGATTTTTTATATTCTCCAATTAGTTTACAATAATGCTTAAAAATGGCATTATTATGTAGAATTGGGGAAAAGTTGGGGAAGAAATTCTCAAAAAACATTGATATTTCTAATAAATTTTCAGTAAAAGACTATGGGAAACCTAATTTTATATTTAGTAGTCTTTTACTTATTTTATCGTGAAAAATTTAATGACTTTTTAAATCACTTTAGTGAAATTTGAAAAAAGATTTTAGACTAGTTTTTTTGTAGTAACAAGTTTTGTAATACATTTCCTGCAATTCTATTATGAGAAATAATAGGATGTACATAGAAATTATATGTTGTTGTAATTTGTGCATGACCTAATCTTGCTGCTACAACTGCTACATCAATATTTTGCGATATTAAAAGTGTAGCATTTGTGTGTCTTAATCCGTGGAAGTTAATTACAGGTAGTCCTATTTGTGCTACATATTTTACAAACCATTTGCTAATTGTAGAAGGGTGCATAGGTTTGCCGTCAGCTTGTACAAATAACCTATTAGAATTCGTCCATAATTCGCCATAGAATGATTTTTGTTCATCGTACCATAACTTATATTCTTCAAGCAAAGAAACAACGAAATCAGGAATTGCTACTTCTCTAATAGAACTTTCAGTTTTGGGTGTTTTTGTAAATACACCTTTGTCTGCTAAATATTGACTAGAACGATTTATACTTACTATACCAGTTTTGAAATCTACATCTTGCCATTCTAAGCCCATAAGTTCACCAAGTCTTACACCAGTAAATATTGTTAAGATGATTGCAACTTTATATTTAATTTGTTCTTCACCAAGTTCTGTTAGATTTTCTAGTAATACTTTACATTGTTCATCATCATAATATTTTCTTTTAGGTTTCATTGCTTTAGGTGGTTGAACTCTTTCTGCAGGATTAGATACGATTAATTGCCAATATATAGCTTTGTGTAACATTGCACGAAGTAGTCTGTGATGCTCTAATATTGTCTTACCAGATAAAGGTTTTAATGTTTTTTTGCCATTGTTACTTTTCTTCCTAACTAATTGTGTATCTCTACTTAGTAAATCATAAAACTGCATAATATCTGTAGGTTTTATCTTGTTAATATAGAAATGTCCAAAGTAGGGAAGAATTCTTGTTTCTAACATTCTGCAATATCTTTTATATGTTGAAGGTGCAAGTTCTTTTGAACCATAATCTCTTTTCCATATTTCTGTAAATTCAGAAAATTTAAGAGATTTTCCTTCAATTACAAGACCGTTTTGAACATCTGCAACAAATTTAGCAAGTTCTATTTGAGCATCTTTTTTAGTTCCGTGTATTGTTTTTGTATGCTTAATTATATTTCCATTTAAGTCATAGCCATTTGTACATACTAACCTGTAACTATCTTTTCCTCTTTTTTCAATACTCCCAGCCATTACCTTTTTCACCTCCTTTCAGGCATAACTATGGGGGGGAGAAAAAATACATCTGTTAACAACATAAATTATACAACTAATGATAACAAATTGCAATAAGATTCATAAAAATAATTAAAATTCATATGGAATAATGTGTCGAAAAATGTCAAAGCTTGTCATATCAATAAATTGCTGGACTTTTTATAAAAAATATGATATAATCTGTCGAAAGAATTGGAGGAATAAAATGGAAAAAGAAAAGATTGAAATAAATGCAAAAGAAAAGATAATTAAACTAAAAGATCATGAATCAGTTATAGCGTATTTAGAATTTTTACAAAATGTTATAAGTAGAATGGGAGGAAACAGTGCTAATATTAAAGCGTTGATTGCTGTTGTATACACAATATTTATTACAATTTTAATAGCCATAAACGAATTAAAAGGCTATTGGTGGATTGGATTTGTTATAGCAGTAGTAGGAATGATTATGGATACTTACTATTTAGCCTTCGAAAGAATGTATAGAAAAAGATATAACAATTTCGTAAAAAAATTAAATGATGGTCAAATAGATGAAAAAGAGATATATAATATGAATCCTAAAAATACAGATTTAAAGTATGAGGTTTTTGCTGTTATGCTAGAAGCTGTAAAATCGTTTTCTGTAATAGGATTTTATATATTATTTATATGCATTACAATTTTATTAAAATTTATATAGGAGGTAAAATTATATGAGAAATGTATTTTTTAGTTTTCATTATGATAATGATGTAAATAGAGCAAATGTGGTTAGAAATAGTTGGGTTATAAGAGGTAATAAGGATGCTGGATTTATAGATAAAGCAGAATTTGAAAAAATAAAAGCAAGAGGAGATAAGGCTGTATATGATTGGATAGATGAACAATTAAGTGGAACAAGTGTTACAGCTGTATTAATAGGTGAGGAAACTAGTAATAGAAAATTTATTAGATATGAGCTACAACAAAGCTATAAAAGAGGAAATAAAATAATAGGAATTTTTATCCATAATATAAAAGATATGAAAACAGGATTGACATCTTCTAAAGGAGATACCACATTTGGAAGTTTAGGTAAGGACTCTTCAGGAAAAGATGTATATTTTTTTCAAATAGCTAAGACATATGACTGGGTAAATGATGATGGATATAATAATTTTGGAAAGTGGATAGAAGATTAGGAAAGGAGAAAGAATGGGACATAAAATATTTGTATCATATAAATATCATGATGATAATGTTTACAATTTAAAAGAGGACGAAAATTCAATAGTTAGAGACTATGTTAATGAAATAATGAATAAGATAGATAGTTCCGATCACATCTATAAGGGAGAAGATGATAATGAAGACTTATCAGAATTAGAAGATGATACTATATGGGAAAAATTAAAAGATAGAATTTATGATAGTACGTTAACCATAGTTTTGATTTCACCAACAATGAAAGAAAACGAAAAATCAGATAGAGATCAATGGATACCATGGGAAATATCATATTCTTTAAAAGAAACAAAAAGAAAAAATGAATCTGGACAAGAAATAACGAGTAAAACAAATGCAATGATAGCAGTAGTATTACCAGACAGTAATAATTCTTATGATTATTATCTTGAAGAGAAAAGCTGTTGTGAATCATCTTGCATTACACATCATATAGGTAAATTATTTACAATATTAAGAAAGAATAAATTTAATTTAAATAATGCTAGTAAGAGGGATTGTACAAATAATAGTAATGAGAAAATATGGATAGGAGATTGTAGTTATATAAAAGCAGTAAGATGGAAAGATTTTATTGAAAATATGAATAAATATATAGAAGAAGCTTATGAGAGACAAGATAATATAGATAATTATGATATTTATAAAGAAATATAAATAGTGCATGATTCAAGTAAAAAGGAAAAGCTGAAGACTTTTCCTTTTATTTATCTTGTTCATCTACCCATTTCGCAAATTCTTTATTAGAAATTTTTCCAGAGCAAACATCCTTATACATTTGTTTCCCAGTTTTTCTATATTCTTCCAAATCTTTTTGATACATATCTATTTTAGGATTTCGTTTAGCTCTAAGTTGCTTTCTACTTCCAATTTTTCTATATTTATCATATGTTGTATCATTTTCTTTTTTTCGTTTTTGATATTCTTTATTTCCAATATCTTTACATGTCATATTGTCTTTAGTAATTCTATCACAATAAGTAACAGTCTCTTTATGAGTTATAAAGTATCTTCCACAATTACCACAAATTTTAATATGCATTTTGTTTACAGCAACTACATTGAATAAGGTAATATAAAAACTTGTAAATAAGTTAGTAGTTTCAAATTGTTGAAGACTATTAAGTTTTCTACCAGTAGGATCGATTTTTTCAATAGTAGAAATCAAAACATTTATATCTACAAGTCCAATTAATTCTTTTCTTATAGGAAAGTCATTATATTGATAATCCAATAAGTCTGTTGAATGAAAGTCTCGTTTAATTTTTGCAAAAGTATCTTGATATAATTGATTATATAAGAAAAATATTTGCTTATGGGTCAAATATTTCATATCAAAAGGATTATCAATACTGTAGACAAAATTAATACATTTTTTGAAAAGATTTTGATAATATATTAATTTTTCCTTTTCCTTATCATAGTACTTTTTAGCTATTTCAATTATTTCGTTTACGGGATATAAAGTATCCAATTCAATATACTTAATATCTTTATCATCTAATTTATCTATAAAATAGTCAAAGAAATTTATAAAAAACAATAAATAATCATTAAATACATCAAAATTATAGCTTATAAAATCTAATAGAGACAGATCATAGTGTTCAACAGCAGAAGTTGGCTCAAAAACTATATAGCCTTTTAAATCTTCTACATTATCTTTAAAAGTAAGAGGAACAGGCTCAATTGTTTTATCTATTTCTGCTATTAATTTTAGTTCATTTATTATTTTTTTTCTTTCTGATTCAGAATTTGCATTTTCCAGTTCTAAAACTAATTGCCCAAATCTTTCATCAGGAGGAACTGTACCTAAATTTGCTAAATATTTATTATTAGTTTTGTTTATAGGTTTGCTCAAATAAGCTCCAGCAGTATGGATGAATATTTGAGCGAAATATGAAGCATCAAAAGAAATACCTATTTTATTTTTTCTTTCCATATCAAATCTCCTTTGTTAACAAATCACAAAAAAACCAAAAGTTTTGTTTTGATAACTGAATTCTCTAAATTTAATAGGATTTTATCATAAAGCATGGTAAAATTCAATTAGTTAACATGAAAAAAAATATAAAACATGTTAACTAATATTGACAGCCTAACATACTTAATGGAAGGAGGTGATACTATGGAATTACAAAAAGTACAAAGAACGACACTAACAATGAAAGAAGCAGCAGAGTATTTAGGAATATCTTACTGGTTAATTAATCAATTAGTAAGAAGAAAACAAATACCATGCTCCAAAGTTGGTGGAAAATTTCTATTTAGAATTCAAGCATTAGACGAATATCTAAATAGAAAAGAAAAAGAATCAGTTAGTTACTAACTAAAGGGAAAGTGAGGAAAGGAGGATATGTATGAATTACCATGGTTTAAGACAGAAACCAATATATTTTCAAACAGGAAAATTCAGTTGATTTTAAAATTAACTGATGGTGATACCTATTTTAGAGTATGGATACAGTTAATTGCATTAGCAGTTGAATGTAATAATAAAGGAAGATTAGAAATAGGAAAAAATAATCCTATGACAATAGAAAATTTTTCAAAGATTATGGGAAAATCTATGAAAAAAATAGAAAAAATTTTAAATAAATTTCTAGAATTAGAAATGTTAATAAAGGAAGGGGAAACATTTCTAATAAAAAATTGGGACAAGTATCAAAGTATTGAAAACTATGAAAAATATCAAATGCAAAATAGAGAAAGACAAAAAAGATATCGTGAAAAATTAAAAAGTGAAAAAGAAAAAAGTAACGTTATTCAAACATTAGGTAACGGACAAGAAAAGAATACAAAAGAATTAAGAATGAGAAAAGAAGAAAATATAAGAGAGGAGAGCGAAAATGGTTTTAGAGAATATAAAATATAACGAAGTTATCCACAAAAAAATGAAAAAATGTGAATACTGTGGCAGAGAATTAATGCCAATTGGACTTGATTATTTATATGCTAATTTTTCTCCAGATAATATTGAATATGAAAGGTGTACTTGTAAAAAAGCACAAGAATATTGGAACGAGAAAGATAAACAAGACTATGAAATTGGAAAAAGAAAACATTTTAGAGAGGTTATAAACAAGATATATAAACAAAATTATATCGGCAAAAAATTTCAAAATTTGAACTTTGAAAATTTTAATAGTAATTCAGAAAATGAATTAGCTATAGCAATTGCTAAAGACTATGTAAATAAAAATATTAAAAGCGAATGTACCAATGGACTGATAATAATGGGCAAGTCAGGAGTTGGTAAAACACATTTAGCAGCATCAATTGCTAATAAATTAATTGAAAATGACAAGATAGTATTAATGGGAAGATTAACAACTTTATTAGACATGATAAAGGAAACTTTTAAAGATAATACGAAGTCAGAAAACGAATTAATTGAGCTATATTCAAATGTAGATATGATAATAATTGATGATTTAGGAACAGAAAAAATAAGCAACTGGGCATTAGAAAAATTATATACAATAATAGAAAATAGAAATGAAAATAGATTACCAATAATTATTACAACAAGATTTGATAAACAGGGATTAATAGAAAGATTAAGTCAAAGTCAAGATGAACAATTAGTAGATGCAATTATCTCAAAATTGTATCAAATGTGTTATGGAGTGACACTAAAAAGTATGAAAAAAGAGTTAGTATAAGTCGGCAAAACTAAAAATACTAACCCATTAACTATATTATTATTTTAATATAAAAATTTAAAAAAGTAAATAAAAAAAGAAAGGATTTGATAATATGAGAAGTTATAAAGAATATAAAGAAATAGAAATAAAAGATATAAAAGGATGCAATTATATTGCTATTACTGTAGCTAATTTAGATAAAATTTGTATGCAAAGAGATGCAATAAGAAAACATGGGATAGGCAAACCAATAGAAGTTATTGAAGTAAGAAATGGATACAGAATACTAAAAGGAAGATTTAAAATGATAGCAGCAAAAACATTAGGTTATAATAAAATACCATGTTTAATAAGAGACGCAAAACAAGAAATTTTATTAAGAAAAATAAACAAAATATTTAAATTAGAAGATAAAAATAATGCGATAAAAGAAACTATAAATGATGGAAAAGAATTATATTCTTACGATGAAAATGGTTTTAAATTAAAAATTTTATAATAAAAAATCAGAAAAAAATGCTTGGATTTTAATTTGAGAAGTCCAAGTATTTTTCAAAATATATGATGCATTTGATAAATAAAAGGTAATTTTTTAGCACTAAAAATGTGTATACTATTGTCCTAGCAAGCAATGAATTTCGTCAGCTCGAAATTCAAAATGGGGAAATTCCCCAATCCCCTTTTTAATGGAAGGAGAAATTAGAATGGCGACTACAAGTTTGTGGAAAGTGGACAAAAGATTAGATCATGTAATTAATTATGCAACAGATGAAGAAAAGACAAAAAATGAAAACGAAGGAGGCAATTTTGATAGTATAGAAAAATTATTAATTTATGCAACTAATCCAGCTAAAACAGAGAAGCTTTTCTATACAACAGGAATAAATTGTAAAGTAGATAATGCAGTTAAAGAAATGCAATTTGTAAAAAAGTTATATGGAAAAGAAAAAGGAATACTTGCTTTTCATGGTTATCAATCTTTTAAAGAGGGAGAAGTTACTCCAGAGATAGCTCATGAGATTGGAGTAAGACTTGCAGAAGAAATGTGGGGGGATAGATTTCAAGTAGTGGTATCTACACATCTGAATACAGATAATATTCATAATCATTTTGTAATAAATTCTGTTTCATTTAAAGATGGATATAAGTATTATAGTAACCTTAGTAATACAGCATTACTTCGAAAAACATCAGACGAAATATGTGAGGAATATGGACTAAGTGTTTTAGAGGAGAAGACTTGTAAATCTGGAATTAATTTTGAAAATTTTTATAAGAAATCTATGAAAGAATCAGAATATTATAAATTTGCAAAAGAAGATATAGATTATGCGATAGAACATTCGTGGACTTATAAAGAATTTTTAAAAAGAATAAAAGAAATGGGGTATGAAGTTTATTTTAGAGAAAATAAAATTAGTGTAAGAATGTATCCACATAAAAGAAATATTAGAATTGAAAGAGCGTTTGGAGAGGAATATTCTATTGAAAATATTAAAAATAAAATTTACAGTAGATATCCAAGTAGAGAAGAAGTAATTAAACCTAAAACTTATGATAAAAAATTATTTTATAAAGGTAGTATAAAGAAGTTGAGAAAGCCTAAAGGGATAATTGCTTTATATTATTACTATTGCTATTTATTAAAAGTCTATCCAAAGAAAAATTTAAATTGCAAACTTACTCCAGAGATGAGAGCAGCAGTTAAAAAAATGGACAAGTATTCAGAACAAATAAGGTTCATGTGTAAGTATAAATTAGAAACTATAAATGATATAGATAATTTAAAAGAGCAGAAAAAAGAAGAATTACAGAAGATCTTAAATACAAGAAATAGGCTATATTATAAAAGACAAAAATTAGATAATGAAAGCGAAAAAGATGTTGTAACTAAGGATATAATTAGTGTTACTTCTGTTGTAGAGAAAGTTAGGAAAGAGATTAGGTTGTGCGATGAAATATATGATAATGTACCAATGATGAATAAACAAATTAGAGAGAAAGAAAACAAAGAAAACAAAAAATCTAAGCAGAAAGAAGAGATAAAATTAAAAAAGAAGAAAGACAAAGGAGATACTATATAAAATTGACTCAGAAATGTGCAATAAATTTAAAAAATTTTATAATACTATTGCAAAATAAACAAATGTTTGATATATTAAATTCAAAAATAATTATTAAACTATGGAAAAAAATATATTTTTATGATATAAAATATAATAGATTATTAAAATTAAATGGAGGAAAAATGAACGTAATAGATTTATTTTGTGGATGTGGAGGACTATCATATGGATATCAAGAAGCAGGATGTAATATAATATTAGGAATAGATAACAATGAAACAGCATTAAAAACTTTTGAAAAGAATCATCCTGGTAGTAAGGGATTAAATATAGACTTATTAAGAGAAGATTTTGTAGATGAGATAAAAAAATATATAGGAGATACACAGGTAGATATTATAATTGGAGGTCCTCCTTGTCAAGGATTTTCATTAACAGGAAGTAGAAACCCAGATGATATTAGAAATAAGTTATATAAGGCTATGTTTATAACTGCTAAGGCATTTAAACCCAAAGCAATCATGATAGAAAATGTTCCTGGAATTCAAAGATTATACGGAGGGAAATTCTATAATCTTATTGTTGATGAATTTAACAAATTGGGGGAGTATAATTTTGATTCAAAGATATTATATGCACCAGATTATGGAGTGCCACAAATTAGAAAAAGAATATTTATAGTTGGAATAAGAAAAGATTTAGGAGATGTTTCTTTTCCTAAACCAAAATTAAAAGAAGAGGAGTATATTTCTACTAAAGATGCAATCGGAGACTTACCGTCATTAGAAAATGAACCAGATCAAGAAGATTTTGATTATGAAATAGAACCATTTTCTGAATACCAAAAACTTATGAGAAAAGGTAGCGATATGATTCATAATCATTTAGTAACGAAACACACACAAGAAGTTAAAGATATAATAAGTTTAGTTCCTGATGGTGGTAATTTTAAGGATTTACCTAAAGGTGTAGGTGATAATAGAAAGTTTAATGAAGCATGGAGAAGATATGATAGTACAAAACCAAGTAGGACAATAGATACTGGACATAGAAATCATTTTCATTACAAATATAATAGAGTTCCAACTGTTAGAGAAAATGCTAGATTACAATCTTTCCCAGACAAGTTCATTTTTCTTGGAAGCAAGACGGAGCAATATAGACAAGTTGGAAATGCTGTACCACCCCTATTAAGTAAATCAGTTGCAGAAGAAATTTTGAAAATAATTGATAGAAAGTGATAAAGGAGAAATATGGATAAAAAAATTAATACAATAGACTTATTTGCAGGATGTGGAGGACTAATGGACGGTTTTGAAAAGAGTAGTTTTTATGATACTTTGGCTTGTGTTGAGTGGGAAAAATCTCCATGTGAAAATCTAGAAAAAAGACTAAAAGAAAAATGGAACTATAATAATGCTGATGAGATAGTTATGAGATTTGATATACAAAGAACAGAAGAACTATTTTCAGGATGGAAAAACGATATAGAATATGGAAATGGAAAAGGGTTAGATAATCTAATTGGAAATAAAAAATTAGATATAATTATAGGAGGACCTCCTTGCCAAGCATATTCTATTGCAGGTAGAATAAGAGACAAAGATGGAATGAAAAATGATTATAGAAATTATCTGTTTGAAAGTTATTTAAAAGTTGTTAATAGATATAAACCAAAGTTCTTTATTTTTGAGAATGTACCTGGAATCTTAAGTGCTTCACCAGATGGAAAACCTATTATTGAAAGAATTAAAAACAGATTTGAAGAAAGTGGTTATACGATTTTAGAAAATCTAAAAAATGCAATAATTGATGTTTCAGAATATGGAGTTCCACAAAATAGAAAAAGAGTAATTATTATAGGAGTAAGTAAAGATTATTTTGGAGAAGAAAAAGCCAAAAAAATAGTGAAGGAATTTTATAGCAAGTATTTAAAAAAGTATAAAACTGATAAAATGACTGTAAAAGAAGCTATTGGAGATTTACCCCCATTATTACCTACTGAAGAATATAAAAAAGATGGAAAAAAATATTCACATATGTTTAAAGAGTATAAGATAGCTAATCATATTCCAAGGTTTCATAGTGAGCGAGATAAAAAAATTTTTCACTTATTAGAAAAAGATATTTCTGATGGTACTAATTTTTACAATTCCACAGAAAAATTGAAAGAATTATATTATCAACAAACTGGGAAAAAAAGTAATGTACATAAGTATTATGTATTGAGATGGAATGAACAAAGTAATACAATTCCTGCTCATTTATATAAAGATGGATTAAGGCATATTCACCCAGATCCAGAACAAGCAAGAAGTATAACAGTTAGAGAAGCTGCCAGATTACAATCTTTTGATGATGATTATGAGTTTATAGGTTCAATGATGGATCAATATAAAATGATAGGAAATGCTGTACCACCAAAGTTTTCTAATGCAATTGCAAAAGCTTTAAAAGATATATTTAATGATTATGTAAAATAGGAGGAAAAATGTTATTTTATCAAGATTTAGAAGAAATTATATTTAATAGACATCAAATAATTGATTCTGACGAATTAATAGTTCTATCTGGATATGTAGGACCTAATCCAGTAAAAAGATTAGAAAAATTACCTTTAAAGTCATTGGTAGTATATGGAATGTATGGATCTGATGGAATAGGAGAAAGATTAAATAATTCATTAGTTAGTTTAAATGATACAATCAAGAATACTAATATTATTTATTCTACAATACCAGTTCATTCAAAATGCTATATATGGAAAAAAGAAAATGTTATTAAACATGTATTAATTGGATCAGCTAATTTTTCTACAAACGGGTTAAATACTCCTTTTAGAGAAGTACTGGCAGAGACTACATCTGATACATATTATGTTTTAAATCAATATTTAGATAAAATTTTAGAAAATTGTATTGATTGTCATGATGCAATAACAAAGAAAAAATATATTTCGGAAAATGGACTTATATTACAAGAAGATGATAAAGAGATAATAGATCCTAATTATTGTAAAATGACATTATTGGATCCAAGGACAGGAGAAACGCCAGACGCAAGTGGAATAAACTGGGGACAAAGTGGGCGTTCTCATACAAATAGAAATGATGCTTATATTGCAATTAGATCTAATTATATAAAGAATTATCCATTATTATTTCCGCCTAAACAAGAATTTCCTAGTAGAGAAGATCCAAGAGGAAGGAAAAGAAATAATGATTCAATAGAAATTATATGGGATGATGGTACGACTATGGAAGGATTATTAGAAGGTACTATACCTATAAATGGGAAAAATTATCCAAAACAAATAAGTTCATTTCCAAATAAGAAAATACTTGGTCAATATATTAGAAAAAGATTAGGAGTTCCGGATGAAGGAAAAATTAATAGAAAAGATTTAGAAAGATATGGAAGAGATTATATAACTGTATCTTTACAGGGAGAGGGAATATATTATTTTGATTTTTCAGTGTAGATTACATTAGTTAAATATAAAAGTACATAAATATAAAAATACTAAAAATTTAATTTGAATGTAATGTTAATAATTTCAGTTTATGCTGAAATTATTTTTTACTTTAAAATACAAAAACAGACAGTAAATCATTATCAATATTGTGTAAAATACGATTTTATGATATAAATATTATATTAAATAGTGGAGATGATAATAATGAAAAAATTAGTGCAAGAAATAAAACAATTTAATGAAGAAAGAGATTGGGATCAATTTCATTCACCAGAAAATCTAGCAAAATCAATATCTATTGAAGCAGGAGAATTATTAGAGTGCTTTCAGTGGAATAATAATTATGATAAAGACGAGGTGTGTGAAGAGTTAGCTGATGTATTTACATATTGTATTCAAATGGCTATGAAACTTGAAGTAGATCCTGAAGAAATAATATTAAAAAAATTAGATAAAACAAGAAAAAAATATCCTATAGATAAAGCTAAAGGAGTAAGTACAAAATATAATAAATTATAGTAATAATTAAAGGGGCAATTATTATGATAGTATATGAAGCAACAAAGCAACTATTTGTAGAAGATGTTGTACAAGATCGAATTGAAGAAAATATTGATAGAAGATTTTATGAGAAAATGGGGTATCATACATCTGAAAGTGAAAGAAAAGCATGGAATAATTCTATGCAATATATGATGAAAGTCTTAATAGACAACAATATTCCTGAAAACATTGGAATTGCTATTGAATTTAAAATTCCTAATACCTCCAAAAGAGTGGATTTTATAATCACTGGTAAAGATGGACAACTAAAAAACACAGCTATAATTGTTGAATTAAAGCAGTGGACTGAAGCAGATATTGTAAATGGAAAAGACGGAATAGTACAAGCATTTACTGGTCATGCATTGAGAGAAGTAACTCATCCATCATATCAAGCATGGTCATATGCAACAACTATAGAGGATTACAATGAAACGGTGCAAGATAGACAAATAGATTTACATCCATGTGCATATCTTCATAATTATCTAACTGTAACGCCACCAACATTATTATCAGATAATTATAAATATTATTTAGAAAAAGCACCTGCATTTATAAAAGGTGATGTAGAAAAGTTAAGAGATTTTATAAATAAGTATATTAAATATGGTGATGATAAAGAAACACTATATATGATTGAAAATGGAAAAATTAGACCATCTAAATCATTACAAGATGCTTTATCTAGTATGCTACAAGGTAATGAAGAATTTATTATGATCGACGATCAAAAACTTGTATATGAAACAGCATTAGAAATGGCTAGAAAATCATATAGAGATGGAAATAAAAGAGTACTAATTGTTAAAGGTGGACCAGGTACAGGAAAATCAGTATTAGCAATTAATCTATTAGTAAAATTAACGAATGAAAATATGGTTTGTTCGTATGTAACAAAGAATGCAGCACCAAGAAACGTATACGCAACCAAATTAAGTGGAGATTTTAGAAAAACAAGAATAAATAATTTATTTAAAGGCTCAGGTTCATTTGTTGAATCTGCTGAAAATGAGTTTGATGTCTTAATTGTTGATGAAGCTCATAGATTAAATGCAAAGTCTGGAATGTTTCAAAATTTAGGAGAAAATCAGATAAAAGAAATTATTCATGCATCTAAGTTTTCAATATTTTTTATAGATGAATCTCAAAGAGTTACATTAAAAGATATTGGAAGTGTTGAAGAAATACAGAAATATATTGGACAAGCAGAGGCAGAATCAGAAATAATGGAATTAGAATCACAATTCAGATGCAATGGATCAGATGGATATATTGCTTGGATAGATGATGTATTAGATATTAGAAAAACAGCAAATAATGATGGTTTTGATCTAGATTATGATATTAAGATTTGTGATACTCCAAATGAAGTGAGAGATATAATTTTTCAAAAAAATAAAATTAATAATAAAGCTAGATTACTTGCAGGATATTGTTGGAATTGGATAAAGGATGGAAAAAACAAATCAGATATATATGATATAACAATTCCTGAATATGATTTTGCAATGAGTTGGAATTTAGGTAATAGTCAAACATGGGCAATTGATCCAAATTCAGTAAATGAAATAGGATGTATACATACTTGTCAAGGATTAGAATTTGATTATGTTGGTGTAATTATAGGTAATGATCTAAGATATGAAAACAACAGGATAGTTTCAGATGTTACAGAAAGAGCAAAGACAGACCAATCAATAAAAGGTATATATAAAATGTATCAACAAGATTTTGAAAGAGCTGAAAAAATCTCAGATGAAATAATAAAAAATACATATAGGACGTTAATGACAAGAGGACAGAAAGGTTGCTATATTTATTGTACAGATAAAAAATTATCAGATTATTTAAAGAAAAGATTAAATCAGAATAATGAAATTTTTTATCCTTTTGATGAAGATGGACATTATAGTGATTTAATGGTTGCCGAAGATAGTGAAGAATATAGATATGAATAAATGAAAAAAATAAAAGTATTTCAAGGAAATAGGGAAAATAGATATAAAGTAATTAAGGTACAAAACTTAACTAATTATAATATAAAAGATATATTGTATTGTGGGTTATTAAACATATTAAATGATTATGATGTAGAGAATTTATTTCCATTAATAAAATTAGGTACAAAAGCAAAATAATGAAGTGAATTAGTATTTTTGTATGGAGGCATGAATGGATAGGGTTAAATTTTATTCTGTGAATGATTGGGCTAGTGGATATCAATTGAAAAAAGCTGAAAAAATTATAAATAATTTTGACAAAAATAAGAAATATTCAATGGAAGAAGTTTTAGAATTATATAATATTACCAAATATATAGATAATAATTTATTTTTGAAGAATTGGAACACTGTTTATATTGAAAAGGCTAAGGATGTTACAAAAGAGATGAAATCTATAGTATTTAAATACATGGATGGTAATATATCAAATGAAGACTTTGAAACAATATTAAACGATGTGCCAAATCAATACATAGATGATTTTTTTGAATTATTTGAAAAGAAAATAGAAAAGATAAAAATAACTGCTGATATTTTTATAAAAGCAATATGCGAAAGAAATATTTCAATATATCATATTCTACATTTTAAAAAAATAGTAAAAAAATATGATAGTGAAATAAGAAAAATTATGCTTCAAGATATTATTAATTCTACTGAAATTATGATAAGAAAATATTATATTAATGAAGAAAAAAATAAAGAAATAGAACTTCCAAGTTCATTAACAAATGAAGATAAAGAAAATATGTTAATTAGATATATAGATAATGAGTATGCTAATTTAAATTATGTTAGAATAATAGCTAAAATACAAAGTAGCAAGGATATGATTGAAATAAGTGATAAAACTAAATTAAAAGCATGTAGAAAAGTTGTGGAACTGGAAAATAAAATATTTATTAAAGGAACTGGTATAGAATATGGCTATAATGTAATATTTGATGAGAAACAGGAAACAGAAAAAATTGAAAAAATGGAAGGAAATCAGTTGATATGCTCATATAGTAAAAGATGGATAGAAGAAAATAAAGCTGATTTTGCAACATTATTAAATAATTTTATATACTTATTTGATTTTACAGATATTGAAGGAAGAGTAGAACTAGTAAATAAAAAACATGAAACAGGAGTTTTTGAAAGAGCTATGGACTTAAAAATGTTAAAGGCATATAATCCGAATTCAACATTTAACCATAAAAAGATGGTATCATTATTACAATTAAATGCATACTATGAACAATTGAATAGATTAAATATAAGATTAGAAGATATTATTGAATGGTTTTTTGATAATTATTTAAAAGAAAATTTTGAAATTGAAAATTTTAGTATTTCTATGCCTTCAAAAGACTCTACGTTCTTTGAAAAATGTAAATCAGTATTACCTGAAATAGATCATATATTAAAGGAATATAAATATTATGTTGAAGATGGACAAGTTGATCCCGAATTAGTGAGCATATCATCGGAGCATATGTTTTTTAAAGATATTCCCTCAAAAGTAAAAGATAAATATGTATATTTAAAAAATAGTGATTACAATAATTTAATAGATTATTATTTCTTTTCAGATCAATGTATGTTAGCATATTTAGAAAATTTGGATAATAAATATGATAACTTTTTTAAATTGATAGTTAAAGAAGATATAAAGTACAATGACTTTCCTGAGTATGATAAAAAAGATTTAGATTGGTTAATAAAAGAAAAACTAATTTTCGAAAATGATAAAGGATTTCTAAAAATTAAAAATGAGGAAAGAATAATGATTTATGCAGAACTACATTATAAAGAAGTAATTAGTTATTGGAGAAAAAGTGAAAAAATCAGAAATGAAATAAAACAAATGATTAAAGAAGATAGACTTGAAATTGGAAGTTCGCTATTTTCAAGAAATGAGCAAGATTATTTTAACTTTTATTTGAATATGTCAGAATTTATTGATGGATATGATATAAGAAATTCTAATTTACATGGTACACAAATAGGAGATAGAAAATCAGATGTACATTATTCAAGATATTTACAAATAGTGTTACTAATAGTGTTGATTATAATAAAAATTAATGATGATATATGTTTATCAAAATCAAAAATTTATTTAGAAGAAAATATAAACAAGAAGTAGCAGTCATGTTATTAGACAGAGAGAGGTTTTGCATTAATGAAAATTGAATAGAGAATAAATAAACCTTAAGCCAAAAGCTCCTTCTCCCTGTCTACAAAAAATGAATAGATATAGGAAGAACAGATGAATATATGAACAAAATAAGTAAAATTGAATTTGTAGAAGAAGTATGGATAAGTTATACCCAAAAAGGCTAATATGCTTAAGGTATAAAATTTAAAAATTTACAAAAATAATCAATACTATTATAAATGGAGGTATTATATGAATAATTCCAAAGAAAGAGGATATATATTTCAAGATGCTTTTTCGTCATATATAATATCTGACTATATTAATAGAATACTAAACGGAGAACATATCGACACTAGGGTAGTATTAGATAAAAAATCGAATATAGAAGATAAATTTGATGATTTAAAAATAATAGAAAAAGATATTGTTAAAGAAATTCAAATTAAATATAGTGAAACAAAAGAAATTCTTGATTGGTCAGATTTTAAAAATGCAAGTAGTGATTATAATTTGTACCAATTTATTAATAGTTATAAGGTATCAAAAAATAATAAAAATATTCTAATTATAAGAAATACTTCAGGGAATATAAGTATGGAATTAGAAAAAAAGTTATTAAAAAAAGACCCAAAAGGATTCTTTTTACAATCAAGGTTATATAAGATAAAAAATGAGGAAGAGATTATAAATGAACTTTTTGATTGTAGAATAATAAAAAGCAATAAAGAAAGAAAACAACCATTTAAGAATATTACAAAAGATGATATAAAAGATTTTATAGATAATTTCATAATAGAAGTAACAAACCAAGGATTAGAAAATGATGATTTTAGAAATTTAATATTAAATTCTTTTAACAGCGGAGTTATTAGTTATGCTAAAGGTACAAATAAAAGTATTTATAATACTTTATTAAATACTATAAGGACTTATAGAGCTGAAGATAATTATGTGGAAAAACAAATAAATGAGATTGCTAACGAAATAATGAGAGCTTTAGGATTAGAAGAATATTTAAGTCCAGTTTCAAATAATATTGAAATTGATGAATTATTAGAAATAAGAAGAAGTAACGATATAAATAATATTATTAATTTATTAAAAGAAAATAATTTATTACATATATATGGAGCTCCAGGAGTAGGAAAAAGCTGGTTATCCAAACAACTAAAAGATAAAATTGAGGAAAATTCAATAATAACAACATATTATTTTTATTTTAATAGAAATGATGAGGAAAGAAATAAGAGAATAAAAAAAATAAATTTTCTAACTACATTAAATTATCATTTACAAAAAAAACATGGTTTTAATATTAACTTATTTAACAATGATATTAATTATATAATAGACCAAGCTAATAAAAGTGATAAAATTCATTATCTACTATTAGATGGAATTGATCATATAGAAAGAGAAGATACGGATCAAAAAATTGTTATTAAGGAATTATTAAAATCATTGACACATATAGCAAATAGTACAGAAAAAATGAAAATAATTCTTATTTCTCAGCCAATAGATGAAATTGAAGTAAAATGTAAATATGAGATTAGAAATTTTCAGATAGAAGAAACAAAAATAATAGTAGAAAAATTTTGTAAAAAATATGATTTAGATATAAATATTAGCGTTAAAGAAATACAGAAGAAAACAAATGGCAATCCATTATTAATTAACTATTTAATGAGAGAGTATATGAATAAAGGAAATATTCCAGCAAATGATTTTAACACATTAGATGAATATTATGATTATATTTTTCAAGGATTACAATTTTATCTATATATGTATTTTGCCATATTACAATTTCCTGTAACGGTAAACGAATTATCAGAATTGAGTAAAACTGATTATGTTGAAGTTAATAATGAGATAGGAAAGATAAAGAATGTATTAACTAAAAATGAAAGAAATGAATATATGATATTCCATGAAAGTTTGAAGAGATATATTTTAAAAAATCCTAAAATAGAGACTAACTTATTGAAAAATAATTTGGTTGATTGGCTTAATTCATTAGACATATATGAAAACGAGAAAGCATTTAATTATTTACCAGAATTAATTGTTAATACTAATAATTTTTTAAAGTTTAATAAAGAATATAATATTGATAAACTAATTAATTGCATTTTTGAAAAAGGAATATCAATTAAAGAAATAGAAAAATTTAATGTGTGCTGTTATAAAATATTTTCGTTAAGAGAAGAATTTGAAAAAGTATATTATATAGAACATTTTTCAAATATTTTAAAAACATATCAATATGAAGTAGATTTAGACATATTTGAAGATTATATAAGAATATTATATTTAAGAGGTGAAAAAGAGTTATTAGAAAAAATCTTATATAAAAGAGGATTAATAAAATATGCTAACCACGAGCAGGAGTGGGAATATATTAGAAAAATTTGTATATATCTATTAAAAAATAATGTAAAATTAAATTATGAAAATATAATCAATATTTATTTTGAAAATTATAATAAAAAAGATTTGATACAAATAGATAAATTGATTATTCCAAAAAATGAAATAGGAATTATGGTTAATTTTATAAAGCTATATAGTGAAAAGAAAGAGGAAATTCTAGAAGAAATAGGTAGAAGAGATAATAGGTTAAAGGAAACCATAAAGAAATTCATAGAAGGAAAATTAGATGGATATAATACAAAATTACTAGAATATGGGTTACTAATTCCTGATAAAAAAATTGATATAGAAATAATCAAAAGAAAATATAAAGACCAAAAGTACATTAGTAATATAGATGAAAATATTTTAGCTTATTTTTTCAATAATGGAATAAATAAAAATATCGAATATTTAAATAATGTATGGGAAAAGGAATATTTAGAAATTCCTAAATTTTATAAATTATTAGTTAGTTTAATTGAAGTTTTCACTAATACAGAATTAAAAAATAACAAGAGTAAGTTTGAAGAAATATTTGACAAATTAAACTACTCTGATTTGAATTTTGAAGGAAATATTATTAATTTTGAAGAAGAATTGGACTTCCTTGGAAATTTATTTGTTAAAAATGAAAATAACAATTATATAATTATTAAATTTATGGAATTTTATGAAAAAATGAAAAAAGAAAAATTAAATAGACATGGTGGAATTTTACCATTTTTGGGAAATATATATAAATCTATTGTATATAATATAAAAAAGAATAATATAAAATTAGAAATCGATACATTAAGATATTTATTTTTTGATATTGATTCAAGAGAAAGTAATTATTCAAATTTGAGAAATCTAATGACTAATTATATAATGCTTTATTTAGTAAATGGAGATCAAATAGAGATTTATAAAGAAATAAAATGCCTAATGTTCTCTTATGGAAGTTATAGAGATATTCAAATATGGGAATTAATTGATATCTATGATAGATTAAAAGAAGAAAAATTATTAGATAGAGAAAAATTTTTAAAATTATATACAATAGCATATAATGCTATTGAAAGAATGGATAGAGCTAAAGATGTTTGGCATATTTTAAATGAATTGCTAGAAAAATATGCAAAAGATTTTTCAGCAGAGGAAGCTATGAAAATATTCTTTTATACTGTTGAAATAAGTTCTAATGGTATTAGAGATGAAGATATACTTTTCTCAAATATATATGAAAATATTAAATTCAAAGATTATAAGAAAAATAAATTTTTATATTATTATTGGAAATATATATCGGGCAATATACAATATGCTATAACTAACAAAAATAGTTATTTAAAAACATGTATAAAATATGCTACATGTAAACAATATGAATATATAAAAAGAGAAATTATGGAAAATATCAGAATTAATCAATCTGATATTCTTGAAGAAATAGAAAAGATTATAAGTGATAAAAAGAAGTTTATAGAATATGAGAAAAATGAAGAAAAAAATGAAAAGGAGGAAAAAAGAGATTATATCTATATTGACAATTTTAATGATTTTATTTTAAAGATTAACGATACATATTTATCAGTCTATGATATTGCTTATGAATCAATATGTAAAATTATTAAATCTTTACCAGAAGAAGATGAAATTATAGAGAAAATCTTGACTATAAAACAGTATACATCAATAAATTATATATACAATATATTATTAAAAAATTCTTATGATTTTTCAACTTCAAATAAAAATAAGATGCTTCCTTTTTTAGTAGGATTATATTACAGAGGTAATGGTAATGTTACTAATATGGAAAATGATGAAATTTATGAAAAATGTTTAGCAATAGATAGAAATATAACGGAAAGAATTTTAAAAAAATATTTTAAAAAAGATGAAGAATATCAAATTGGAAACAAAGCAGGAAAATTATATAAATATTTGATAAAAAGAGAATATATTTTAGACGTGTTTGAAAAATTAATTACCATGTATAATGAAAGATTGCCACAATTAACAGACTTTACAAATGGATATGATAGTAACTATAATTTGGGAGATAAAAATGATATTCTTTTAAATTATTTTGTGTTAAAATTGAAAAAAAATGAAGGCCGTTTTACTTCAACTGTAGATGAATTATTGTTTGTTAATTTATATGAAGTAAAACGTGATAAAAATTTTTTTATAAAAAACAATAAGGCAATTTTTTTAGCACTAACTGTATATGCACTATACTTATCTGATCTTTGGCTTATGAAAAATTCTTTTTTGAATTGGAATCAATTAACAGGAAAAAACATTATTGTAAGTGAAATAAATCAAAATAAAACTTCAATAAATATGAATATGGAAAATTGTACAAATTCAATAAAGGAAAAAATCATATCAAATCCGAGAGGATTATTAGCAATGAATGGATATGAATCCTATAAATATGTGTCTAATATGGTTCAATTATTTGATATTTATGGAGGGATAGAAGATAGAAATATAGTAAAAAGAGAATATAAAATTGGTAGAAATGCTGGAATAAAATATCTTATGGTAAAGCAGCAAAATAATAATAAATTAAAAAAGTTAGCAAAAATACAAAATATTTATAAGATAAGAAGTATGTTGGAAGAATTTTTATTTTAGATGTAAAATAATTAGAGTATATCCATTAAAACATATAATAATGAATTATTAAAATTTTTAAATCAATTATAAAAGTGCAAAGTCTGGATGTTTCAGACTTTGTATTATTATCCTTCAAAATACAATATAGCTATTTACGGACTATTAACAAATCCAGTTCTATAATATCTTTCATATTAATGGCAAAGATAGTTCATAAAATTCTTATCAAGCTAAGCTAATTATTTTCGAACATGCTTTTAGATATTCTTAAAGTTCAATTTCTGCCATATTTAAAGTGCAAAAATTGCACTATAGAAGAATAAGCAATAATAAATATATTAAAAATAAATCTAGCAACTACTCAAGAAGAAATATCAAGGCAGATTAATAAATCTGTAAAAACTGTGAAAACTTATATGTCAGAAATGAAAGAAAAGGGGCTAATAGAAAGAAAAAATGGTAAGTAAATGAATAATTTTAGAATATAATAGAGGGGCGAGAATTAAATCTCGCCGTTACTTATTCCTCAAAACATCCCATAACTAACTGAGAACCGTCTACAAATCCATTTCTATAATATTTCTCAGTAATATAAGTTAAATACCTCATAAAATCATCATAAATCAGATCAAGTTGATTATCAATATAATTTTGATTTGGCTTAGGAATGTTATTCAAAATATTCTCCCTAAAAAAATCAAACTTAATATTATTTTCTCTATCTTGTTTATCTGCATAGCAAAAACAAGTTTCTTCTCTAAAATCAAACCATTCTTTCAAAATATCATCATTTACTTCTCTAAAAGTAACTATTTTCATATCCTCCTATACATATATAATTTCATTTAATACAATTTCTTCAGCTCTATTTTTAATATTATTCATAGCCTGAACCCATTCCATTTGATGATGTTCTTTTAAGTATTCATCAATATTTTCAGATTTAGCAAATTGCTCTATAAGTATATGAACTCTTTTATTAGCAGTTTCATCTATATCCAACAAATGTTGTTTTAAACTACCATCTATAAGTAATTCAGTGTATAGACCTTTATTAAAATTTTTTAAGTAAGTTAATCTTAATCTACCATATTTTCCAATTGGCTTTTTGGGTTGTATAGGTAAATACAAATTTGGTATAAAATAATCTCCTTCTTTACGATATGTAATTTTATTATTCATAACTTTAAAACCTCCTAAATAAAATTTAGGTTTCCCATTAATATCCAATTTCTATACGAACAAATGTATAAAATGAATTGGGGAAAAGTTGGGGAAGAAATCCTCAAAAAATGCCCTAAAATTACACAAATGTTCGATATGCTAAAATACCCGAAGGTACTAAAATATCAGCTAAAACCCTTGATTTCACTAAAATTCAAAAAGCAGTCAACCCATTCTCATAACCCGAAGGTCGTAAGTTCGAGTCTTACCCCCGCAACCAAGATTAAAACTTAGAGTCGCAAGAGATTGTGGACTCTTATTTTTTGCTCATTTTACATTACTTAAAATGAATTGGGCACCATTTGGGCACAAATCTATATAAAAAGGTTTTTGGTAAACCTTGAATTTTCGATATTTATAAATATATTTGATTAAATTCTATTTGAAATAAAATTAAAAAGTTTCTGCTTAAATTATAAAATATTAAATTGTGAAATTAATTAAAGGTATTTAAGCAGAAACCATTGTATCTTGATTTACTTCTTTATTATTATAATTTTTCATAGAATTTTTTTCCTTTCAATTTTTTGTTTAAATTTATGTGATAAGCTTTTAATTAGCTTTAAAATATTTTTTTGTATCTTCTCTATAAAGAAGATTATCAAGTTTATCTGATGCCTCTCTGTCCATTCTCGCAAATGCATGGGCATAGATATTTAATGTTGTAGATGTTTGAGCATGTCCTAATCTATTACTAACAGTTCTAACATCTAATCCTTGTGCAATAAGCAAAGTTGCATGTGTATGGCGTAAGCCATGAAATGTAATATGTGGCAAGTTTTTATCTTCTAGGAACTGCCTAAACCATTTTGTAATTGTATCTGGATGCATAGGAGAACCATCCCATTGTACAAATAAACGATTAGTATTAATCCATTTGTCTCCTAATTTTAATCTTTTTTCTAATTGTTTTCTTTTGTAATCTTTTAATAATTTAGTAATTGAATTAGGGATACTAATAACCCTGTTTGATGTTTCAGTTTTTGGATCTTTTGTATAGATACCAATAGAAGAAACATATTGACTAGCTTGTCTTACTGTAATTGAAGAATTTTTTAAATCTACATCTTGCCATTCTAATCCTAAAACTTCTCCACGTCTTAATCCTGTGAAAATTGTTAAAAGAATAATGACTCGAAATTTCAATTCTTCACCTTCCAATGCCTTAATTAATGCAATTGTTTGCACATCATCATAGAAATTAATACTTGGCTTTTTAGCTTTAGGTGGTCTTACCCTTGATGCAGGATTATATGGAATCATTTGCCAATATACTGCTTGTTGTAACATAGAATGTAATAATCTGTGATGTTCTAGTACTGTTTTTGAAGATAACTTATGTTTAATATTTTTTCTAATATAAGTTACTTCACTTAATTCTTGGTATAAATACATTAATTGCATTGGTTGGATTTTGTCTAAATACATGTTGCCGAGATAGGGGAGAATTCTTGATCTTAACATACTTTTATATCTTTCATAGGTTTTAGGAGATAAATTTGGAATAGCATAATTGTTAATCCAAAAATCAGCATAATCTCTAAAACGCATCTTTTTTGCAGATAAGGCTTGTCCAGTTTCTATTTCTGATATAAATAATGCTAATTCTTTTCTAGCTTCATTTTTATTTTTTGCTTGAACTGTCTTTTTATAGATAATTCTTTTTCCTTCTCCTGTATAGCCACCAGAAACTCTTAATCTATAAGAATTCTCTCCACGTTTTTCGATATTTCCTACCACACCTTCATCACCTCCTTTCATGTGGTAGGGAATAGCTATGAATTAAATATATTTAAATACTTCTTCTGGATACAGTATTTTGTTCTTATTTTTAAATTCATCAATATCAATCCATTTTGCAATAGTTTCACCATGATCATCTATTACTTTATATTCTTCTTGATAATTTTTATCAGGTATTTCAATTGAGTAAAATAAAATCAATTCATGAGCCTTTTTTCCTTGATATGTAAAGATGTTTTCTGATATTCCTAAGAAATCTTTGACTATAATATCAACATTGATTTCTTCTAAAAATTCACGTTTAAGGGCTTCTTTCCCCTTTTCCAAAAATTCAATACCTCCACCTAAGCATCTGTAAAATGTTTCGTTTTTTACTTTATCAAAACCTTCTGAAACTAATAGCTTATTGTTTTTGATAGCAAGACCTAAAGCTATTGGTCTTATTTCTTTAAATTTGTCCATAAAAAATCCTCCTTAAAAATTTTTTTCCATTATATACATATCTTCATCATTAAGTTCTTTTTTTCCATCTTTATATTTATATCCAAGTTTATAGTAAAATTCATGAGCTGTTATAGATGCAGGAATTATAAGTTTCTTAACAGGTAAAGTAGTCGCATATTCTTCGATTTTTTTGATTAGTTTTTTACCAATACCTTGACCATGATTTTCAGGTTTTACAAAAACAGTTAGAATCCAATATTCATCATCACTATACCAAGATTTATCAATTCCAGCGGTACCAACAACATTATCATCTATTAAAGCAACAAATACTTTTTTCCTTTTACTTAAACTGTTTTGTAATTTCTCAACTGTAAAATCTTTAGCCATTTTTTTAACTCTTTCTATTCCATAGTCGTTAATATTAACAGTTAATAAATCTTGAATTTGATATTTGTTCAAGATATTTTTCTTGGTATTCTACTATTTTTAACATTTTATTCCTCCAAAATTATTATATTTTTTTACTTACAATATAATCTCTAATTGTATAGTCATTCTTCAAATAAAAGTTTAAAGCACTTTTATTAGGACCAAAAACTTCAATATTTATTCTTTTACAATTAATATTTTTAAAATAATTTTCTATCTCATTTAAGAGTAATTTCCCAATACCATGACCACGTGAAGAATTTTTTACTATTAGTTCTAATACATTACCTGTTTTAGCACAATCATTTGTTAGTTTGTCTATTTCGTCATTTGGATTTACAGCACCAAGAACTAATCCTATAATTTTATTATTTTCAATTGCTAAAAATATTTTTCCATCTTGTTTGTTAATAAGCTCTAAATCCATTTTAAAGTAATTTTCGCGATAGTTATTTGATAAAATTTGAGTATGCCAATCATCTATATCAATAAGATAATTTTGTAAATCAACTAATAAGTCCTTTATTTGCTCATCATATATCGAATCATATTCTATTATTTTCATTAATACCACTCCTATATTATAGATATTTTATAGTACTTGCTATTTTAATATAAAATTATTATTATTTTGTATTAAATTTACTGTTTCTTCAATAGATAAATTAGTTGTATCTAATATATTATTATTATCGTAATTTCTATTTTTAAAATTATTTAATAATGTAATACAACGTTCTTTCATTTGACAATCTTCAGGGCGTTCTTTATCTCTTAAAAGTAAAGTTGATTCATCTACTAATAAAACAATAAATTTTATAGTATAATTTTTAAATTCATTTTTTAATAATTCTAAATTTTCTGGTGTAATTATATAATTAAATACTACATCAAAGCCATCATCTAAATAGATTCTAATTGTATTTATACATACTTTCCAAAAAGTTTGTAAATGGTTTCCATTTTTCCAAGCTGGAATATATCCACCAATAATTTGATGATATATTTCATCACCTTCGATTAAAGATGACTTATTAAGTTTTTGTGCTAATATTTTTGATACAGTGCTTTTACCAACTCCAGCTGGACCTGTAATTACATATAAATTAGGCATTTTTAAACCTCCAGATAATTTATTTTTTACATTTATGCTTACTGTTAGGTAAATAAAATTTATTACACTCAAAACAGTAATTTGGAATATTACCATTTTTTATATCCAAAAACAATTCATAATACATTAAAGAAAGTAAAGATTTATAAGAAATACTTTCTACAATTTCACCTAAATCAGTTTTTACAAAACGTTTTCTAATTCCACCAGTTCTATAAGAAATTTGCTCTAAAGTTTTTTCTAACAAGCTATTATCACAAGATAAGTTATAAACTAAACGGTGCATTTCTGATAAATAATCCATATAACAAGATATAGGTTCAAAATATCCTGTTATTTTATATTCTTCTAATATTGAATTAAAACTATCTTTACCAGGAAAGTCAACTGTTTTAAAGTTTAGGTCAAATTGAAATAAAGAAGGGTTATAATAATCTGTGTCAAATATTCCTAATTCAAATGGTTTAAAGATAGGAAAAGAAACATTAAACTTTTCATTTGTAGATTCATAAACTTCTCCAAAGAAACCATATTTGCATGCAAAATTATAAATAGTTTTATAAAAAGTTTCTCTATCAGTTGCATAAGAATTAATATTTAAAAACTCTAAATATATTCTTGAATTTTTTTCTTTTTCATCCAATGGATTAAAGAATATAATTTTAGAATCTTTGTTAGGACCATAAACTTCTTTACCAGTAAAAGAAGAATATTTTATGGGATTTTTTATTTTTAACCATAATGTTTTTTGACTAGGTAATATATCAATATAATCTTCTAAAGTTTTAAAACTATATTCACTAACTAAAGAATTAGTTTTTCCAGTTAAATATCCAACAGGTACATTAAAAAAGTTAGATAATTTATTTAAAACTTCAAATCCTGGTGTGGAATTATTTGATTCGTAATTTGCGATGATTGATCTTTTTTCTCCAATAGCATTTGCTAATGCTTGTTGTGTAATACCTTTATTTTTTCTTAAAAGCTTTAATTTATCACTAAAATTTGTATTCATCATAAACACTCCAATATATTTTTATGAGAACATTATAAAACAATAATTTACATTTGTAAATAATTAAAACAAAAATATTTTAAAAATGTATTGACAAAAAACAAAAATACAAATAAAATGTTTTAAAACAAAACAACAATGTTTTTGTTTTAAACAAATTAGATAGGAGGTGATTAGATATGGATAATGAAAAATTAAATTCAAATACAAAAGAAAAAAGAGTTTTAGATTCAGTAGAAGCAGCACAATATTTGGGTATTTCATATTGGTTAATTCGTAAATTAGTTAGAGAAAAGAAAATACCATATTACAAAATTGAATCTAAAACATTATTTACAAAAGAAATTCTAGACAAATACATTCAAGATAGTCTAGAAGAACCAAAGAAAAAAGTAGAATATAGTTTTGATGATTTTTAAAATTAAAAAATATTTTACTAAAAAGGTGGTGATTACTGATGAAAGGAGGAAAGAGATATTGGTTTAAGTTGTACAATAATTTTTTTGACAACGAAAAAATCAAGCAAATCAAAAGAAAAAAAGATGGAGATAGACTTATTGTAATTTTTATAAATTGTTTAGCAATAGCAGCAAATTGTGAATCTGGAGGATATTTAAAAATAAGTGAAAACAAGTTTTTTACCATAGAAACATTAGCACATCATATGGGTAGAAATCAGAAAAGTATCGAGAATGCATTAGATATTTTCCAGGAATATAGCATGATAGTACAAGATGAATATGGCTATAAAATTAAAAATTGGAATAAGTATCAAAACTTACAGGAGAAAGGGATAAAGGATAAAAAAGAATCCACAAAAACAGTAAAAAATGTGAATACAGAAAGAGAAAAAGAATTAAAAAAAGAAATAGAAACAGAAGGAGGTGAGATTTATGCAAAACAGAGTTATGCAAAAATCAAAGATTTTATATAGTATAGAAGAAATCTTGAAAAATGGTTATCAAATAAAAGCCAATATACCTGAAAATACTAGATGTAAATATTGTAATAAAGTTTTAAAACCAAGAGGGGTATTAAATCCAATAAGTAAAACAATAAATGTATTTATAGAAAATGAAAAATGTGATTGTAAACAAGCAATAGAAGAAAGAAATAAGGCAAAAGAAAAATTACAAGAAGAATTGATGAAACAATATGAGAATTTTAGAAAAGAAGAATACAACAAAAAAATAAAACAATATTATGGAACAGATTTTATAACAGAACAATTTAAACAAAAAACTTTAGAGAATTTTATTACAAATGAACAAAATTTAAGAACGAAATTAGCAGCAGAAAAATTTATATCAGATTTCAAAAACTTTAAGAATGGTATTATATTTGAAGGAAAAAGTGGAACAGGAAAAACACATATATCAATGGCGATATGCAATGAATTATTAAAAGAAAATACGCCAATAATATTTGGAACATTAACAGAATTAGTAGATAAGTATGCTAAATTTTATACAAATCATACAGAAAGTGAACTAACAAAATTATATACAAAAGTAGATTTATTAGTTATAGATAATTTAGGAGTAGAACCAATGAATGATTGGTTGTTATCTAAATTATTTACAATCATAAATGAAAGAATATTAAATGAATTGCCATATATTATCACAACAAATTATGGCATGGACAAGCTAAAACAAAGATTAAGCATACCAAACAAAGTATGTGAAACACCAAATTCTATAATATCAAGATTATATAATATGTGCTATAGAATAGAATGCAAGTAGAAAAAATTATAGAATATTAAAATTGAAAATAATGTAGCTATTTAATAGTGATGGAATATAAATTGGGAATAGTTTGGAAAATTATCGTTTCATTATTTAACTTTATTTTAGATTTATAAAAAAACAAATTTATAATTTAAAATTAGATACAAAAATATAAACTTTTTCAAACTAGCAAAAGAAATAGCTAAGTAAGGAGGTAAAGATGTTAGAAAGAAAAATTGCAACATATGATAAAACTAACTTTAGAAAAAGATTAAATGAGTTTTTAGAAGTTGCAAAAGTATATAAGCAAGACGATTTGAATGAACACAATATTTATCAAGTTTTATATAAAACAGAACAATTTAGGAATGCAATATATAAATGTATAAAACTAAAAAGACCATTAATAGTAGATTCACCATTGCCAGGAAAAGAAGATGGAATCAGTGAATACGAAAGTAAATATTCAGATGAAATCTTAAAAATAAGAATTAATGAATTGTTGCCACCAGTAAGAACACCCTATAATAATAAAAGATTAGAGAATACTTGCCAAGCAATAGGAGAAAAGTACAAAGGTTTATTTGTAAATAGAGAAGTTATCGTTAGAGTGCAAGTAAGTGTACCAAGAAATAATTGGGATATAGATAATAGAGACTTAAGATACATTTTGAATGGATTTGTTTATGGTGGACTTATTACAGATGATAATATTAAATATGTAAGTTATATGTTAGAAGGAATTAATGACAAAGAAAATTATATAAAAATATTTATTGGTGATAAAAGAAATATTTTAAAAATTTGTAGTATAAATCCAAAAGAATATTTTGAAAAAGTGTGATTATTAATCAATTTAAAAATATCCAACTAGTCACACTTTTGGAACTTTCAAAAAATCACACTTTTTAACAAACATATAAATACTTAAAAATAAAGCAAAATTGACATTTTTTATACTTGAAAATTGTACATAGGTAGGGAGTACATAACAGAAAAAACATATAAATACATGTAAGGGCGACTGGAGGCACAAGATGTTAATCTTGTGTCTTCTGTCGCATAAAAGTAAGTTGTAAGATAGGTGGAAATGTAAAAAAGGGAGGAAGTGATTTAAGTGGAAAAAGAAAAGAGGATATGTTTAAGAAGTAGAGATTTTAATTTTATAATGTATTTATCTGAATATGGAATTATAACAAATGAGAATGTTAAATTATTTTATGATTCAAAATATTATTATAAAAACAGACTAGCAAGTTTAGCAAAAGGTGAGTTTATTGAACGAGTATATGGAAAAGTTGTATTAGGTAGAAAAGGAAAAAGCTATTTAAATAAAATAGGATTAGGTTATAGAAATATAAATAGAAATGAAACATATAAAAAGAGAATGGAAAGAATTAGTGATGTATCTTGTAAGGTACAATTAGCTGGATGGTTCTTTGAGCCAAGTTGGAGGTGTAGTGTAAATACATATACAAAAAGAGGTAATAGATTTATAGGTGTCATGTCAAGAGAAAAAAGACATTGGGGAGAAAGTGATGAAGATTATTATAATAGGTCTTACATAGTTTATTTTCTGCATAGAGAAATTACACCAAGAGAATTAAAGTATATTGATAAAGAATTAGATAGAAATAAAAATAATTTTAGAGGCACAATTATATTTATAGAAGATGAATGGCTCCTAAACCATCCGAAATTTACAAATATAAATTTTAGCGAGAATTATATAATTCTATATAAAAAAGAAATATGGGATATATTCAAAAAAATTCTAGATGAAGATTATATGAAAAATAGGATAATTAATATATTCGGAGAAAATATTTATAGAGTAAAAGGATACATATATGAAATATATTGCAAAAAGGAAGAAGATCTATATACATATATTTTTCCAATGACTTTTGCTGATTTTAGTATTATGGATTGGATTAATGATATGGTAGATAGTAGTCTTTTTAGTAATACTAGGTTTAAAGTTGTATGTAATGATTTTTGTTTAGGAGAAGTTAGAAAATTTTTGAAAGATGAAGTTGATGTGATTTGCATTACATAGAAATTAAAGAAATTTGGAAAATAATGTAGAATTATTGAGAAAAATGACTTTTTATGATATAAAATAACAAGAAACTATAAAATAAGAGGTAAAAGAAATGAATAATAAAAATACGAGAGAAAGAGAAGAACTACACAAAAAAATATGGTCAATAGCAGATGATCTAAGAGGTTCTGTAGATGGATGGGACTTTAAACAATATATATTGGGAATGATGTTTTATAGATATATTTCAGAAAATATAACAAATTACATAAATGAAGGGGAAAGAGAGGCAGGAGCAGAAGAGTTTGATTATGCAAAATTACCAGATGAAATTGCAGAAACACAAAGAGGAGAATTAGTAAAAGAAAAGGGATTTTTTATATTACCTTCAGAATTATTTTGCAATGTTTGTAAGAGAGCAAAAAATGATGAGAATTTAAATGAAACATTAGAAAGAGTATTTAATAATATAGAAAATTCTGCAAAAGGAGCAGAAAGTGAAGAAGATTTTGCAGGATTATTTGACGATATAGATGTAAATAGTAATAAATTAGGAGCAACAGTTGCTAAAAGAAATGATAAATTGGTAAAAATATTAAACGGTATTGCAGATATTAAATTAAATAATTATAAAGATAATTCAATAGATGCGTTTGGTGATGCTTATGAATATTTAATGTCTATGTATGCATCAAATGCAGGAAAGTCAGGAGGAGAATTTTTTACACCTCAAGAGGTAAGTGAATTACTAACAAGACTTGCAGTAGTAGGTAAAAAATCTGTTAATAAAGTGTATGATCCAGCTTGTGGTTCTGGTTCATTACTTTTAAAATCTGCTAAAATATTAGGAAAAGATAATGTAAGAAATGGATTTTATGGACAAGAAATAAATATTACTACTTATAATCTATGTAGAATAAACATGTTTTTACATGATATTGGATATGATAAATTTGATATAGCTTGTGAAGATACATTAACTAATCCACAACATTGGGATGATGAACCATTTGAAGTAATAGTATCAAATCCACCATATTCCATTAAATGGGAAGGAAATGATAATCCACTGTTAATAAATGATCCAAGATATTCTCCAGCAGGAGTGCTAGCGCCTAGATCAAAAGCAGATTTTGCATTTATAATGCATTCACTCTCTTGGCTTGCAACTAATGGAACTGCTTCAATAGTTTGTTTTCCAGGAATACTTTATAGAGGTGGAGCAGAACAAAAAATAAGAAAATATTTAGTAGATAATAATTTTATAGACTGCATTATACAATTACCAGATAATTTATTTTTCGGTACATCAATAGCAACATGTATAATGGTATTAAAGAAAAGCAAGAAAGATAATAATATTTTATTTATAGATGCTTCAAAAGAATGTATAAAAGTTACAAACAATAATAAATTAACTGATGAAAATATAGATAATGTTGTAAAATTATTTACAGATAGAAAAGATGTAGACTATGTAGCTAAATCAGTTTCAAATACAGAAATAGGAGAAAATGATTATAATTTATCTGTTTCGACTTATGTAGAAAAAGAAGACACAAGAGAAAAAATTGATATAGTAGAGCTAAACAAGCAAATTGAAGAAATAGTAGCAAGAGAACAAGTGCTTAGAGATGAAATAGATAAGATAGTTAAAGAAATAGAGGTGTAAAGAACAGTGTATTTTGATATGAATTTGCAAGGAAAAAATCCACTTTGTAATCCTTTATCAGATGACTGGTTCATTTGGAGTACAAAAGAAGAACATACAGCATCATGGGATGTATGTATAAAATGTTATATTAATATGTCTGAGATTATGGCTACAAATTTAAGGAATAACATAGGTAGTAACGATAATATGTATAATATATTAGGATTTTTGTTTTGCATAAGACAAGCTATAGAATTATCTTTAAAAAGGTTATGTGAAATCAAACAAATTGATATCACAGAAAATCATCAGATGGTAAAAAATTATGAAAAAATAGAGAATTGTTATAATTGGAATAAGTATGGAATAATCGAAGAAAAATTTAAAGAAGCTTTGGGATTCATAGAAGGAAAAAACGAAATCTTTCGTTATCCATATGATAAAAAACATACCAAATATAAAACAGTTGCAATTCATTTAAGTGATTGGTTATATTTAGTTCATGCATTATACTATATCATAACAGAAGAGCGAGGAAGGAATGAAGAAAATGCATAATTTCAAAGAATTAGTAAAAAAATTATGCCCTAATGGTGTTGAATATAAGGAATTAAATACTTTAGTTGATTATATACAACCTACAAAATACATAGTGAAAAGTACAAAATATAATGACGAATATGATATTCCCGTATTAACACCTGGTCAAACATTTATATTAGGATATACAAATGAAAAAGAAGGAATATATAATGCAGATAAAGAAAATCCAATTATATTATTTGATGATTTTACAACAGCTTTTAGATGGATTAATTTTAAGTTTAAAACTAAATCTTCAGCAGTTAAAATTTTAATACCAAGAAATAATAATATTAATTTTAGATATGTTTTTTATGCAATGCAAACTATAAAATTTGATAATACACAACATAATAGACAATGGATATCGAAATACTCAATTTTAAAAATTCCAGTACCACCAATTGAAGTGCAAAATGAAATAGTACGAATATTAGATCATTTTACAGAATTAGAAGCAGAATTAGAAGCAGAATTGGAAGCAAGAAGGAAACAATCTGAATATTACGAGCATAATTTGATTTGGAATAATACTTATAGTATGAGAAAATTAAAAGATCTTTGTGTGGTAAATCAAGGTTTACAGATTCCTATTAGTAAACGATTTAATGAACCAGGAAAAAATCGTTATTTATATATCACAGTACAATTTTTAAAGAATAATAATCAGAATAAATATTATATTGAGAAACCAGATAAAAATGTAATATGCAAAAAAGATGATATTTTAGTTACTAGAACAGGAAGTACAGGAATAATAATTACAGGTGTAGATGGGTGCTTTCATAATAACTTTTTTAAAGTTACTTGTAATGATAAAATAGACAAAGAATATATGTATTGTGTTTTAAAAAGTAGATCTATGTATAATAAAATGTTGGCTGTTGCCTCTGGAGGAACAGTTCCTGATTTACCACATAATAAATTTTACAATTTAGAAATACCAGTACCAAGTTTAAAAGAACAAACTATAATAGCAAAAAAAATAAAGATATTTGATAAACTATGTAATGATATTACACAAGGACTTCCAGCAGAAATAGAAGCAAGAAAAAAACAATATGAATATTATAGAGATAAAATATTAGATTTCAAAGAGTTAAAAGTAGAAAATAAGTAGAAAATAAGGAGTAAGTTATGAGCAAATACAATGTAGTAATGGAAATGAGTAATTCAACAGTTGTAACTGAATATAAAACAGTACAAAAGCGTTCCGATTCATATCAAAGTGAAGCAACATTAGAAAAAGAATTTATCAAAATGTTAGAAGAACAAGGTTATGATTATTTACAAATACATGATTCTAACACACTTATAAGTAATTTGCGTAAACAATTAGAGTTATTAAATAAATATAACTTCACAGATAGTGAATGGGAAAGGTTTTTTAATGATAATATTTGTAACAATAATGATGGAATAGTTGAAAAAACAAGAAAGATACAAGAAGATAATATTCAGGTTCTAAAAAGAGATGATGGAACAAGTAAAAACATCACATTAATAGATAAAAAATGTATTCATAATAATAGGTTACAGGTTATAAATCAATATGAAGAAAATGATGGAAGTTATAAAAATAGATATGATGTAACAATACTTGTAAATGGATTTCCATTAGTACATGTAGAATTAAAAAGAAGAGGCGTAGCTTTAAAAGAAGCATTTAATCAAATAAATAGATATCAAAGAGAAAGTTTTTGGGCTGGAAGTGGACTATATGAATATATTCAAATATTTGTAATTTCTAATGGTACAAGTACAAAATATTATTCAAATACAACAAGAGAAAATCATGTAAAAGAAAAGAATAGTGCTAGAAATAAAAGTAAAAAAACAAGTAATAGTTTTGAATTTACTTCTTATTGGGCAGATAGTAATAATAAAATAATTCCAGATTTAGTAGATTTTACAAGGACTTTCTTTGCAAAACATACAATTTTAAATATACTTACAAAATACTGTGTATTTACATCAGAAAACATGTTACTTGTAATGCGTCCTTATCAAATAGTAGCAACAGAAAAAATTTTAAATAGAATAGAAGTTTCCACAAATTATAAAAAAATGGGGACAATTGAAGCTGGAGGATATATATGGCATACAACAGGTTCTGGAAAAACATTAACATCTTTTAAAACTGCACAACTGGCAACAAATTTAGAATATATAGATAAAGTATTGTTTGTAGTAGATAGAAAAGATTTAGACTATCAAACTATGAAAGAATATGATAGATTTCAAAAGGGTGCAGCAAATGGAAATAGAAGTACAAAAATTCTTCAAAAACAATTAGAAGATGATGCTTCTAGAATTATAGTTACAACAATACAAAAACTTAGTGAATTTGTAAAAAGAAATAAAAAACATCCTGCCTATCAGAAACATTTAGTACTAATATTTGATGAATGCCATCGTTCTCAATTTGGAGACATGCACCAATTGATAGTTAAGAATTTTAAAAATTATCATTTATTTGGATTTACTGGTACACCAATATTTGCAAAAAATGCTGTTAATAAATCAAATCCAAATTTTTGCACAACAGAGCAAGCTTTTGGAGAAAAACTACATACATATACAATAGTAGATGCAATTAATGACGGAAATGTATTGCCATTTAGAATTGACTATGTAAATACAGTGAAAGAAAAAGAAGAGATGACAGATAAAGAAGTAGCAGCAATAAATACAGAAGAAGCACTTTCATCACATGAAAGAGTAAGTAAAATAGTAGAATATATAATAGATCATTTTGACCAAAAAACAAAAAGAAATTCATTTTATGATTTAAAGGGACAAAGAGTAAATGGATTTAACTCAATATTTGCTGTAAGTTCAATTCCAATGGCTAAAAAGTATTACTTAGAATTCAAAAAACAATTAGAAGAAAAGCATAAAGATTTAACTATTGCAACAATATATTCCTATGCACCTAATGAGGAAGATAATAGTAATGGAATAATAGAAGATGAAGAGTTTGAAACAGATTTACTAGACCAAAGTTCAAGAGAGTTTTTAGACTTTGTTATAGGAGAATATAATAAGAAATTTAAAACAAATTTCTCTTCAGAAGGAAATGGATTTCAAGATTATTATAAAGACTTATCAGATAGAGTAAAAAATAGAGAGGTTGATTTACTAATAGTAGTAAATATGTTCTTAACTGGTTTTGATGCAACAACATTAAATACATTATGGGTAGATAAAAATTTAAAACAACATGGATTGATACAAGCATATTCAAGAACAAACAGAATTTTAAATTCTGTAAAAACTTATGGAAATATTGTATGTTTTAGAGATTTAGAAGAAGCTACTAATGATGCTATTGCACTATTCGGAGATAAAAATGCTAGTGGAATAGTATTGCTAAAATCTTATGAAGATTACTATTATGGCTATGAAGATGAAAAAGGAAGAAAACATATAGGGTATGAAGAAAGAATAGCAATGCTTCTTCAAAAATATCCATTAGGAGAACAGATAATTGGAGAACAAAATAAGAAAGACTTTATTGTACTAATGGGAAATATTTTAAGACTTAGAAATATATTATCTTCATTTGATAAATTTGAAGGCAATGAAATATTATCTGCAAGGGATTTCCAAGATTATATAGGAACATATACAGATTTATATGAAGAATATAAATCAAAACCAGAAGAAGAGGAAAGCATTAAAGAAGATATAGTATTTGAAATGGAACTTGTAAAACAAGTAGAGGTTAATATAGATTATATTTTGATGTTAGTAGCTAAATATCATGATTCAAATTGTGAAGATAAAGAAATATTAGGTTCTATTGATAAAGCAATAAAATCAAGTTTAGCACTTCGTTCAAAGAAAGAATTGATAGATAAATTTATTTCAAAAATCAATGCAGATACAAATGTATATAGTGATTGGGCTAAATTTGTAAAGAAACAAAAAGAAATAGATTTAGAAAATTTGATTAATGAAGAAAATCTAAATGAAGAAGCAACAAGAAAGTTTTTAGATAATTCATTTAGGGATGGAGAAGTTAAAACAACAGGTACGGATATAGAAAAAATATTGCCACCAATGAGAAGATTTGGAGGAGGCAATAGAGCACAAAAGAAACAAACTATAATTGATAAGTTAAAGAAATTCTTTGAAAAGTATTTTGGAATAAATAGTTCAAATGATGAAGAGAACAATGAGATAATATATGATGTTACTGATGAAGAAAATAATAATAATTTAGCAATGGTTGCTGAGGAAGAGGAAGAATATAAGAAATAAGAATAATGGGGGATTCATATGTGGTTTAAGCTAATTTTTTCTTTAACATTTTTTGTAATGGTGGTCATTTATACATTTTTTAAAAATATAAAAATAGATACTACTACAATAGTATTAGTGTTAATGATTTTTTTGCCATGGATTGTAAAGTATTTAAAAAGCTTAGAATTAAATGGAATAGGAAAAATAGAGTTGATTTCAGAAGAAGAAAGACAAAGGCTTAACGAGAAAGTTAACAAGATAGAAAATAATAATAATTCGATAGAAATAGAAGAAAAATATTTGAATTTTGATGACATGAAATTAAGTTTGGCAGCTTTAAGAATTGATATAGAGGAAAAGTTACAAAAAATTGCTCAAAAGAATCAACTGAATGCTAATAGATATGGAATTATGAAGTTATCAAGTTTACTATATGATCATAGATGCATTAATAATTCAGAATACATGATTATCAAAGAAATAATCGGAATTTTAAATAAAGCTGTACATAGCAGATTAGATGACTATGATTTGAAATCTTATAATTCTATTATTAAAATTGCAAGTAAATTAATAAGTTCACTAGATGAAAAAATATAATGTGAATATATATAATATAAAAAGTTTGGATTCATTAAATTATGAAGATTGTAACAAGAACTAAAATGAGAAAAGAAGTTATTATTAAACGGATAATCAGTACGTACATAAAGAAGAAAAAATGAAAATTGATTTAAAATAATAATCAATTTTATATAAAATAATAAATATGGAGAATAATCAATGAAAAAAATAAAACCAGATGATTATTATAATAATGGAATATTTGAAATGGCTAGATATGGTGAATTTATAGAATTTAAGAATAATATGCCTGAAAATATAAAAAATAAAATTAAAACGGAGTTATCAGACAATTATGAAGAAACTAAAAATAAAATTAATGAGACAATTGAGAAGATAAAAAATATTGTAAAAAAACAAAATTCCGTAGAATTGTTAAAAATGGCTACACTTATGTCAAAAATGAACTATATAAATATATATTCAGAGTTACAAATAGAAAGAGAGGCTATAATTGCTACACAAGCCTTAAAATATATTCAAGCGACGATAGTTTCACAAAAAAATGAAAATATAGAAAAATTTGAAGAGGGAAAATATTATGAAATACTTAATCTAATAGAAGAATTATATGTTCTATTAGACAGGTTTATAATTAGTTATTGTATTAAATTTAACAAAAATAATGAGGAAATAAAACTAATAGAAGCTAGTTTTTTATTGAATTTTGTAAATGGAAAAAGATATTCATTTCAAGAAATTATAGCTATAAAAGAATTACTATATCCATATAAAGAAATATTTTATGAATGTTTTAAATTTGATATTAATTTATTCTTTGATGGAATGGAAAAAATACAGCATGCTTTTACACATGGACTAAATGATAATATAAGAAAAATGGATAGTATCATGAAAATAGTTAATTTAGCAGCTCCTAGTCAAAAAGAAATGAAAAAAAGCCGAGAGGTAATAGATAATCTAATAGGATTGGGTTTACACAATGTTTCAAAAATTACAAATTGGCCAAAGGAATTTATTCATGAATTATCATATGAAATTGGAGAATGCAAAAACTTTTTTGATGACTCTGAATATTCTGGTTGGCCTATATTTAAAAATCCATTAAGAAGAAAACCTTTTATTATTTTAAATGGAAGTGCATACTGCCTCTCTATTCAAGATTTATTTGATAATATTTATAGAATTATACTAAAAATAATGAGAAATAAACTTCCAGAGAAAAGTAGTGAAATAAATCATATTCAAGGCGAAACGGCAGAGTTTACAGTAGGAAGTTTATTTAAAAAAATTATTCCAGATTCAAAAGTTTACATATCTAATTATTATCATATAAGAGGTCAAAAAGAAATGGGAGAAAATGATTTGATTATAACATATGATAATAATTTGATTTTAGTTGAAGTAAAGTCTGGAGCATATACTCCCGATTTTGCAATAGAAAATTTTGAAAGCAATATAAAATCTATCAAAAGTTTAATAGAGAAAGCGGACAACCAAAATAAAAGAACTCTTGAATATTTCTATTCAAGAGAAGAATGCCCAATATATGATTCAAATAATTCGAATAAAGAAATAAAAACAACTATAAAGATAGGAGAATACAAGAATATAATTAAATTTTGTATTACGGTAGATAGTTTCAATGAAATAGAAGCACAAGCAGAAAAAATAAAATATTGTAATTTAAACGATGAAACAATTGTAATATCATTAGATGATTTTAGAGTTTATGCAGAATATTTTTCATCACCAACTAAATTTTTTCATTATATTGAACAGCGTAAGAGGGCTATTTCGGTAAATCAGCTTGAATTAAAAGATGAATTGGATCATTTAGGTATGTATATAGCAAAAAATATGTATTCTCTATATGCAAGTAAAATGAAAGCAAATAAAATAAATTTTTATGGATTTAGAGAGGAACTAGATAAATATTTTCAATCTTTATATTTGAAAGAAGAAAATATAAAGAAGCCAGAGGTTAGAAATCCAAAAATAATAGAAGATATAATAAAATTTTGTGATAAAAATCATATACATAATAGTGTTGCGATGACAAATTATTTGCTTGATATATGTATAGAAGACAAAGAGGAATTAAATAATTCTATAGAAAAGCTATTGAAAGAAAATAAACTTTGTGAAAATCCAAAAACAATTTTTATGACTGGAGAATATAGTCTATTAACATTTATACATAAAGGTACGCAGAGAAAATTAGAAGAAGAGAGAAATCATTCAATTGCAATAATGAAAATATCAAATATAGAAAAAATGCTTGAATTACATTTGTTTTTTAATATTGAAGATGAACTAGATAAAATCGAATTTAATTTTCTAAATATCAATGATATAGAATATGATAAAGAAATAATATTTAATGTAGTAAAAGAATTAAAAGTACAGAGACTAAAAAGAATTAATAAGAAGAAAATAGGCAGAAATGAAAAATGTCCGTGCGGAAGTGGTAAAAAATATAAAAAATGTTGTGGAAAAAATTAATAAAATTATGTCTAAATGTCAATAGTTTTTAAAATAATAGGTGTGGTCAAAAATCTTAAAAGTTAATTTGAAAGCTTTTAAAAATTGAAGTAAGAGTTTTTGATATGAAAAAAATATAAATGCACATAGAAATGTAGTATACAAACATTTCAAAACAAATAAAAAATATGTTTTGGAAACAATGATACAAACTAAGAAAAAAACTTTCTTTTTTGGAAATAATATGATATAATAATATTATAACTGAAAAGGAGAGTTTTTTGTTATGTTAGGAGAAAAAATAAAAAAATATAGAGAAGAAAAGAAAATGACTCAAATGGAAGTTGCAGAGGTATTGGGAGTGAAGCCAGCTACAATATCTAAATATGAAGCTGGAGCTTTAGAACCTAATATTGAATCATTAAAAAAGCTAGCTGAATTATTTGTAATTTCAGTAGATGAGTTATTAAAAGAAGATAAATTTGATGTTTCTAAGATAAATATATTAGAAGTTTTAAGGGAACAAAAAAGTATGAAATTAAAAGGGAATTTATATCATAATACACAGATAGTTTTTGCATATAATACAAATCACATCGAAGGAAGCAAATTAACAGAAGATCAAACAAGATACATTTATGAAACTAATACTTTATTAACAGAGAAAGAATCAATAACAAATTTAGATGATATTATTGAAACGTCTAATCATTTTAAGCTGGTTGATTGTATGTTAGATGTAGCTGATAAAGATTTAACTGAGGAAATAATTAAAAAATTTCATAAGATATTAAAGGAAGGAACATCAGATAGTAGAAAAAATTGGTTTGCAGTTGGTGACTATAAGGAATTAACAAATGAGGTTGGAGGTTTAAATACAACTGCTCCAAAAAATGTAGTAAGGGACATGAGAAAATTATTAGATTGGTATGGAAATCTGCAAAAAGTTACTATAAATGAGATAATAGAATTTCATGCGAAATTTGAAAAAATACATCCATTCCAAGATGGTAATGGTAGAGTTGGTAGAATAATTGCTTTTAAAGAATGTTTAAAAAACAACATTGTACCATTTATTATTCTAGACAAGGATAAATTATTTTATTATAGAGGATTATATCAATATCAAACTAATAAAGAAAAAGGTTATTTAATAGATACTTGTTTAAATGCACAGGATCAATATATTGAAATGATTAAATACTATTTAAATAATAAATAAATAGATTAATGATTGGAGAAACAAATGGAATTAATAAAGTCACTTTTTGATAGATATTATAGAAGCATAGGGAGTATTTTTATAGCAATTTTTGTAGGAATATTATTAGGAATTATATTATATTGTAATATTCCAGTATCTTATTTGAAAGTACCAGCAACTCTATGTGTGTTAGGATTAGCTATATTTTATATAGTAGATGTAATTAAGTATAACAAATTACCCAAGAATAAAAAAGGCGATGCTGTGCTTGTAAGAATTGTTGCAAAGGACAAAGAAGAATATGAAGATATAAGGCATAAATTTGGAGGACAATTTGAAAAATTTATAAAATTGAATGGAAGTACAATTAATATTGTATATATACCATATCATTTAATAGAAAAAAATAATTATAAGGATGAAGATAAAATTATTAAATTATTGAAGAATACGAATTGTATTTTTTTAACTACAGTTAGTATTAGATCGGAGGAAACAAAAGACAATACAAAATACGTTACAGAATTTAATTTGGGAATAATACATCCTGCATATGTTGAAAGAATTGAAAAAGTATTTCAAAAAGAAGTTAATATATTAGGAATGCCAACTGCAAGATTGGAATTTTCAAAAGAAAATAAAATTAATGTATTAGAAGTTACTGCACAAAGAATATCAATAGTTTGTAAATATATTATAGCAAGAGCATATTATTTAAGTGGTAATATGTCAAAAGCTTTAAGTATTAGTGAAGAATTGTATGAAGAATTACAAGCAATAGAGAAGAAAAATGAAAAGAATTATGATAATATACAAAAATCCATATGCAAACTATGTTACGATATTCATATAACCAATATGATATATGAAAACTCAAAAACAAATAAAAATATTGATTATGTAGAAAAAGAACTAGATGAAGCTAATAAATATATAAAAAATACGTACAGATATTATGAAGGAAAGAGTGTTTGTACTTTCTTAAAAAATAGAGATATAAAAAAAACACAATATTATATAGGATGTTGTAAACAAATTCAGGATAAAGCTCCATGGAAATATAGTAAAGCATTTTTAAAGGCATATTGTAATGAAAGTGAGGGAGTAATAACTTATCAGTATAAACAAGCTTTTAAAATTCCATATGACCATGTGCAATTAATTTCTTTTATAGAAGATATAGTAGAACAAGAACCTGATAAAAATAAATTGAGATTTGCGTTATTATTGTTATATTTAAAAATTGGAGAGATTAAAACTTCAAAAGCTATTTTAAGAGAGTATTTAGAAAAAGAAAAACTGGATAGATTGGAGGAAAATACTGTAAGTCAATTAAAGAAAATGTATAAAGATGATGTAATTAAAAAGTTATTAGAAGACGATAAGTGATTCGTCTTTTATTTTTTACAAATAAAAACTTTTTTCAAATTAGTGAAAAAAGTATATAAAAATCTAAAGTTTTTTCAAAATTTTGAAAAAACTTTAGATTAATTTTAATTATTTATCAATGCAACCACTAATTAACTCAACACCATCACAAAATCCATTTCTGTAATATTTCTCATTCCAATAAACAATATAATCTAAAAAGCTAGAATTAAGTGACTTGAGTTGCTTTTCAACAAACTTTCTATTCTGTTTAGGAATACTGTTTAAAATCTTTTCAGAAAAATCATCAAATTTAACAGTATGTTTTCTATCTTCATCATTAATAAAAGCAAGATCGGTTTCTTCTCTATAATTTAACCATTCTTTTAAAATATCATCATTAACATTTCTAAAATTATTCATAATCAAAACCTCCATAAATTTATTAAAATAATTGGGCTCAAAATGGGCACACAACCCACCAAAAATAACCCAAAATCACATAAATTTACAAAGTAAAAAAATTGGGCACACCAAATATACCAACAAATACAGCTAAATGCTAGATTTACCAATACTTTACGAGCTTTACTCATAACCCGAAGGTCAAACTCAAACCAAATATTCAATCATAAGAACCAAAAATTAAAAGCAGAAAGTAAAAAAACAAAAAAATAAAATAAGCAAAACAAAGGAAAACAAGCCAAAAGAGAGTGAATTTGTCGAATTTTGCGATGAAAAATTCTTTACAAAGCCAAAAAAGTATGCTAATATAAAACACAAGATTAAAATCTCAAGTTTGACACTTTTGAAAGAGTAAAAAGTCTGTAACACAGTATATATC
>ERZ1643246.220-NODE-220-length-74948-cov-25.328923_pt1 | contig 74948 bp, 60 predicted proteins | sample MGYA00579265_ERZ1643246 | MGnify/ENA primary metagenome ERZ1643246 (study PRJEB29033, sample SAMEA4952261) | chicken gut metagenome | biome: Broiler Chicken; feature: Gastrointestinal Tract; material: Caecum | place: Ireland | collected 2018 | study: Broiler... | reverse complement strand
ACTGCGGAGCGCGACGGGCAGCCTTGAGGCCGTATTTCTTTCTCTCTTTCATTCTCGGGTCACGAGTCAGATATCCTGCTTTTTTCAGAACCGGTCTGTAATCAGCGTCTGCCTGCAGCAGAGCACGCGCAATACCGTGACGGATTGCACCAGCCTGTCCGGTGTAGCCGCCGCCGTGTACGTTTACGATTACGTCAAATTTATCTGTCGTCTCTGTAGCTGTCAGAGGCTGACGAACGATTACCTTTAAGGTTTCCAGACCAAGATATTCATCAATATCTCTTTTATTAATTGTAATTTTACCTGTTCCCGGTACAAGATATACTCTTGCGATAGATTTTTTTCTTCTTCCGGTTCCGTAGAATTTTGCGTTAGCCAATGTTCTTTACCTCCCTGTTAAAATTTTAATACTTCCGGCTTCTGAGCTGCGTGCGGATGCTCTGCACCTGCATATACATGCAGCTTGCTGTACATCTGTCTTCCCAGAGGTCCTTTCGGGAGCATACCTTTTACTGCCAGTTCAATCACTTTTTCCGGCTTCTTCGCAAGCATTTCACGAAGAGTGGTTTCTTTCATGCCGCCAACATATTCGGAATGTCTGTAGTAGATTTTCTGATCCAGTTTCTTTCCGGTTACACTGATCTTGTCAGCGTTGATTACGATTACGTAATCTCCTGTATCAACATTCGGAGTATACTCCGGTTTATTCTTTCCGCGCAGTACGCTTGCCACTTCGGATGCCAGACGTCCTAATGTACATCCATCTGCATCTACTACATACCATTTTCTTTCAATCTTATCTGGATTTGCCATAAAGGTGTTCATGGATATAACCTCCTGTAAATTTTCACTATTTGTTGCATATATTAGAAAAACCGCCTCACCGGGGCTAATGGTCTTGGGGTTTTCACTCTATGTCACATTTGTTAATTATATTATACGGATTTTCCAATGTCAACTCTTTTTTCTGTTTTTTGTCAAGATTTTGCCATTCCGGATACTGGATCTGCAGAAGGGTCAATCCTTCCGGACGCGCGGTGGGACCGGCTTTGGTGCGGTCGCGGGCTTCCAGCAGAGTCTCCATATATTCCGGAGGCCAGGTTCCTTTGCCGATCTCCATCAGAGTTCCGACAATGATCCGGACCATGTTGTACAGGAAGCCGTTTCCGGTGATCTGGAAACGGATCATGTCTTCCTCCTTCCAGAGACGGGTTTTGTAGATTGTGCGAACCGTGTCGGTCACAGCCGGATTGGCTGTCGCGAGGCTTTTGAAGTCGTGCGTCCCTTCCAGATATGCGGCCGCCTTCCGCATCGCCTCCAGATCCAGACGTCCGTACCAGAATGTGGAAGTCAGGCGACGGCAGGGATCCGCAAAGGTACGGTTCAGGATTCTGTATTCATAAGTTTTTACAGTTTCCGTAAAACGCGGATGGAATTGCAGAGGCACTTCCTCAGATCCCTGAATCCGGATATCCTCCGGAAGGTAAGTATTCAGTGCAAAAGCAATTTTTTCAGCCGGCATCCTTGCTTCCGTATCAAACACTGCCACGTTCCCCAGCGCATGTACGCCGGCATCCGTCCGGCTTGCTCCGATGGTTGTCACCGGTGTTTTGAACAGATCGCTCAAAGCCTCATTCAGCACCTCCTGCACGGAACGTCCGTTGGGCTGTACCTGCCAGCCGCAGTACCGTGTTCCGTCATAGGCGACAATCAGTTTAATTCGTCTCATACTTGCCATCTTCCCGACGCATCTTCTGCGCCATTCAAGCAGACTTGATAGTTTTCCTTTAAATTTCGCAGCCGTTCCGTCGGCGGAGCGACTGCAGCATCCCATCCATCCGCAGAAAAATATTCTGCAGAGGCCGGACGTCCGGTTTTTCAGAATCCGAACACTGCGCCGAGAATACTTGTTCCGAAATAAAGGGCAAGTATCAGATACGCGATATAATCTCTCTTTTTATAGCGCAGCGGTTTCATCTGGGTTCTTCCATCCCCGCCGTGATAGCAGCGGGCCTCCATCGCCAGCGCCAGATCATTGGCCCGGCGAAACGCGGAGATAAACAGGGGCACCAGCAGCGGCACCATATTTTTGACTTTCTGAATCAGATTGCCGTTTTCGAAATCCGCGCCCCGGGCCATCTGGGCCTTCATGATTTTGTCCGTCTCTTCCAGAAGGATCGGAATAAAGCGAAGCGCAATAGACATGACCATGGAGATTTCATGAACCGGCACATGAATTTTTTTCAGCGGACCCAGCAGACTTTCCAGGCCGTCGGTCAGCTGATTCGGCGTTGTGGTAAGCGTCATGATGGACGCGCCGATAATCAGAAAAATCAGTCGGATTCCCATCCGGCCGGCCAGAATCAGTCCTTCTTTTGTAATCTGAAGTTTCCACACGGTAATCAATGCTTCTCCGGGCGTAAACAGCATATTGAACACCAGTGTGATCAGTAGCAGAATCACAATCGATTTCAGACCTCTGACCATAAATTTGAACGGCACTTTGGAAAGCCCGATCATCACGACCAGAAACAGGGTTCCCAGCAGATATCCCCAGCTCTGAAACAGAAACAGGGAGATAATGTAAGCCAGCGTCCCTATGAATTTCACCCTTGGGTCCAGACGGTGCAGAATAGAATCCGCCGGATAATACTGTCCTATTGTAATATCTCGTAACATGGTTGCTTGTACCTTTCTGTAATCCTTCGTAACGATTCAGCCAGGTCTGTGTATTTACCGCACAGACCCTAAAAAAAGTGTTCCGCCTGCGGACATCCGGTCCATTGCAAAGCGATTTTTCCTCAAATCCGTTTCAGCGCTTTCAGAATTGACGTCTTCGCTTCCTCCACAGTGGTCGCCGTGACATCCACATCCATCCCCCGTTCTTTCAGTGCATGCATAATATATGTCATCTGGGGTGCGGCGAGTCCCATTTTCTCCAGCTCTTTATAATGAGAAAAAACCTTTTTCGGCGTGTCGTCAAAGGCCACGTGACCTTTGTTCATCACAATAATGCGCTCCACATATCTTGCGATATCCTCCATGCTGTGGGAGACCAGCATCACAGAGATGCCTCTGGTCTCGTGAAGCAGCGCCAGCTGATCCAGGATCTCATCCCGGCCCCTGGGATCCAGTCCTGCCGTCGGTTCGTCCAGAATCAGAAACGACGGATTCATCGCCAGAACGCCGGCAATGGCCACTCTCCGCTTCTGACCGCCGGAAAGCTCAAACGGCGACTTTTCATAACAGCTCTCATCCAGGCCCACATGTCTCAGTGCTTCCCGCGCCCGCTCCCTGCACTCTTCCGGAGACAGCCCCTGGTTTTTCGGTCCGAAGCACACATCCGTCAGGACATCCGTCTCAAACAGCTGATGCTCCGGATACTGAAACACCAGCCCCACATGGCTGCGCAGCTCCCGAAGGTTGTAGCCTTCCTGCCAGATATCCTCTCCGTTATAATAGACATGGCCGGAGGTTGGCCGGATCAGCCCGTTGAAATGCTGCACCAATGTGGATTTTCCGCTGCCGGTGTGTCCGATCACGCCGACAAACTGGCCGTCCGGAATCTCCATGGACACATGCTCCAGCGCATGCATCTCGTAGACGGTCCCCGGATTGTAGGTATAAGTCACATCTTTTAATTCTACTGACATAATGCGTCCACCAATTCCTCTATCGTCAGAATCCCGTCCGGAAGGTCTACGCCTGCCTGCTTCAGCTCATAAGCCAGCAGGGTCACCTGCGGTACGTCCAGCCGCAGCTCCTTCAGTTCCTCCACACGGGAAAACACTTCTCTTGGGGTTCCCTGCATCACGATATGCCCCTGATCCATCACAAAAACCTTGTCGGCGAAGACAACCTCTTCCATGTAATGGGTAATCAGAATCACCGTGACTCCTTCTTTCTCATTCAGCTCCCGGACCGCCTTCAGAACCTCTTTCCGGCCGTTGGGATCCAGCATTGCCGTCGGTTCATCCAGCACGATGCACTCCGGACGCATCGCCATCACTCCGGCAATTGCAACCCTTTGTTTCTGTCCGCCGGACAGCTTGTTGGGAGACTGATGACGGTAAGCAATCATTCCCGTAGCCTGAAGGCTGTCGTCCACCCGCTTCCATATCTCATCCGTCGGAACGCCGATGTTTTCCGGCCCGAATCCCACGTCTTCCTCGACCACGCTGCCGATGATCTGGTTGTCCGGGTTCTGGAAAACCATTCCTGCCTTCTGGCGGATTTTCCAGATATCTTCCTCCTCAGAGGTATCCATATTGTCCACCCAGAGCGTTCCCTCCGTCGGCACCAGAAGTCCGTTGATATGCTTTGCCAGCGTGGATTTTCCGCTGCCGTTATGTCCCAGTACGGCGATAAACTGTCCCGCCTGAATATCCAGGCTCACATCGTCGATGGCTCTTGTGGCCTCCGGCTCCTTGCCCTCTTCTTCATATCTGAAATAATCAAAACCAAGCTTTGCCGCTCTTATAATTCCCATTCTCTCACTCCTGTTTTGAGGTCTTTGTCCGGCATGCGGATTCCCTGCGACAGTTCCGCTGGCTGAACGGTTACTGCGGTTCCTTCACAGCCTTTCCGCTTTCTGAAAGATCACAGAATTCTTCAATCAGTTCCCAGATCTCGTCCCGTCCCTGCTTTGTCTGGGCAGAAAACGGAATCACCGGCGTCCCCGGCACGACGTTCAGCGTTGTTTTCAGCAGCTTCACCTGCTTTGCCACCTGACTGCGCTTGATTTTGTCCAGTTTGGTGGCGATGATGATCGGCTGAAATCCGTTGCTGATGATCCATTCATACATCGCCGTATCGTTGGCGGACGGTGCATGACGGATATCAATCAGCAGAAACACCGCGCGGAGCATCGGCGATGTGTGGAGATAATTTTCAATCATCTTTCCCCACTTTGCCTTAATCTCCTCGGAAACCTTCGCATAGCCGTATCCGGGAAGATCCACCAGGTACAGATCTTCATTAATATGATAAAAATTGATCGTCTGCGTCTTTCCCGGCTGCGCGCTGGTGCGCGCCAGCGCTTTCCGGTTCATCAGCGCATTGATCAGGGAGGATTTCCCCACGTTTGATTTTCCGGCAAAAGCCACCTCCGGCTGACCGGTATCCGGCAGCTTGCTTGTGATTCCGCAGACGTACTGCAGTTCCACGTTTCTCAATACCATACTTTTTTCCTCCTGACACTTTGCAGTAACCGTTCAGCCAGCGGAACAGTTACTGCATCCGGCCATTGAAACCCGCTTCACGATGGGCCGGATGCCCACGGACAATCTCCGTGAGCGTTACCGTCTGTCTTCCGTCTGCGTCAGCAGCGCCTGATCCAGCACCTCTTTCATGCAGGTCACGAAACAGATCGTCAGTCCGTCGGTGATCTCCCGATCCATCTCCTCCACATCCGGCCGGTTCTTCTCCGGCACGAGGACGGTTGTGATTCCGGCCTTCTTCGCTGCGAGCAGTTTTTCCTTCAGCCCTCCGATCGGCAGTACACGCCCGCGCAGTGTAATCTCTCCGGTCATTGCCAGATCCGCGCGCACCGGAACGTTTATAATCGCCGAAAGCATCGCCGTCGCCATGGTGATTCCCGCCGACGGTCCGTCCTTCGGAACCGCGCCCTCCGGAATATGAATATGAATATCATGTTTCTTAAAGAAATCTTCCGGGATCTGATAGTCTCCCGCCACGGACCGTATGTAACTGATTCCCGTCTGCGCCGATTCCTTCATCACATCGCCCAGCTGTCCCGTCAGCATGAAATCACCGGTTCCCGGCATAACGTTCACTTCAATCTGGAGGGTATCTCCTCCCACAGACGTCCATGCCAGTCCACGGACGATTCCCACTTCCGGCTCCTCGTTTTTCATTACGTAATCGAAACGGCGGCGGTCCAGAAACTCCTCAAGATTTTCCTTTGTCACTTCCACATGGTCTTCCTTTTCCTCCAGAAGCCTGCGGGCCGTTCTGCGGCAGATCCTGCCGATCTGGCGTTCCAGAGAACGGACGCCGGCTTCCTTGGTATATCCGCTGATAATTTCCGCCAGCGCGTCGTCTGTGATCGTCAGCTGAGATTCCCCGATTCCGTTGTTCTTCATCTGTTTCGGAATCAGATGTTCCCGGCCGATATGGAATTTCTCGTTTTCTGTATAGCTGGTGATCTCAATCAGCTCCATACGGTCCAGCAGTGGTCTCGGAATCGTCTGCACATCGTTGGCAGTGGCGATAAACAGGACCTGAGACAGATCCACCGGAATTTCCACATAATGGTCGGCAAATTTACTGTTCTGTTCGGAATCCAGCACCTCCAGCAGCGCCGAAGCCGTGTCTCCCTTATAGTCTGAGCTTACCTTGTCGATTTCATCCAGAAGCATCAGCGGATTTTTCACTCCGGCCTGATGCAGGCTCTGCACGATCCGTCCCGGCATCGCGCCCACATACGTCCTCCGATGGCCGCGGATTTCCGCCTCGTCACGCACGCCGCCCAGGGAAATACGAACGTATTTTTTGCCCAGAGCCTTTGCCACGGAACGCGCAATGGAAGTTTTTCCGGTTCCCGGAGGACCTACCAGACAGAGAATCGGACTGTCGCCTTTCTTTGTCAGTGTACGCACCGCCAGGTATTCCAGAATCCTTTCCTTCACTTTCGTCAGACCGTAATGATCCGCCTCGAGAATCTCTCTGGCCTTCGTCAGATTCTGGTTGTCTCTCGAGGTTTTGTCCCACGGAAGTCCCAGAAGCGTCTCGATATATCCGCGGATCACCGCCCCCTCAGAGGGATTGTTTCCCACGTTTTCAAACCGACGGATCTCCTCCTGGATCTTCTCTTTCACTTCTTTGGAGGCTTTCAGCGCGGCAGCCGCCTTTTTATAACCTTCAATCTCCGACTGTACATTATCGTCCCCCAGTTCCTCCCGGATAATCCTGAGCTGTTCCCGCAGAATATATTCTTTCTGGTTTTTGTCAATCCGCTCTTTGATCTTATTCTGAAGCTCTATGCGGATCTCCATGATTTCCACTTCATTGGCCAGCATCGTGCACAGCACATCGTACCGCTCTCTCAGAGCCACTGCCTCCAGCAGTTTCTGGCGCTGCTCATAATCCAGCGGGAGATTAATCGCAATCTGGTCCACCAGCCGTTCCAGGCTCTCATTCTCCATAATCTGTATCGCCAGCTCCTGGCTGATTTTCTGGCCGGACCGGCAGTACGCAGAGAAGAGTTCCCGGAGATTCCGGATCATGGCCTCCTCCTCATTTTCCGTCAGAGGCTTTTCTTCCAGATGGCCAAAGCCTTCGATCTCCGCCTCCAGCCACTGGTCGTTGGGTTCAAACCCGAGCAGCTCCGCCCGCTCCTCGCCTTCCACGAGGATCCGGACAACGCCTTTTGGCAGTTTCACCACCTGTTTGACCGTGGCGACCGTTCCGATCTTATACACATCAAGCAGACCCGGAACTTCCGTATCCGGGTCTTTCTGAGTCACCAGAAACACTTTCTGTTCCTGCAGCATAGCCGCCTCCACCGCTTTTACGGAGCGGCTTCTGCTGACGTCAAAATGTACGATCATATCAGGCAGAATCGTTGTTCCGCGAAGGGCAATCGCCGGCAGAATTCTGATCAGTTCACTCATGTCTTTCCTCCTGATGTATGGTACTTTCTTCTGTTCAGGCAGTCTCAGGTCTTCCGCCTGCGCGGCGCTTTGACGCCCGCCTCGGAAGCGGCGCCGGTTCTCCATGCACCAGAAGCGGCTGCTCCTTGTTCTCCACAGCCTCTCTGGTAATCCGGCATTCCTGAATCGTGTTGTCCGACGGAGCGTCAAACATAACGTCCATCATGGTGGCTTCCATAATGGCCCGCAGACCACGGGCCCCTGTCTTTCTCTCCAATGCTTTCTCGGCAATCGCCTTCAGCGCATCATCGTCGAACTCCAGCTTTACGCCGTCCAGCTCAAACAGCTTCTGATACTGTTTTACCAGAGAGTTCTTCGGCTCTTTCAGAATCCGGATCAGACTCTCCTCATCCAGCGCATTCAGCGTCACAACCACCGGAACACGGCCGATAAACTCAGGAATCATTCCGAATTTGACGAAATCCTGAGGCATGACATCCTTCAGAAGCTTTCCTACGTTCTGCTCCGTCTTTTCCCGGATCTGGGCATTGAAACCGATAGACTTGGCATCCTGACGTGTTTCAATGATTTTCTCGATTCCCTCAAAAGCTCCGCCGCAGATAAACAGGATATTGGTCGTGTCAATCTGAAGAAATTCCTGATGCGGATGCTTTCTTCCACCCTGTGGGGGAACTGACGCGACAGTTCCTTCCAGAATCTTCAGAAGCGCCTGCTGCACGCCCTCGCCGGATACATCACGGGTAATCGACGCATTTTCTGACTTTCTGGTAATCTTATCAATCTCATCAATATAAATAATGCCGTGCTGTGCGCGTTCCATATCGTAGTCTGCCGCCTGAATCAGCTTCAGCAGAATATTTTCCACATCCTCGCCCACATAGCCGGCCTCCGTCAGCGCCGTCGCGTCAGCGATGGCAAACGGAACATTCAGAAGTCTCGCCAGAGTCTGGGCGAGCATTGTCTTTCCGCATCCGGTGGGACCCAGCATCAGAATATTGCTCTTCTGCAGTTCCACATCAGAGGTATCTCCGGAAAGCACACGTTTGTAATGATTATAAACCGCGACGGAAAGCACCTTTTTCGCTTCATCCTGGCCGATCACATATTCGTCAAGAAACTCTTTGATTTCTTTCGGCTTCATCAGATTGATCTCGCCGGAATCCGTCTGGGCATAATCCTCTTCCATCTCTTCCTGTATGATTTCCGAACAGATTTCCACACATTCGTCACAGATATAGGCGCCGTCCGGCCCTGCAATCAGTTTGTGTACCTGGTCTTCTGTCTTACCGCAAAAGGAACAACGGATTCTGATATCATTCCCTTTTATTGCCATTTCTTTTCTTCCTTTCCCATGGGATTTCATAAAAAGGTGCCACAAAAGCCTTTTCAACATTCACTTTTGGGACACCTTTTTATCGTTCTATCGATTTATCATTTATCGTTTCTCAATTACGTGATCGATCAGGCCGTACTCCACTGCCTCCTGCGCGGACATATAATTATCGCGTTCCGTATCGATCTCGACACGCTCCAGAGGCTGTCCGGTATTTGCGGACAGGATCTCATTCAGCTTTTTCTTCGTCTTCAGAATATGATCGGCAACAATCTTGATCTCCGTCGCCTGTCCCTGCGCACCGCCGGAGGGCTGATGGATCATAATCTCGGCATTCGGAAGCGCAAGACGTTTGCCTTTCGTTCCGCCCGCCAGCAAGAAGGCGCCCATGCTTGCCGCCATTCCCATGCAGATCGTGGAGACGTCACATTTGATATACTGCATTGTATCGTAAATCGCCATTCCCGCAGTCACGGAACCGCCCGGGCTGTTGATATACAGATGAATATCCTTTCCCGGATCTTCTGATTCCAGAAACAGAAGCTGCGCCACGATCAGATTGGCTGAAACGTCCGTAACCTCTTCCCCAAGGAAAATGATCCGGTCTTTCAGCAATCTGGAATAGATATCATAGCTTCTTTCCCCCCTGCTTGTCTGTTCAATGACATAAGGTACTAAACTCATTTCAGGGCCTCCTATCTGTTTTCTTTGTATTGTCCTGTGGAAGTTCCAGATCCTCTATCCGCCGCTTTCACACATCAGCTCAGGCTTCTGAACTGTTACGCTTACGCTTCCGCTTCCGCTTCTGCTTCCACTTCTACTTCTTTTGCGCTGTCAGCCATCAGAGTAACCGCTTCCTGAACTGCCAGATCTTTCTTCATCTGATCTTTCTGATAATCGTCAACCATTTCCTTGAACTTGTCAAGTTCCATATGGTACATCTCGGCAAGCTTGGTCAGCTCCTCTTCCAGTCTTTCGTCGGAAATCTGAATATTCTCAACCTCAGCAACTTTTTCAAGAACCAGTCTGCTCTGGATTCTCTTCATTGCCTGCGGTCTCATCTGCTCCTGCATGGTCTCCAGAGTGGATCCGGTAAACTGCATATACTGCTCCATAGTAAGACCCTGGGACTGAATTCTTCTTGCGAAATCGTCGATCATCTGATTGATCTGTGTCTTTACCATAGCCTCCGGAATATCCATTGTCGCATTTTCAATGGCTTTGTCTACCACTGCGTTCTCTTTTTCAGTCTTTGCAGCATCTTCTTTTCTCTTTGCGATGTTATCCTTGATTTCCTTCTTATATTCTTCCAGGGTGTCAAACTCGGAAACATCCTTTGCGAAATCATCGTCCAGCTCCGGAAGTTCTTTTGTCTCGATCTTGTGGATCACACATTTGAATACTGCTTCTTTTCCTTTCAGATCTTCCGCCTGGTAATCCTCCGGGAAGGTTACCTTTACATCTACCGGCTGCTCCAGAGCAACGCCTGCCAGCTGCTCCTCAAATCCCGGAATGAAAGTGTGGGAACCAAGTGTCAGCGGATAATCCTTGCCGGAACCGCCTTCGAATGCAACGCCGTCCACAAAGCCTTCGAAATCAATCGTTACTTTGTCGCCGTCCTGTGCCGGGCGATCTTCCACATGGATGGTTCTCGCATTCTTTTCCTGTTCTTTCTTCAGTTCCGCCTCGATTTCCTCATCGGTCACTTCCACGTCTGTCTTCGGAACTTCCAGACCTTTATACTCGCCCAGTGTCACTTCCGGTTTTACCGCAACCTCTGCAGTGAAGATAAACGGCTTTCCTTTTTCGATCTGCTCAACGTTGATCTCCGGCTGAGACACGATATCCAGTCCGCTCTCCTCCGCTGCCTTGGAATACTCACGGGGAACCAGGCTGTTGACTGCATCCTCATAGAATACTGCCGGGCCGTACATTTTCTCTACCATTGCTCTCGGAACTTTGCCCTTGCGGAATCCCGGGATGCTGATATTCTTTTTCTGTTTCTGGTATGCTGCATTTAACGCTTTCTCCAGTTCTTCGGCTGCTACCTCGATGGTAAGTTTGGCCATGTTCTTTTCCAGATTTTCAACCTGTACACTCATGATAACTATTTTCCTCCTTGTTTATCTGAAAAGCAGCCGGTGCATGGTGCCAGCATACTTCTCCACTCTACAATCATTATTGGAGTATAGCACATTCCTGCTGAAAACGCCAGTAGTTTTTTTCTTCCGGCGGAATTTTATGTTTTCTTTTACACTTTTTGTTCAGATTTTTAAAGCGTCAGCCGCCCGCCGAGGCGACTGACGGCGATGCGGCAGTATTTCCGCAGCCATTCAGCTGAACGGCTGCGGATTCTCTTCTCTCAGGCATACGGATAAACGATTTTTTCCGCCATCTGCTTTGCCGCATCCTTTCCCTGCAGCTGCGTCAGCACCTCCAGCGCGAAATCGACTGCAGCGCCCATTCCCCGGCCGGTAGTGACATTTCCGCTGGTAACTGCCGACACCTGAAGCACTTCCGCGCCCTTCAGCTGATCCTCGAATCCGGGGAAGCAGACAGCCTTCTTTCCTTCCAGCACACCCAGTGATCCGAGAACACTGGGAGCAGCGCAAATTGCCGCCAGACGTTTTCCTTCGCTGTTGTAGGAAAGAATCAGCTCTTTCAGCAGTTCGTTCGCCCCAAGATTTAGGGTGCCTGGCATTCCTCCCGGAAGAAACAGCAGGTCACCGTCTCCGAACGTTCCGTCCTCCATTCTGAGATCCGCCTGAACGGTGATCCCGTGGGATCCGGTCACTTCCTTTCTTCCCATCACGGAAACCGTGACCACATCTTCCCCCGCCCTCCGCAGAATATCCACCGGAGTCAGCGCTTCGATTTCCTCACACCCATCTGCAAGAAACACGTAAATTTTTGCCATTTGCCATTACCTCCTGAATCAAAGAATCCCGCAGCCAGACGGCCGCAGATTACGCAACAGTTCTGTCGGATTTATTGTATCACAGAAAAACGAATTTGAAAATCACAACAAAGTGAAGGAAAAATGACGGATGAACGATTGCCGGCGGATAGACGGACAGAAAGGTTTATGATAAAATAACGGATGAATTTATAAAAGTCTATATAAAGTCGAACAGAAATCAGAGAAAGGAAAACTGATCTTATGGAAATTGAAAGAAAATATCTGCTCCGGCAGCTGCCGGAACACCTGGAAACATATCCCTCCCACCGCATCGAACAGGGATATCTGTGCACCGCGCCGGTGGTACGTATCCGGCGGCAGGATGAGGAATACTGGCTGACCTACAAATCCAAAGGCCTGATGGTACGGGAAGAGTATAACCTTCCTCTGACCCGGGAAGCCTACCTGCACCTGCGGCCGAAAACCGACGGCATTCTGATCTGCAAAACCCGGTATCTGATTCCTCTGGGAGGCGGACTCACCGCCGAACTGGATGTCTTTCACGACGACTACGAAGGGCTCTTTCTGGTGGAAGTAGAGTTTCCGTCTGAGGAGGCCGCAGAGGCGTTTCTCCCGCCGGAATGGTTCGGCGAAGACGTCACCTTTTCTTCCGCTTACCATAACAGCACGCTGAGCGGGGGCGTCCCGGAAAGATAAGAAGAAGGGGAACCGCGCAAGGCGGCTCCCCCCTCCGGGCTTTCCTGTACACTACAAGCAGTGAACCAAGAAAGATCGCAGTCCTCCATCTGCATACCTTGCGGAAACTCCGGACGGGCCGACTCCGAAGCCGGAATCTGGTCATGACAACAGATTCACCTGCATTACCCACCGACTGCATACGACTTTGAGGCCTCGGTGCATTGCTGCACCTTTTTGCCAACCGTCTTCTGCCTGACGTCCTTTCACTCAAGGGCCACTGACGTTTGTGGTGACGCCGTTTCCGGCGCCGGTGTGTAGTGTTAAAAATACAATTGAATATATTTTTTTGAAACGCCATAATGGCCGGTTCACGTCCGCACGTCAGAGCATCCGCCGCTCAGCGGTCCGGCGAAATTTTATTTTCCACCAGACATTTTTATTATGCATCATTTTTCCCTGTTTTGCAATACGAATCTGTGAATATTTTTATGATTCCTCTCCGGGAATCATGCTTTTCAGGCGCTCTGTCTGCGTTCTGATATCCATTGCCTCCCCTTCGCTGAGCTTCTCCGGTTTTTTCCCCCGAATCATCCGCTGCAGAGCGGACATCTGCGCTTTCAGCTCCTTTTTCTCCTCTTTTGCAATCTGCTTTTTATGCTCCGACAGACACCGCTGGCACCGGATCAGCTGGTTCTGTGCTTCTCCCAACGTGTCCATCCGCTCCATTCTGGTAGAATCTTCCGCTTCATTCATCTGCGCCTCATGGATCGCCCTTTGAATCTCCGCCTCAGAAAGGTTGGAGCTTGCACTGATCGTAATGCTCTGCTGCTTTCCGGTATCCAGATCCCGGGCAGATACATTCACGATTCCATTGGCGTCGATATCAAACGTCACTTCAATCTGCGGCACGCCCGCGGGAGCCCGTTTGATTCCGGTCAGCCGGAAATTTCCCAGCAACGTATTGTCTCGGGCAAACTGACGCTCTCCCTGAAGCACCTTGATTTCCACGGAAGTCTGGAAGTTTCCCGCAGTGGAAAACACCTGACTGTGACGGGTGGGGATTGTCGTGTTCCGGTCAATGATCTTGGTGGCCACGCCGCCGACCGTCTCAATGGACAGGGACAGAGGAGTAACATCCATCAGAATCAGTTCCGCGGCGGTTCCTGTTGTGATCTCACCGCCCAGCTTTCCTCCCTGGATCGCCGCTCCGATGGCAACGCATTCGTCAGGATTCATATTTCTGGAAGGCTCCTTGCCGGTCAGATGACGCACTTTTTCCTGCACCGCCGGAATTCTTGTAGAGCCTCCCACCAGCAGCACCATGCCAAGTTCCGACGCAGAAACCCCTGCGTCGCTCAGCGCTCTTCTCACCGGCTCCTCGGTGCGATCCACCAGATCCTTCGTCAACTCATTGAACAGCGAACGGGTCACTTCCATCTCCAGGTGCTTCGGTTCGTTGCGCACTGTGGTGATAAACGGAAGATTGATGGTAGTGATCATCTGGGAGGAAAGATTTTTCTTTGCCTCCTCCGCCGCCTCCCGCACTCTCTGGAGAGCCACAGGATCCTTTGCCAGATTGACTTTTTCCTGCTTTTTAAAAGTGTCCACAATGTAATCTGTCAGACGTTCATCAAAATCATCGCCACCCAGATGATTGTCGCCGGCAGTTGCCAGAACCTCGATCAGATTATCGCCGATCTCAATCAGAGACACATCGAACGTTCCGCCTCCCAGGTCATAAACCATAATCTTCTGTGCCTGCCCGTGATCCAGTCCATAGGCCAGAGCCGCCGAGGTAGGCTCGTTGATGATCCGCATGACCTCAAGACCCGCAATCCTGCCGGCATCCTTTGTTGCCTGGCGCTGGGCGTCATTAAAATAGGCCGGAACCGTGATGACCGCCTGGCTGACGCTCTCTCCCAGATAACTCTCCGCATCTTTTTTCAGCTTCATCAGAATGAACGCGGAAATTTCCTGCGGGGAATACTCCTTCCGGTCGATCCTCACACGGTGATTGGTTCCCATCTCCCGCTTGATCGAGGCGATTGTCCGGTCCACATTTGTCGCTGCCTGACGCTTTGCGACAGCTCCCACCAGACGCTCTCCGTTCTTTGTAAACGCCACGACCGAAGGCGTGGTTCTTGTTCCCTCTGCATTTGTAATCACAACCGGTTCGCCGCCTTCCATAACGGCCACACAGCTGTTTGTCGTCCCAAGGTCAATACCGATTACTTTTCCCATTGGCTGCTTCCTCCAGTTTTCTCTGTACTTTTTCCAATGCCATGTCTGCCGCTGCGGACAGCTTCCGCAGCGCCGGCCCCTCACGTTCGCTGCCCTTTCCCGCTTCAGGAAGGCAAAACAGACATTTCAAACTGTTACAACTATATCGCTTTCCAACTTTTCGGTCAAGCAGAGTCACAGCAATTTCATACAATTTATAGCATTTTAAGAAATTGTTGCAGTTCAGCGGGCGGAACAGTTACAAGAAATTTGTCTGTTTTGAACAAAACTCTTGCGAAATGAAGACGGCAACATTATACTGGAAAGAAAGTATTCTACAAAAGCGGAGGAACGATTATGAAAAAACTGATAGTCACCGACAAAACAGCCTGCAAGGCGTGCCTTCAGTGTGAGGTTGCCTGCTCCACAGCATTCTACAAAGTCTATGATCCGGAGAAATCCTGCATCCGTATCGTGGAAAAAAACGGAGCAGTCAAAACAAACGTATGTATTCAGTGCGGCAAATGCGCCCGTGTCTGTCCGGAAGGCGCGATTTCCCAGAACGCAAAAGGTACTTACATCATCAACAAAAAGCTCTGCGTTGGCTGTGGCAAATGTGTGGAAGCCTGTCCGATGGGCGTAATGGTAAAAGCGCCGGAAGCGCCCGCCGCCTCCAAGTGCATCGCCTGCGGAATCTGTGCAAAAGCCTGTCCGATGGGTATTCTGGAGATTCAGGAAAAATAAAATGTCATCAAAAATGCGTTCTGAACGGCTGCCCTGGCAGTTTCCGTTTCAGAACGCATTTTTGATATAACAGGGAACACAGTTCCCTGATAAAAAATATTCATTCACCCTCTGCTTCAGACATCCGGCCGTCTTTCGGAAGGAACCAGATCTCTATCTGATCGCTTCCTCAGCAAACGTGGTCGTCACAAGATCTTCATAGGGCGCCCGTTCTTTCAGTTCTCCAGCGCTGTCCAGGATATTCTGCAGCAGGTCAAAGCTGTCCTGCTCAAAGATCAGGTTACTCTTCCAGGTATCCTGCTCATAGTAGCGTCTTACGATCGTCGTGATCGTCTCCAGTCCGGTCTCTTCAAACTGCGGCGCTATCACCTGTGCAATTTCCTCCGGCGTATGCGTCTGCACGTAATCCATGCCTTTCTGAAGGGCATTTGTGAATTTCTGAATAATTTCAGGATTTTCTTCGATATAGCTTTCCTTCGCGCTGTAGGAAGTGTAGGGCACATATCCCGATTCAGTGCCCACAGACGCCACAACATAGCCGACTCCCTCCTCTTCCAGTGCGGTGGCGGAAGGCTCAAACTCAATGGTATAATCTCCCTGTCCGCCGGAAAAAGCTGCCGCCGTGGAGCCGAAATCGATGCTCTGATTGATCTCCAGATCTGACGCCGGATCGATTCCCTTTTCTTTCAGGACATATTCAAAGACCATCTCGGGCATTCCGCCCTTTCTTCCTCCCAGCACATACTTTCCTTTCAGATCTTCCCACTGGAAATCATCGTCAGGCTCCCGGGCAACGACAAAATTCCCTGCCCGCTGCGTCAGCTGGGCAAAATTGACCACCGGATTGGAAGCGCCTTCCAGGTAGGCATATACAGACGCCTCCGCTCCCATAAAGCCGATATCCGCTTCCCCGGAGATAACGGCCGTCATTACCTTGTCAGCCCCAAAGCCATTGACCAGCGTGAGATCCAGCCCTTCCTCCTTAAAGTATCCCTCTTCGATGGCGACATACTGCGGCGCATAAAAGATAGAATGAGCGACCTCGTTGAGCGTAACCGGAATCAGTCTTTCTTCCTGCTCCGTTTCTGCCGTGGTCTGTTCTTTTTCTTCCTGCACCTGTTCAGCAGGCACAGACGCAGTATTCTCTTTCGTATCGCCGCCGCAGCCTGCCAGTACAAGGCAAAGGACTGCGGGGAGCGCCAGAAACGCAATTTTCTTTTTCATACATTCCTCCCTGTCAGCTTCTGTCTGCAGTCATTACCTTAATAGATTATGCAGCCGGAAGAAAAAGCGGCACAGATACTTTGCAGAGTCTGTCCCAGAGAGCTATTCAGCGTTCGCCTCCATGCGGTACAGGGTCTTTCTCTCCCTCAGAGTCAGGCCCAGCGACAGAACAAGGGCAAACGCGTCACTGATCGGCTGTGCCCAGAAAATTCCGTTTATCCCCAGAAAAACCGGGAGAATATAGATAAACGGAATCAGAAAAATGATCTGCCGGAAGGCAGTAATAAGAATAGATGGCGCAGGTTTTCCAAGGGACTGGAAAAACGTCGTGGCAAGCATAACGAATCCGAGAATCGGAGTGATGACAAAGTTTATTCTCAGTCCGGAAACACCGATCGCCACCATTTCCTCTCCTCCTCCGAACAGGAAGATCAGCTGTCTCGCAAATAGAAGAACTCCCACCCAGATCACACAGGTGATTCCCACGGAAAGAACAGAGGCCTTTCCCAGCGTTTCCATAACTCTGTGATATTTTCCGGCGCCGTAATTGTTTCCCAGGATCGGCTGAATTCCCTGACTGATGCCGCTGGCCGGCATAATGACAAAGGTCATGACACTGGAGACCACCGCATAGACACTGATCGCCGTATCCCCGCCATATTTTCCCAGCTGTCCGTTATAGACAAGGCTGATCAGCCCCATCGCAACCTGGGCGATAAAAAAGGAAAATCCGCAGGAGATGATTCTGGCCGCCAGACCTGTGCGGATGCGGAAAATATCCCCGGTAATTTTCACCAGTGTTCTGCCCGAAAAAATCAGTACGGACCCGAAAGCGGCAGAACAGAACTGTCCGATTACCGTCGCCACAGCCGCGCCCTGTACGCCCATATCAAACACTACGACAAAAAGAAAATCCAGAATGATATTGGTGACCGCTCCGATTCCCGTCACACACATTCCCATGACGGGTTTTCCGGATACCCTCACGAAATCGCAGCATACCTGGGAAATCCCCTGAAAGATGCAGCCGAGGGCCACAATCCGATAATATTCGACAGCATACACATAACAGGTCTCCGTCACGCCGAACAGCTGAAGGATCGGGTCGGTCAGGAGCAGCAGCAGAACCGTGAGCACCAGTTCAAAAACCACAACCATCAGATAGGAATTTCCGAAGCTGCGGCTCATGTCTTTCGTTTCCCCGCTTCCGTGAAACAGACTGAAGAGAGAAGCGCCTCCCGCCGAACAGGTCAGCGCCACCGCCATCATCAGAAACGACAGCGGAAAACAGACCGAAAGGCCTGCCAGCGCACTGGTACCGCAGAAATTCCCCACGAAAATACGGTCGACAATATTGTAGATCGCCGTAATCAGCAGTGAGATCGCCGCCGGAACGGAGTAGCGCACGATCATCGGGAAAAGTTTACCCTGACTGAATTCTTCTGTTTGACTCATTTTTATAATCTCCTTTTATTACTTTTAGTAATTACTTAAGGTAAATATCCGGGCAAAAAAATGAGACTGCCCGTTTTCTTTGCTCAGACTATTGCAGTCCAGCCAGCAGAACCGCAATCTCAGACCCGCGCATCTGGCGCCCGGGCCATGCAGAAACCTGCAGTCTCACATTCTTCCTGTCATATTTGCGTATTCACCGTTACAATTCAACCGGCCGAACTGTTGCCATTATCCGGATGCGGTTACGGAAGAACCTTTTCTCTCCGGATACATTGATATGCGGTCTGGATCGTCCGTATCGTGGTTCTCAGATCCTCCGGAGAAATGTTTTCAAACCGTATTCCCAGCTTCTGATAGTACTCCCGCACATAACGCCGGTAGTAACTCTCTCCGAGAGGCGTCAGCTTCAGAAGAACATTTCTGCCATCCTCCGCATCCGCATATTTTTCGAGAACGCCTCTCTCCTCCAGCTCGCTGACCAGCCGTGTAACGCTGGGCATTGTCACATTCAGATGGCGGCTGATGTCTGAAACCTGAACTTTTTCCTTTTTTTCTCCGGTCAGAACCACTGCGTCGATGACATGAATGTGACGGGGCTTGATTCCTTTGGGAAGTTCCGGCATCGTCTCCACAATTCTTCTGGCCGCCCCGCAGGCATCAATAAATCGTTTCAGTTCTTCCTCCGTATGCTCCATGATTCTGTCTCCCGTTTCAACGTCCATTTATTTACTATTAGTAATTACCATAAATAAGTATAGACAGCCGCTCTCTGTCTGTCAACCCTTTTTGACATTTAAACTTACTGATCGGTTACCTGAACCGTAACGTTTCACTCATTTCTTTCTCCGCATCATCCTGCGGATTTCCCTGAGCGCGTCCTCATATTTTTCCGAGATCATACCCGGATTTCTGCGAAGCTGGCGCGCCGCATGGCGGTATTTCCGGTTTGTGCGGGAACCGATCTCCTGCAGTTCTTTCAACAGAGCCTCCTGAAGAGACGCCAGATCCTCTGCCCGGTGTTTTCCGGATTCCACGGTCTGGGACAGGCGCTGTGCAAGTTCTCTCAGTCTCTGCTGCTGCAGCCGGCGGGCTTCCTCCAGATTCCGGAGAAATTCTGTCTTTCCGGCCAGTTTCTCACGGAACTTCTGCTGGCGCTCCTCATAATCCTGTTCCGCAAAAGCGGAGGCCACCTCCAGCCGCTTCTGAATCCGGCGAATCTGTTCGCTGCTCTCGCTTATCTTCATCAGAGTCTCCTTCAGATCAATCGCCTCATGGAAGGACTGGGTGAAATCACAGGCCAGGGCAACACTGAGCACAACGGTGATAATCTCCGCCGCGGATGTCTGAACCCGCAGAATCACTTCCTCAATGGGCGGATGAACCACCTCCACCAGGAGCACGGAAAAAATCCCCCAGGCCAGAGACGACGTCAGACAGATATGACCGTTCAGATTCATCTTCTGGTTGCTGTAATCCCAGTAGCGCACATGAAACATCCGCTCCATGCATGCGCCGGTCACATATTCCAGAACTGTCGCTCCCAGCATGCCCAGCAGAAAAATCCGAAGGACACTGTCCCTGACGCTCATCGTACTGATGAGAATCGTAACCGCGCCGAACCCGTAAATCGGCAGAAACGGACCGTTCAGAAATCCCCGGTTGACCCACCGGCCCTTTTTCACTGACACATAACAAGATTCCCACACCCATCCGACAAAGCTGTACAGATAAAAAAACAGCAGCCACTGAGTAACATTGTAGGCATACACCATCTTCCTGCTCCTCTCCTTTTGTTTTCTTCTGCAGTCGTTTTTCCCAACCGGTCCTGTCTTATTCCCGGCGTTCGTATATCGTTCTGCCGGCCTTGACAGTGCGCAGCACACGGATCGATCGGATCTGCTCCGGATCCACGGTACAGGGATCCCTGTCCAGAATCACAAAATCTGCGGATTTTCCCTGCGTAATGCTGCCCTTGTCCTGCTCCTCGCCGTACTGCCAGGCAGCATGGACAGTCACTGCCTTCAGCGCTTCCTCCACGGGAATTCGTTCCTGTTCTCCCAGAATTTTTCCATCCGCTGTCCGCCGGGTCACCGCACACCACACAGTCTCCAGCATATCCGGCGCGATCACCGGGGTGTCCTGGTGAAAAGTAAAGCGGATTCCATGCTCCAGCGCACTTCTGCACGGACTGATCCGCTCTGCGCGCTCCTCTCCGAAATTTTCTCTGTGGATCTCACCCCAATGATAGATATGGGCCACAAAAAAAGAAGGAATCATTCCAAGCTGTTTTACCCGTTCCAGCTGATCCGTCCCCAGAAGCTGCGCATGTACGATCACCGGATGGATCTCCTGCCCCGGGAATTCCTTTCTGACCTCTTCGTAACAACGGATAAACTGTTCACAGGCCGCATCTCCGTTGCAGTGTGCCAGCAGCTGCATATGATCCCGGAACGTCTGCCGGAATGCTTCCCTGACTTCCCCGTCGCTCATTGTCCCGTAACCGCAGTAACCATCCTCTCCGTTCTCATAGGGTTCACGCATCCATGCCGTCCTGCTCTGGGGCGAACCGTCAAGAAAAATTTTCCATCCGCCCAGACGGACATGATCCCGGTATCCCTCCCGATAGGGTTCCAGCGCCTCCAGCATTTCTTCCCGGGCAGCCAGATCCGCGTACAGCACTACGTCCAGATCCAGAATTCTCTGACGGGTCAGCGCCTGATAGAACGGAAGAATTTCGCGAACTGTCATTCCCTCCTGAACCGTCGTTATTCCATAGGACGCATACTTTTTCTGCGCCTCGTCGAACGCGTTCAGAAACTCCTGCAGGGAAGCCATCGGAACTTCCTTCATATAATGAATAAAAGCATTTTCCTCCATATATCCTGTGGGGACTCCGCCGCTCTTTGCAATTCGGCCTCCTTCCGGCGCCGGCGTTTCTTCCGTCACACCCAGACGTTCCAGCGCAGAAGTGCTGAACACCCCCACATGGCCGGACTGATGGGCAATCATAACCGGGTGATCCGGCAGCGCTTCATCGAGAAGTTCCCTGTCCGGATGCTTTTTTTCCTTCAGCCGGTTATGATCGTATCCTTTTCCCCGGACCCACTGTCCGGCGGGGATCTGATGCTCCTCCGCGTATTCTCTCAGAATGTTCTGAATGTCGTTGAAGCTTTCTGCCTTCCCGAGATCTGCCTGCAGCAGATCGCTGGCGTACCCGCTGAGATGACTGTGGGCGTCGATGAATGCCGGAAGCATTGTCTTTCCCTCAAGGCTGATATACTCCGGCGCCCCCTCTCCCGCCTTCCTCCTTTTTTCCGCTTCTTTCTCTGTTTCCTCAAAAGTTCCCACCTCAGCGATCCTGCCTGCGGAAACCAGAACGGCTTCCGCCTGCTCATTTCTGTCCATGGTCCGTATCGTTCCGCCATAATAAATTGTCTGTCCCATTCGCTCTCCTTTCTCCGCTTCTGTTCCTGCACCGTCGGAGGAAGCGTATCCCATTCCCGTATCATTCTCCTGCGTCGCCGGAGCCGTACACCATTCCGGCATACTTTCTATTGGAACCCTGCAGCGCACCGACCGGGAACTGTTTTCTGATATCCACAAGTATACCACAGTTTTCCGGAAAACCACAGAAAACCGTTGAATTTTCTGATATGTGTTCACACGGTCTGTGCAGCAAATGCAAAGACCTGGATGAACAGCAGCGCAGTATTGTACTCTTTTTCAGCAGTTTCGTTCTGTTTTCCCTCCGCAATAAGCAGTATACTGGAATCCTGATATAATTATTCATGACTGTTCAGCCATACACAGCTGTTACACAGTAACAGTTCAGCCAGCTGAACCACAGTATCGGAAAATGCGGAACAACCGCAGGCAGAAATTTTTTTTTCAGTATGGAGGAAGACAACAATGGAACGCAAATGGTGGCATGACAAGGTATTCTATCAGATTTACCCGAAAAGCTTTTATGATTCCAACGGAGACGGCATCGGAGACCTTCAGGGAATCATTCAGAAACTGGATTATTTAAAGGACCTGGGTGTGGATGTACTCTGGCTTTCCCCGATTTATCAGTCTCCTCTGGCAGATCAGGGATACGACATCTCAGACTATTACGCCATCGATCCCCGCTTTGGGACGATGGAGGATATGGATGAACTGATCGCAGAGGCAAAAAAACGGGGAATGTATCTGCTGATGGATCTGGTGGTCAATCACTGCTCCGACGAACATCCCTGGTTTGAGGCGGCGAAAAAGGATCCGGACGGACCCTACGGCGATTTTTTCTATCTGGCGGACAAAAAAGACGGACGCCCCAGCAACTGGCGTTCCTGTTTCGGCGGCTCCGTGTGGGATCCGCTTCCCGGCACGGATAAACTTTATCTGCATATTTTTCACAGAAAGCAGCCGGATCTGAACTGGGAAAATCCCAGGGTTCGCCGGGAAATCTATAAAAATATCAACTGGTGGCTGGAGAAGGGACTGGGCGGGTTCCGCATTGACGCGATCATCAACATCAAAAAGCCTCTGCCGTTCTGTGATTATGAACCGGACCGCAGCGACGGGCTTTGTTCCGTCTCCGAAATGCTGAAACACGCAGAAGGCATCGGCGAATTTCTCGGAGAAATGAAACGGGAGACCTTTGCAAAATATGACGCATTTACCGTGGGAGAAGTCTTCAACATGAAGGAAGATGAGATGCGGGATTTTATCGGACCGGACGGATACTTTTCCAGTATGTTCGATTTTAATGAGACAATCTTCGGTGAAAGTCCAAATGGCTGGTACGATATGAAAAAGATTACCGGGGAAGATTATAAAAACTGCTGTTTTGAAGCTCAGAAGCGGGCGGAAGGCATCGGTTTTCTCTCCAACATCATCGAAAATCACGATGAACCCCGGGGCGTCTCCCGCTATCTTCCGGAAGGCGAGCACAGTCCCAGAGCGAAAAAGATGCTCGGAGGACTGAACTTTCTTCTGAAGGGTCTGCCGTTTATCTATCAGGGACAGGAAATCGGCATGGAAAATACGGTGTTTACTTCCATCGACGAGGTGGATGATATCTCTACGCTGGATCAGTACCAGGTAGCGCTGGATGCAGGACTTTCCCCCGAAGAAGCGCTGAAAGCCGTGTCCGCATACAGCCGCGACAATGCCAGAACTCCGGTGCAGTGGGACGCTTCCCCTCAGGCAGGATTTACCTCCGGCACTCCGTGGCTGAACGTCAACCCCAACTACCGCGAGATCAACGTAGCCGCACAGGAACAGGATGAGACGTCGGTTCTCTCTTTTTACAAAAAACTGATTGCGCTTCGGAAGCATCCGGATTACAGAGACACCTTCGTATACGGCAGACTGATTCCATGCCACAGAGAGCAGAAACATCTGATGGCATATTACCGAAAGGATGCGCAGAATACGCTGCTGGTAATCGGAAATTATCAGAACAGGCCGCAGGAAGTCACACTGGAAAATGCCCCCGGCACAATCCTGCTGAATAACTGTGAGCGTCTTGCCGCAGACGGAAGAACGCTGTTTCTGGAGCCGTATCAGTTTCTTGTGATGACCATATAAACCATCGAACTTTTGATTGATGTCCTGTACTGCTTCGTGATATGATGAAAGAAAAAGGAATCTGTTTTTCTTTCCGCCTGAGCGGAACCGATCCGATAATGAGAGGGGGAATTTTATGCGAAGCCGCACAGAAAAAAACGTTGTACGGGCCGCCGTCGGAATCAGTGGAATTCTCTGGATTCTTCTGCTTCTGCGATATTACATGGGTTTGGATCCCACGGATATTATGGGATACGGAATCCTTGCCTTTTTTCTTCTGCTGCCGGCAGCCGCTCTCCTTGCCTCGCTGGCAGTTTCCGCCGCAGGATTCCGCTGGCGCTGGGTATTTCCGCTGTGTTTCGGCGCGTCGGAGCTGCTGCTGAACTTCCTGATCTCCGGCGCAGTCCAGGGAGTTCTGCTTTTTCTGCTGCCGGCGGCAGCCTCCCTGATCGGCCTTGGAGCCGGCGCTCTGATTCGCCGGATGATTGTTCATCACCGTTCATCCGGAACAGACGCGGGAACATCCCCGGCTTTTGACCGTTCTCTACTGGAGCCTGCGATTCGCTGCAGTATCTGTACCGGTGAGCAGGTGGCCGGTTTCGTCGACCGGAACACCGGTTATTTCCAGGAAGTGGCCCTGATCTCCTCCGAGGAAGATCTGGAACGCTTCCTGAGCGCCTGGCAGATCACCAGGCAGGAACTGAAGAAAATTTACTGAAACGCTCCACAGACCACAGGGGCAGGCGGGATTCCTGCGAATCCCGCCTGCCCCTGTATGGCACTGTCCATACTCCGACAGCGTTTTCCAGTTTATATTTCGTATAACCGTCCGGCCAGCTGAACGACTGCTATATTCCTTCCTCTTCCGTCAGCATTGCAAGGATTTCTTCCATCGATTTCCCGGACTGCATGGCTGCCTGGTACAGGGCTTCCTTTGTCTGTCCGGCAATCTGATCCTCAATCTCTTCTTTCCTCTGCCGCAGTTCTTCCATCTTCAGCTCAAGCTCTCCGATTTCTTCTTCTGTCCTGTTCAGCTGTTCTTCCAGCGTGAGATTCTGCTTTCTGCGTCCTCTGCCTGCCATTGACGAAATCCTCCTTTTTCCATCCGCGGACATCTGTAGGGTATCTGACTTTCTCCAGTATAACACACTGTGTTCCGGATGCATCCGCCCTGTTGGCTTTTTTCAAAAAACTTTCCGCAGTTTTTTCCGGATCCCGACATTTTTCGCAACTGCTCCGCGCAAGCGCAGGACTGCCGCATATCATTTTTGCAGGTTCTTATTCAGGTCTGTGATCACTTCCGCCAGAGTGATGGATGCCAGTTCCTTCTCCATCGCCTTCTGTACCCGGTCCAGCCTGTCATCCAGGATGTTGTGAATATTTCTTCCCACCGGGCAGTTCACATTGGGATTCTCGTGAAAGTGAAAGAGCGTATTGTCCTCAATACACTCAACCGCGCGGTATACATCCAGAAACGTAATCTCCTCCGGCGGCTTCGCGATGCTTGCTCCTCCGGTTCCTCTTTTCACTTCGATCAGGCCGGCATCCTTCAGCTGCGACAGAATTCTCCGTATCACAACAGGGTTGACATTAATGCTGGAAGCCAAGAAGTCGCTGGTTACCTTATACTCGTCTTTAAATGCCTCCATACAGGTCAGCATATGTATGGCAATTGTAAATCTGCTGGAAATCTGCATCGTCTGTTCTCTCCTTTCCGGTTTCATTTTTTTGTTGCGGCCAGAAGCAGCATCATCGGCCGGCGCATCTCATCCGCCATACCAGGCTGATCCATCATGTCTTCCGGCGGCTGAGGTTCCACCAGGGCATCCAGCACAAACCCCTGATTCAGAAGGGTCTGTACGTAGGTGGTCACCGTTCTGTGATACTTCACCACATGCTCCCCGAGAAAAACCGCATCCCTTTTCCCCTCATAATAATAATGATCCACCGGAAAGCAGAGGATCTTTCCCTCCCTGTCATAGATCCAGTCCTGGCTGCCCTCTGCGGTAAACACCGGATGCTCCACGGAAAACACAAACGTTCCGCCCGGCGTCAGCCACCGGCTGATCTTCCCGGCAAGCGTCCCGAAATCTTCCACGTAATGAAACGCCAGCGAGCTGATCACCGCATCAAAACTTTCCGGCGCATATTCCAGATCCTCCATCGCGCTGCGGACAAAGTGTACCTGCTCCATCCGGCATTTCTCCCGGGCAACCGCCAGCATTCTTTCTGAAATATCCGTCCCTTCCACACTCCGCGCTCCATGTTCTGCAGCATAAATACAGTGCCATCCATATCCGCAGCCCAGATCCAGCACACGCTTTCCTCGAAAATCCGGCAGAAGCTTTTCCAGTTCCCTCCACTCTCCTGCCCCCGACAGCCCTTTCACCGACCGGGGCATCTGACTGTATTTTTCAAAAAAAAGTTCATCGTCATATCTGTTCTCCTTCAAAATCTGCCTCCTCTGACTGTACTCCTGATTTTCCGGCCGGACAGCAATTGTCTTCCCACTGCAGATAACAGGATTCGATCCCATTCTCAACAAAACATTCTTTCCGCCGAAATCCGTTCTTTTCCATTACCCGTATGGAAGCCTGATTTTCCGCAAAGGTAAAGCCGCCGACCGTTCTGACCCGGAATTTTTCTGCAATCAGTTCCAGGAACATTCTCAGCGCCTCGGTAGCCGCTCCCCGGCCCCAGAGGGCCTTTTCAAAAATGCAGTAACTGATCATCGCATCCGGTTCTTTTTCTTCATGGATTCCATAGCACCAGATATCTCCCACATACCTGCCGTCTGCATAAATCGTCCGTCCATAACTCGACGCTTCCGGCTTCAGAGACTTCCTGTAATCCTCCACAGCCTCCTCTGCCGTCTGCGATTTCTGGGGCAGCATCTGTCGGATCTGCGCATCCCGCGTCTTTTCAAAATAGATCCTGACATGCTCTTCTCCCCGTTCTTTCAGTTCTATCTTCATCCGGTCACTCCTCACTTTCTTCTTTTCACAGAAAACCGGCCCGTTAATATCCCAGATCCCGGCGGCGAAGTAGTTTCATCCATTCTGCCGCCGGCAGCTTCCGGGGATATCTCCGGACCGGTTTTTATCTCCTGTGCCTGTCAGACTTCCTCACCCAGACTGTACGTCTGTCCGGCTTTCTTCTGATTTTTGATGATCGAAAAGATCGTCGGCACCGCTCCTACCAGAAGGAAGAAATACAGGAGAACCAGATTTCCCCAGTAAGAGCTTTCATTAATGATCTGCTGTTCCAGCAGCGCCGGGACAATCTGAAACGCGGTGATAACATCCGTCTCAAGTTCCCGGGCAACGACAATCGCCCAGTCCGCGCGGTCGCCCACATATGTCATAATCATCATAAGAATCACCGAAAGTACCGTTCCCTTTTTTGAGAGCTTGCCTCCCAGCAGCTCATACCCCTTCAGGGTGCAGACCGCCATAATGATTCCTGACCAGGCCGCCACATAGCCAAGCCGACTGATCAGAATAATACACGCCACGCCCACAAGCGTTCCCAGAAGTGCGCCTACGATACCGCCGACAACGTTCTCGCTCTTCTGCTTTTTCTGCGCCTGTACCAGCGTTTTGTTCTGCTGCAGCTGTGCATAACACTCCTGACACATCAACGCATAACTTCCGGACACATAGCGGGGCGCAATTTTAATATCCCTGCCGCAGGTCTGGCAGCAGCTTCGATACCCATGCAACCGCAGAAATGCCGTCAGTGCGTTCAGGCCGCTCACCAGGTTTTCCCGGACAACCTCCTGATTCTTTACGCCCTTCAGCGACATGGTGACCACATACCCGTTCTGTCCCAGGCCTGTCACCGGAGCGTTGTCTTTTTTGAACTGCCGGATCTCGTCCCCGGTCAGCGGCCCTGCGTCGCGGACCGCAGAAACCGCTGCCGTCAGAATATACGGATAAGACGGATTTGCCGGATAAACCAGCACGCTGTATTCCCCGTGGGTTCCATACAGCGCTCCGCCCGTCTCGTCGAGGCGAAGGCCCGTGCGCTGTGCCAGCTGTTCATAGTTCTCTTTTACTTTTTTCTTCATGCATTCGTCCCCCCATTGGATGATATGTTGCTGTGCTGTTACAGTTCAACTGGTCGAACTGTTACGCTATACTGCCTAAAGTATATCATAAAACTTTCCGCCCGACTACTTTTTTCGTCAGCAGAACCCTCTCCCCGTGTAACCATTCAGCCGGCTGAACGGTTGCCTCTCCTCATAGATCAAAAGGGAGCATGCGCTCACCCTGTCCAGGACAGACGCATGCTCCCTTTTTCCGTAACCGCTTACCGGATACCGTCAAATTTTTCAAAAGCTTTCTTCATCTTTCCGCTCTGACGGATGGTTCCTTTCCCGCTGACTGTGATTTTTTCGTAGTGTTCCGGATTTTCGTAATCCTTGTTGTTTCCATCGTCATCGTACAGCTCGTAAACCGCCTTGTCCGTCACATATCCCAGAAGGCTCAGATGTTCGAAATCCATTTCTTCCACGCTCTTCGCGCTTTTTGCCACCGGAATCACATGATTTTTCAGGATGAAGAAAATCAGTTCATCTATTGCCACCGGCACGTAATGATGTCCTTTCTCCACAACCTGCACGGAATAATCCTCCGGGCTTCTCATGGAAACCAGCATCATATCCTCCGGCAGATAGACGTAGCGCCCCGTCGCATTCTGCTCGTGAACCGGCGCAATCATTATACTGTCGCCCACCATCAGCTGATCCTCGATCTGATCTGCATACGGATCGTCAGGATAGTCGAAAGCCAGGGGGCGGAACATCATTTCGTCTCTCAGCGCAGCCTTCATATACTCGCTGTACAGATAGGGAAGCAGGCTGTAGCGGATCTTCACCATTTTTCCGCAGGCTTCGCGGTTGGAGAACTGATACAGCTCCTGCTCGCGGGTTCCCAGCGCCGCGTGGTTTCTCATCAGAGGAGTAAACACGCCAAACTGCATCCAGCGCAGCGCCAGATCTTCCGTCGTATCAGCGCCGAAACCGCAGAGATCCGCACCGGTATAAAGGAATCCACACATGTTCAGAGAAGGCATCATTTTGATATTCAGCAGCAGGTGAGACCACCAGGACAGATTGTCTCCCTGCCAGATTCCGCCGTAGCGATGCATTCCGATATAGGAGGAACGGGAAAACATCAGGATTCTCCTGTCAGGCTCCAGTTCCTCGAAGGCTTCTCCCGCCGCACGGGTCATGTTGTAGCCGTACAGGTTATGAACCTTGTCGTGGCGAACCGGTTTTCCTTCGCCGTTAAAATTGTGGTAGAAGCTTCGGTAATCCTCCGGATTGTTGGCAAGCTCCATCACCAGGCCCTTGAAGCGGAAATGTGTCATCAGATCCTGATTTTTTCCGCGGAAACTCTCCAGCTCCTCGAAAACCTTCTCCAGACGCTTTTCTGAGTAGAAAATGGACGGCTCGTTCATGTCATTCCAGAATCCGTCGATGCCCTGGTCCAGAAGAAACTTGTATTTCAGCCCGAACCAGCGGCGCGCCTCTGGATTCAGCATATCCGGAAAATGTACCCTGCCCGGCCATACGGCTGCGACAAATTCCTTTCCGTCCTCATCCTTGCAGAAATAACCGTTCTCCACGCCCTCTTCATAAACCGGATAGCCCTCTTCGATCTTCACGCCTGCGTCAATGATCGGTACCAGGTGAATGTGCTTCTCCCTCATCTCTTTTACAAATTCCGGAAAATTTGGGAACGTCTCATTGTTCAGCGTAAAATCCTTGAACCGCTCCATGTAATCAATGTCCAGATAGATGCTGTCCAGAGGGATTCCCAGCTCACGGTATCTGCGCTCCACCTCGCGCACGTCGTCCTCAGATTTGTAGCCCCACCGGCTCTGGCCGAAACCAAACGCCCATTTCGGCGGAATATAGCTGCGGCCGATCATATGCCGGAACTGACGCACAATATCTTTCAGATCTTCTCCGCCGACAAAATATACGTCCATATCCCAGCTTTCCGCCGTAATCACTGCGGTATCCTGCTGGGTATATCCGATATCGAAGGTAACTTTCCCCGGATTGTCCAGAAAAATTCCAAACGGCTCCTCCTCTGCAAACACCAGAAAATTATGAGCCGCATACAAAGAACGGGTGTCCTCCCGGTGATTGGGATCATCGGTACAGTTACTGATATAAATCCAGCCTCTTTTATTGATGCCGCGCACCTGTTCTCCCAGTCCGTAAACCGGCGCGTTCTTTGTCATTGCAAAGGAAATCCCTTCCCCTTCTCTGACTTCCAGCCGGGGAATCTCTCCTTTTTCGACTGGAAATTCCTCCACGACTGCCTCTGTGTTCAGCGGGTTCCCGAAACGATATCTGCGAATCATTCTTTTTCTCCTTTCTTTGACACTGGACGATATATTATGATATTATTATAGCGGCAGCAGACCGGATTTTCTTGCATATTTCCAGCTTTTTATAACACAATTCTGCTGTCAAAGGAGAGTATCTTTATGAACCAGAATCCAAATCTGATGGAGACTGTACAGCACGGCACCGTCATGTTTCCGCTGGAGTACTATCACTGTGTTTTTCCTCTCGGAGTCGGCAATCTTCCGGTGCACTGGCATGAAGAATTTGAAATCACTCTGGTGCGCAAAGGTTCCTGTACCTATCAGGTGGATCTTCAGTCTTACCGGATTACGGAAGGGGACCTTCTTCTTCTCCCGCCGGGAATGCTCCACGGCACAGGGGAACGGCCCGATGCGGAATTTATCACTGACAGCCTCGTGTTCCGGCTGGATATGCTGGAGAGCCAGCTGCCCGATTCCTGCACAACCCGCTTTCTTGCTCCGCTGGCCGGAGGAACAATTCGCTTTCCCGTATATCTTGCCGCCTCTGATCCGGCCGCCGGTCTTCTCCGCAGCACATTCGAGGCGATCTGCGATATCTTTCTGAAAAAGCCTGCCGGTTATGAGCTTGAAATCAAGTCACAACTTCTGCATTTTTTCTTTCTGCTGTACGGACATGTGCCTTATCAGAAAAACGATCCGACGCACTCTGAGATTACCGACAAGCTGAAGCTGGTTCTGCAGTTCATTCAGGACCATTACCAGCGGACGGTCACCGTACAGGAACTGGCAGACCTGTGCCACTTCAGCGAATATCATTTCATGCGCTTCTTCAAGCGTCATATGAACATGACATGCATCGAGTATATGAATCAGTACCGGCTTGAGATGGCGTCGCGCCAGCTGGCAGGAACAGAGCTCCCGATCACCAGCATTGCCCTCGAATCCGGTTTTAACAACATCTCGTATTTCAACCGGGTGTTCAAAAAGAAGTTCGGCGTCACGCCAAAAGAATACCGGAAATTACAATTGTAGGCTCTGCGTTTTCATACAGCTTATAATTCAGCCAGGGCAGCATACCGGCTTGATAACCGCGGCAAAAAATGCTATAGTAGTAACGCGTGTTTAGGCAGTGGAAAGATCTGTCTGAATAATATTGAAGGAAAGGATTTTTTCATACCATGAGTCTTTATTCCGTAGTCGTGCCTGTGTTCAATTCCGAACACACACTGAGGGAACTGTATCAGCGTATCCGGGCAGTTTTCGAAGATACCATTCACGAAGAGTTTGAGCTGATCCTGGTGGACGACAGTTCCAGGGATCAGTCTTACAGGATTATGAAGGAACTCCGCAGCGAGGATCCCAGGGTCCGGATCGTGCAGATGGCGAAAAATTTCGGCCAGCACCCCGCCCTGCTCTGCGGCTTTTCTTTTGTCCGGGGCGACTTTGTCATCACGATGGACGATGATCTGCAGCATCCGCCGGAGGAAATTCCGAAACTGGTGCGGGCGATTCAGGAAAATCCCGAAGTGGACGTCATTATCGCCAAATATCAGAACCGGCACCACAATCTGATCCGGAAACTCGGAACAAGAATATCGGTTTACGCGACTTCAAAAATGCTCAAGAAAGATCCGAATCTGGAAATCACCAGTTTCCGGCTGATGCGCCGGTTCATTGTGGACGCCATTCTCGGAATGGACGTGCATCTTCCGCAGATCGGAAACCTTCTGGTGCAGACTTCAAACAGGATCATTAATGTGGAGGTTCGCCATGACGCCAGAAAATACGGAAAAAGCGGCTACAGTTACCGGCGGCTGGCCCACGATCTGTTTTACGACATTATTTCCAATTCCGCCTTCCCGCTGATTGTGGTACGGAATATCGGAATCATCAGCTTCCTCGTCAGCGTTGTGCTGGGACTGTTTTACCTGATAAAATTCCTGTGCTGCGGAAGTCCGGTGGAAGGCTGGACAACGCTTGTCCTTCTGATCAGCGGGTATTCAGGTCTGCTGCTGCTCTCGGTGGGAATCGTCGGGCAGTATCTGATCAATATCCTGGAGGAGGCGAGAAAAATGCCAAACTATACCATCAGAGATAAGGATGTTTGATATGACAGACAACAAAGAAATCGGCGGTTACTTCGAAATGGAGGAACTTCCCGGGGAAGAATACTATCCGGACCTGCTCCGTCTGAACCTGGGCAGAACGGCGCTTCTGTATCTGCTGAAGCAGCGTGGCTGCCGGGAAATTTTTCTCCCGCATTACCTGTGCGATTCCGTGATCGGCGCATGCAGGGACAGCGGAATAAAAATTTCCTTTTACTCCGTCAATGATGCGCTGGAACCCGGAATCGAAGAGCTTCCGGACGGCGCCTGGTGTTACCTTGTAAACTATTACGGGCAGCTGACCGACGACAGAATTCTTTTCTATCAGGAAAAGTATCAGAGAATCATCGTGGATCAGACCCATGCTTTTTATCAGCGCCCGCTGCCCCACGTGGACACCATTTACTCGCCGCGAAAATTTTTCGGTCTCCCGGACGGCGCATATCTGGCGGCGGATCTTCCGCCGGCAGAGGAGCTTCCGCCGGATTATTCCGCCGGAAGAATGGAACATATCCTCGGCCGGTATGAGAAGGGCGGGAACGCCTACTACCAGGTGATGCTGAAAAATGCAGAAACCTTTCACACGGAAAAAATCCGCCGGATGTCCCGCCTGACCCGGAATCTGCTGCGGGGAATCGACTATTCCCGCTGCGCCGAAAAGCGAAACGAAAATTACAGTGCGCTGGATTCCTTCCTTGGCTCCTGCAACCCGCTTCCGTTCCGGAAGCCGTCTGTCCCCATGTGCTATCCGTTTTACGCGGAACATGGCCCGGAAATCCGGAAACAGCTGGCCCTGGAAAAAATCTACGTTCCAGTCTACTGGAAAAATGTCGCTGACGAAATGCCGGCAGACAGTACAGAATACCGATACGCCGCAAATATTCTTCCTCTTCCCTGCGATCAGCGTTATACGCCGGCGGATATGGAAAGAGTTGCGTCTGCGGTTCTTCGGTTATGTGGGAGGACTTTATGAATCATCGCATCCTTATCCTCGGCTCATCCGAGGAATTTACAGAACTGGTAAAGCTTGCAAGATCCAGAGGAATCTTTACGATTGTCTGCGACGGCAACCCTGACGGCACCGCAAAAAAAGAAGCGGATCTCGCTTGCCACACAGACGTCAGATCCATTGACCGGATCGCCGCTCTGTGCCGGAAGGAACGGGTGGACGGTATTCTCACCGCCTTCTCCGATCTGCTGCTGGAATGTATGGTAAAAATTGCGGCAAAGGCAGAACTTCCCTGCTATCTTCTCCCGAAACAGCTGAGCTTTTACCGGGACAAATCCGTCATGAAAAAAATGTTCGCCGCCCTCGGAATTCCCACTTCGCGCTATGCGGAAACCGACGCCGCCTGTTCTCCCGATGCTTTCGCCGGGCTCCGTTTTCCGGTAGTGACAAAGCCGCTGGACCGGTACGGTTCCCGCGGGGTTCTCGTGCTGGACAGCCCGGAGGAAATCCGCAGCAGATTTCATGAAATCTGCGCCGGCTCCGGGACGGAAAAAATACTGGTGGAAGAATACAATACCGGATTTGAATTCAATCTGATGGCGTGGGTCAGCAGCGGACAGGTATATATTCTGGGAATCGCCGACCGTGAAAAAAGCCCGGGGGAACCTCATTCCATACCGATCTGCAGCCGCAACGTTTACCCTTCCTGCCTGATGAAGCACGTATATCCGGAGGCGAAACGGATTCTGGAGAAAGTCATAGGCTACACCGGACAGACCGAAGGCGAACTTTCCATGCAGTTTTTCTGGCATCCTGACAGAGGAATTGAAGTCTGCGAAATCGCCGCACGCTTTCTGGGCTACGAGCACGAACTGATCGAACTCTGCAGCGGCTTTTCCATGGAGGAGCTGCTTCTCGATTCCGTCTACGCCCCGGAACGCATTCCGGACATGCTGAAGAAACACAATCCTTTCTTTGAGAAAAGCTGCGCCGTGCTTTATTTTCACGGACGTCAGCGGATCATCAGAGATCTGGAGGCCGCAAAGACGTGCCTGCAGTCTCCGGAAGTACTCCAGGGATGGCTGTTCTACCGGGAGGGAGAGAAAATTCAGGAATTTACAAGGCCTTATACGGCCAGATGCTTTCTTCGCCCGGGCACGCGCGAAGAGATTGACCGAAACACCGACCGGATCTATGCCGGAATGACGATTCCTGATGAGAACGGAGAGGAAATCCTGTATCAGAATGTCAGAGCCAGGTATCCGGAAGACCTGATCTGATAACTCGTAACAGTTCAGCCAGCTGAACTGTTACTTTCCGTTCTGTTATTCAACGGTTTTGACAGCAATCACGTCGACTCCCGTCCCCGCAACGTTTTTCAGAACCGGTTCTCCCGCGGAAACGGGCGCCTGTACCTGGACGCCTTTCAGTTCCCTGACACATTCAAATATTTTGTCTTTCGGGATATCTTCTTTCGTTTTTACGGGGACCACCGGCGCCGTGCCGTTGACCACGCGTACGGTGGTCGTCACGATCCGAGTAGGATGCGTGACTTCTTTTTCGCCGTAAATTTTTCCCCGCTTGCAGGTATAACCGGAGATAGACACAACCGTTTTGCCGTCCAGCTCCACAGTCAGCTCGCATCCCATCGGACATCCGATACAGGTCAGTACTCTTTTTTCCATCTCCTACACCTCCTCAATCCGCACGGTAATAGTATCCGCCGGGAGCACTTCGTCCAGCATTTCCCGCCGGATTACAGCCTCTTCCATCTCTCCCGGCGCCAGAATCTGTTTTTTCCTGCGAAGCAGCTGGCGTTCTCCCGCAGAGACAGTCACATAACAGTTTTTATAGACGTTTCTCACGCGGAAACGGATTTTCAGAGAATCGTCCATCTGCGCCATGTGGAGCACCGACGGCACCGTATACCTCACGCCTTCGCCCGGGACGATCTCCAGCACCGGACGATCCGGACATGTGGGATTCTCTCCGCGCTTTCTGCGGACATATTCCACCGCATGACGGCCGGCGCCGGCCGCCTCCTCGGAAACAAAATCCACCAGATCGTGAACATGCAGCACATTTCCGCAGGCAAAAATTCCTTCTGTGCTGGTCTGGAACGACTCGTCCACCACCGGGCCGGAGGTCAGCGGGCTGAGCGCAATCCCCGCGCTCTTCGACAGCTCATTCTCGGGAATCAGTCCCACGGACAGCAGAAGCGTATCACAGGAATATTCCTCCTCTGTCCCGGGAATCGGCCGGCCGCTGCCGTCTACCCGGGCAAGCGTCACTCCCGTCAGCCGTTCTTTTCCGTGAATATCAACCACCGTGTGGCTGAGTTTCAGCGGAATTCCGTAGTCTTCCAGGCACTGAACAATGTTCCGCTTCAGTCCTCCGGAATAAGGCATCAGTTCAGCGACCACCTTTACGTTCGCCCCTTCCAGCGTCATTCTTCTCGCCATGATCAGGCCGATATCCCCGGAACCGAGGATCACGACCTCGCGGCCGGGCATCCGTCCTTCCACGTTGACCAGACGCTGCGCCGTTCCGGCGGTAAAAATTCCCGCCGGGCGGTAGCCCGGAAGATTCAGCGCGCCCCTCGGACGCTCCCTGCATCCCATCGCCAGGATCACCGCCTCCGCCTGAATCTGAAACAGCCCTTCCGACGGGCTGACGGCTGTCACCACTTTCTCCGGAGAGATATCCAGCACCATTGTATCTGTCAGGCAGGGGATTCCCAGCTGCCGTACTTTTTCAATATATCTCGCGGCATATTCCGGACCGGTCAGCTCTTCCTGAAAGGTGTGAAGACCGAATCCATTGTGAATGCACTGGTTCAGGATTCCGCCCAGTTCTCTGTCCCTCTCCAGAATCAGAAGATCTTTTTCTCCGTGCTCCGCCGCCGAGGCAGCTGCCGCCAGACCTGCGGGGCCGCCTCCGATAATCACAATTGCATGTCGTCTCATTCTTTCCTCCTTCTCGGCGCACCTACCGCGCCGTCCGGGAAGCTTTGAAAATCTGTTTCCAAACGTTCAACCCTCCTGCCCGGAATTCTCTCCTCCGTCAATTCCGTCCTTGTTTTTTCCGCAGATCAGCCAGGAATCTCCTCCGGACTTGCTCAGCTGTTCCCATTCCATGCCACATTCGCGGACCAGAAGCTCCATCACCTTCGGAGAGCAGAATCCGGCCTGACATCTTCCCATTCCGGCGCGGGTTCTCCGCTTGATACCGTCGAGGGATCTCGCTCCCAGCGGCCGGTGAATCGCATCAAGAATCTCTCCTTCGGAAATGCCCTCGCACCGGCAGATAATCCGCCCATAGGCAGGCTCCTTTCGAATCAGTTCTTTTCTCTGCTCAAACTCCAGCTCTGACGGTCTCCGGATCCCCGTCCTCTCCGGACAGAATGCGGAATTTTCCGGAAGTTTCAGATATTCCGCCGCCTGTTCCGCCAGATACCGCCCGATCGCCGGCGCGCTGGTCAGACCCGGGGATTCGATGCCCGCGCAGTCAAAAAAGCCCGCCGCATCCGCCGGCGCGCCAAGAATAAAATCATCCCCGTCCTCATGAGCCCGCAGTCCGGCGAAGGATGTGATCACCTGGCGAAGTGGAACATTCTTCACTGTCTCCGCAGATTTTGCCGCCACGGTATCCAGGCCTTCCCGTGTGGTATTGGTCCCTTCTCTGTCTTCGATGTCCACAGCCGTCGGACCGACCAGAAGATTTCCGTGAACCGTCGGTGTGACGAGAACCCCCTTTCCGTATTTCCCCGGAAGCGCAAAAACCGTACAGTGTACATGGTCTCCCGCCGTCTTGTCCAGCAGCTGATATTCACCCTTTCTCGGTGTGATATGTATTTTTTCTTCACTTACCATGTTGTGGAAGACATCCGCGTAAACGCCTGCCGCGTTGACCACGGCACGGGTCTCAAAGATTCCCTGTGAAGTCGTCACGCGAAAACCTCTTTCCAGCTTTTCAATGCTCTGCACCTCTGTGCGGAACCGGAATTCCACGCCGTTCCTGCAGGCATTTTCAGCCAGCGCAATCGTAAGTTCAAAGGGGCATACAATTCCTCCCGTCGGCGCGTACAGCGCCGCAATCGCCTGATCGGACAGATTCGGCTCCATCTTCAGAAGTTCCTCTCTCTCCAGGATCTGAAGTCCTTCCACACCGTTTTTCTGTCCCCGTTCCAGAAGCGCTTCCAGGTTTTCCCTCTGTTCTTCCCCGGTACAGACAATCAGGGAGCCGTTCTGCTGAAACGGAATATCCAGCTCCTCTGACAGTTCTTTCATCTTCCGGTTGCCCTCCAGATTCATTTTTGCCTTCATGGAACCGGGTTCGGCGTCAAACCCTGCATGCACGATTCCGCTGTTTGCCTTGGAGGTTCCGCAGCACACGTCCTCCTCCCGCTCCAGCACGCAGAACCGCCCCTGATAGCGCGACAGTTCCCGGGCAACCGCACAGCCGCTCACCCCGGCTCCCAGTATTATTACATCATACATAAAAAATCCCCCGTTGTTTTCAGACTTACCAAGCGCATGCTGCGCTCCCGCCTGCATTCGCCCAGTGCTCCCATTATACCACAAAATCAGATATGGCTTTTGTTAGATCATGATGAAACCTTTTTTAAGATTGTGTAAACCGCATCTGTTTCCATCGTCTCCCGGCGTCTCATCAGAGTCCGGAAATGCACGGCGCTTCCTCATGGTTTCGCCCAGCCGCAGGCATAGGTTACCGCCTTTTTCCACCCTGCGATCTTTTCGTTCCTCTCTTCCTCTGTGATCTGAGGTTCAAACACCCGGCCGATGGTCCAGTTCTTTTTCAGGGTTTCCTGATCCGGCCAGTATCCCACCGCCAGACCTGCAAGATATGCGGCTCCCGTCGCGGTACTCTCCACGCAGAGCGGCCGCTTTACCGGCGTCCCGTTGATGTCCGCCTGGGTCTGCATCAGGAAATTGTTGGCGCAGGCGCCGCCGTCTACTCGCAGATCCGTCAGTTTCATTCCGGAATCCGCCTCCATCGCACGGATGACGTCGTCCACCTGATACGCGATAGATTCCAGGGTCGCGCGGATGATGTGATATTTGTTCACTCCTCTGGTCAGCCCCAGGATTGTGCCCCGGGCGTACTGATCCCAGTAGGGAGCTCCAAGCCCCGTAAACGCGGGAACCACATAACAGCCATTGGTGTCTCTGACCTTCTGGGCCATATATTCGGAATCCGCGGCAGACTCGATCATCTTCAGCTCGTCCCGCAGCCACTGGACCGCCGCTCCGCCCACAAAGATGGAGCCCTCCAGCGCATAGTTTACCTTTCCTCCGATTCCCCATGCGATGGTCGTAACCAGTCCGTTTGTGGAAAATACCGGTGTCTCACCGGTGTTCATAAGGAGAAAACATCCGGTCCCGTAGGTATTTTTTGCTTCCCCCGGAGAGAAGCAGATCTGTCCGAACAGAGCGGCATGCTGATCCCCGGCAGCTCCTCCGATGGGAATGGGCCCGCCGAAAAATCCAGGATCCGTCTCCCCGTACACACAGCTGGAAGGGTTCACCTGCGGCAGCATGGCACGGGGAATCTCCAGGGCTCTCAGGATTTCCTCATCCCATTCCAGCGAACGGATATTGAACAGCATGGTTCTCGACGCATTGGTGTAATCTGTCACATGCACACGGCCTCTTGTCATCTTCCAGATCAGCCAGGTCTCCACAGTTCCGAACAGAAGCTTTCCCTGCTCCGCTTTTTCCCTGGCTCCTTCCACATGGTCCAGAATCCACTTCAGTTTTGTTCCGGAAAAATACGCGTCAATGACAAGCCCCGTCTTTTCCCGGAAAAAGTCCACCATTCCCTTTTCCTTCAGCTGATCGCAGTATTCCGCAGTTCTGCGGCACTGCCAGACAATCGCCCGGCAGACTGGCTCCCCGGTCTCCTTATCCCAGACAATCGTCGTCTCCCTCTGGTTGGTAATGCCGATGGCGGCGATGTCCGCCGCCTGGGCGCCTGCCTTCTGGATCGCTTCCACGGCCACGCCAAGCATCGTGGACCAGATTTCGTTGGCGTCGTGTTCCACCCATCCCGGTTTCGGAAAATACTGGGTGAACTCTTTCTGTGCCATACTGACAATGACCCCCTTTTCATCGAACAGTATACACCGGTTGCTGGTAGTCCCCGCATCCAATGCCATTACATACTTTGCCATAAGCTTTTCCTCCTGCATGTTATAACCCCTGTACGGCAGGGTAGATCCCCCGCAAAAACAAAAAGCACAGCGTCAGCCGCAGTATGCTGCAGGCTTTCGCTGTGCTCGTTTTGGCGGCGGGCCTTATTAAATTAATCGTAGCATATGTCCCGGGCGATTTCAAGTATTTTAAGAAGCTTTACTTCAGATACGCGCCGGCAAATTCCAGGACCGCCCCGCAGAGATCCTGATCGATTTCCATGCTCTGAAGCTCGCTGATCAGAAATTCCGGAGCCTTCAGGGAACGTTCGGCAGCGCGGTAGATTTTCTCTTTGTCGATAAAGCCAATCTCTGCCTGGTTCAGGAAATCGAATATCTGCTTCTGTACCGGATTTTCTGCGATTTCGGTCTCCTTCGGGAGACAGATCTCCACCCGGTCTTCCGGACGCAGATGTTCCAGCGTCACGGTCAGTGTGGTTCCGCATCTGCTGCAGCAGTTTTCCTGTTTTTCCCCGTTTACCAGAACCTCCGCTCCGGCTGCGGTCGTCTTGTGCAGTTCAATCTTCCAGGTTCTCCGAACCGGCAGAAGCGACAGTTCGCCCCGGACCGGTGATACGGTAAAGGTTTTCTCCGTCCAGTCCAGCTTCATCTCCGTGCAGGCGCAGATGCCCTTGCGGTAATCTTCTGATACGTTGTCGTCCTCATACAGGACAAAGGTGTTGTCCGCACCCGGATACACGCGAATGGTCAGCTCATCCGGATTGGACTCTGCCTCAGTCGCCTGAATTCTTTCCGTCATCGGAACAATTGCACCCGCTTTTGCCAGTACGGGAATCTCATCGATGGTCCGGTACATATTCAGGTTTCTTCCTCCGCGATATACCGTATCGGTGAAGAAATCGAACCACATTCCCTCCGGAAGCCAGACTTTCGTGCACGCCACATTCAGGCCGCGGATTCTCGGGGTCGTCACCGGAGCGGCAACCAGCTCGCTTCCGAAAAAGTATTCATTCTTCTGTCCGTAAGCCGTGAAATTTTCCGGATACTGATAGTACATCGGCTGGCAGATCGGCTCTCCCTTTTCCCATGCGCGGTGATTCATCGTATACAGATACGGCATCAGTCTGTGACGGAGCCTGAGGAAATCGCACATCGTGTCATGCACTTCCTTTTTAAATCTCCACGGTTCTTTTCCGTTGAATTCACTGCTGCTGCTGTGCAGCCGATTAACCGGAGAAAAGACGCCGAACTGATACCAGCGCGCTTCCATCTCGTCATTCTTGTAACCCAGCATATGGCCGCCGATGTCGTGGCTCCACCAGCCGTATCCGATGTTGGACGCAGTACTGGTGAAATATGGCTGGAAATCCAGGGATTCCCAGGTAATCAGAGTATCTCCGGAGAATCCCACCGGATAACGGTGAGAGCCGGGACCTGCATACCGGGAAAAAGTCATCGGCCGCTTTCCATCTCTTCCGCTGTCGAGGAAATGATAGTGATTCAGCATCCACAGAGGATCCAGTCCCTCGATTCTGCTGTTGGTTCCCTGCTGCCAGTCAATCCACCAGAAATCCACCCCTTCTTCCTCCATCGGGTGAAGGGCCTTGTCAAAATATGCCTCCAGGAACACCGGGTTCGCGATATCAAAATTCACCGGCTCTCCCTTCTCCGGATCCATTCCCATAGCCTCGGCCATCTGCGGGTAGCAGTCCTCAAAAGCACGGATTCCGTCCGCCGGGTGCAGATTCAGGGTGGTCTTCATTCCGCGGTCATGCAGCTTCTTCAGGAACCGCTCCGGATCCGGAAACATTTCCCGGTTCCAGGTATACCCGGTCCATCCGGTGCCGTACTTGGGATCGATATCCACCAGATGCCAGTCCATGTCAATCACTGCAACCGTAAACGGAATCTGTTCTTTGTCAAACTGATTCATCAGTTTCAGATAGGATTCCTCCGTGTATTTATAATATCTGCTCCACCAGTTTCCGAGAGCAAATCTCGGAAGCATCGGCGTCTCGCCGCAGAGATGGTAAAAATCTTTCAACGCTTCAAGAAAACGATGTCCGTAGGCAAACAGATAGAGATCCTGAATTCCCTTTTTTCTCGGTTCTATCCATCCGTCTTCGCGGATGGTCAGCGTGCGGGAATCGTCCAGGGCCACGCAGCCGCACCACATGGACAAAATGCCGTCCTCCAGTTCACAGGCTCCGTCGACATTATCCAACGTTCTCGCGGTTCCCTTCAGGTTTTCACTCTTTTCCCCGTAACGCCATGCGGTCCGGTTTCCTCCCGGCATTCCAAGCGCATAACAGGAGAGCCCATGGCTGGTGAACTCCTTTTTGTCGTAATTCAGCTGGAAATATTCCGTGCGGATTTCCAGTTCGTCCGACATGTCCCGGAGTTCAAAGGAAACCTGCGGGAAATCCCGGTTCAGTACAGTCTGAGTCGGCGCGTCGGTGAATTCTCCGTCCGGGCTGTACTCCAGGCGCACCAGACTTTTTGTGAGAACTGTAATCCGGAAATTTTCTCCCTGCACAACATTCTCCGGGCAGGCTTCCGGATGAGCGTCAATTTTCAGATACTCTTTCATTTCGCTGTGTCCCTCCTGTTGTTTATTCTTTTCCTGCTCCGATTTTCAGCACCAGAGCCTCATAAGGCTGCAGAACAATTTCTTTTTCCGGCTGTTCCCTGTGGTAATTGCTGATCAGTACGCCGGCTTCGGCAAATTCTTCCGGAATCCTGTAAGTTTCCTCGTCACTGGTAAAGTTGCAGATTACCAGCAGCTTTTCCTCGCCCAGCGTTCTGGTATAGACGTACAGGGTTTCGCTGTCCGGCTCCAGCAGCTGATAGGATCCGTACACCATCACTGGTTCCTTTTTGCGCAGTCCGATAATGTTCTGATAATAATGGAATACAGAATCCGGATCCTCCTGTTCCGCCTTCGCATTGATTTCCCTGTAGTTGGGGTTCACCATGATCCACGGGGTCCCCGTTGTAAATCCTCCGTTAGCACTGTCATCCCACTGCATCGGTGTTCTGGCATTGTCTCTGCCCCGCAGACGGATATACTGCATCATATCCTCCGGCGTAACTTTTCCGGAACCGGTCAGCTCGTGGAAGGCATTGATGCTCTCGATATCCCGCAGATCCTCCAGGGTTTCGAAAGGACAGTTGGTCATGCCCAGTTCCTCGCCCTGGTACACGTAAGGAGTTCCCTGCATCATATGCAGACAGGTCACGAGCATTTTGGCGCTCACCTCGCGGTACTCCGGAGAGTCATTTCCGAAACGGGAAACGCTTCTCGCCTGATCGTGATTTCCGAGAAACAGGCTGTTCCAGGCCTTGCCCTCCAGCTCTGTCTGCCATTTGCTCATGGTTTTCTTAAAGTTCTTCAGCTGAACCCTATCATCCGTCCACTTGCCCCGCGGACCGTTCTCTTCCATATGTTCAAACTGGAAGACCATGCTCAGTTCTTTTCCGTCGGCATTGGCATATTTTTTTGCCTCCTCGATGGTCACGCCGGCACACTCGCCAACGGTCATCAGGTCATAATGGGACAGAACTTTCTGATTCATCTCCTGCAGATATTCATGGACATGCGGACCATTGGCGCATCCGGAATCCCCGTACAGCGCCCCCGGAGCCTGGTAACCGTCAGGCAGACCCGGTTTCTTGGAAATCAGGCTGATCACATCCATGCGGAACCCGTCGATTCCCTTCTCACACCACCAGTTCATCATACGGAACACCTCATCGCGGACTTTCGGGTTATCCCAGTTCAGATCCGGCTGTTTTCTGGAAAACAGATGGAGATAATACATATCCGTGGTATCGTCATATTCCCAGGCGGAACCGGAAAAACAGCTTCCCCAGTTGTTCGGCTCCTTTCCGTCCTTTCCCTCTCTCCAGATATAGTAATCACGGTACGGATTGTCCTTTGATTTGCGGCTCTCCACAAACCATGCATGTTCGTCAGAAGTGTGATTGACAACCAGGTCCATCACCAGCTTCATTCCTCTCCTGTGGATTTCTTCCAGCATCCGGTCAAAATCCTCCATCGTACCGAATTCTTCCATGATCGCCTGATAATCGCTGATGTCATAGCCGTTGTCATCGTTGGGCGACTGATAGACCGGCGACAGCCACAGAACATCAACCCCCAGCTCTTTCAGATAATCCAACCGTGAAGTAATGCCGTTCAGGTCGCCGATTCCGTCTCCGTTGCTGTCCATAAAGCTTCTGGGATAAATCTGATAGACAACCGCTTCTTTCCACCATGCTCTTTCCATTTCCATTCCCTCTCTTTTCCTTTGACTTCCAAAGCGGCCTCAGACAGTCGGCGCCGTGCCTGCAGCCCGTGCTCCCATACCTCATCCGCTCTTTTTCTGCCTTCATACTACCATATCCGCGCGTTGAATTTCAATAGTTTTGCGCAAAACTGTTGAAACTATACAAGTAAATCTTGTGCAATTTATTTCAAATATACAAAACAGGAGATTCTGATGCGCCATCCTCTCAGAATCTCCTGTCCACCGTTCTCTCACGACCTTTCTTCGGTCGTTTTCCTCCCGGATACCGACTTCCGTTCCACCAGAAACGTGGAGATCCGATATTCCCCTCCCACCGTTTCTCCGTTTATTTTCCGGATCAGCGCCTCCACCGACCGCCGGGCTTTCTCTCCCACATTCTGACGGACCGTGGTCAGAGCCGGACGGGAAAGCTTTGCGTACGCCACATCATCGAACCCTGCCACTGAAAGCTCCTCCGGCACCCGGATGCCTCGGTCCTGGAGAAAATTCAGTGCCTCCACCGCATACAGATCGGACGCGAAAAACAGGGCGCTCTGTTCCCGGAAAAACGGAAGCATTTCCAGATACTGTCTCCTCCGTCTGGACGGGTCCTCCGGGACAAGGATATGTCTGGAAGCGGCATCCTCCACCCGCTCCTCCTCCAGCGCTTCCTTTACGCCGAGCCAGCGCTCATGATCCACCGACTCATCGTTGTCCGTCAGAAACAGAAGTCTTCTGTGGCCTTTTTTCAACAGATATTTTCCCATCAGATACCCGCCGCCCCGATCGTCGGTGCGCACATTGATCACGCCCTCCGGCAGCGGACAGTATCCATCGATCACCGCCATCGGCCCGGAAAACCGTCCCCGGATTTTCCGGATTTCCCGTTCTCCGAGACCGATGGAAATCATCGCCTCCAGATTCCATCCCAGAATCTGTTCCATCAGATCCCTTCCCTTATGGCGGGTTACCAGCATCATATAATACCCTTTCTCCTGAATCTGATACTCCAGACTTCCCACCAGCTCCGCGATAAACGGATCCTCCAGCGCATATTTCATTCCTTCCCTGGTATATCCCAGCACGACGCCGATCAGGCCCGAATGTTCTCTTGCCAGCATACGGGCGCTGAGGCTCGGCACATAATTCATCTCTTCCAGAATCCGGTTAATCTTCTCCACGGTCTCTTTCGATACGCGTCCGGCTTTTCCATGTATCACATTGGAAACCGTCGTCGGACTGACGCCTGCCTTCTCGGCGATATCCTTGATCCGAATCATAACATCCCTCCCTGTCCCGGCGGAAACACCGCTGATCTGCCTTATTATACACATACCTGACGAAAGAATCAATGAATCGTGACAGTTCAGCCAGCTGAACCGTTACAACGAATCTTCGGAAACACTTGCCTCTCCACGGGACATGTGGTACACTGACTACAGTTCATTACATTAACAGTTCAGTCAGCTGAACTGTCAATGCATCCGCTCATTGAAAATCGCTTCGCGATGGGCCGGATGCCCACAGGCACTATACTTTCATACGGTCTGTGCAGCGATTGGAGAAAGAGGAAACCTATGAATCAGAAACCTGAAAAAAACATTGTTCTCATCGGTTTTATGGGCTGCGGCAAAAGTTCTGTCGCCGCGGCTCTCGGCAGAAACTGGAAGATGGATGTGATCGAAATGGATCAGATGATCTCCGAACAGCAGGGAATGTCCATTCCGGAAATTTTTGACCGCTTCGGCGAAGACTATTTCCGGGATCTGGAGACCGCGCTGCTGAAAAATCTTCACGGCAGACGGGGATGTGTCGTTTCCTGCGGCGGAGGCGTTCCTCTGCGGAAAGAAAACGTCACTGAAATGAAAAAGATCGGTCAGGTCGTCCTTCTGACCGCAACCCCGGAAACGATTTATTCCAGAACCGCCGGAAGCGATGACCGTCCCAATCTGAAAAACAGAAAAAGCCCCGAGGCAATCGCAGAACTGCTGGAGCAGCGGAGACCGAAATATGAAGCAGCCGCCGACTGCATAATCGCCACAGACGGCAGGACTGTCCCGGAAATCTGTGAGGAACTGATGCGGAACCTGGCCGAACAGTAACCTTTTCGGATCTCTGCGGAAATCCCAGGTGAACAAACAGGTGAACAAACGCAACAGTTCAGCTGGCTGAACTGTGCGAACAAACAGAAGAAACATGGAGGAAAAGAAAAATGGAGAAAAAAATCCCTTACAAAATCTATCTGGAAGAAAGCGAACTCCCCAGACAGTGGTACAATGTCCGTGCCGATATGAAAAACAAACCGGCCCCTCTTCTGAATCCGGCCACAATGGAGCCGATCACCTTTGAAGAACTGCGGCATGTATTCTGCGACGAGCTGGCCCGCCAGGAGCTGAACGACACAGATGCCTACATTGACATTCCCACAGAAATCCGTGATTTTTACAAAATGTACCGCCCGTCGCCGCTGGTACGCGCCTACTGTCTGGAAAAGGAACTGGACACACCGGCAAAAATCTATTACAAATTTGAGGGAAACAACACCTCCGGCAGCCATAAACTGAATTCCGCAATCGCTCAGGCATACTATGCAAAGCAGCAGGGGCTGACCGGAGTGACCACGGAAACCGGAGCCGGCCAGTGGGGAACCGCGCTGGCAATGGCCTGCGCTTACTTCCATCTGGACTGCAAAGTTTACATGGTAAAGGTTTCCTATGAGCAGAAGCCGTTCCGCCGGGAAGTTATGCGCACATACGGCGCTTCCGTCACTCCGTCCCCGTCAGAAACCACCAACGTGGGCAGAAAGATTCTCGCCGAGCATCCGGGAACCACCGGAAGTCTTGGCTGCGCAATCTCTGAAGCCGTGGAAGTGGCTGCGGGTGATCCCAATTACCGCTACGTTCTCGGCTCCGTTCTCTCCCAGGTACTGCTTCACCAGTCCATCATCGGTCTCGAGACAAAAGCCGCGCTGGACAAATATGGAATTCAGCCGGATATCATCATCGGATGCGCCGGCGGCGGTTCCAACCTGGGCGGTCTGATTTCCCCGTTTGCAGGAGAAATGCTCCGGGGAGAGAAACAGTATCAGATCATCGCCGTGGAACCGGCTTCCTGCCCGAGCCTTACCAGAGGACGTTTTGTCTATGATTACTGTGATACCGGAAAAGTGTGTCCGCTGTCCAAAATGTACACCCTGGGCTGCGATTTCATCCCGTCTGCAAACCATGCCGGCGGTCTTCGCTACCACGGCATGAGTTCCGTTGTGTCTCAGCTGTACGCCGACGGATATCTGGAGGCACGTTCCGTGGAGCAGACCTCCGTCTTTGCAGCAGCCGAGCAGTTCGCCCGCATTGAGGGCATCCTTCCTGCTCCGGAGAGCAGCCATGCGATCCGTGTGGCAATCGACGAGGCTCTGAAATGCAAGGAGACCGGCGAGGAGAAAACCATTGTCTTCGGCCTGACCGGAACCGGATATTTCGACATGGTTGCCTATGAAAAATACAACAACGGCGAGATGACCGATTACATTCCTACCGATGAGGAGCTGGAAGCATCCTTTGCGAAATTTCCAAAAGTAAACCGCTGACAGCCGCCTTTCATCCGCAGGCAGTTTTCAGCAGCATGCAAAAATCGACACCCGAAAGTGCAGCCACTTTCAGAGGTGTCGATTTTTTATTTTCCCATTCTCTGATCGTCACGATTTGTCGTCTCCGGTCAGACGGAGAATATCTTCAATTTCTTCCACCGACAGGTCCAGGTACGCAGACAGTTCTGCCACGGAAAAATCCATCTTGTCTCCGTCCGACAGTTCCTCGATGGCGTCCTTCAGGCGATTCACCCGCTGAACCACCGCTTCGTCCTGATGCTTCCGGAAATGCTGTTCTTCCAGAATTCCTTCCATTCCGTCCCGGACCGCTTTCAGCAGATCGTCTTCTCCCTCTCCTTCGCGGAGCTGATCCAGCGCCAGAAGCAGGCTGACGTTTCCCTCCTGTACAAGGTCACCGAAAAATACGCTGCCGTCATGGACGCTCCGGGCAAGGGAGGGAAGCTTCGGCATATAATATTCCACAAGACGGCTTTTCGCCAGTGCGTCTCCTTTTGCAGCCCCGGAAAACAATGCCGCTTTCTCCTCCTCGCCCGGCTCTTCCGGAACAGGCAGTTCTTCCAGATACCGTTTCAGGAAATGCTCCTCCTCCCCGGACAGCGGCGCCTGTTCTTTTCTGACCCGCTTCCCTGTTCCGGCTCCGTCCACATCAATCTTCTCCATCGCCAGATATTCAAAAACCATTGCCTTCTGCTCTTCTGTCAGATTCTGTTCTTCAAAAAAATCCTCCGCCTGCTGTACAGTGATCTTCTGTCCGTGTTTCTCCGCAAAAGCCAGAAGCTCTCTCAGGCTTTTCTGAAATTTTTCCTGTTCCTGATTCATAAACACCATCCTTCTGGTATGATTTTTCAAACAATTATCGTTCCGCGCTTTCACTAGATTACCATATCTTAAGAAAAAAGTCTATTGCATTTTCCCTGTGAAAGCAGTAGTATTATAACAAATCCACGAAAGGAGAATTTTGACAATGAAACAGATTTTCAGAGATGTTCGAAATAATTTTCTGCTGACTGCAATTGTCTCGGTTCTGATCGGACTGGTGCTCGTTCTGTTCCCGGTCAGAACCACGTTTATGATCTGCAACATCGCCGGAATCCTGCTGATCGTCTGCGGAATCATAAATATTATCCGCTACGTCACTTCCAAAGGCGAGGCATTTTTTATCCGCTATGATCTGGTCGTGGGAGTGATTCTCTGCCTCGCAGGGCTGTTTGTCATCACCCAGAGCCATCTGATCATCTCCTTCATTCCGACGATCGTCGGCATTGTCCTGCTGATCAACGGAATTATCAATCTGAAAAAGGCGTTTCATCTGAAACAGGCCGGACTCCAAAGATGGTGGGTTGATCTTGCCATCGCCGCTGTAATCACGCTGCTCGGACTCCTGATCTGGCTGCGTCCTTTTGATGCGGTGGCAACCACCAACATTTTCATCGGCATCTGCCTGATTCTCAATGGAGTCTCCAATCTCTGCACCATGTTCGGGCTGGGTACGGTCAAACGCCGCCTGGAAATGCATTTTCCTGATGACGACGTGATCGATGTGGAGGATGACGAGCTTCACTGAAAACGCCCTGCAAACATATTCTGTATGAAATTGCCCGCAGCTGGGTTCCCGGATGACAGGAACAGCTGCGGGCATTTTATCATACTTTGATTCTCTGCGCAATCGTTTCATCCATCACAAGCTTCACATCGCCGGCCCGGACGATCAGACTGCCCATTCCTTTCTGCAGCACATACAGAGTGCTTCCCTCTTCGATATGACGGCTGCGCATGAAATTCATCACTTCAGGAGTACCGAGTTAGTCTCAGGGTTAGTCAACGGTAATATTACTGCTTTCTTCCGCAGCAGTGCTTGTATTTTCTTCCGCTGCCGCACGGACAGGGATCGTTGGGATAAATCTTTTTTCCTTCCGGCAGAATCCGGAGATTCCCGGCCTCAGACGCTTTGCGCTCGCCGGAGACATGTTTCCCAAGTTCCCTGAGTGTAAAGCCGTTGGTGTGCCAGCTTCTCGTATTTTCCGCCGTCTCACGTACATAGACGAGCCATTCGTATTCGGGCTTTCCTCTCGGCACCGTGACGGGGAGACTTCGGAGCAGTTCCGTCATATTCCCGGAAGCTCCCTGTATTCTGACCTGCTCACGGATGTCATAAAAAAGTTCCGTCCCGTCCTTCCCGGAGGAGAGCTTTCCGCAGAAAATGCGGAGGGCCCGTTCCGTCTGCGCATCAGGCTCCTGCCTTCCCTCCCGTCCGTACCGGAGAAACTCATCCATCGATTCCGGCAGGTATCTCTCAATACCTTCCCTCTCTTTCTCCAGCTTCTGCCGGTCCTCTGTCTCCTCCAGCCATTCATCCATAATCTGTTTTCCGTCGAAGAGTATGGTTCCCCGGCTGTCTTTCCACTCCTGCAGAACTTCCTTCAGAAGCAGATCGTCCGGCATATTTCCCTCATACTGTTTCCAGAGCTCCTTCAGCTCCTTTACAGAAATCATCCCGTACAGATAAACAGCGCCCTGACAGAACGTACGGATCTTCCAGGCCTCCTGCAGCGTCCTCCGCCGCCCGGAATCGTTCAGTTTCTCATATGCCATTCTCACATTTTCCGGAACCGCAAGGCATCCCGCAGAATCCAGGACGCAGTATTTCCACAGAAAATCATATGGCTGCCGGCTCTCATCCGGCACTTCCACACAGCCATCCCGAACCGCCCGGTCAAAAAGCTCCAGCTCCCCGGCGCTGCTTTTTTTCATCAGACGGAACATAACGTCCTCCTCCAGCAGGCGGTCCTGCAGCCAGCTCTCAAGCTCTCTTTTTCTGAGTTTGCTGTACCCCCGGAACCGGCAGTGTCTTGCAATTTCGCACAGTTCCTCCCTGCTTCGTCCTGCATAGCTCTCTGCAAGAGTACGCGGCACATCTTCTGCCCTTTCCTTTCTTATCGTCTCCCAGCGGGGTCCGCCACCCTCCTCGCGCATTTCCTGCAGCAGATCTTTCATCCGGTCATCCGTCTCCCAGTGTCTTTTCCCGCCGGCCACCCGAAAAAGAATCTCCCGCTTTCTTATGGGAATCTCCATATTGCTGCGGAACCATTCGTTGACCTCCTCTGCACGAAAAGAGGGCGCTTCCTCCCGCTTTAATTCAAATTCCAGAACGCTGCCGTATTTTTCATCCATATTGGGGCCTTCACCGTCCAGCACCTGCGGACAGCGGCGATCCATTTCCACCGTTTTCTCGATCTCGATCAGATGTTCCCAGGTCTCCCCATAATCATAGAGGTACCAGATATGTTTTTCTTTCCTCAGAAAATCGTCGGCCAGAAGCTTTTCCGGCGCCATCCGTCCCCCGGATCTGTTCCCCTTTCCATAGGGATTTCCTGTCAGGACGCACTCGGAATCCTCCAGGTAAAACTCATAGATATATTCGTTTTTCCATCCGAACAGCATCTGAATCACCAGATGCAGATCCCGAAATGTAAGTCTGGACGGAATCCATACTCTTCGCCAGACTTCCGGGTCTGTCCACTGAACAGATATTTTTATCTGATATCCTTTCATTGTCTTCTGTACCTCCGTATTTTCTGATTACTGTAACGATTTTTTCCGTCTCAGATCTGCAGTTCAATACTGCTTCCGGTACGTCCTTTTGTCACCCGGATCTGCCGTCCGATTCTCTCCTTCAGCTCCGGAACGTGGGAGATAATTCCCACAAGACGGTTTCCTCTGGTAAGGCCGGACAGCGATCGGATCGCCTGATTCAGGCTCTCCTCGTCAAGACTCCCGAAGCCTTCGTCCACAAACATCGCGTCCAGACGAATGCCCCCGGTTCTGGACTGAATCTCGTCCGACAGCCCAAGCGCCAGACTCAGCGATGCCATAAACGATTCTCCGCCGGAAAGGGTACGTACGCTGCGTACCGTTCCGTTATAGTGATCCACAACATCCAGCTCCAGTCCGCTCTGACTCTTGATATTTCTCGACTGCACGCTGCGTTTCAGCTCATACTGGCCGCTGCTCATTTTCATGAACCTCACGTTGGCCTTCGCGAGAATCCTGTCAAAATACAGCGCCTGCGCGTAGGTTTCCAGCGTGATCTTTTCTTTTCCGGTAATGTCTCCGTTGACCGTATCCGACAGCGCCTTCACCGAGATCAGTTCTTTCTCCAGATCCCCGGACGCTTCCCGCTGACGCTTCAGTTCCTCCCTGGTCTTCCGGTTGAACTGCAACCGCGCGCTGCACTCGTTCTGCCTGCGGGTCCATTCCTCCCGGATCTGTCTCTGTTCTTCCAGCATTCTGCCAAGCTTCTCTTCCAGCGCTTTCTGCCGCTCTTTCCAGTCTCCGTCCTCCTCCGCATCTGACGACCGCTCCCGCTGCGCAAAAAGAGCCTCTTTTACTTTCTGATTCTGTTCGATTCTGCGATGACATTCCTCGTACGTTTTCTTTGCCATTTCCAGACGCTGTTCCAGCGCCGCTCTGGCCGTCTCTTTCTGAGACAGGCTGCGGCGCGCCTCGTCAGCATTCTGATAGACGAGACGCTTTCTGTTCTGTTCCCACTGGGTCCGGCGGGTGTTCCGCTCGGTGCGGCAGGCTTCCAATGCCTTCTCCGTCTCCTGAAGCGCCAGGCTCTCCGCCTCACGGCTTTTTCCGGATTCCTCCAGTTCCCGGCTCAGAACCTCCCTGCGCTTCACCTGCGCACGGGCGTCCTGTTCCTGCCTCCGGACATCCTCTGCCTGTTTCTTCTGACGGGCTCTCTCCTGTCTCAGATATTCTTCCGGATCCTCCTCCGGCAGAACCACGCCCCGCGCTTCACACTGCTGCCGCAGGTTCTGCCGCTGTACCGCAAGGCGCTGCCGGGCGCCTTCCGCTTCCCCGTTTTTTTTCATCATATCCCGCTGCGACTGCTCCGCCTGTTTTCTGGCAAGCTCCACATTTTCCCTGGTCACAGTCTCATTGACCAGTTTCGCGGGAGAAGGATGTTCGCAGGACCCGCAGACCGGGCAGGGCGTCCCGTCCTTCAGCTTCTGTGCAAGAAGGCCTGCCTGTGCATCCAGATAAGCCTTATGAAGCTGTTTGTAATACCCGTCCCGGCGCTCGTACTCCTCCCAGGCGTAACGGTATGCCGTCTGCTTTTCCGCAAGAACTGCCCGGCCGTTTCTTTCTTCCCCGCAGAGCCGCAGAATCTGTCCAAGCTCCTGATCTCTGGTCTCAATCTCTTCCGCTCTTCGTCTGAGCTGTTCCAGACGCACGTCCGCATCCTGAAGCTGGCGGGACGCTTCGGTCAGTTCCTCCCTGCGCCGCTCCAATGTCTCCATTTTTTTCCTGCGGGTAAGAATTTCTCCTTCCAGGCAGCTCTGTCTTTCCGCGAGCTCTCTCAGCTGCTTTTCTTCCTTCTCCAGCTGCTTGTATTCTGTCAGCTGCCGGCGGCCGGCGGCAATTTCCTCCGCCAGCTGTTGGATCTCGGGCATTTTCTCCTCTGCTTTTTTCATTTCTTCCTGCAGGCCGCCTATCCTTCCCTGATCCTGTTCCAGCTCCCTCTGCACCCGTTCCAGCTGTTCTTCCATCTGCTCGCGGGCCTGACGGCGGTTCTGGGCCTGTCCCAGCTCCCTGCTCCACTGTTCGCTCTTCCTGCTGCACTGATCCAGCTCGCTGCGGATCTCCCGGAGCCGTTCCCCGTCCTCCTTCAGAATATGCTCCAGCAATTCCTCCACTTCTCCTGTGGAAATCAGCACCCCTGCGTTCTGCGCCTGCAACCTGCACAGTTCCGGATACTCCGGCGATTCTTCGCTGCAGACGATTCCGTCGGTATACTGGCGTATGCTTTTCCGGATATCCTCATATTTTCTCCGAAGCGCTGCCGCATGTTCCTTCACCTGGTCCTGAAATTTTTTGTAAAACCCTGTGTCAAACAATTCCCGGAAAATCTCGCTGCGCTCCTGTGTAGACGCCAGCAGAAGACGCTGGAAATCCCCCTGGGCAATCATCACAATCTGCACAAACTGATCCCGGTTTATACCGAGAAGCTCCTCCACCGCGCGGGTCACCGGCCGGCTGCCTGTGACTGTCTTTCCATCGGGCGCAGTAAAAACCGCATCCGCTTTCTGCGTCGTCATTTTGTTTCCGCGTTTGGCCGGCCGGAGATACTCCGGGTTTCTCTGTACACGATAGGTCTTCTCTCCGTAGAGAAACGTCAGATCCACATACGTCCTGGCATCCTTCGCTGCGTATTTGCTCCGAAACATATCCGCCTGGCGGACACCTCCGCTGGCCTCCCCGTACAGTGCAAAAGTAATCGCGTCAAAAATCATGGTCTTTCCCGCGCCGGTATCCCCGGTGATCAGATACAGCCCGCTGCCGCCAAACTGCGAAAAGTCAATGGTAACTCTGTCTGCATAAGGTCCGAACGCAGACATTTCCAGAAAAACCGGCTTCATTCCACACCCTCCTCCTTCTGCACCTTTTCCATCAGCGTCCGCGCGTATTCCGTCTGTTCCGGACTCATCTCCTGCTGATTCTGCCGGAAGAAAAACCGGGCCAGCAGTTCCATCGGAGACTGCTCCACAGTGGTTTCCTCCCGGATCAACTCCTGACTGGCACGGGTTCTCGCATTGTCATAGTCAATTTTCATAATATTCGGATAGATACTCCTCAGCCGCCCGATCACGTCCGGGATATCATCCTCATCCGTCAGCACCACATGGAGATAGTCTTCCAGCGCCGTTCCCTGGTAGTTCTCCCGGAGCACCAGTTCTTCATATCGTCCCCGGATTTCCCGCATTTCCCGAAGCGGCGTCAGCGGTTCCAGACGCACTTCCAACGTTCCCTTCTCCTTCAGCTCCGCAATCGTCACCGATTTCCTGTGCCCGATCTCCGCAAAGGAATATTTCAGAGGCGTTCCGCTGTACCGGATCCGCTCCGCCCCCGCAGACTGCGCCCGGTGGATATGCCCGAGCGCCACATAATCAAACGGTTCAAACACAGAAGCGGACACATGTTCAACCCCTCCGACCGATACTTCCGCCAGATCCTCCGAACCTGCGGCAACCGCCCCTGTGACAAACTGATGGGCAATCAGGACATTTCTCTCCTCCCGGTTCAGTTCCATCCTTCCGATCACCGCTTCCAGCGCATCCTGATAGGTGAGAATCTCCCGATCCGGAAAAAAACGCCTTACCGCCGCCGGTTTCAGAAACGGAAGCATCCAGATATTCACAGGGCCGAAGCTGTCTTCCAGCCGTACCGGCATACTGTCTCCCTCATAGCTCTGGGTCAGGTAAACCCCGCTCTCCTCCATGATCTGTGCGCCAAACGACAGCCGTTCCACGGAATCATGGTTCCCGCTGATCACAAAAACAGGAAGATTCCGACCGTTCAGCCGTGTCAGAAACCAGTCAAAAAGCCGGACTGCTTCCGCCGGCGGAATCTGTTTGTCATAAACATCACCGGCGATCAGTACCGCATCGACCTTTTCCCGGTCTGCGATCTCCAGAATCCGGCGCAGAATATAGCTCTGATCTTCCAGCATGGAAAACTCGCTGACCCGTTTTCCGATATGAAGATCCGCTGTATGTAAAAAACGCATGTTCTGTTCCTCCCGATACTAAAATTTCATCGGCTGCATTTCTCTCTGTTTTGGAAATATATAGTACAGTATAACACACAGCTATCATAAGAAAAACAGGAAAGTTTTTGAAACCTCAGACAAAAGGCAGCCGCTTAGCAGGGCAAAAAAAGCCCGGTGCAGACAGGTATGTGTATACGACGTCTTTTGCAGCTGCCGTATACACAGATCTGTCTGCCTCCGGGCTTTTTTATCCGCCTCAGATCAGTCCCTGCAGAATCAGAACCACCATCAGAATCGGAAGCAGGAACGTAAGATACCAGCGCATCCAGCCGGGTACTTTGATTCCCGTACCCCGGTTGGCTTCCTTCTGATAATTCTTAAATCCCCATCCATAGCGGGTGGTACAGAACAGAAGGTAAATCAGCGACCCAATCGGCAGCAGAAGATTGCTGACGATAAAGTCTTCCAGATCCTGGATCGTGGTTCCAGCTCCTCTCGGCTGGAAATCAGACCATACGTTGAATCCCAGCGCACATGGAAGCGAAAGGATGATCAGAAGAATCATGTTGATCAGTGAAGCTTTCTTTCTGGAAACATGAAACAGCTCCATGTTGCAGGCCAGAATATTCTCAAACACCGCGATAATCGTTGAGAACGATGCGAAAAACAGGAACAGGAAGAAGAAAGATCCGAAAATCCTTCCCCCTGCCATAGACGCAAAAATATTCGGCAGCGTTTTGAAAATCAGAGACGGACCAGAATCCGGATTCACTCCGAACGAGAAGCATGCGGGGAAAATAATCAGTCCGGAGACGATCGCAACAAAGGTGTCGAGCACCGCTATGTTGATCGCCTCTCCCATCAGGCTTCTCTCTCCTCCCAGATAGCTTCCGAAAATCAGCATCGCGCCGATTCCCAGACTCAGTGTAAAAAACGACTGATTCATCGCGCCGGTGATAATATTAAACAGACCGACTTCCTCTACCTTATGTATATCCGGAACAAGATAGAATTTCAGACCTTCGGAGGCTCCCGGCATCGTAAAACTGTAGACTGCCAGAACCACCATAATGATCAGCAGCGCGACCATCATCCATTTTGTAATACGCTCCACGCCATTCTGCAGACCAAAAGAACAGATGGCAAATCCTGCGATCACAACGATCAGCATCGTGACGATCAGAACCGAAGGAGAGCCAAGCATGTTCTCATACATAAGGGTCACCTGTTCTGTATCCGCGCCGTCAAATCTTCCGGTGAGGAACAGATAAAAATAGTACAGCATCCATCCGGTGACAACGGTATAAAACATCATCAGCCCGTAATTCCCCAGCATCGCCACATAACCGTGCAGATGCCATTTGCTTCCCGGCTTTTCCAGCTCCTGGTAAGCCCGAACCGTGCTTTTACGGCTCGCTCGTCCGATTGCAAGCTCCATGGTCAGAATCGGTACACCCATGATTGCCAGAAAAATAAGGTAAAAGACTACGAAGATTCCTCCGCCGTAATTTCCTACCATATACGGAAATTTCCATACATTTCCGATGCCGATGGCGCATCCCGCCGAAATCAGGATAAACCCGAGACGGGATTTGAATTTTTCTCGTTCCATTTTCTCTTTCTCCTCCCTGCATACCGCACACAAAAGAGACTGCTGAATTTTCCGGATCCGTTTCACAGCAGTCTCCTGTGTCTGTAATTTTCTCTTATTATACATGAAAACCATGCATTTGCAAAGATAAAAATTGTATTTCCAGCGATGAACAGGTTACAGGTCAGCCGGCTGAACGGTTGCAGCGAACAGCCGCCAGCAGTCTCATCAGATTTTCCGCTTCCGTCTCCAGATTCTGTTCGCTCTTTTCCCTGCTGACGGAAAAATCCTCCGGCAGCTGATTGATGGAAAAGGCCGCTGTCAGGCCGCAACGGTACAGATCCGGCAGCGCCTCCCGGTCAATCCCGCCGACTATCGCCACCACCGGAACGCCCAGCTCCCGACCCCGCCGGGAAATGCCCGAGATCACCTTTCCCCGCACACTCTGGCTGTCCAGTTTTCCCTCTCCGGTCAGAATCATATCCGCATGTTCCGCCAGCGTATCAAAGCGAACCGTATCCAGTACGATCTGAATTCCCGGCGCAAGCGTTGCGCCCAGCAAGCCGGCCATTCCTGCTCCCAGTCCGCCGGCAGCTCCGCCGCCCGACAATCCGCAGATATCTCTCACCTCCCCTGTCTGTTCCAGAAGCCTGGCATAATGGGTCATTCCCTCCTCAAGTTCTCTGACCATCGTCTCGTCTGCTCCCTTCTGGGGACCGAACACATAAGTGGCGCCTTCTGGGCCGAGCAGTGGGTTTGTGATATCGCACATTGCGAGGAGCTCCGTCTGTTCCAGCAGTTTTTCCCGGCGGCTCGCGTCAATTTTCGCGATCCTGTTCAGGGTCCCGCCCGTCGGGACAAACGCCGCTCCTTCCCGGTCATAAAACCGTACGCCCAGCGCCGCGGCCATCCCGCAGCCGCCGTCATTGGTGCAGGAACCGCCCAGGCCCACGATCACACGGCACGCTCCTTTCTGAACCGCCGCAAGAACCAGTTCCCCGATCCCGTAGGTAGTCGTTGCCCGGGGATCCATTCTTCCCTCCACCAGCGGAAGCCCTGCGCATGAAGCAGTCTCCACAACTGCCGTCCCGTCGCTTAGGATCCCGTATTCCACGATCATCGATTCCATATACGGACCATGCACCTGCGCCTTCTCCTTTCGTCCTCCCAGCGCCTCCAGAAAACAATCGACGCTTCCCTCGCCTCCGTCCGCAACGGGTATCGTGACTACTTTGCACTCCGGGAAATGTTTCTTCACCTGCTCCCGCAGGATTTTACAGATCCTTTTTGCACTGATGGTTCCTTTAAACGAATCCGGAATAATAATTACCTTTTTCACTGTTTCGTTACTCGTTCCTTTCCTGTACTTTTCCGGCGGTAAACGACACGGATTTAAGATTATTATATCGAATTTTCTCTTCCGATTCTATAGTACGAAAACACAATTTTCTTCCTCTTTCTTATTTCCGGATTACATTTTTTTTGACAGGTTCCGTCATTCATACCTTACGATTTCTTTTCTCAGCCGTTTCATGATTCTCTTTTCCAGTCTGGAAATGTAGGACTGTGATATTCCGAGAAGATCCGCCACTTCTTTCTGGGTTTTCTCACCGCCGTCCGGCGTATTGATGCCGAAGCGCAGACGGACGATCGTCTGTTCCCGCTCCGTCAGCTTGCTGATTGCCTTTCCAAGAAGGTTTTTCTCCACCTCCTGTTCAATTCCATGATAAATCACATCCTCGTCAGTTCCGAGGATATCCGACAGCAGCAGTTCGTTTCCATCCCAGTCCACGTTCAGCGGCTCATCGATGGAGACCTCCATTTTCGTCTTATTGTTTCTGCGCAGATACATCAGAATCTCATTCTCAATGCACCGGGAGGCATACGTCGCCAGTTTGATCTTTTTCTCAGGGTTGAAGGTATTGATCGCCTTGATCAGGCCGATCGTCCCGATGGAAATAAGATCCTCCACGCCGACTCCCGTATTGTCAAATTTCTGGGCGATATAGACAACGAGGCGCAGATTATGTTCGATCAGCATACTTCTCGCTTCCCGATTATCGCTGTCTGAAAGTCCCGCAATCGCTTTTGCCTCTTCCTGTTCCTCCAGAGGCGCCGGCAGTACGTCTGCGCCGCCAATATAAAACACCTCTCCCGTCTGACGAAATGCCGAAGAAGAGGACTTCCGTAACACGCCAAAGCGGATACCCGCCGGCAATGCAGCCTGCATCATACTTTCTTCCTCCTAACTGTCCATTAAATCTGGATGCAATATCATCTGGCAGCCTGTGGGAGCAGCGCTGTCTTTTCCGGTAAGCGCCAAAGCGGGAGAACTTATACGCTTTTCTGTATTCCCCTGAATCAAAACCATTTCCGGTATCCGGATCACCGGCAGCATGCCGGAGGCACATCCTACACTGCGAAATCTTATGTAATGGGGCTGCAGGTTTCCCAGAAGCTCAGGTTCTGTGATCTCCTTTCCCTCCGCAAACGCTGCAAGCCCGCTTTGCACCTCCTCCGGAAACAGTTCTTTTACAACTTCATATGGTATGACAGACACCGGCTTTCCGGAAGTGGCGTCCCGCAAAGTGTTGCCCGTGTCATACAGTCCTTTTACTTTTATCCTTTTTTCTCCGGCGCCAAGCCAGACCGTCACCGTCCGCTTCTGTACCTTCCTCTGCCGTTCCTGCACACTGAGAAAAACGGTGACGGCAGCGTAGACCAGAACTCCGGCCGACAGAGCTGCCGCCATCCCGTTTCTCCCGGCGGCGCGTTCCAGCAGCCGGATTCCTCCGCTCATCAGAAAAGACATCAGCAGAAAGCCAAATACTCCAGGGACAAGCTGTTTCCCACCTCTGGTATTACAACCAAACTTTACCATTCCTGTAATTCCCGCGATTCCGATGCAGACCATAAGCCAGGTGGGCAGACACTGAAACAGCGCCAGCCATCCGATGAAACCGGCGGCGCCGGCCGCCGCCCAGACCGCGCTCCTTCTGTGCGTGGCAGAGCATTGGAGGAGCCTTCGGGTGAGTCTCAGGAGAATATAATTCATCAGAAAATTCTCCAGAAACATCAGATCCACATAAACTTCGTAATACAAAAACACACCCCCGTCAGCCTGTACAGGTCTTTACCGGAATCGGCAAATACCATTATAGGCGACGTGGGGCGTTAAATTTGTCAAACCGACGACGTGATCCTTAAAATCTTTTCGACAGGATTCTGTTGTGAAGAATGGTCTGGATCATCCGGATCTCTTCAATGGGAAACTGACCGGGCGCCGAAGGCTGTCCGACGCTGGCATAAGTGATGCAGGACCCGAAAGTTTCGCCGCTGAGGCGGGTGACCGCACCGAGCGCGCCCATGGACATGGTGACCACCGGACGTTCGGAGGCTGTGATCATTTCCTGCGTAATGTCCAGGAGTCTGAGGACGTCGCGGCGGGTTTCCGGCATGACGGCCAGCTTCAGAATATCCGCTCCGGACGCTTCCAGCGCCTGAAATACTTCCCCCATATCTTCCCGGGACGGAGTGCCGTGGAAAAAGTGACGGGAGGCGATCACCGCACAGCCCTCCTCGTGCAGCTTTTCCGTCAGTCCGGCGGCGTCCAGATGTTCCATCTGCGCTTCCACATCAATCAGATCTGCAGATCCGCTTGCCGCGGCCGCCAGGCAGATCCGGGCATACTCTTCCGGCGCCGCCGGTTTCTGACCGCCTTCCTGCGCGCTGCGGAATGTAAACAGAACCGGGAGAGGACCTGCCGCCTTTCTGATTTTCCCCAGGACATCACAGACAGCAGATGGATCCAGGGCCTGCGCAAAGCTGTCCACCCGCCATTCCAGCAGATCCGGGCGCGCTTCTGCCGCTCTCCGGGCATGTTCCAGGATCTCCTCCTCCCGATTTCCCATGACCGGAACGCAGATTGCAGGCATTCCTTCTCCAATGGTCAGATTTTTGATTCTTACGGTTTTCTTTCTCATTCTCCTGCTCCTTCGTTTTTCAGATTTGACTGCTGCGGATCCGTTGACTTCTGTCCGCAGTTTCATTCTGCGGAGGGTCCGGATCCCGAACCTTCATGATCTGATTATAACCTCATTCCGGCTGCAAAACAATCGCAACAATTCAGCCAGCCGAACTATTACAAACAATCTGCAATTTCAGCAGAACCTGTGATATAATTGATTACAGTTCAGCCAGGTCTGTGCATTCACCGCACAGACCGTATGAAAACGCAGAGCCTGCGGGCATCCGGCCCATCGCGAAGCGATTTTCAATTGCCGGATGCCATAACAGTTCAGCTGGCTGAACTGTTACTATAATTGATTACAGCATATATTTACTTTTCAGAAAAAGGAGTCTAGCAATGATTATACCAGAAATCCCTATCACAGGCACAACAAAACTGACCGCGCTTCTCGGAAGCCCGGTTTCCCACAGTCTGTCCCCGCTGATGCACAACTGTGCCTTCCGTCATCTGGGGCTCGACTATGCATATCTCTGCTTTGATGTGACAGAAAAGGAACTTCCCCAGGCAGTAGAAGGGCTGAAAGCCGTCGGCATCCGGGGATTCAACCTGACAATGCCCAACAAAAACAGGATTATGGATCTGGTAGACCATATTTCCCCTGTCTCGCGCATCTGCCGCTCCATCAATACAGTCGTCAACGACGACGGAGTTCTCACCGGCACCTCCACCGACGGAATCGGTTATATGGAAGCCCTCCATGATGCAGGCTACGACGTAACCGGCGAAGAGATCACCATGATGGGAGGCGGCGGCGCCTCCACCGCAATCTGTGCACAGGCAGCCCTGGACGGTATTCGCCACATTCATATTTTTGTCCGTCCTTCCAGCCGCTTTTACCAGAGAACTCTGGAGCTGGCAGACACCATCAACCGCACAACTCCCTGCCGCGCCTCTGTTTACAATCACGCAGACCTGAACTCCCTGCGCCAGGCCCTGTCCCGCAGCCGTCTGCTGATCAACGGAACCCCTGTGGGCATGGCGCCCGACACCGGACATTCCATCATCGAGGACGTCTCCCTGTTCCACGAAAATCTGATCGTCTCCGATCTGATCTACAATCCAAGAAAAACCCGCCTGATGCAGCTCGCGGAATCCGTCGGCTGCAGCACTTTCAACGGAATGTATATGCTCCTCTATCAGGGTGCAGAGTCCTTCCGCATCTGGACCGGCCGCGACATGCCTGTGGACCTGATCAAAGCCAATTACTTTACCTGACAGAACGTTGCGGTTCAGCCAGATCTGTGCATTCCCTGCAGTTCAGCCGGCTGAACGGTTACGACAGAAATCCCCCACAGCCAACGCTGCGGGGGATTTTTACGTTCTTATTTACGATTTCTTAAAAACTCCGGAATCTGAATATCCTTCTTCGGCACATTGCTGGTCAGCGGTGCCTGCGGCTGCGGAGCAGCTGCGGAAGCTGTTCCAGCGTTCGGAATATTAAATTTCGGCATCTGAAAGCCGGAGGTACCTGCAGAAGCAGTCTTTTTCTGGTCAGAAGCCGACGGCTGCGCCCCAGTCTTCTTTCCCTTGTTCTCTCCGACAACGCTTGCCTGTCTTGTGGTCGCATCGTCCAGACCGGTAGCGATTACCGTGATCTTTGCAGCGTCAGATACGCTGTCATCATACATTGCGCCAAAGATAATATTTGCATTCTCACCGGCAAGATTCTGTACATAGCTTGCGGCGTCGTTTGCATCCATAAGAGAAATATCACCGGAAATATTGATAATTACATGGCTTGCACCCTCAATTGTGGTCTCAAGCAGCGGACTTGCAACCGCCTGCTGAACAGCCTCCAGCGCTTTGTCGTCGCCTCTGGCCTCTCCGATACCGATATGAGCCACACCCTTGTCCGTCATTACTGTCTGTACATCGGCGAAATCCAGATTGATCAGAGCCGGCAGATTAATCAGGTCTGTGATTCCCTGAACCGCCTGCTGCAGAACTTCATCCGCTTTTCTGAGAGCTTCCGGCATTGTAGTCCGGCGATCCACGATCTCAAGCAGCTTGTCGTTCGGAATCACGATCAGAGTGTCCACATTGCCTTTCAGCTTTTCGATTCCCATCAGAGCGTTGCTCATACGTGTCTTCGCCTCAAACTTGAACGGCTTGGTAACAACGCCTACTGTCAGAATTCCCATCTCTTTCGCAAGGCCTGCAACAACGGGCGCAGCGCCTGTTCCGGTTCCGCCGCCCATACCGCAGGTTACAAATACCATATCGGCGCCTTCCATTACCTGCTTCAGCTCTTCCACGCTTTCCTCGGCAGCCTTTTCTCCTACCTCCGGCTTTGCGCCTGCGCCAAGACCCTTCGTCACCTTTTCTCCAATCTGTAAAATCGTCGGAGCCTTGCACATGGTCAGAGCCTGTTTATCGGTATTAACGCCAACAAACTCAACGCCTGCGATCGCTTCCTCAACCATTCTGTTGACGGCGTTATTTCCTGCACCACCTACTCCGATGACGATAATCTTAGCAGATGATTCTGCCTCATTTGTCATGATTTCTAACACTTGTGTTTCCTCCTTACTCAGGCTGTTCGCCTCTCTATATTTTCCTTCAGGTCTGTTTCCCTTTTTCGGTAAATCTCAGTGTTTTTCCATGTAAGATAAGCCTCCGCTGAATCATACATATAGATATAATATAATTTATTTTGAAATTTATCAACTGTTTTTTTGGGTTTTTTGCAGATTTTTCAAATTTCCAGGGGGTTTTTCTGTTTTTATGTCTGCTCCTGAGTACTTCCACTGTTACAGTTCAGCTGGCTGAACTGCTGTCTTCACTTTCCTGGATATCCCTGGAAAATACCACATCGCCGCTTTGCTCGTCCACGTCCTCCAGATGGAGTTCTCCCGACATCCCTTCCAGCTGCGGCAGAATGCCGGAAAGCTTTGTGATTTTCTCCTCCAGACAGTCGTCTGTTCCCAGACGGATACGAATATTCCCGGAATAATGAAGGATCATCTCCTGTTCTTCGGTAATCTCCACCTGCTCCGGCCAGAGGCTGAACCGGTCCAGCAGACGGATCAGCGCCTCCAGGCTTCCGAAAATCTCCGTATGCTCTGTGATAAGAGATTCGCCCACGGTCACTGACGTCACATTCAGCCCGGTCACCTCCGGAATATTCTCAAGATCCGGGTCGTATTCCTGCGACTGCATTTTCGCAGTCGGGAGACTCTCTGAATCAAGGGCCTCCCCCTGCTCTCCGGTCAGCGGCTGAGAATCCACAGTCCCGCTTTCCGCCTCTGTTTCTTCCTGGGAAATACACTCCAGAACAATTCCTTTCCCGTCAAAGTATACTTTCTGTCCGTCCGCTTCCACATAACCCACAGTCACCTTCTCTTCCACAACGGCGCGCACCGTGGTCGGCGAAACGATTTCATAGGTGATCGTCTCAAGAAATGGCACACCGGAAAGATCTGCCCGATACGGGAAGAACGTCAGCAGCACCGTATTAAAAGACAGCGGTTCCTGCTGTTCCACAATCCGACGGATCTCTCCGTCCGTATAACGGTCGTTTCCGGTCACCTCAATGTTCTTTGTCTGAAAGATCACAAAGAAGAGCAGCGCAGCCATCACAAGAATTCCAAATCCAAGCAGGATTCCCCTGATCCGCATTCTACGTTTCTTTTTTCTCTTTTTCTTTCCACCCATATTTCTTTATTTACTCCTCAATTATGTGCATCCTGGCTCCGAGCCGCTCAAGCTGCTCCGGAAACAGTTCATACCCTCTTTCTATGTACTGTACCTGTTCCACCTCCGTACTGCCTTCGGCGGCAAGCGCCGCAATCACCAGCGCTGCTCCGCCTCTGAGATCGCCGGCGGTCACACGGGTTCCCTTCAGCCTGCTCTTTTCCATTCCGATCACGGGGCCTCTGATTTCCGCCCGGGCGCCCATTTTTATCAGTTCCCTGACAGCAGCAAACCGGTCTTCAAACACGGTCTCCCTCACAATTGTCCTCCCGGAAAGTGTGGACGCCGTGGCAAGCAGCGGAGACTGCAGGTCTGTGGGAAATCCGGGATACCCGGCGGTTTCCACATAGGGCACAGCCTTCCCGACCCGGCTGCTGTCCGTAAACAGTGTATCACCTGCCACCCGGTATTGTCCACCCATTTTCCTGTAAACCTCCAAAACCGCCTGCATTTCCTTCACAGGCGCTCTGCGGAATTCCAGGTTTCCCCTGACCGCAGCTCCGGCCATAAGCCATGTTCCCGCCGCGATCCGGTCCGGCGGCACACAGAATGTGGTTCCGTGAAGCTTTTTTCTTCCGCGAATCATCACGCACCCGCTCGCTTCTCCCTCCACGGAAGCACCCATACTCCGCAGGAACCGGCAGAGCCACTGTACTTCCGGCTCTGCGGCACAGCCGTCCAGAACCGTTGTTCCTTCCGCACAGACCGCGGCAAGAATCGCGTTTTCCGTCGCCCCGACGCTTTTTTTCGGAAATCTGATATGCGTTCCTGACAATCTGCCCGCATAGGCCGTAATTCCCGTTCCCGTTCTTGTGATCCCCGCGCCCAGAGAACGCAGCGCCATCTCGTGAAGATCTGTTGGCCGCCGGCCAATCGTGCAGCCTCCCGGACTTCTGATTTTTCCATAACCGTTCCTTCCGAGGAGGCTTCCCAGCAAAAGGATGGAAGACCGCAGCTTTCCCGCCGTCTTCTCCTCCGACAGATCTCCGTCTGTCCGCCTGCAGCGGATACGCAGCGTGTCTCTCTCCCATTCCGTCTCCGCTCCCAGAACCTGCAGGAGTTTTTCCATACAGAAAACATCGCTGATTTTGGGACATCCCTTCAGCTCCACCGTCTCTTCCTGAAGGACCGCCGCCGCCATCATCGGAAGAACCGCATTTTTCGATCCCTGTATCCGGACCTCCCCGTCGAGAGGATATCCGCCTGTGATCCGATATCGTTTCAATGGAGACTCCTTAAAGTCTTTCTCCTGATTATCCTATGCAGAAACAGCATGTCACGTGCGCGTCAGTTTTCATATCTGGAAACCGACAGGGCAAGACCCATCTCAGCCAGAAGAAACGCCACCGACGTACCTCCATAACTGATAAACGGCAGCGTGATTCCGGTATTGGGAATCGTGTTGGTGACAACCGCGATATTCAGAATCACCTGAATCGCGATATGACCCATGATTCCCGCCGCGATCAGCGTCCCCGCCAGATCCGGCGCATGGACCGACGTAACCATAAGCCGCCAGATCAGAAGCCCGAACGCCAGCATCACAAGGCAGGCTCCCACCAGCCCCGTCTCCTCACAGATTATGGAAAAGATCATATCGTTCTGTGCCTCCGGTACAAAGCCGAGTTTCTGCAGACTGCTGCCGATCCCCTTGCCGAAAATTCCCCCGCTGCCGATGGCATACAGGCCCTGGATCGTCTGAAATCCTTTTTCATAGGCCTCCGGATTTCTCCAGATTGCCAGCCGTTCCAGCCGGTAGCTTTCCAGACTGAGGAAGACTGTCACAAGAGCGATTCCCGCGCCGCCAATCCCTATAAAAGGAAGGTATCGGGGATTCGTGACAAAAATCAGAATCACCGCAATCCCCAGGATGATCACCGCCGTACTCAGATTGTTGGAGCCTACCAGCGCCACAATCGGAACGGTGCTGGCAAAAACAAGAACCATAAATCTCCAGCCGGACAGTTTCTGCTTTGTCCTTTCCGTCACCCAGGTCAGAAACAGGATCACCGCAACTTTGGCAAACTCGGAAGGCTGGAAGGAAAGCGGCCCCAGGGTCAGCCATCGCCTGGAGCCGTTGATGGAGCTTCCCACAAACAACACCGCCGTAGACAGTCCAACCGAGACCAGATACAGCAGCGGCGCATATTTCAGCAGCCTGTGATAATCCATATGAGCGATCAGGTACATGCCCGCCAGCCCCAGAATCCCCGCAAACAGCTGTTTCTTAAAATAATAGGCCGGGTCATTGAATTTCACCCGGCCATTATATGCGCTTGTACTGTAAAGAAGAACCAGTCCCGCAGCCATCAGCAGAACCACCAGCACGAGCAGCGTGCTGTCGGTCTTTTTTCCTGACTGCGAAAGTTTATCCGGAAATTTCATAGGCATCGCCAGTCCCCGGCATTCTCTTACGATAGTTTATGCAGCGCGGAAGCATTCCATTCCTTCCATGTCTCAGCTCACGGCTCCCGGAAGGTAATCAGTTCGTCCACAGCTTTTCTCGGGGGAGCGTCCGGAACATCCAGCGGATAGCCCGCCGCAATCACCGCACAGATCTGCTGTCCCTCCGGAATCTGAACGGCTTTTGCAATCTCCTTTTCGTCGAACAGGCCCATGATCACCGTTCCGACTCCCTTGTCCCATGCTGCAAGACAGAACGTCTGAGCGGCGATTCCCGCATCGAAACTCTCCCAGTGGCTTCCCTTGAGAGTGGAAAAACTTCCGTCTCTCTCGTAGCCGGACCGCCCGGTAACTCCGGTCAGAAGCACGACGACCGGCGCTTTCGACAGTGTTTCCATATTTTTTCTGAATCCCATCATGCACGCTTCCCCTGCAAGTTCCAGAATCTTTTCACGATCGTCAATGACAATATACCGAGCGGTCTGTGTGTTTTTCCAGGACGGCGCCCACGCTGCCGTCCCTACGATCTCTCTGAGCACCTCTCTCGGCACCGGTTTTTCCTGAAACCTTCGGATACTTCTCCTCTCTCTGATTCCCTGTATCAATTCCATGCTGCCTCTCCTTTCTGTACGTATCTTACCGTGCAACCGTCTATCCGGGCAGCTGCTTCATTCTTTCAGCGCCCGGACATACTCTTTGAATTTTTCGCCTCTCTGTTCGTAACTGTCGAACTGATCCCAGCTTGCGCAGGCCGGAGACAGCAGCACCGCGTCCCCCGGATTTGCTTTTTCCGCACAGAGCTTCACCGCCTGCTCCAGATTCTCCGCCATCAGAATATCCTGAAACCCCTCTCTTCGCGCCGTTTCAGCGATCTTCTCCTTTGTCTCTCCGATCAGTACCAGATATCTGACCTTCCCGTCAAAGGAACGGATCCAGCTCTCATAAGTGGACTGCTTGTCAAATCCGCCGCCGATCAGCAGTGTCGGACGGTTCATCGCCTGAATTCCCTTGATGGCCGCGTCCGGATTTGTCCCCTTGGAATCGTTATAGTAAGCCACGCCATTTTTCTCACATACATACTCAATCCGGTGCTCTACTCCACGAAACGCGCAGACTGCCTGACGGATAGTCTCCAGAGACACGCCCACATCATAAGCCATAGCCACAGCCGTCATTACATTCTCAAAATTGTGAAGGCCCAGAATTTTCAGATCATCGGTCCGCACAACCAGCTCTTTCTTCCCGTCACGGGACAGATAAATTTCTCCGTCCCGGTAGTAAATGCCTTCCTCCAGCTCCCTCTGACTGGAGAAAAAGAACACTCTTACCTTCTGCTCCCGGATCAGTTTTTCCCCGAATGCCCGGAGAATTTCATCCTCATAATTCAATACGCAGACATCGTCCATAGTCTGGTTTTCCGTGATCCGTTCCTTTACTCTTATGTATTCGTCCATGGTGTGGTGACGGTTCAGATGATCCTCTGTGATATTTGTGATCGCGCTTGCTCTGGGATGGAACGTCTCGATTGTCTCCAGCTGAAAACTGCTGACTTCGGCAACCGTCACTGTTTTCTCCGTTGTATCCAGAGCCACAGAAGTATAGGCAGTTCCGATATTCCCCACCACCTGTACATCCTCCCGGCAGTTTTTCATAATCTCTCCAAGCAGAGAAGTCGTCGTCGTCTTTCCGTTGGTTCCGGTAATGGCCAGTACCTGTCCGTTTCCAACCTGGTACGCCAGTTCCACCTCTCCCCATACGGGAATCCCTTTCTCTTTTATTTTCTGCATTTCCGGAAGATCCGCCGGAACTCCCGGACTCAGCACTGTCAGATCCAGCTCTCCGATCCTCTGTTCCGGAAATTCCCCGAGAATCATCTCAGGCGAGCTGTCTTCCGGCAGCTTTTCTTTCAGCTTCTCCGGATCCTGCTTTGCATTTCCGTCATAGAGAATTACTTCCGCCTGCTTGCGGAGCAGAAGCCCTGCGGCTCCGATCCCGCTCTTTCCTGCTCCGAACACCAGTACCTTTTTTCCTTTTAAATCCATGTTCTTTTCCTCCAAAAGTTCTTCTGTGCCGCGGATCGTCACATTGCCAGAAGGGCAATCAGACACGTCATCGCCGTAAGAATGGAAAACACAGCCACGACCTGCGTCTCTGACCATCCGCACAGCTCAAAGTGATGGTGTATCGGCGCCATCTTGAAAATGCGTCTGCCGTGAGTCACGCGAAAATAACTCACCTGCATGACCACGGAAAGGATCTCCGCCATATAAACGAATCCTACAATCGGCAGAAACAGCGGCATCTGCAGCATATATGCGGTTCCCGCCACAAACCCTCCAAGCGCCAGCGACCCTGTGTCTCCCATAAAGACTTTAGCCGGATAGACATTGAACACAAGAAATCCCAGAAGACTGCCGACAACCGCACAGGTGATCGGCGTAATCTCCACGCCCAGACCCACCGCAGCCATCGTAAAAAAGACAGCCACCATAATTGTCACACTGGAAGCCAGTCCATCCAGTCCATCGGTAAAGTTTACGCCGTTGACCGTCCCCAGCACAACAAAAAACAGCAGAGGAACCGACATCCACCCAATGGACAGTTCCTTTCCCGTCAGAAACGGCAGTTTCATCGCCAGCGAAACGCCGGAAAAGCGAATCATATAGAACGCAAATACCGCGGTAATCAGAATTTGCAGAAACATTTTTTGTCTGGGATACAGGCCATCGGAACGTTTCAGAACCACCTTCAGGTAATCGTCCAGAAACCCGATCAAGCCGAATCCAAGGGTCAGAAAAAGCACCGGAACGATCCGCGGATAATCTTTCACATAGAAAACCGCCGTCACCGTAGTGGACAGCAGAAAGATCAGCCCGCCCATCGTCGGCGTCCCCGCCTTTTTCAGATGTGTGGACACGCCCTGCACCCGTTCGGTCTGCCCGATTTTAAGCCGCCGCAGAAATGGAATAATGACAGGCGCAAGCGCTACACTGAACGCAAAAGACAGGAACACCGGTATCACTAACTGAATCTCCATAATACACACCTTTCAGTATATAGCTTTTTTATCCGTCATGCAACTTTTTTGTGGTTTCCTTTTCGATTCCCAGATACGGCAGCACGTTGGAAAAAATGTCCCGCATCACCGGAGCGCAGATTGTTCCGCCGTAATAAACTCCCTGGGGGTTGTTGATAATGCAGATTCCCAGTACGACCGGATCGTCCGCCGGCGCAAATCCCAGGAAGGATGAGATATACCGGTTTGCGCTTCTTGGCAGCGTCTGGGAGGTCGCCGTTTTTCCTCCGATCTCATACCCCTCAATGTATGCGTTCTTTCCGGAGCCCTCCGACACAACGCTCTCCAGAATTTCGCGGACGGTCTGAGACGTCTCCTCCGAAAGAATTCCGTCCCTGGAATCATACTTCAGTGTCTCCACAACATTTCCGTCCCCGTCCAGCACCTCCACGCCGAAATGGGGCGTCACCCTGGTGCCGCCGTTGATCAGCGAGGAAACGGTGGTTGCAAGCTGGATCGGCGTGATCTGGAACGACTGCCCGAAGGACATCGTCGCCAGCTCAACCTGACCGATATTTTCTTCCTTGTGCATGATCGTGGAGGCCTCTCCGGGCAGATCGATCCCTGTTTTGTCCATCAGCCCAAACTTCCGGAAATAGTCGCAGAATGATGCGACGCCCAGCCGCAGCCCCACCTCGATAAAGACAGGATTGCAGGAATTCTGCGCTCCCTGCACAAAGGTCTCCGCACCGTGCCCGGTCCGCTTATGACAGTGAATCCTCCGATCCTCGACGATTTTATAGCCGGGACAGGAAAAAGTATCCTCCGGCGTCACAACCCCCGCTTCAAGTCCTGCCGACATGGTTATGATTTTAAACGTAGAACCCGGCTCATAGGTATCGTTGATGCAGGCATTTCTCCACATCTGATTCCGCAGATCCTGCAGTTCCTCCTCTGACAGCGCTGTCGTGTCCGTCCCGTCGTTGAGGGTAAACGGATCGTTCAGATCAAACTCCGGCACATTGACACATGCATAAATTTCTCCGTTCTGAGGATTCATAAGCAGAACGGAAACGCCGTCTGCCTGCTTTTCCTCCATCGCCTTCTCCGCCGCCTGCTGACAGTATTCCTGAATATTGGCGTCCAGGCTGATTTTCAGATCATACCCCGCCACCGGCTCAATCCGGCTTTCCCCGATACCGTCCAGCTCGATCCCGCGGGCGTCCGTAGTCGTCAGTATCTTTCCGTTGATTCCCTCAAGCACCTCATCGTACTTTACCTCCAGCCCGATGATTCCCTGATTGTCGCTCCCGGTAAATCCCAGTACTTTCGAAGCCAGATCGCCGTAAGGATAATATCTTTTGAAATCCTCATCCACCTTGACGCCGGAATATCCGTAAGCACGGATCCGGTCCCCGGTCTCTTTGTCCACGTTGGTCTCAATCCGCTCGATGGATGAATTTTTTTCCACCCGCGCCCGCACACTCTCCTCATTCAGCCCCAGTTCACTGCAGAGCATCCGGATTACTTCCTCCGGCTCCTCAATCTGACTGTGGATGACAGAAATTGTGCAGACGGTCCGGTTGGCCGCCAGCACCGTACCGTTGGCGTCCAGGATTTTCCCCCGGGCCGCTTTGATTTCCCTCTCCCTTTCATGCAGATCATCCGCCTTCTCAGAATAGTAATCCGATCGGAAAATCATCAGGTATACCAGTCTTCCTGCCAGACCCAGAAGCATCAGAACACAGAGAAAGAAAACAATTACTATTTTCTTCTTATTATAAGTTTTGTTCTTACGCATAGAATACCCCATAAAAGCTTCTATTATAATAACACTATATGGAAGCTTTTATGGGGATATTCTTTTGTTATTCAGTTAATCGAAACAGTTCAGACGGCCGGACTGTTACGTTCCGTCGGATAGTTCCGTGTCCTCATTTGTCATGCCGTCGCTGTATCTGTCGTTTCCTCCATTCTGTACGCTCTCGTCCTCTTCTGCATCCTCCGGCGTCGGAAGGTTATCGTTCTGAGCGCCCGTCTCGGAAGCGTCGCCGGTATTCTCTGTTCCGTCATCCGGATACAGTCCCAGATACGGCAGCACTTCTGTCATTATATTTTTTGCAAGTTCCTGTGCATAGACACTGTTGGCCTGATTGTCTGTATGCGGTCTGTCTACAACCACATAGATCGCCACCTGAGGATCGTCCAGAGGCGCGAATCCGATGAAGGACACGAGATAATCTGTCTTGTTTCTTGTACCGGTCTCGGGATCTACTTTCTCCGCGGTTCCCGTTTTTCCGCCCATGGTATATCCCTCCACTTTTGCGCTCTGGCCGGTGCCCTCTTCCACGGCAATGCCCAGATACTTCCGGAGCTTATCGCTGACTTCCGAAGAGATCACCTGCTTCAGAAGCTTGGCATCGATCTTCTCCACCACCGATCCGTTGCTGTCTGTAATCTCACTGACTACCCGCGGCTGATAATAATATCCGCCGTTGATTACCGAACAGAAAGCGGCAATCTGCTGGATCATCGTTACATTATAACCCTGACCGAAGGATGATGTCGCAAGCGCTGTGTCATCCCATGCGTCTTCAGAAAACAGCACGCCCGCCGCTTCTCCCGGCAGATCGATTCCGGTTCTGGAACCAAATCCGAACAGCTTCTGATATTTCTGGAAATTGACTGCTCCCATTTTCTGCGCAATCTGCATCAGCGCATCGTTGCAGGAATTTTTTAATGCATCAGAGACGGTTTCCGTGCCGTGAGCATTGGGATAAACGGAACATTTGATCTGATATCCGCCTAGATTTTCAAACCCGTCGCAATAAAAGGTGTCTTCGTCTGTGATCGCTCCCGTCTCAAATCCGGCGGCAATGTTCATCGGTTTCGCTGTGGATCCCGGCTCAAAGGTATCGGAAATACAGAAATTTCTCCACAGCTGGTTCAGCGCATACAGCTGTGTATGTCTGCCTGTTGCCTCGTCATAATCCGTCGTCTCCTCGCCGTTCGCCGCTTTCTGAGCGTTTTCGTCCTCATAATCTTTCATCGCCTGGATTTCTTTCTCGGAATAATATGCCGACAGATCCCGCGGGGTATTCAGATTGTACCAGTCGGTGGAATCCATTCCAAGCACTTCGCCATTGTTCGGATCCATGATAATCACGCCAATATTTTCGGCGCCTTTCTGCTGGCTGGCGCCTTCTGCAGCCTGTCCGCTGTCCCCGGCCGCCATCTGGACGTTAAATTCTTCGATTTTCGACCGTATAATTTTCTGAATGTTTACATCGATTGTCGATACCACATTGCAGCCGTCTTCCGGCTCAATGATATCATGCTCCAGGGTATCGCCGGCACCGTAATAGCTGTACCTTCTTCCGTCCGTGCCGTTCAGAACATCGGAATAATATCCCTCGATGCCCCAGTCGGCAGTTCCGTTGGTGTAGGTAAATCCGATCAGATCACAGGCCTGAGAATCCAGCGGATAAATCCTCCGGTAGGAATCCTCGAACCAGACGCCTCTGATTTTGGATCGCCTTGCTTTCTCCGCCTGTTCCTCTTCTGTCAGATCATCCGCCTCGATATCCGCATACTCATCCTGATAATTTTCAAAAGTCTGTCGCTGGTCTACCGTAATCAGGTCTCCGATCTTCTGGTACTGGCTTTCTTTCGTCTCCTCATCCGTCAGTTTCTTGCGGATCTCATCCTCGTCAATTCCAAGAAGCTCCACAAGGGCCTGCACCGTAGGTTCCACATACGGATAGGTGTCCACGCCGTCCACTTTCACGGATGTATTGACAACCTTACAGTCAAGGATTACATTGTAGACTTTCTCGCTGGTCGCGAGAAGTGTCCCGTTCCTGTCCGTAATGTCTCCCCGTTTCGCCGGAATCACAGCGCTCTCCTGAGACTGCTGATTCTGTCTGCGCACTCTGCGCTCATAGTCGTCTCCGTTCGCGGCGCTGATATAGATGACACGCAGGGCTAATATCAGGAAAGCCAGTATCACTAAAAGAAAAAGTGCTACCAGCTTTATCCTGATCCTGTTATCAATTTTTCGTTTGTTTGGCACCGCGTCACGTCTCTTGTTTTTTTTCTTCTTTCCCAAGTGATTTCACCCTGTCTGTACAGCCGCATTTCCCTGCCAGGGAAAAACAACGCAACCTCTTCTTTATTCCTGAGGCACCTCCTGATACTGACGCACATAACTGCCGCCGTCAGTACTGTAGTACCGAATCTGCGATTCTCCGGCATACTGCATGCCAAGTCGGTTCATCGCCGCATCCCTGATCGCCTCCAGATTCACGGAAGCAATCACATTGTTATAATAAGCATCGTTATCTGTTTTCAGGGTATTGATCTGCGTCTCCAGCGATGCAATATTTCTTCTCTGTTCCGTAATCGTCTCTTTTAAACAAAGAAAGCCCACAGTGATCGCTACCAGAATTGCGCTCAGTATCATGGTCGCCATCAGAAAACGTGGAGTAATCTGCGCAGCCCTCGCCCGCTGTCCCGCCGTCCTCTGTTTTCTGACAGGACGCTCCTCCGGCAGTTCTTCTGGCCGTTCCTCCGGAACCGCCGAAAACTGCCGGAGCGCACTGCCGTCTTCGTAGTCGTCCTGTGGGTATCTTTCCGTTCTTCTTGTCGAATCTACCCTTCTATCACTTTTTTTAGCCATAATTCTCCAGTCTCCCTGTTATGAGCACGATCTCTTTCGCTCGAACACTCTCAGCTTTGCGCTTTTTGAGCGGGGATTCGCTTCCATCTCCTCTTCGCCGGGTAAAATCGGCTTTCGGGTGATCACGGTCCCTTTCGATTTCTTTCCGCATACGCAAACTGGAAAATCCGGCGGACATGTACACGGATGCTCATTTTTTCTGAAAATATTTTTTACAATCCGGTCCTCCAGCGAATGGAATGTAATTACGCATATTCTTCCTCCGTCGTTCAGAATATCAATCATTCCGTCCAGCGACTCTTCCAGGACTTTGAGTTCCTGGTTTACTTCTATCCGAATCGCCTGAAAGGTCCGTTTCGCCGGGTGGCCGCCTGCAGCCCTTATCTTTGCCGGAATCGAACGTTTGATGATCTCGGTTAACTCCCCAGTCGTCCGGATCGGTTCATTCTTCCGGGCTGTACATATATTACCTGCAATTTTACCTGCAAACCTTTCTTCTCCGTAATCACGGAGAATCCGGAACAGCTGTTCCTCGCTGTATTCGTTGACTACCTCGTAAGCCGAAAGTTCTGCCCGCTGATCCATTCGCATATCCAGCGGCGCATCCTCCCGATAGGTAAACCCCCGTTCAGCATTATCCAGTTGATAGGAAGAGACCCCTAAATCCAGCAGAATTCCATCCACAGACTGAATTCCTGCTTCCTGCAGTCTCGGAACCATATCGCAATAGTTACTGCGGATGATGGTCACCCGC
>ERZ1643246.219-NODE-219-length-75157-cov-10.566549_pt1 | contig 75157 bp, 88 predicted proteins | sample MGYA00579265_ERZ1643246 | MGnify/ENA primary metagenome ERZ1643246 (study PRJEB29033, sample SAMEA4952261) | chicken gut metagenome | biome: Broiler Chicken; feature: Gastrointestinal Tract; material: Caecum | place: Ireland | collected 2018 | study: Broiler... | reverse complement strand
GCTTATGATAATAAACAGCGTGATGACCATCGCCACAATACGCTTGACAATATATTGAAGCAAAGCCATTCTCCTTTCTTCAGGTACTTACAATAATACCGTACCCTTGTAAGGGTACGGTATTATTAGATTGTGCTACTCGGCAGTCAGATCACACTGGTTTACCGCATATCCGATAAACGGCAGATATTCCTGTGTTGCCAGAGTTACACGGTCGCTGTACATGACGGTGTTGTCGTTCTGCATAACCGGAACAAACGCGCCGTAATCCAGCAGCAATTCTTCCATTCTGGCCAGAGCTTCCACTCTGCCCTGCTCATCGTTGACCAGGTCGCCGTAGACGCAGTCAAACTGCAGCTGATCAAATTCCTCGCTTGCAAAGCCGGTGATATATTTGTCCGCATAGTCGCTGGTCCAGACGTTCATGGTCGCCCAAGGGTTAAACTCATTTGCAAGGCGCACGCCCAGGCCCAGGTCATAGTCGCCGCTTCTGTATACATCATAGGCGGAAGACGGCGGCATAGCGCGCAGGGTCATCGTGAAGCGATCCTTGCCAAACAGATTCTCGAAGGTCTCCTGCAGGATCTCTGCCTGGCGCTTCTGATCCTCCTGGCCCTCAAAGTAGATGTACTCAACCGATACTGGAGTTCCGCCGTTTGCCTCATAAGCTTTGTCGAACAGCTCCTTGGCCTTTTCTGGATCGGTCGCATATTTTTCTGTAACGGCTTTCGCAGCCTCGGTGTCGCGGTAATATTCACCGCCGGAGATCGGGTCACCTACATAGATGGCGGTCGATACGATATAAGGTGCTGCCGGATACAGCTTATAGACATCTTCTGCAATGCTCTCTCTTGGGGTGCCATAGTACAGGGCGTTGCGGAAATCCTTGTTCTGCATAATCGGGTTGTCGGAAGCGCCATTTACAAAGTAGCCCCAAACGTTAGGCGAGCGCATTGGGTAAGCGCGGGGGTCATTCTTGTACTGAACATAGGTCTCTCCGGTCAGCGAATGGTTATCCAGCTCCCCTTTAAAGAACATCTCCTCACGGGTAGCGTTCTGGCTGATGTATCTTCTGGTCATGCTGTCGATCTTGATGTAGCCTTCCTGTACCAGTGGGTCATCGTCGTTGCGGACAAACTTATCGTGGCCATCGGTAATCCACTCGGTCAGGGTGAACATACCAGCAGAAGGGGTGGTCTCCAGCGTGGTGCCATAGGTGGTGCTGGTCCGGTCCTCGTTCATGCAGGCCTCATACATCTCCTCCTGCACCGGCCAGATGAGCGTTCCGATAGTGGTGTAGAAGTCCAGCTCGGTCGCCGGATACTGCAGGGTGATTTCCAGTTCGTGATCATTGATCAATTTGACGCCAACATCTTCCCACTCGCATTCTCCCTTGAAGTAGGCCTCTGCATTCAGAACGACGCATGGCTCAAACATGTAGGTAGCGTTTTTGTTGACTAGTTTGGGGTCAACCAGCATTTTCATGGTATATTCATAGTCGGTAGCGTCCAGTGGGGTTCCGTCGCTCCAGGTAAGGCCTTCACGAATCTTAACGTTCCAGGTTGTGCCTCCATCCGAGCTAGTCGGCAGCTCCGAAGCATGGTGTGGAACAAACTCCAGCGTGTTCTCCCCATTCTTGTCGGCCATCATCGCCACAAAAGTACCCAGGTTCATGAAGGTCTTGGAATTGGTGTACATCTGTGGGTTAAAGGTAGCCATCGAGGTGGTCCAACCGCGGTAATCTTTCGGTCCGGTATACTCTGCTTCTGCGCTCTGGGTATCCTCTCCACTCTCAACCGTTTCGCTGCTGGAAGGCTCGCTGCCCTGACTGCCCTCATTGCTGGCCTGCGGACTGCCGCAGGATGTCAGAAGCATCACACACGCTGCCAATAAAGCAAGCAATCTTCTTTTTTTCATATTCTCTCCTCCTTGGAACCATTCTTCTTATTTTCATCGGGCTGAATGACAAACTCCTTTGGCGGCTGCTCCCCCAACAGGTGTGTGACAAAATAGTCCCACTTTTTGCGGATGACGTAATGAAATCGGGATACGCCATGCGCACTGTTTGGGAAGATCAAGCTGTCAAAATCCTTATTCGCTTCGATCAGGGCTGCCATCAGCTCGAGCGTAGCGGCGGGATGGACATTGTCATCCATGTCTCCGTGAATTAAAAACAGTTTTCCTCTCAAATTTTTTGCAAAATGGTGGTTGGCCTGACGGTAATATTTTTCCTCACTGTACGGCCCAATCCAGCGCTCGCCCCAATGGGCATGGTAGATTGCCTGATCGTGATTGCCGCACATCGAGACACCCACCTTGTAAAAGTCGCCGAACTCCAGCAGCGCTCTCGCGGTTGCATATCCGCCTCCGGAAGCGCCCCAGATGCCGACGCGGTCGGTATCGATCCAGGGAAATTGCTCTCCCAGCTGCCGGATAGCCGCTACATGGTCGGCCAAGCCACAGCATTCTTCCGCCTTTTCATAGATGTAATCGTGGATCTCCTTGCTGCGCAGCGGCGTCGCCAGTCCGTCTACAATCACTCCAACAAATCCCAGATGTGCCAGATATTCCAGCCCGCCATAGGGAAGTGCTCCTTCCACCCAGTTCAACTCAAACGCCTTTGGGGTATTGATGCGCTGCGCACCGCCATAGATGTAATCGACTACCGGATATTTTTTCGCGGGGTCAAAATCCTCTGGCTTGATGATAAGGCCGTAGATTTTAGTCTTGCCGTCCCTTGCCAGCGCCTCAAACGGCTCCGGCTGGATGTAGAGCTCCTCGATCATGCTGATGTCCGCCTGCTCCACCAATAGCAGCGGCGTTCCATCTATGCGGTTGACCTGGGTCACCGGCAGGGTCTGAACGGTAGAATGGGTGTCCACATAGTAAAGTCCATCCGGTTGGAAGCAGATGAAGTGCTCCTGCTTTTCGGTCGAAAGCTGCTGCCGCTGTGCTGTATCCATATCGCAGACAAACAGCTCCTGGTAGTACGGGTCAATCTCCTTGTCGACGCCGCCTGCTGTGAAGTAAATTTTCCGCGCCTTTTCGTCGACATATTTTAGCCGCCGGAAGGTTTCCCCGTCCGCTGTATAGCGCTGCTTTTTCTTCCCGGTTGTCAGGTCGATCAGCCACAGGGTGGACCAGCCATCCAGCTCGGAATGCCAGAGCAGCTCGTGGGTGGCCGGCAGATAATGCATGCTCATCTCGGAATAATGCTCCTGCGAGGCGCTGCCGTAATATTCGACAAATCCAAAGGTCTTGTAGGTCTCCTCCATGATGACCTTAGCCGAGGCGGTCCTTGCATCAATCAGTATACAACGGATGGTCTTGAAAAATCTGTCATAACGCACCAGGTAAGCCTCATCGGTGTCCTTGGTCCACTTGACCTGCCCGCCATCGGCATCGAACATTGCCAGCAGATAGAGGATCAGCGGCTGCTCTTCCAGCAGGACCTTCTTCAGGGTTCCCTCCTGTGCATCTCCAACAAAAACTTCTGCCTCTAGGATATGCTCGTCGCCGGGAATCGCATACCGGTATTCCGGATGATTTGGTCGGTTGCCTCCCTTTTTGGGAACCGATTGCACCAGTCCCAGCGTTCCCAGCAGCCTGCGATCGGTGCGGTAGGTCAGAAAGTATCTTCCGTTTGGGGACCAGACCACTGCCGGTTTTTGCTTTGATGGTTTTTCGTTTAAAAAGAGATCGCTGGTCGGCAGGAAACGCCTTCCCCAATCGATATCCTGGCAGCCGTCAAAGCTCATCTGCTTCTCCACGCCGGTTCTGTTGTCCCGCAGGAAAAGGTTGTGCTCGTGAATCAAAACCGACTGCTTGTGGTCGGGCGAGGTCACCTCCTCTGGATCGTGCAGCGCAAACTCCAGGCGGGTCAAGCTGTCTGCTTCGGTGTCGTAGCAAAATTCTCCCACCCGATCTCGAACGGTAAAGTAGAGATGATTCTTTCCCTCAAAGCTGATATTTTCCAACGGCAGCTCCTGCTCCTCATCGAGTGGCTGCGGCAAATATGGCTCCAGTGCTGACATGAGCTTCTTCCTGTCAAAGAGCGGGACCTTCTGATTGCATGCAAAGTCATACAGAATATACTCTTTGCTCGCCTTCCTTTCTCCCTCCTGCTCCCGCTGCCACACATCTGCACAGTACCAGAAATTGGCGCTGTCCTTGATAAAATGAATCTCCGGCCGTTCGTTGAGAACGCACTTTTTGCTGCAGGCACGGTAAAATGCCGCCGCAGATTCATATCTCTGCTGCATATCCAACACACCCACCTCCTATTCCTGATAGGCAATCTCTCCATTTACGATGGTGCAGACAACCCGAGCCGCTGTGTCAATCGCCGGCTCCCCCCGGAAGAGAACGACATCGGCATCCTTTCCCTTTTCCAGCGAACCGATGCGGTCCTCCAATCCCAAAATTTTTGCGGGATTAATGGTCAGCATCTGCAACGCTTTTTGCTGATCCATACCAAAGCGAACAAGTTCACCTGCTTGGCAGACGATCAGGTCGGGGTTCATAACCGGACCATCTGTCATGATGGAGCAACAGACTCCCCTGCGATCTAGTTCAATCAAGCTATCGATGTCCACCTTGCCACACTCTCCCGGTGTCAGGTAAACACCGATCGGTCCGAAGATAATTCCTCGCAGATTTTTGGATGCTGCAATATCATCATAGAAATCGCTTGCTCCCCACGCGTGCTCAATGGTGAGCTCCACGTCGAACTCCTCTGCGATGCGCAGGATGGTCAGCATGTCAAACTGCTCACAGTGGACCTTCATCGGGATTTCCCGGCGTAGCACCTTGCACAGGTTCTCCATTCCCTGATGGTACTCGACCGCTTCGCCTCTCTGCTGCTTGGCAAGATACTCCTTTGCACGAATCAGGTTTTCTCGAATGATCTCCGCGACGCCCATCCGGGTCATGGGCATCTGGTTGCGCTTGCCATAGACCCCCTTGGGATTCCCACCCAGCGCCATCTTCAGAGCAACTGGATTTTTGATGCACATCTTTTCCAACGAATCGCCGTAGGATTTAACCGCACAGACCATGCCTCCGATGACGTTTCCACTTCCTGGCGGAATTGCCGAGACGGTAATGCCAGCCCGGCACACCCGCTGAAACGCCTTGTCGCCGATGTCAATTCCGTAGTAAGATTCCACCTCTGGTGTGGCATTGGCGGTCATTTCGTTGGCGTCCTGCCCGCTGCCATCTCCAAACAAACCGACATGGCTGTGCGCATCGACAATGCCCGGCATCGCTACCAGTCCATCGGCATCAATGCTTTTTGTCTGCGGAGGCACATCCAGATTCTCTCCTATCGCCGCAATCTTTTGTCCATCAATCAGGATATCTGCCTGCTCATAAATTTTTCCGGCACAGGTATAAATCTTTGCATTTCTGATTACCAGCACGACGTTTCCCTCCCTTTCTCCAAGAGATTTTCTCCCTGGATGCAGACCATTTTTAAAGCAGCCTGATAGGTGGTCAAAGGATTTGCTGTCCAGACGCTAAAGTCCGCGCTCTTTCCTTGTTCCAGTGAACCGGTAATCTCATCGATTCCCAGCAGCTGTGCCGGTGTGGAGGTCATCGCTTGCAGCACCTGGTTTTCATCGATCCCATGTTTGTGCCACAAAATGCCGTTCCACAAAAGCGACTCTTTTCCAGAAGCAAAGCCATCGGAACAGCAGGTGCAGGCAATCCGTGCGCCCTGCTGCAGCAAAGCTTTCAGCGCTTTCCAATCCACCTGCGCATTGTAACGATTAAAGCCGTCGGTCAAGTCTCCAAGCATCACCGCTACTTTGCCGGAGGCAATCTCCTCAAAATGCGCATCCAGTCCATAAGCCTGCGCAAGCACCAACTGCACAGAAGGGAATTCCTTGAGCAGATGGAGAACGCCCTCCATCTCTGCCTTGCTGGCACAATGGAGAATCAGCGGCACCTTCCCAGCCAGCACCGGGAGCAGCGCATCTGATTTTGGATCGTATCCTTTTTCCGGGTCGTAGCTCTGTGCTTTCTGCAAGGCTTCCCGCAGAAGGGAGAAGGAACCCATTCGGGTCATCGGCATGCGGTTTTGTACCGAGTAAGGCTTTTTCGTCGCGCCAGTCACCGAAGCGACCTGAGCAACCTCTTCCCGAATCAACATCCGGTAAGGATGACTGCCATATGTATAAAATGCTGCTGCCTTACCGGCCAAAACATTGGCCGGAGAAGGGGAAATTCCGCTCGCTGTCACCCCATATCGGTAAAGCTGCTGGAAACACATGCTGTCCTGATCAAACGCAAACACTGCGTTCATCTGCGGCAGCACCGGGTCCGAATGTTCGGCCAGGTCGTTGTCCCCCCAGCCAGGACCTTTGCAGCCATAGATATTCAGCGAATCGATGAAGCCCGGCAGCACCATGCAGTCACTCACGTCGATTTGCTGCGCCTCTTCACAGCAAATGTCGGGTGCAATCTGCGCTATCTTTCCCTGCTCCACCAGCATGTCCGCACGGTAAGGACTTCCGCCCAGTCCGTCCCAGATCATGCCGCCTTTTAGAACAAACATTTTTCTTCCCCTCCCTTGAAAATAAACTGCCTCAGCGATATACTATCCCTATATGAATTTATTCATATGAATAAATTCATATTCCGTATCTTGTAAGTATGATAGCAAAAAAATCTCTGTTTGTCAATTAATTTTGTTCATATTTTTCAATTTTTCGACATTTTTATTTTGTTTTCGCTCCAAAAATGCTATAATGAAGTCGCATCGGGACCCATTATACGTGACAGAAAGGAAAAAGACATGCCAAAACAAACTTTCTTCAACCTACCGCAGGCCAAAAAAGACCAAATCATCACGGCAGCAACCAACGAATTTGCCAAAGCACCCTACCAGGACATCAGCATCAACCATCTTATCAAGTGCATGGAAATACCGACCGGCAGCTTTTACCAATATTTTGAAGATAAAAACGATCTTTATTTCTTCATCCTCTCCTCCTACCTGGACGGCTTGTTGGAAGAATCTGTTTCCGAGCACAAAAAATTGAACCTTCTCAGCGACAAACGGGAGGCGCGCAGCACTGCCACCTTCACCAAGACAAGACAAAACATGAAATTTTACAACGAGATCTTTGTTGAAAATTTCAACAAAGCCCCCCTTGATATCAAGAGAGAATGGACCTTTGAATATTTGATTGGGCAAAAATTTATGACCATCTATGACTACAGCTTTTTTGATGCGGAAGGGATTGACCCTCTGATTCGGGAAAACAAATATCTCATGATGGCCTTTGTCATGGTCATCCCCACCATTCTACAATCCTTTTGTGAACGAAGCAAAGACCCTGAGCGCTATGCGCAGCTGTATGACCTATCTTTAAAGGTGCTAAAAAAGGGCTTTTCTTCCTGGAGTGCAGAGGAAGAAAAGCGCTAACATATTCCCTAACAGCAAAAATTCCCCGCAGGCAAATATCGCCTGCGGGGATTTCCAGATCTCATATTTTACTGTTCTGCTGCACCTTTATGCCCAATAGGAATGCCGCAGCGTATTGGCGCGGCACTGGCGGACGATGGTGCTGCACAGCTCGTTGTAAGCGTTCAGATACGCTTTTTTCTCCTTCCTTTCGGCGCTGCTCTGCTGCAGAAAAAGCTTCCATCTCTCGCAGTTTTTATGGCAGCCCTCGTAATAATCCGCACAGGTTTTCTTACATGGAATCATGAAAAAGCACTCCTTTCGCTCAAACAAAAAGGCCGGTTTACCAACAGCGGGCGCAAAACTCGCACGCTCTCAGCAAAACCAGCCGTTGTGTTGTACCTCTTTACAAGATAGGGTCTCTCTCTGATAAGTCATTGGTCCGTCAACTCCTGCTTGATTATTGACAACATCATTATAGCACATCTCAACCTCGATTTCTGCCGGTTTTTTGTAAAATTTTATGAAAGTCTGCGGAAAATTTTTCAGTTTATTGCAAAGAAAGCAGCTGCTTTCGGGCAAGAAATTCTTTCTATCAAAAATGGCTTTCTGGCAGGGAAAATCCCTCGCCAGAAAGCCATCCGTACACTTCTATTCTGCTTCGTATGTTCCCTTCTTGAGCAGGACATGGTTCTCCATCATGATCTGACCGCCGGCAATGACGGTGTTCATCGTCAGATCCTCGTCCATCAGCAGCAGGTCCGCATCCATGCCGGGCGCGATGTGGCCCTTTTTGCGTTTAATCTCAAGTGCGCGGGCGGTATTGCTGGTTCCAAAGCAGAGCGCCTCCTCCAGCGGCATCTTATATTCCTGCACCAGCCGCTTGATCTCCTGATAGACGGTATCGACCGCCGAGTAGCCGATGCGCAAAAGATTGCCGGCCTCATCGTAGGTCGACCAGCTGCCCATGCCATCTGAACTGAAGGTGATATTTTGCAGCGGCACTCCCTGCTCCTTTGCCCTCATCACGCAAAGCGACGGGGCACCCTCCCCCTTGCTGCCGCAGGTCATATCGATATAACCACCTTTGCGCGCGAAGGCAAATGCATCCTCCATCAGCTTGCGGCTGCGGGTGACGTGGGTGGGATGGAAAATTTTAATCGGGATCGAGGTTGTCTCCAGCGCCTGCTCAACCAACGACAGTGTGCGGTCATCGCTGCCCATATGTAAGGTGATCATCCCGCACTTGCCGGAAAGCATACCCGCCACCCGCGCGTCGCTGGCCAGGCGGACCAGCTCATCCAATGTGACATTGGGCGCGCGGTGATCGGAGAGGGCCAGCTTGACGCCGATAATTTCCTCTACAAACATAATATCCTTGCGGATATCCCCGGTGAGGGTGACACTGGGATAGCCGTAAGAGCCAGTGCAGAGATAGACGGTCAGGCCCTCTTCCTTGAGTGCCTTTCCCCGGGCCAACAGGCTCTCCATATTGCGGCTGATGCCATCGGTGCCAAGCAGGCCAACCAGCGAGGTCACACCGCCCTGCAGCAGCTCCGAAAGCTTGACTGGCGGCACCTGAGTATGAAAACTGCCCTCTCCCCCTCCACCGGTGATGTGAACATGGGGATCAATAAAACCCGGAGTTAACTTTTTCCCCCTGCCGTCGATTACTTTACAGAACGGAAGCTCTCCCTCAATCTGTTCCTCCACCGCTTCGATGACGCCGCCACACACCAGGACATCCCGCACTCCCAGATATTCCGGCGCGTACACTGCTGCCTGCCTGATCAAAAGCATACCACGTATTCCTCCTGAAAATTTTACTGATTTATAAAAAAAGTCCTTGTCCCAAAAACAGTTTGGTCTATGTATTTTTTATTGTAACACATCCATATAGTAAATACTATACTTTTTTCTTCTAATTTGAATCAAATTTCAGGAATTATGTCTTTCTATTTGTCCATAATTATTATATTATCAATCATTTATACAATCTGTTTAATCAAAAAGAAACGGGCAAAAAGTTTTTCCTTTTGCCCATCTCTTTTGATCTTTATTTTTCTGGATAGAGAAAATACGTTTTGTATATTTTAATATCAACTATCCTTTTTGTTTGAAACTTTTGCATTGAGCAGCCTGCCGTCCCACTGTTTCATCGCCACTCTAACTGAACGCGCCATCTCTTTGCTGAAGGCCGCGCCTGTCTTTCGCGCATAAAATGCCTGTGCGAAATTGTCGGCGCGGTATGGATTATCGGGATGATACCGCTTCTCCTCCCGAGCAAACATCTGGCAATACTCCTCCTCGGTCAGATGTTTATATTTTTCGTCGAAAACAATATATTGTTTATCGAAACGGTCGCGCAATTTTTTCAGGTGGTTCTCACGGTAGTAACCCAGGCACAGCATACCAATAGGGAATGCCCAGTCCGGCAGGTCGAACAATTCCCGATGCACCTCATAATTCTCCACAATATCCCCGATGTAGCAGGAGCCGATCCCCATCGACTCTGCGGCGATGACCGCGTTCTGTGCTGCAATCATTGCGTCCTCGATGGCCAGCAGCAGGTCGGATTCCTGCGGCGCTTCAAACTGCAGCCCCTCGCGATCGCAATATTCGGCCACTCCATTGAGGCGGTAGTAATCAAACCAGCGCTGATGGTCCGCCAAGAAGATCAGGATGACCGGTGCAGTGGCGATAAAAGCCTGATGATCACAGGTTTGAGCAAGGATCTCCTTGGTCTTTTGGTCGCGCACCACAATGACCGAATACAGCATCTGGTTGCCCGCTGTTGGGGCGCGCATCATCGCCTCCAGAATGACGTCCAGCGTTTCCTGGGAAATTTCCCGATGCTCATAGACTCGCAGCGAGACACGGTTGTTTAAAACTTGCAGGGTTGGATTGTCAATCACAGCCACATCGCTCCTTCCTTCGAAAAAAGGATAAGAAAAAAGCTCCGGCGTCCCGGAGCTTTTTCCCCCATGACCCTCACCAGGCGGATGCGTCCATCCACAAGCCAACCTGATCACAATCGGCTTTACCCGAAAAGTGCCATGGAAATCGTTACCTGTACATAATAGCACAGAATCTTAGTGTATGTCAAGGGGACATTCGCTCTGTCCCCACCCTTGCGAAAAATTTTTTCGCAAGACCGGTTATATCGATATATCCGGTGGTATATCCACCACGTAAAAAAGCAGATAACCTAGATCAGTTCGATGATCGCCATCTCCGCTGCGTCGCCGCGACGAGGACCGATCTTGATGATGCGGCAGTAACCGCCGTTTCTCTCCTGATATTTTGGAGCAATCTCATCAAAGACCTTCTTTGCGACGGTTTCCTTTGTAACGTAAGAATAAACCTGACGCTTGGAATGCAGATCATTTTCTTTAGCCTTGGTAATGATCTTTTCAGTCATTGCCTTGACCTCTTTTGCTCTGGTAACTGTGGTTTCAATCTTGCCGTTTTCCAGCAGGAAGGTAACCATTGCTCTAAGCATAGCCGTTCTGCTCGCAGTAACTCTGCCGAGTTTTCTGGTGCCTGGCATCCAAATTCACTCCTTTTTCATGGATTATGGAATGTATCTCAACTATTCGTCACTCTTGTTAAGGCTGAATCCGAGGGAATCGAGCTTTGCAAGAACCTCTTCCAAAGACTTTTTACCCAGGTTTCTGACCTTCATCATCTCATCCTGCGACTTGTTGATCAAGTCGGCAACGGTGTTGACACCCGCGCGCTTGAGGCAGTTGAAGGCACGAACGGAAAGGTCGAGTTCCTCGATGGTCATTTCCAGAACCTTCTCTTTGCCGGTATCCTCCTGGGTGTCCATGATCTCGGTGTTGCTTACCTCTTCGGAAAGATCAACAAAATGATTGAGCTGCCGGGTCAGGATCTTCGCGGAAAGGCTGACCGCCTCCTTTGCGGAGATGGTGCCATCGGTCCAAACCTCCAGCGTCAGCTTGTCATAGTCGGTGATCTGTTCAACACGCGTATTTTCGACAGTATAGTTTACCTTTAAGACAGGGGTGTAGATGCTGTCGATGTAGATCTTATTGAGGGACATTTTATCCACCTGGGTTTTATCCTGGATGGATTTGTCGCTGCTTTTGTCCCGGGCAATCTGCTTGTTCTTTTCAGAAGAAACATAGCCCTGGCCTTTATCCAGCACAATCTCCATGCGCAGGACAGCGTTTGGTCCCAGGGTAGCGATGTGCATGCTGGGGTCCAGGATCTCAACGTCGGCGTCACACTGGATGGAACCGGCAGTGACCTCGCCTTCTCCCTCTGCGTTGATGTAAACGATCTTCGGGCCATCGCAATAAAGCTTTGCAGTTAGGCCCTTGATGTTGAGAACGATCTCGGTGACGTCCTCTTTCACACCCTCGATAGTTGAGAATTCGTGTTGTACGCCATCAATTTTAATCGATGTGACTGCAACACCAGGAAGCGAGGAGAGCAACACACGTCTCAGGCTGTTGCCTAATGTTATGCCAAAACCTCTGTCAAGCGGTTCCACAACAAATCTGCCGTATGTTCCATCAGATTTAAGTTCTGCGGTCTCAATCTTTGGTTCGATTATCTTTACCATTTTAACCCCCCTTAAATGGCAGCGGCTTTGGGGCCGCCGTTATTTTCGCGTTCCCATGCTGATTGATTTTTGTTCACCAACTCAATAAGACGGACGAGCCTCTTCCAAAAAAGAATTGTCCTTTCCAAAAGAAAGCGCGCCTTATTATTTGGAGTACAACTCAACGATCAGTTGCTCGTTGACCTCATAGTCGATATCGTCGCGGGCTGGCATGGCAGCAATCTTGCCCTCAAAAGAGCCAGCTTCTTTCTCGATCCACTTTGGAGTCGGGTTCTTGCCCAGCTCCTCGACCAGGGTCTTAAATTTTGTGCTGTTGCGGGATTTCTCGCAAACGGCAACCACATCGCCCGGTTTTACCTGGAAGGATGGGATGTTTACGCGATGGCCATTTACGGTGAAGTGTCCATGACCTACCAGCTGACGAGCCTCGCGGCGGGAGCTGGCAAAGCCCATGCGGTAAGCAACGTTGTCCAGGCGGCGCTCCAGCTCCTGCAGCAGGATCTCACCGGTTACGCCGTTCTTACGCTCAGCCTTTTCATAGTAAGCGTGGAACTGTTTTTCCAGGACGCCATAGATGAATTTAACTTTCTGTTTCTCATTCAGCTGCAGGCCGTACTCAGACTGTTTGCGGCGCATCTGCTTTGGATTGCGGCGGGTCTCCTTGGAGTAACCAAGGACGGCCGGGGAAAGGCCCAGCGTTTTGCAACGCTTGAGGACTGGCTGTCTGTTCTTTGCCATAGTTTTGGTTCCTCCTTAATTACACTCTTCTTCTCTTTGGCGGACGGCATCCGTTGTGTGGGATTGGAGTAACATCCTTGATCATGTTTACTTCCAGACCAGCTGCCTGCAGTGCGCGGATGGCAGCCTCACGTCCTGCGCCCGGACCTTTAACAAATACTTCCACAGATTTGAGGCCGTGGATCATCGCAGCCTTTGCAGCGGTCTCCGCAGCGGTCTGTGCAGCAAATGGGGTGGATTTTCTGGAGCCTCTGAAGCCCAGACCGCCCGCGCTTGCCCAGGAAATTGCGTTGCCCTGTGTGTCTGTGATAGTAACAATGGTATTGTTAAAAGTAGACTGGATATGAGCAGCGCCGCGCTCAATGTTTTTGCGCTCACGACGTCTTGGTGTGGTGGCTTTCTTAGCGTTGTTAACTTTAGCCATTTCTCAATATCCCTCCCCTTACTTCTTCTTGTTGGCGATGGTCTTCTTCGGGCCTTTTCTTGTGCGGGCATTGGTCTTGGTTCTCTGACCTCTTACCGGCAGGCCTTTTCTGTGACGAACGCCTCTGTAGCATCCGATCTCAATCAGACGTTTGATGTCAAGTGCGACGTCACGACGCAGGTCGCCCTCAACAACAAAATGTTTATCAATATAATCTCTGAGCTTTGTAACGTCATCCTCGTCCATGTCCTTGACTCTGACATCAGGATTTACGCCTGTTGCCGCCAGGATGTCGTTTGCGGACTTTCTGCCGATACCGTAGATATAGGTCAGTCCGATCTCAATCCGCTTCTCGCGAGGCAGGTCTACACCAGCGATACGAGCCATACTTTTGTTGCACCTCCATTATATCGGTCTTGCATATCCCTTTTTGTGTCGGGTGATCGATTCGATTAACCCTGACGCTGTTTGTGTTTCGGGTTGCTGCAAATTACCATAATGCGTCCTTTGCGTTTGATGATTTTGCATTTTTCGCACATGGGTTTAACGGAAGGTCTTACTTTCATTTGAAACTACCTCCTTGTCATGAAGCCTTTTCCAGGAAAAAACTTCTACCCTTAACTTTGGATTTATTTGGAACGCCAGGTGATGCGGCCCTTCTGCAGGTCGTACGGGGACATCTCCACCGTCACCTTATCACCGGGAAGGATTCTGATGAAGTTCATTCTCAGCTTGCCGGAGATGTGGGCTAAAATCACGTGGCCGTTTGGCAGCTCAACTTTGAATTGAGCGTTCGGCAAAGCTTCCAGAACCTTGCCTTCAATTTCGATTACGTCTTCCTTGGACAAGTAAAAAACCTCCTTCTGGCGTTTGGCCCTACAGGGAAGGATCCCTGAAAAAGCCCTTTTCACGCAATGCTTTTCTGAGTTGTTTGTTGGTCGTCACTTCCGACAGGTCCAGCTGGCAGCCGGTATCCTGCAAATGGACAATTCCCTTTTGCTTGGGATTTTGCAGCTTTCTCTTTCTCCCGTCCGAGATGGCTGCCCGGCGTCCCTCGATGCTCAGCACCACAAAGTAACGGTCCTGTGCTTTGCCGGCTGTCGGCTTGACGATAGAGCCTTGCTTGATCATCTCTTTCACCCTTAAGGCCTGGTCATAATGACCGGACCGGAAGAAGTGATGGCGACGGTGTGTTCAAAGTGGGCCGAAAGGCTGCCGCTTTTTGTCACCACCGTGCCGTCGCGTCTTGTGCGGACCGCGCTGCCCTCGGCGTTGATCATCGGCTCGATGGCGATGGTCATGCCCGGCAAAAGCCTCAGCCCCCGACCCGGTGTGCCATAGTTTGGCACCGCTGGGTCCTCGTGGAGCTCATGTCCGACGCCGTGGCCCACATAGTCCCGCACCACCGAAAAGCCGTGGCTTTCGGCACAGGACTGCACTGCGAAGCCGATGTCTCCCAACCGGTTGCCCGGCTGCGCCGCCTGGATTGCCCGGTAAAGGCACTCCCTTGTGGCGTCCATCAGCCGCTGCGCCTGCGCGGTAACCTTGCCTGCGGCAAAGGTTGCCGCGTTGTCGCCGGTGTAGCCTCCAATGGCTGCGCCGACGTCGACGCTGACGATGTCCCCTTCCTGAATGATTCGGTCAGAAGGAATGCCGTGGATGACCTCGTCGTTGACCGAGATGCAGCACGCGGCAGGAAAACCGCCATAGTGCAAAAAGGTGGGCTTTGCTCCTTGGGCAAGGATGAACTCATGAAGCATTTTGTCCACATACGCCGTGGACACGCCCGGTTTAATCAGCTGTCCTGCAAGCCGCAGCGCCTGGGCGCTGATTTTGCAGGAGAGCTTCATATCGGATAATTCTTTGCTTGTTTTGAGCACAACCATGGGGTTTAAGCCTCCAAAGCAGACTGGACTCCCAATGCATTGAGCACGTCCTTTGTGACCTGCTCAACCGGTCTGGTCCCCTCGATCATATAGAGAAGACCCCGCTTTTCATAGAAGTCTTTAAGTGGTTCGGTCTGTTCGTGGTAAACCTGCAGCCTGTCCTTGACAGTGTCCGGGTGGTCATCCTTGCGGATAATCAGCTCGTGACCGCACTTGTCACACACATTTTCCACCTTTGGCGGATTGTTGATGATGTGGTAAGATGCGCCGCACTCGCCGCACACGCGTCGGCCGGTCAGCCGCTGCATGATCGTCTCATCAGGAACTTCAATGTCGATCACATGATCGATCTCGACGCCCATTTCCTGCAGGGCCTGTGCCTGCGGCACCGTCCGAGGAAAACCGTCGAGGATAAAACCGTTTTTGCAATCATCCTGTTTCAGACGTTCGTTCACCATTTCAATCACTACTGCATCTGGCACCAGTTTACCTGCATGAACGAATTCCTGTGCCTTTTGACCGGCCTCTGTTCCGTTTTTCATAGCCGCGCGGATGATATTGCCGGTACTGATCTGAGGAATATGACAATACTCACAGATTTTTTCCGCCTGGGTACCCTTTCCGGCACCGGGCGCTCCGAGAAGTATAATGTTCATAGGACAGATCCCCTTTCTGGAAACAAATTATTCCAGGAAACCTTTATAGTGACGCATCATCATTTCCGACTCAAGCTGTTTTACAGTATCCAGCGCGACGCCGACGATAATGATGATGGTGGTACCTCCCAGCGACACACCCTGGATATTGGTCAGAGCTGCAATGCCGATTGGAAGGATTGCGACTACCGCACAGAACATCGCGCCAAGCAATGTAACCTTGGAGATGATTCTGCCGATAAAGTCTGAAGTGGGTTTGCCAGGACGGATGCCTGGGATTGCGCCATTGTTCTTTCTGAGGTTGTTTGCCATCTCAACTGGATTGTACTGGATGGCCACATAGAAATACGCAAAGGCAATGATCAGGATGAAATACAAAAATGCGTAAAAACCACTGTTGTAGTTAAAGATCTGCAAAAAGCTTGCCCAGAAGCTTCCCTCTTCCGGCTGAATGAAAGCCGCGATTGTTCCAGGGATTGCCATCAGGGAGCTTGCAAAGATGATCGGCATAACGCCAGACATGTTGACGTTGACCGGAATGTAGCTGGACTGTCCGCCATACATTTTGCGGCCTACAACACGTTTTGCATACTGGATCGGGATTCTGCGCTCCGCCTTGGTCATCAGAACGATGAAGCCGATCAGGATAACAAAGATAACTACCAGCGCTGGAACACCGATCAGGTAACGCAGACCCGAAGCGGTTGCGCCTGCCACAAGGTTCTCGTAACCGAGTACCAGGTACTGCCACATCATGACAACAACCGAAGAGCCTCTGGAAACGATACCGGCAAACAGGATCATCGAGATACCGTTGCCGATGCCTCTGTCATCAATCTGCTCGCCGAGCCAGACACAGATCATGGCGCCAGCAGTAAACATGGCGACGATGGTCAGGCAGATGAGCACATTGCCGAAGGTGTTTCCACCATCCATAACTGCACCGCGGCTGTCCAGCATTCTGTAGTAAGCATAGGACTGGATCAGCGCCAGAGCGATGGTGACATAGCGGGAAATCTTGTTGAGTCTCTTGCGGCCTTCAGCCCCTTCCTTCGACATCTGCTCAAGAGCAGGAATGGCGACAGCCAGCAGCTGAACTACGATGGATGCGGTGATGTATGGGGAAATGGAAAGTGCAAACAGCGTTGCGTTCTGGAACGCGCCACCGGTGAGCATATTTAAAAATCCCAGCAGGTTGCCATCACCGAACCCCTGCATCACCGAAGCGTCCAGAAACGGAACCGGCAGCGCCGCACCGAAACGGAATACAACGATGATGAGCAGGGTGAAGCAGATTCTTTTCTTTAAGTCAGGCAGTTTCCAGGCATTTTTGATGGTTTCAAACATCCTAGATCACCTCAGCCTTTCCGCCTGCCTTTTCAATTTTTTCTTTGGCAGAAGCGGAGAATGCTGTGGCATTCACAGTGAGCTTTTTGCTCAGGTCGCCGTTGCCCAAAATCTTGACGCCGTCCAGCGCCTTTTTAACCAGGCCGGTCTGAACGAGAAGCTCCTCGGTAACAACGGTATCGTTGTCAAAACGCTCCAGGTCGCTTACGTTCACGATAGCGAACTGTTTTGCAAAGATGTTGTTGAAGCCTCTCTTAGGAATACGTCTCTGCAGTGGCATCTGGCCGCCTTCAAAACCTGGCCGTACGCCGCCGCCGGAACGGGCTTTCTGGCCCTTGTGTCCTTTGCCTGCTGTTTTACCGTTACCGGAACCCGCACCTCTGCCTACGCGAAAGGCTTTTTTGGTAGAGCCGGGAGCCGGGGAAAGTTCGTGCAATTTCATTGTGCTGCACCTCCTCTATCTTAAGCTTCGGTTACCTCTACGAGGTGGGAAATCTTTTTGATTTTGCCTTTGGTGGCTGCGTTATCCGGCTGGATAACCTCGTTGCCGATCTTTCTCAGTCCAAGGGAATGAGCGGTAGCAATCTGGTCATCCTTGCGGCCCTGAAAGCCGCGAACCAATTTGATCTTCAGGTTTGCCATGGTTGCTTCCTCCCTTATCCAAGAATTTCTTTTACAGTTTTGCCACGGATTGCGGCAACCTCTTCTGCGTTTCTCAGCGCTGCCAGACCACGAACGGTTGCGTTAACAACATTGGTCGGATTGTTGGAGCGCAGGCACTTGGTACGGATGTCCTTGATGCCAACAACTTCCAGCACGGCACGAACAGGACCGCCAGCGATAACGCCGGTACCCTGTGGAGCCGGTTTCATCAGCACGCGGCCTGCGCCGAACTCGCCGATGATCTCGTGCGGGATTGTGGTGCCTTTCAGAGAAACTCTGATCAGGTTTTTCTTTGCGTCCTCGATACCTTTTCTGATTGCGTCCGGTACCTCTGCGGACTTGCCTGTGCCGAAGCCAACGATGCCGTTGCCGTCGCCGACAACTACCAGCGCTGCAAACTTCATGACACGACCGCCCTTAACCGTCTTTGCTACACGGTTGATGGCTACTACTTTCTCACTCAGTTCAAGTGTAGAAGCGTCAATGCGAGTCAAAAGTATCCCTCCTCGTTAGAATTTGAGGCCGCCCTCGCGGGCTGCTTCAGCCAGCTCTTTTACACGGCCGTGGTAAATGTAACCGCTGCGGTCAAATACAACCTCGGAAATACCCTTCTCGAGAGCTTTGCTCGCAATGCTCTTTCCAACCTTGCCGGCTGCTTCCTTGTTACCGCCAAAACCTTCAAAACCTTTATCCATCGAAGATGCGCTTACCAGAGTGGTTCCGGTGACATCGTCAATAATCTGGGCGTAGATGTGTTTTGCGGAGCGGAATACGTTGAGGCGTGGACGCTCAGGTGTGCCACTGATCTTTGCTCTGACTCTTTTGTGTCTTTTAAGCCGAGCAGCGTTGCTATCAAGCTTTTTCACCATTTCGATTCACTCCCTTTAATTATTTGCCTTTACCAGCTTTACCTTCCTTGCGGATGATAACTTCGTCAACATATTTGATACCTTTGCCCTTATATGGCTCCGGTTTGCGTTTTTCACGAACCTTTGCAGCAAACTGTCCTACGACCTGTTTGTCTGGACCGCTGATCACGATCTTGTTCGGGCCTGGTACCTCGATGCTGATGTTTTCGATCTCAGGCATTACTACCTTGTGGGAGTAACCGAGGATCATGACCAGGTTTTTGCCTTCTTTAGAAGCTCTGTAACCAACACCGTTGATCTCCAGCTCTTTCTTAAAGCCGTTGGTGACACCCTCCACCATGTTGTGGATCAGGGTTCTGGTAAGGCCGTGTAAGCTTCTGTCCTCTTTGTCGTCGGTTGGACGGGTAACGATGATCTCGTTGTTCTCAACCGCGATGTTCATTCTGTTGTGGAAGGTTCTGGTCAGGGTGCCCTTTGGACCTTTTACGGTCAGGGTGTGGCCGTCCAGTTTTACCTCAACCCCTGCAGGGATCACAACAGGTTTTCTACCAATTCGAGACATTCTTGTGCACCTCCTTACCAAACAAATGCAAGAACTTCGCCGCCGACGTTCTCAACACGAGCCTGTCTGTCGGTCATGATGCCCTTTGGGGTGGACATAATCGCGATGCCCATGCCATTCATAACCTTCGGCATTTCCTTGCAGCTGGTGTAAATGCGCAGTCCCGGTTTGGAAACTCTACGCAGGCCTGTGATGACAGGCTCTTTGCCCAGACCGTATTTCAAGGTGATACGGATAACTCCCTGCTTACCATCGTCTACAATCTGGAAGCCTTTGATGTAGCCCTCATCCAGGAGAATCTGTGCAATTGCTTTTTTCATGTTGGAAGATGGTACATCAACCGTGTCATGTTTCGCTGCGTTTGCATTTCTGATACGAGTCAGCATATCAGCGATTTTATCAGTAATTTGCATGACGTCAACCTCCTTTGCTCGTGCTTACCAGCTCGCCTTTTTCACGCCTGGAATCTGGCCCTTGTAAGCCAGCTCTCTGAAGCAAATTCTGCAAATGCCGAATTTGCGCAGATAAGCGTGTGGTCTGCCGCAGATTTTGCATCTATTATACGCGCGAGTAGAGTATTTAGGTGTTCTTTTCTGACTTACCTTTTTCGATGTTTTAGCCACTGAACCTTTTCCTCCTTACTTCGCGAACGGAGCGCCCATCAGAGTGAGCAGCTCGCGGGATTCCTCGTCTGTTTTTGCGGTTGTTACGAACGCAATGTCCATGCCGCGAACCTTGTCGATCTTGTCGTATTCGATCTCAGGGAAGATCAACTGCTCTTTGAGTCCCAGGCTGTAGTTGCCGCGGCCGTCAAAAGCGTTCGGGTTGATGCCTCTGAAGTCTCTTACGCGCGGGAGAGCAACGTTGAAGAGTCTGTCTACAAACTCGTACATTCTGTCGCCTCTCAGGGTAACTTTTGCGCCGATAATCATGCCTTCACGAAGTTTGAAGTTCGCAACGGATTTTTTCGCTGCACAAGGAACAGCTTTCTGGCCGGTGATGGTTGCCAGGTCTGCCATGATTGCGTCGATAATCTTGTGGTTGTCTCTAGCCTCGCCACAGCCAACGTTTACGACTACCTTATCCAGCTTAGGAATCTGCATGACGCTTTTATAGCCGAACTTTTTGTACAAAGCCGGCGCTATATCTTTCACATAGGTCTCTTTAAGCTTTGCCATGTTTTCTCCTCCTAATTAGAATGTTTCGCCACAATCGCTGTTTTTGCAAAGGCGGGCTTTTGTGCCGTCTGCCAGGATCTTATGGGCAATTCTGGTTGGCTTGCCGCATTTGGGGCAAACCAGCATTACCTTGGAGGCATACATGGCGCCTTCCGCGTCAACGATACCGCCCTGCTCGCCCATACGGCGCGGCTTTACATGCTTTTTGATCATGTTGCAGCCTTCGACGATAACCTTGCCTTCTTTCGGGCTTACTGCCAGGACCTTGCCTTTTTTGCCCTTATCCTTGCCGGACAGGATAACAACGGTGTCGCCTGTTTTAACGTGTACGTTCATTCTCTTGAGCACCTCCTACAGAACCTCTGGGGCAAGGCTGAGAATCTTCAGGTAATCTTTGTCTCTCAGTTCTCTCGCCACTGGGCCAAAAATACGAGTGCCCCTTGGATTTTTATCTTCTCTTATAATGACAGCTGCGTTCTCGTCAAAGCGGATATAAGTGCCGTCTTCACGTCTTACACCCTTAACGGAACGAACGATAACTGCTTTAACAACGTCGCCTTTTTTAACCATACCGCCTGGAGCAGCTTTCTTGACGGAAGCAACTACGACATCGCCGATGTTGGCGTATCTGCGTCTGGTGCCTCCCAGAACGCGGATGCACATCAGTTCCTTTGCTCCGGTATTGTCGGCAACTTTCAGATAGGTCTGCATCTGTATCACAGTGCGTCCCCTCCTTTCGGTTGTACTGAAGTCAAATTTCTATTTTTAGAAAACTTTTGCAAGATAGCCTGTGATAAAAACTATTTTGCCTTCTCGATTATTTCGACAACTCTCCAGTGTTTGTCCTTGGACAGCGGGCGTGTCTCCATAACCTGTACCCTGTCGCCAATACCGCATGCGTTGTTCTCGTCATGGGCCTTGAATGTTACGGTACGTTTCAAGATCTTTTTGTAGAGAGGGTGTCTAACGTTATCTTTTACCGCAACAACAACGGTCTTGTCCATCTTGTTGCTGACAACGGTGCCAACCCTTGTTTTTCTGAGGTTTCTCTCTTCCACCTTGCGTCCTCCTTCCAAGAATTACTGCGCGTTCTTCATCGCGTTTTCCTTGATAATCGTGGAAATTCTGGCAATGTCTTTTTTGACAGCCTTAATTCTCTTCGGATTCTCAAGCTGGTTAATGGCGTGCTGGAAGCGGAGGTGGAAAAGCTCAACTTTCAAGTCTACAAGCTTCTCGGAAAGTTCTTTTTCAGACAAGTTTCTGATCTCAACAGCTTTCATTACTTTTCACTCTCCTTTGCTTCTTCTTTCTTGATGAATTTGCACTTGATTGGCAGTTTGTACATTGCCAGTCTCATCGCCTCGCGTGCGAGCTCTTCGGAAACGCCGCCGATCTCGAACATGACGGTGCCTGGTTTTACAACTGCTACCCAGTACTCCGGGCTACCTTTACCGGAACCCATTCGGGTTTCAGCAGGTTTTTCAGTGATTGGTTTGTGTGGGAAGATCTTGATCCAAACCTGACCGCCACGTTTGATGTAACGGGTCATCGCAATACGAGCTGCCTCGATCTGGTTGGAAGTGATCCAGCTTGGCTCCAGAGCCTGCAGGCCGAAATCGCCGTAAGCAACATAGTTGCCCTTGTGAGCAGCACCCTTCATGCGGCCTCTGTGCTGTCTGCGGTATTTAACTCTCTTTGGGAGAAGCATTAGTTTTTGCCTCCTTCCTTACGAGGCTGTCTCTTTACTGCCTGGAGAACCTCTCCGGCGTAGATCCAAACCTTGACGCCAATTTTGCCGTAAGTGGTGTTTGCCTCTGCGAAACCATAGTCGATGTCCGCGCGCAGGGTCTGCAGCGGAATGGTTCCCTCATGGTAATGCTCGCTTCTTGCAATCTCAGCTCCGCCCAGACGGCCGGAAACCTGGATCTTGATACCCTGAGCACCCAGCTTCATGGTGCGGCCAATGCACTGTTTCATAGCGCGGCGGAAAGAGATACGTCTTTCCAGCTGGGAAGCAACGTTTTCAGCAACAAGCTGTGCATCCTTGTCCGGCTGCTTTACTTCAACGATATTGATGAAGACCTTTGCCGGAACTTCTCTGTTTTTGTTGATAATCTTCTCGCACTGTGCGCGCAGCTTTTCGATCTCAGCGCCGCCTTTACCGATAACCATGCCCGGTTTTGCGCAGTGGATGTGGATTCTTACCTTGGTTGCGTCGCGCTCAATCTCGATGCGCGGCACGCCTGCCAGCTGCAGGCTGTTTTTCAGGAACTTACGCAGATTGTAGTCCTCTACCAGGATATCGCCAAAAGCGTCGTCCTTAGCAAACCAGCGGGAATCCCAATCTTTGATGACACCGACACGAAGTCCGTGTGGATTAACCTTTTGACCCATAGTTTACCTCCTCCTTTGGCTATTCCTTTTCTTTGAGAACGATCGTGATGTTCGAGGTTCTCTTGAATACTCTAAATGCTCTGCCCTGTGCTCTTGGTCTTACTCTCTTGAGGATCGGGCCCTCGCCAACATAGCACTCAGCGACGTACAGGTTGTTGACGTCCATGTTGTGATTGTTCTCTGCGTTGGCGATTGCGGATTTCAGAAGCTTCTCTACCGGCTCGCAGGCGGCCTTTGGAGTGTGCTTCAGAATAGCCAAAGCCAATTTTGTCGGCTTGTTTCTGATCAGATCAAGCACGATCTGCACTTTACGTGGTGCAATACGGGCATATTTCAGGTAAGCCCTTGCTTCCATTTGTTTTCCTCCTCTCGGCCTTTGCTTAGTTGCCGGATTTCTTGGCGCCGGCGTGGCCTCTATAGGTTCTTGTAGGAGCAAATTCTCCCAGCTTGTGGCCAACCATATCCTCGGTTACATAGACCGGAACATGCTTGCGGCCGTCATGAACTGCAAAAGTGTGTCCAACAAAGTCAGGGAAGATGGTGGAGGAGCGGCTCCAGGTTTTCAGAACTCTCTTTTCACCGGCTTCGTTCATTTCCCTAACTCTTTTGAGCAGGACTGGCTGGACAAAAGGTCCTTTTTTAATACTTCTACCCATTAGTGCGTCTCCTTTCAGCCTGCATTACTTGTCGTTGCGGCGTTTGACAATATACTTGTCGGAGCGGTTGCTCTTCTTTCTGGTCTTATAGCCAAGAGCAGGTTTGCCCCAAGGAGTAACAGGGCCTGGACGGCCGACTGGGGATTTACCTTCACCACCACCGTGCGGATGGTCGCATGGGTTCATAACGGAACCGCGTACGGTTGGTCTCCAACCCATGTGGCGTTTACGGCCAGCTTTACCGATCGATACGTTTTCATGGTCGATGTTGCCTACCTGGCCAACGGTTGCCATGCAGGTTACCGGAACGTTTCTCAGCTCGCCGGATGGCAGTCTGATCAGCGCCATGTTGCCTTCTTTTGCCATCAGCTGAGCCATGATGCCGGCTGCGCGCGCAAGCTGTGCGCCCTTGCCTGGGTAAAGCTCAACGTTGTGGATGAAGGTACCAACCGGGATGTTGGTCAGCGGCAGAGCGTTGCCGGTCTTGATGTCTGCGTTAGCGCCAGACTCGATAACATCGCCGACCTTCAGGCCGTTTGGAGCGATGATGTATCTCTTCTCGCCGTCCTCGTACTGAACCAGCGCGATGTGAGCGGAGCGGTTCGGGTCGTACTCCAGAGTGAGTACGGTTGCAGGCATGTCTACCTTGTTGCGTTTAAAATCAATGATGCGGTATTTTCTTCTGTTGCCGCCGCCACGGTGGCGAACAGTGATTCTACCGTAGCTGTTACGTCCTGAATTCTTTTTCAGCGGAGCCAGCAGGCTTCTTTCAGGAGCAACCTTGGACAGTTCGGAGTAGTCAGTGGTTGTCATCTGACGTCTGCCGGATGTCGTTGGCTTATAGAATTTAATAGCCATGGTTTCACTCTCCTTTTGGGTTTTCGCGGGACGCTCTCAGGCTGTCCCATACATAACTTCTTGGGAGGATTATCCCTTCGGGCATTACATCATGGAATCGAAGAACTCGATGCTCTTGGAATCCTCGGTCAGGGTTACGATGGCTTTTTTCCAATCCGGAGTGTAGCCGCCCTTGATGCCCTGGCGTCTATATTTGCCGTTAACGTTGATGGTGTTAACCTTGGCAACCTTTACGCCAAACAGTTCTACAACTGCTTTTGCGATTTCGATCTTGTTTGCATCCTTAGCAACCTGAAAGGTGTACTTTTTGTTTGCAATGCCCTGCATGCTAGCCTCGGTGATAACAGGCTTCAGGATGATATCGTGTGCAGTTTTCATTATGCGTACACCTCCTCGATCTTCTCGAGAGCGCTTTTTGCAACAATGAATTTGTCGCAGTTGAGGATGTCATAAACATTGATGGTGTTTACCAGCGCGGTCTTGACACCCGGGATGTTGGCTGCGCTCTTGATCAGTTTCTGATCTACCTCTGGCATAACGATAAGCGCTTTCTTATCGGCGCCGAGTTTGGAAAGCATCTCCACAACGGTCTTGGTCTTGTAATCCTCAACCGCGATGTTGTCTACAACAATCAGGTCGTTGTCGGCAACCTTGGTGGAAAATGCGGATTTCAGTGCCAGTCTCTTAACTTTCTTTGGCAGGGTGTAGCTGTAGTCTCTTGGCTTCGGACCCAGCGCGATACCGCCGTGTGTCCACTGTGGAGCTCTGGTGGAGCCCTGTCTTGCACGGCCTGTACCCTTCTGCTTCCATGGTTTGCGGCCGCCGCCGGAAACCTCGGAACGGGTGAGGGTGGACTGTGTGCCCTGACGCTGGTTTGCCAGATAGTTGACTACCGCAGCGTGCATAACGGAAGTGTTCGGTTCAATTCCGAAGATGGCATCGGAGAGGGTCATTTCACCAACGCTCTTGCCGGTCATATCAAATACAGTAACCTGTGGCATCGTGTTTCCTCCTTTCCTTAGGCCATCTTAACGCTGTCAGTGATGTAGACTACGCCGTTTTTAGCTCCCGGAATAGCACCCTTGATCGCGATAAGATTGTTTTCAACGTCGACTTTAACGATTTCGAGGTTCTGAACTGTAACTCTTTCAGCGCCCATGTGGCCTGGAAGACGTTTGCCCTTGAATACGCGGGACGGGTCGGAGCAAGCGCCGTTGGAGCCTGCGTGTCTGGCAACCGGGCCGGTACCGTGGGTCTCTTTAAGTCTGTGGTTGCCGTAGCGTTTGATTGTGCCGGCGTAACCTTTACCCTTGGAAGTGCCGCAGACGTCGACCTTGTCGCCGTTTGCAAAGACGTCAGCTTTGATCAGGTCGCCTACATTCAGGGCGGCGCAATCGTCCAGTCTGAACTCTCTGAGCACTTTCTTCATGGCAACATCGCTCTTTGCGAAGTGACCCTGAAGAGGTTTGTTTACATGTTTGCTTGTGACCTCGCCAAAACCGATCTGCACGGCTTCGTAACCGTCGTTTTCGATTGTCTTTTTCTGAACGACGACACAAGGGCCAGCTTCCACTACGGTGACGGGAATGAACTTACCATTCTCGTCGAAAAGCTGTGTCATACCCAGCTTTCTGCCTACGATGCATTTTTGCATTGTATATACCTCCTATTGGTTATTGGTTGGCAGCTTTGCGCTGTCAACATTACCTTTGCAGACAAGCCTCTCTTCTTTTCGGAAGAGCGCCGGAAAACCTGGAATTCCGGTTCTCCTAAATTTCAGTGGAAAGCTTTAAGATTAAAGCTTTACTTCGATTTCTACGCCTGCAGGGAGCTCAAGACTCTTGAGAGCCTCAACAGTTTTCTGTGTTGGTCTCAGTACGTCAATGAGTCTTTTGTGGGTTCTCATCTCAAACTGTTCGCGGGAATCCTTGTCCTTGTGGACAGCACGCAGGATGGTGATTACCTCTTTCTCGGTTGGCAGCGGAATAGGGCCGGACACGCGAGCGCCTGTTCTGGTTACCACCTCAACGATTTTTGCTGCGGAAGAGTCTACCAACTGATAATCGAAACCCTTCAGTCTGATTCTGATTTTTTCTTTGACTGCCACATCATCGCCTCCTTAAAGCATTTTCTTGAGTGGGACGACGTCTTTTGCAGCCGCCTGTTTTCCCCGGCTTCCACAAGGCCGGCAAGGAAAACGTTTGTCTGCCAACACCTGATGTTGTTTCCTTCGCGAGCGTTTCTATGTTGAACACGCTTCCGCGTGTTTCCTGATTTTCTAAACAAAAAATCGGGCAAACTGCTAAAACGCAGCTTTACCCGGGACTTTAGACAATCACAGCTTTCGCTATTTGTCACGACTGAAACTCTTTGCAGAGTGTTATAAAGCCGCCCGGTTTAAAATCGGACATACTCGGCGGAAATTCCCTATCGCACTGGATAGCAACCTCCCGCTTCAACGCATATCTTGTGCAGTCACGCTTAATTATAATACAACAGATCGGCCCGATTTGCAAGTGTTTTTTGCGTTTTTTTGCCCATTTTTTTCAATTCTAACATTTCGTTCATTTAAAAGAATTTTGCGTTAAGTTTCTGTTAAAGATGCACAACACCATCTGTTCCCACCTAAAAACACAACCCCTGCGGAGCGCCTGATCAGAGCGCCCCGCAGGGGTGTGCCTGTAACGATTAAAAAGAATGAAAAAGCTTTATGCGGGCTGTATTGTAACGATTTCTTCCTTTGCTTTTTCGCTTAGGAAATATAGCCAGCAGCTTTCAGAATCTCGACAGCTTTGTCGTGATTTGCCTCGGACATCATAACCAGAGGTCCGGTGCAGCCCATGCCACTCTCAGCATAGATCTTTGCTTTCCAGAGCGCCTGAACAGCATCCTCCAGGTCCATAACCTCAATACCAGCGATGGATGCAGTGACAACTTCCTTCGGTGGGCACTCTACAACTTCTTCAGAAGCTTCTTTCTTGACTGGTTTATGAGCAGCAATGATCTTCTCCAGACCAGCCTTCTTAGCAGCCTCGTACTCTTTCTTGGCAATCTCACGGTAATTGTTCTTTACCAGAGTCGCAGCATATTCCATTGCGTTTGCCAGAACCGGAGCACCAGAAGCACGGGAAACGATCATGACCAGACGGTCATAACCTTCGCCGATACCCGGGCCATAACCGTAGCCAACAGCCTCGTAGCTGCCGCCGGTGCAGTAGGAAGACATCATCTTCATCAGAATGTTGCCGGTAAGAGAATCGGTAACCATAACGTCGCAGGCGCCAACCAGCAGGTCGTTGCCTCTCATGACGCAGCCACCGTCTGCACGGGAAGATTCTGCGAAGTGGATGTCATAACCGTTCGCCTGAAGCTCCTTGAGCGCGCCCTCGCACTGTCTGGCGCCATCAACGTTCAGGATGCCGACGGTTGGATTTTTGATACCGCAAGCTTTCGCGGTGATGATGCCGGCGATGGTGTTGCGGATCATCGCTTCGATTCTCTCCGCAGCAGAGGTGCCGGTGGTGTTGGCGATAAACATCTGTCTGCCTTTACCAGGAGTGATAACGCGGCCTACAGTGGAAACGCCGATCGGGAATGGATAGTGCATGGTGACGCAGCCGTCAATGTCGCCGCTGTCCAGCATCTTCTCCATCTCTTTGTACATTTCATCTTCGTCCGAAACCTTAACGGTGTTGAACTTTTCATTTTCAGCAGTGCCGATGAGGGTAACATCAACACCTCTGTCAGCAGCCAGGACAGCCGCTTCGACAGAGTTTGCCTCGCCATGCTCGCTTCCCAGACCAGTTACAGCGATTCTTGGACGCGCTCCAAAGGAGCCGGTTTCCAGACCGTTGGCAATGTCCATGAAGGTCTTGGCAATCATTTTTTCGATCTGTGCCATAATGATCTCCTCATTCCTTTCAGTTTACAGCGTGCAGAACAGCTGCAAAATTATTCTTCTTCAGCAGCGACCAGCAGGGAGGCAGCGAAGTCTTTCATTGCCTTGCCGATCAGGCTCTTGATCTGCTCTTCAGATACAGCAGCTTCTTCTGTCTTGCCGGAGTTCTTGGTGATCATTACGGATACGCCGTCAAACAGGTTGGTCATACGGCCAAGGAACAGGGAGCCCTTACCGATGATCATGGCTCTGTTTACTTTGCCAGCCAGGATGTCGTCGCGGCAAACGCCGATGTACGGAACACCAGATGGAATGTGGCCCTGAGTTGGAGCCCATCCAACCATACCGTGCTCAGCCGGGAAGGTAGCCAGATCTTTCTTCTCCAGCTCGCCTCTCTTAACGCCCAGAGCAGCGATCATCTTGTAGTTAGCAAGCGGAACGTCGCCGGCGCCGGCAGGTTTGGTGATATCTGGGTTCTGCATTTCAGCAGAGTATTTGTCAACATCGGTGATCTTCAGGCCAGCAGCATCCAGAGGATTGGTTACCAGCGAGGAGATTACGTTCTGTGGAGCGGAGCCGGTGCCAACAGTGTGGCGGCCAACATGCTCGGTCTCAACTTCTGGGTTAACGCCATCGTTTTCGCCCAGCAGAACTGCGAAACCGCCGATCATGTCTTCGAGGATCGGCAGGCCTTTCTTAACGTGGTCCTTACCGTTCATGCCCAGCTTCGCGGTGCAGCCGCCAGCTACTACTACAACATGTTTGTAGGTGCCAGCTTTTACCAGGGAAGCAGCGCTGATGAATGCATGGGTTGGGCCAGCGCAGAAGCCACGGGTGTCGCTTCCGGTTGCGTTGTTCAGGCCAGCAATCTCAGCAGCAGCTTTTGCGAAGTTGCCGCCGCCGCGCTGGTTCATATCACCGCAGGCTTCCTCGCAGCAGTCGATGACGTAGTCGATCTCGTTTTTGTCGATACCGGTTACGCGGATCAGGTGCAGCAGGGACAGGACAGCGGAAGCTTTGGTAACCATGTTTTCCAGCATGGTGTGAGCGGACAGGTTCGGGTCAACGTCGTGCGCTCTCTTAACAAAACCAACGGTCTTGCCATTGTATACCAGTGGCTCAGCATGCTCGTCGTTTACAAAGTGCTCAATTTCGGAGTGGTCAACACCCTCGTGAATTCTTGCAACGATGGACTCGTCGATAACTGGGTTTGCAACAAATCTGTCTTTGACCTCAGCAACGAATTCCTTGTCCAGCATGACCAGCTCGAAAACGTCTACGCACTGCATCAGCATGTAGAACTCGTCCTCAGGCATGATCTCGCCGTATTTACCGGTTCTCTGGTTCATGCCTTCAACGGTGGTGTCTACCCATGGCTGTGGATATTTTGCCAGCTCGTCTGGATGCATGTTGCCGATGTAGGTCTGGTTTGGCAGATAAGCCAGAGCCTGCTCATAGGTTCTGATGTGGTTCGGCAGCTCTTTGAGGTACTCGGAACCCGGATTGACAACCTTCTCGGTGGTCTGGGTGGTACCGTTTTCCATTACCATGTCTGGTGTATGGGCAAGGATATAGCTTGCGCCTTTAATTACACTGTTCATTGCAGTCACGCCTCTCATTCATTGTGATGAATTTTGTTTTGTTCTAAGGGATTTCCCCACAGGACCCGCTTTTTCTGTAAGGAGGACAAGCCCTGTAAAATCAGTATACACGAAAACCGGCGGGTTGTCATGGGGATTTCAGGAATTCTGCTTTTTCTACACAACGGCACACCTTTTCCTGTTCATTTTGCCAGGCATTTTGTCGTCCCGGACAACAGAAAAGGTACTTTCCCATCTTGCAGAAAAAGAGAAAATAGGTGGTGCGGCACATGGTGATACATCACCACATCACCACACCACCTATCACTTCGGTTTAGAGGTATTTGCAGTAATCGTTGCGGATAGCGCTCATCTCGGAAACGATGTCGTCTACATCCAGAACCATTTCCATCATACCTACCTGCTCATCATAAACAGCTGGGTCGACTTCTGCTTTGATTTCTGGCTCGCAAATGTGATATACTGTGAGTCCTAACTGAACTCCTGTCAATGGACCTGCAAAAGTTGGGTCGCCGTTGGTTACAGTTTCTGCAGCCAGACCAGCGCCTTCGCCCTCAGCAGCACCCAGCAGAACAACTACGTTCTCTGGACCATACTGATCCGCGAAATCTTTAACTCTCTTCTGATTTTCCAAATCCATTGCACCAGCAGCGGTTCAGACAAAGCATTCTGTAGCGGAGTACACTACGTCAGCGCCAGCAGTTTTCGCGCAAGCTTCAATTGCTGGGCCTGGAACGCCGTCCCTGTCGCCGATGATGATAACTTTTTTACCATTCAAAAGGCTCATGACAATTCCTCCTTATTTCTTTCTCCGGCGAACCGAATCACCGGTTTATCAAAACAGCCTTATGCTGTCTTGGTTAATAGTAGTGTGCCGTTTCCTGTTTGCTATGCATCAGGAGCGCGGCGTCAATTGCTCGGAATAACCCGAACAATTACATGTTGACGTATTTCTCAACCAGAGCAGTGATGGAATCCTGGGTGCACTCGTCTTTAACCAGCGCTTCTACCTGTTTGCCATCTTTGTAGATTGCCATAACCGGCAGACCCATAACACCCTGTTTGATAGCCAGACGTCTAGCTTTGGTGGTGTTCATTGCGCAGAATTTCAGCTTGCTGTCAGCATATTTGTCAGCCAGAGCGTGTACATGCGGCATCAGAGCAGCACATGGTACGCAGCCATCGCCGTAAAAGTCGATGAAGATATAGCCTTCAGCCTGCTCAACTTCAGCTTCGAAATTTTCTTTAGTCAGTTCAACCATAATTGCAAAATCTCCTTCTTGAAAAGCGGTACATCACCGTATAAAAGGTGCATATGCCATTTCATATTGATTTTGGAACTTATCCAAAAGCCGGCTTCAAACTCTCAAAAACCAAAACTTTTGCTTGTCCCTTTGTTTTGAAAAAGAATGGATGACTAAATTAGTCGGGCTAAACTAGTCCTCCAGGCTCTCTATGTAGCGCTGAGCCTCAGTAACAGCAACCGCACCGTCGCCGCAAGCAGTTACAACCTGACGCAGATGCTTTTCAATAACGTCGCCGGCAGCGAATACGCCCGGAACGCTGGTGTGCATGTACTTGTCGGTTACGATGTAACGGTTGTTCATCTCCAGTTTGCCTTCAAACAGCTGGGATTTTGGATCGAAGCCGATGAATACAAAGATACCGAAGGTACCGTCATCTTCGTCTGCTTTTACTTCTCTGAGCTCGCCGGTCTTGGTGTCCTTGATAATCATCGAAGTTACAACACCGTCACCTTTGATTTCCTCAACGGTGGAGTTCCACATAAAGTTCATCTTCGGATTTGCAAAAGCTTTCTCCTGGATGGACTTAGCAGCTCTGAGCTCGTCACGTCTGTGGATGATGGTTACTTTGCGGGCGAATTTAGTGAGGTACATAGCTTCCTCAACTGCAGAGTCGCCGCCGCCTACTACATAGACTTCAAAATCTTCGAAGAAGTTTGCATCGCAGGTAGCGCAGTAAGAAACGCCTTTGCCGGTGAATTCTTTTTCACCTTTGCAGCCGATCGGACGCGGAGAAGCGCCGGTAGCGATAACCAGAGCTTTTGCATAGTAATCGCCGTGGTTGCCCTTCAGGTGTTTGATCTTGCCATCCAGCTCCACGTCAACGATTGTATCGGTAACGCGGTCAGCGCCGAATTTCTCAACCTGCTTTGTCATTCTTGCGATCAGGGACGGGCCGGATTCTTCCTCCAGGCAGCCTGGATAGTTTTCGATCTCGTTGGTGATAACAATCTGTCCGCCGTCTTTCTCGCCTTCAATCAGCAGGGTGTCGATTCTAGAACGGCCAGCGTAAGAAGCGGCAGTCAGACCTGCAGGACCTGCACCTAATACGATAATGTCATAAACTTTATCCATTGTACTCGTCTCCCTATATATATTTTCTCAAAGGCGTTGCCGGGGAAAGGGAAATTCCCTTTCCCCAACAATCCTTTTAAGAAGCAGATGATTTAATTATTTAACCTCGAAGATGGTCTGATCGGAAACTTCGGTCTCCAGAGCTTCCAGAGCAGTTTCAACGATCTTTCTTCTGATGTGTTTCTCCTCTTCCATGGTCAGAGCAGGGTTGCCCAGCGGGTGAGGAATAGCGATCGCAGGTACAATTCTGTTAGCACCAACGGTCATGGAAATTGGGGTAACTGTGCAGATGTGAACAACCGGCAGGCCAGCACGTTCGATTTCTTTTACCATCGTTGCGCCGCAACGTGTGCAGGTTCCTCACGTAGAAGTCATGATGACGCAATCCACGCCGTCATCTTTCATCTTCTTAGCGTACTCCTCAGCAAATGCTTTTGCAGAAGCAACCGCAGTACCGTTACCTACAGTGGTGTAGAAGTAGTGGTACAGTTTGCCGATTCTGCCTTCTTTTTCCATTTCGCGCAGGATGTCTACTGGCAGAACGCGGTCTGGGTCCTCGTTAGCGTATACTGGGTCGTAGCCGCCGTGTGCGGTTTCCCATTTGTCGGAGGTCAGATCCATAACGCCGGTAATGTCGTACTCGCCGTATTTGGAAGCAGAAGAGGACTCGATGTGATCCGGGTTGCCTTTTGGAACGATACCACCGGAGGTGCACAGAGCAACGGTAGCATGAGCCATATCCTTAACAGCCGGATTTGGAGCAACACGGTCGAAGGAAGGCATTGGGAACTCGGTAACAAACTCTTTGCCGTTGAGCTTCTTGATCAGCATGTCAACTGCACGTTTGGAACCTCTTTCCTTCTCGAAGAAGTTTACGCGAACGCCGTTCGGGATGTAACCTTCCTGGCAGGAAGCACCGATTGGCTCATGTTTAGCCAGCTTGAGAGCCAGAGGAGCCATCTTCTTAACAGCATCTCTCATACCAGCAGCGCTGTTCTTGGTGGAAACGATGTAAACATCGCCCTTGAACATGTCAGCGCCTGGGTTCTCAACGTACATACCGGTCAGAACCGGGATGTTCAGGTTGTCCTGAACTGCTTTTGCGATGGTGCCGCAAGCTACGCCGTAACGGCCAGCGTTGAATGCAGGACCAGCAATGAACAGATCTGGATTCTGAGATTTAACCATCTCCAGAACCTCAGCCTGTGCTTTTTCAAGGTTCTCGTTGAAGTAGGAGTCGCCGCAGATTACGGTAGCAACAACTTCTGCCTCATCGCCCCAAGCCTGGTTGAGCGCAAGACCTGGGCCTACCGGACCTTCGCGCAGCTCAGCTGGAATGTCAGCTTTTTCCTCGCCACCGATCTGAGCGAAGAACTGGTTAATGTATTGTACTACTCTGATTTTGCTCATCGTGATTCTTCCCCTTCCTATTATCTAGCGGACAGGTAGTTGAAGCCTGTTTCGTTGGTAGCACCGGTGATCGCCTGGATCTCAACGGTGATGTTGCCGTGAGCGTCAATGTTGTTTGCGGAACCGCCAGCGATGGTGTCTACAAACTCGAGGTGGCCGTATACAGTCTCCATTGGAGGCAGTACGATTACCTGGTTTGCGTTACCGCCGGTTACTACCGCGTCAGCAGACGGGTCAGCGTCAGCCAGGGACTGGGATTTGCCGTCGCGGCCAGCGTACTCGTCGGTGATGATAACGGTCTTGATGCCCTCAGCCTCGATCTTCTTGGTGTTCATGATCAGGTCGGTATCCGGGTTGCCGAAGCCTTCCTGGGAGATGATAACGCCATCGCAGCCGAGGTATTTAGCCAGCTTAGCGGACCAGTTGGAGGAACGCTCTTTGTCAGCCAGGTATACGTTCTCGTTTGTGATGATCATGCCAACGAAGTTCAGGGTCTTTCCGTGCTGCTCGAACAGGTCGGTAACAACAGGGTTGTTCATGTGAACGTAGGTTGGGTTCTTATCGCAGGAGGATACGCAGTTACCGGAAACGATTGCACCGTCCATAACCTCGGTTGGGGTGATGATGGTGGTCAGGGTCTTCTTCGCATCAACGCCGTATACATAGGTGTCGTGCAGCAGGCCCTGGGACTGCAGCATCTGAACGTAAGCAACTCTTGGCAGATTCGGGTATTTTGCTGCGGACTCAACGATGTTGTCGAATTCGTAAACCTTAACCTCGTCTGGGGTGATGTTGCGGCCCAGCTCGCCCAGGAAGCAGGCAATCTTGAAGCCAGCAATTCTCAGAGCGTACTCATGCTCGTGCTGTTTGAGGCCTTCTTTTGGCTCCATCTTAACTACAACATTGTAGGTCTTGGAGAATGGGGTGTAGTCAGCGCCCGGGCCGGACATATCGATGATACCTTCCTGGAAGCCTACGATCTTACCGGTGGTAACAACAGCAGCGCCCTTGAGGACGTTGGTCTTGCCTTCGCCAACGGTGTCAACCTTTGCAATCCATCCTGGGAAGATGCCGCCAGGACCCTCAACCTTTACGCGAGGCTCGATGACATCCTTAACCGGGGTGATTCTGACGCTTTCGCCTGGACGAGCGAGGAAAACTTCGCAGGAAGCGATGTTTTCATCTTCCAGAGCGATTTTGCAGATTTCTTCTTTGTTAACGTACAAAACGCCGTTTTCTACTTTTGAACCTTCGTTTGAAAACTGAACATCGTGAATAAGAATATTGCCGAGTTCCAACTTTTTCAAAGCGAACACCTCCTTGTTAATATAAAACCCTTTATCTTTCTTAAACCGAACCCTGTAAAAAAGAGGCCCGATGTAAGCGCGTAATGTTTAAAAAACGTCCGGTATGCTGGACAGCGCGGAGCGGATGAGGGTGGAGTCAATCAGCTGAAAATCCTCCCGCACACTCTGCGGCATATTGGGAAATTTGACGCTGAACTTGTCCGCAGTGATGATGCTGTTCTCGATGATGGAGGCATCCTGCGGATCCATCTTGCCGGTGGTTTTGCCGACCAGAATAGATTTATATGGCGTCTCGTTGGGCTTGACGCTGCCCGAAAGCGGATGGGTCAAAAGCTTGTGCCCTTCATAGATCATGTCGCGCACCTTGCACAGCACCTCGCGATAGGTGATGTCGGCAAAATCGACCTCGAACTCGCTTCCCAGATCGTCGCGAACCTTTGGATTATTTGTAACAATGACAAATTTCATCTCAATCTCTGTCTCCCGAAAATTCCAAATTTTCCCTGTCATGTGCAGGATATAAAAAAAGAGCAAAAAACAACTCAACCCGTGCCTTTCGCTCTGTTTGTTCCCCTGCCAGAATTTCCAGAGATTTGTCAAGCACCGGTGCTGGGCCTGAGATTTTTACAAGCAGGGGTTGGCCGCCCCTGTGCTTATTCCCTACGGCACCCCTGCGGTTTCCCGTGGGGATTCTCCCGATGCTTTCATCCAAAAATATTGTTTTGTCAATGGCATGAAATCGGAACATTTTCAGAGCTTCACTGCTTTTTATCGATTGCATCTATCGCCTTTTGCGGCGGCAATAGATATTCCCAATTTCATCGTTTTTATTATAGCCGATTTCACAATATTTTTCAAGGGTTTTTCTGTTGAGCGAATAGTAAGTTTTCGACCCGTTTTTTTGTGTACTTTGTATATTATTTAACGACCACGCAGACAGTATATCACAAAATTCTTGTCCCTGTTTGGACAAAAAACACCCCACGTCAGAAAACTAACAGCTCCTGTCATGATTTTTGGAGGATTTCACCGATGGCCCTGACCGCCCAGTCCACATCCTCCGTGGTGTTGGCAAAGCCAAAGGCAAACCGCACGGTGCCCTGCGGGTAGGTGCCCAGCGTCTTGTGGGCGTTCGGGGCGCAGTGCATGCCGCAGCGGGTGCTGATGCCGTACTCGCTGTCCAGACGGAAGGAAATTTCCGCGTTGTCCTCACCGATAAAGTCCAGCGAAACCACCGGACCGCGCTTGCTCATATCGCGGGTGCCAACCAGCCGGATGTTGGGGTTGCCCAGCGCGTCCACTTTCTCGATAAAATCCCTGCACAGCGCCATCTCGTGGGCGTGAATCTTGTCGATGCCGGTCTTTTCCAGATAGTCCAGCGCCGCGTGCAGTCCGTAGATACCGGGGATGTTCTGGGTGCCCGACTCAAACTTGTCCGGCAAAAAGTCAGGCTGAATCTCCTGGTCGGAGATGCTGCCGGTGCCGCCGGTCACCAGCGGAATCATCTGGCTGGCAACCTCGTCGCTGACCAAAAATCCGCCGATGCCCTGCGGGCCAAGCAAGCTCTTGTGCCCGGTGAAGGCCAGCACGTCGATGTGCTGCTTTTTCATATCGATTGGGAAGGAGCCCGCCGTCTGGGCGGCGTCCACCACAAAGGTAAGGCCGTGCTTTTGGCAGATCTCTCCCACCTGCTCCAGCGGCATCAGGGTGCCGCAGACGTTGGAGGCATGCAGCATCATGATAGCCTTGGTGTTGGGCTTAAGTAACGGCTCGATGGCGTTCAGCTGCAGCTCGCCCTGCTGGCTGCAGGGGATGCGGTCAAAGGTGACGCCCTGATCGACCATCTGGTTCAGCGGCCGCATCATGGCGTTGTGCTCCAGCGCGGAAACCAGCACATGGTCGCCCGGCCGCAGATAGCCCTTGATGATGTAGTTGAGCGAATAGGTGATGGACGGGGTGAAGATAACATTTTTAAGTTTGTCAAAGTTAAACAGCCTGCACAGCTTCTCTCGGGTTTCAATGATGACATCCTCAGCGGCATAGGCCTCCTGATAGCCGCCGCGGTTGACGTTGGTGCCGATGTGTTCGATAAAGTCGCAGACCGCCTGCCCCACACCGGGAGCCTTTGGGTAGGAGGTGCTTCCGTTATCGAGATAAACCCTTTTCATAGCGATTCCCCTTTTTCTCTTCTTTTTCTCTGCCAGCGCACAGATTTCTATCTTCATTATAGCATCTTTCTATTTGGATTCTACCATTATTGATAAAATCTATCCATTTTTGCAAATTGATTGGTAAAAACGATTTTCTTTTTATTCCCCTCTGTTGTAAACTAGGTGTGAACAAACAAAATTTGACAGTTTGCCTCTGTCAAAGAAGAAAGAGAGATGTGTTTTTTATGAAGGACAAAAAGGCTTACGCCGGCATTGTCATCACCGGAGCGGTCATCGGTTTGATCGCTGTCGCGCTGGTTTTGCTCGGCAACCCGAAAAACATGGGCTTCTGCATCGCCTGCTTTTTGCGCGACATCGCCGGAGCTACCAAGCTGCATACCACCGGTACAGTACAGTATTTCCGTCCCGAAATCGTCGGCCTTGTCGGCGGCGCGCTGGCTATGGCGCTGATCGGCAAGGAGTTTTCGCCTAAGGGCGGTTCGGCTCCGGTCACCCGCTTCTTCCTGGGCGCTTTCGTCATGATCGGCGCGCTGGTCTTCCTGGGCTGCCCGCTGCGCATGGTTCTGCGTATCGGCGGCGGCGACCTCAACGCCGTTGTCGGCCTGGTCGGATTTGCCTGCGGTATCCTGGGCGGTATCTTCTTCCTTAACAAAGGCTTCTCCCTGAAGCGCACCTATAAGATGACCTCCTCCGAAGCAGTCACCCTGCCGATCGGCCTGGCGCTGCTGTTCGTGCTGGTCCTGCTGGTTCCTTCCCTGTTTGCCGCCAGCGAAGAAGGCCCCGGCTCGATGCACGCCCCCATCATCATCGCTCTGATCGCAGGCCTTGTGGTCGGCGCGCTCTGCCAGAAATCCCGCATGTGCATGGTAGCTGGCATCCGCGACCTGGTTCTCTTTAAGGACTGGAAATTATTGCTCGGATTTGTTACAATTATTGTTGCTGCTCTGATCGGCAACCTGGCCACCGGCAACTTCAACCTCGGTTTCTCCGGCCAGCCGATCGCGCACTCCGTACATCTTTGGAACTTCATGGGCATGCTGGTTGTCGGTCTCGGCTCGGTCCTGCTGGGCGGCTGCCCGCTCAGACAGCTCATCCTGACCGGCGAGGGCAACACCGACTCGGCTGTCACCGTGCTGGGCTACATTGTCGGCGCAGCTTTTGCGCACAACTTTGGCCTTGCCGGCGCCGCTGCCACCGCTGACAGCATCGGCGGTCCTTCTACCGCTGGCAAAGCTGCCGTCATCATCGGCCTGATCGTCATGCTGGTCATCGCCGCTGTCAACACCTTCAAAGCCAAGAAAAACGCTTAATTTCCCATCTTCCAAAGAGCAAAGGAGCTGAACATCATGGCAGACAAACACACTGTAGACGCGCGCGGACTCTCCTGCCCGCAGCCGGTCCTGATGACCAAAAAAGCCCTGCAGGCAAATCCTTCTGCAAACGCTTTTGAGATCATCGTCGACAACGGCACCGCCAAAGAAAACGTCACCCGCTTTGCGACCAATTCCGGTTTCACCGTAACGGTCACCGAACAGGACGGGGATTTTTATCTGGCGCTGAAAAAATAGCAGCCGTCGGGGCCGCCGCACCGTTTACACAGAGAAAAGGATGGTAACATGACCTACATCGCGACCTTTTTCACCCACTTTGCGGCGGTGAACTTTTCCCGCCAGCTCAGAGAGGCCGGCCAGAAACCGATGCTGATGCCCGTTCCGAGAAAGCTGAGTTCCTCCTGCGGAACCTGCGTCAAGTTTTTCCTGGACTCGGACATCCAGCAGTTCGTTCACTCCGGCGTCTTTGACGAGGACGTCGACACCGTTTATCTGGTACAGGACGACAACTACACCCCGGTTTACGAAAACCACATTCGCTAAAAGCAGCATCTCCCCCAAAAGGTTCTTCCCTTTGGGGGAGATTTTCTTTTCCAGATTTCCCTGCACAAAAAAGGAGAAAGGGCTCCTTCCCTTTCTCCTTTACCGCTCGCTGACCCGCGGCTGCGAACCATAAAAAATAAAATCGTCCACATCCCCTTCGGTCAAAAACCACTGGCGGCAGCATTCCCGGATCTGTCCCTCCTGCGGGCAAACTCCCGTCTCCTGCTGCGCCGCGCCTTGCTGGGGATGGGCGCTAAAAAGGTGTTCCATACTCAAACGCTCCTTTGCATCTAAAAAAAGTTCACCCTGCCAGTATATGCGCTTTTGCCAAAAATGATGCTGGAAATTTTCTCCAGCCATCTCGTCCACCTCTCCCAACAAAGTGGAAAAAATGAAGGCGGCATGCTATAATAAGCGCAGAGGGACTGATTTTTTTTGAGTAGAAAGGAAAGCATTGTAATGGAGCAAAAAAACAAAGCGGAAAACGGCAAAAAGGAAATTTATCAGACCAAACTTTTCTGGATCGGCCTTGTCCTCGCCGGCCTCGCAGCCGGATTTCTGGTCGGATTGTTTTTGCTGTAAAATAATCCGGACCCACTTTGGCCATCCGCCCGCAAATTGACATTTCCTCCGCCAGCCGTTACAATAAAAGTGAAACGATAAAAATCCTCGTCATTTTGGAAAGGAATTTTGTGGGATGAAACGGAGCATCAAAAAATTTATGCTGACAGCACTGTTGCTGTGTGTGACGGTGTTGCTGGGCTCCTGCTCATTTTTGGAAGGAGAGCAGCAGCCGCAGGTACAAAATTATTCGGAGCTGACCCAAACCGAGGTCTTCCCCGTCCGCCTGGAAATCGGGGAGCAGTCTTATCTGATCTCCTCCAAGCCGCACAGCTTTGCCGTCCTTTCCGCCGACCTTGCACAGGCGCTGGAGGACATGGGCGTTGCCAGCATGATCACCGCGCTGTGTTCCGACGCCCCCGCGGGCATCTCCTCCTCCGGCACGGTGGACTGCGGGACGGTGCTGGATCCTAACATCGAACAGATCATCGCCGCGCGCCCGGACTGGGTGCTGGTCTCTTCCCAGATGCGCCAGAGCAGCCTGGACCAGTTGGAGGAAGCGGGGCTGCAGGTCATCCAGTTTGAACAGCCGCAGGACATCGACGGCATCGAGCAGCGCTACCGCCAGCTGTACACCCTCTGCTACGGCTCGGAGGGCACTGCGCGCGCCCAAACCTTCTGGGAAAGCTACCAGCAGGCGTTGGACGCGGCCATCTCCCCCGCAGCGGAATATGTGCGGGTTTCCAGCAAAAAGCAGGTGATCTACCTGGCGGACCTGCCGCTGACCATGGCCACCGGCGAGACCTTCGAAGGACAGATGCTCAACCAGATGGGCTTTGTCAACCTCGGAGAACTCGGTTCCCGCTGGAAATATCCGGAGGTGGAGCTGGACGCTCTGCAGCCGGAGATCATCTTCTACGACAATACCCTCTCTCCTGAGCAGATCATCGAGAGTGAAACCTATGCGCAGACCCCCGCCGTTCAGTCCGAGCAGCTGTACGCGGTCGATTTTGCCGCCATCCGCCTCAAGGGCCTGCCGATGATCAGCGAGCTTGCCAAAATAGCGCAGGCGGCTTACCCGCAGGCTTACAGCGGCTCTTAGCCGGAGCTGCAAGCGTCCTTAAAACCAGTCTGAAAGGAGTGCTCGGTTTCTATGCGCGCGCACATCCAGAAAAACCAAATTCCCACCCGCCGTTCCGGCAAAAAGCGGCTGCTCAAAATTCTGACCAGTCGCCTGTTCATTGTGGCGGTACTGATTTTGCTGCAGTTGTTCCTCCTGCTCTTTGCCCTGGTGGAGCTGGGCACCCGGCAGTACTGGGTCAGCATCGCCTTTAAGATTTTGAGCTTTTTGATGGTACTGTGCATCCTGCCCCGGGAGGACAACCCCTCCTACAAAATCTCCTGGATCATCCTGATTATGGCCGTCCCGTTAGTGGGCGGCATCTTTTACCTGATGTTCGGCATGAAGCGCAACAGCCGCCACATGGCCCGCCAGATCGAGCGCTACACCCGCACCTTGCTTCACCGCGACCACGGCCAGCAGCTGCTGGCCCCCAAGGCCGCAAGCGCTCCCCTGGACCGTCTGGAGCAAAACAATCCTATGCTGGGCCGGCAGGCGGGATATATCCAGAACAGCTCCGGCTTTATGCTGTATGAAAACACCGAGGCGCAGTATTTCCCCAGCGGCGAAACCTTCTATGAACGGCTGCTGGAGGAGCTGCGCGGGGCCAAAAAGTTCATCCTGCTGGAATACTTCATCGTGCATCCGGGCAAGATGTGGGATTCGATTCTCAAGATTCTCGAGCAAAAGCGCGACCACGGCGTGCAGATCCGCATCATGTACGACGACGTTGGCTGTGTGACCACCCTGCCGGCCCTCTACGCCGACTATCTGCGGCAGAAGGGCTTTCAGGTAGGGGTCTTTAACCCCTTCCACCCGCAGCTCAACGCCGCCACCAACTACCGCGATCACCGCAAAATCTGCGTCATCGACGGCAACGTCGGCTTCACCGGCGGCATCAACCTGGCCGACGAATACATCAACGAGAAGGAGAAGCATGGCCACTGGAAGGACACCGCCGTGCTGCTGCGCGGCGAGGCGGTGCAGGGCCTGACTGAGATGTTTTTGGAGCTGTGGCAGTTCACCTGCCACGAGACGCTGGAGCTGCAGGACTTTCTGCCAACCGAGCGGCGCACCTGTTCGGGCTATGTGCAGCCCTACGGCGACAGCCCCCTGGACTCCTGCAACCTGGCCGAGCACGTCTACATGCAGATCCTCAACCACGCGCGGCGGTACGTCTACATCACCACGCCCTACCTGATTTTGGACAACGAGATGCTCACCGCCATCTGCCTGGCGGCGCAGAGCGGGGTGGACGTGCGGATCATCACCCCCTATGTGCCGGACAAGTGGTATGTCCACATGGTGACCCGCTCCCACTACAAGCAGCTTTTGGAGGCGGGGGTGCGCATCTTTGAGTACACGCCGGGCTTCATCCACGCCAAGATGTTTGTCTCGGACGACACCACCGCGGTGGTGGGCACCACCAACGTCGATTTCCGCAGCTTTTACCTGCACTTCGAGTGCGGGGTCGCCTTTTATCTCTCCCCGGTGGTGGCACAGGTCAAGGACGACATTCTGCGCACCCAGAATATCTGCGAGGAGATCACCCTGGAGAAGGTTCATGCGATCAAGGCGCCTGTGCGCATTCTGCGCACCCTCCTGCGCGCCTTCGCCCCCCTCATGTAGCAGGCTGAACCTGCACCCATTTCGCACCGATGGTTTGCGGGAGATTTTAGCTTTCGGCTCGCAGGCGGGGGCTGGCGGGAAATTGTTTTTCTCGCAATCTCAGGCTCATCCCCTGCTCGTTCGAAGACTATAAAACAAAACTTTTCCTCCCACTATAAAACCTCTCATAACTACTGCATGACAAATCGAGACTTCTACCGAAGTCTCGATTTTTTTATAATAAAGACAATCCAAGCGATATTGAAAACGCCGATTCCAACCCACCAAAGGAGGATTCCCGATGAAAAAATGGATTGCTTTATTGGTCAGTTTGATGATGACCGTTTGATGCTGCCGGTCTCGCTCGGGATGTACGCCCACACCTTCCGCCGGCTGCCGCAGCCGGACAAACAGCTATAACCTTTCGGTTTTTGCTGCGTAACAAACGGAGACTTCACGCCCCGGCGCTTCTGGGTTACAATAAAGACAACAGCAGACCGGCGCCAAAGCAGCCGCGCCAACAAATATCCTGGCTTTCACATCCCGGCGCGCGCTTTGCCCGTCCCTGCCAACTTTTTTACAGATCAAATAACCACAGCCTATAGCACTGTGGCCGCGCTTTGCACAGGCGGCCATCGATTACAATTTGGGAGGATGAAATCATGATGGAATATGTAACACTCAACAACGGCGTCAAGATGCCAAAACTTGGCTACGGCGTCTACCAGGTCAGCAACGAGGAATGTGAGCGCTGCGTGCTGGACGCCATCTCGGTAGGCTACCGCGCCATCGATACCGCCCAGTCCTACGGCAACGAGGAGGCGGTGGGCTCCGCCATCCAGAAGTGCGGCGTGCCGAGAGATGAACTGTTCCTGACCACCAAGGTTTGGATCTCCAACGCCGGATATGAGAAGGCAAAGGCCTCCATCGACCGTTCGCTGCAGAAGCTGCACACCGACTACATCGATCTGCTGCTGATTCACCAGCCGTTCAGCGACTATTACGGCACCTACCGCGCCATGGAGGAGGCTTACCGGGCTGGCAAGCTGCGCGCCATCGGCGTCAGCAACTTTTATCCCGACCGCCTGATCGACCTGTGCCAGTTCGCCGAAATCACCCCGGCGGTCAACCAGGTGGAGACCCACGTCTTCCATCAGCAGCAGGCCGCGCACCAGTACATGAAAAAGTACGGCGTGCAGCACGAGTCCTGGGGGCCCCTTCGCCGAGGGACGCAACGACTTTTTCACCAATCCCGTTCTGAACGAAATCGGCCAGAAGTACAACAAGTCCGCCGCGCAGACTGCCCTGCGCTTTCTGCTGCAGAGCGACGTGGTGGTCATCCCCAAATCCACCCACAAGGAGCGGATGGAGCAAAACCTTGACGTCTTTGATTTCACGCTGACCGAGCAGGAGATGCAGGCCATCCGCCAGCTGGATGAAGGCAAGAGCCTGTTCTTCTCCCACTATGAGCCGACCACCGTGGAGATGATCACCAACATGGGCAAGACCCGCAAAGTCTAAAACCCTCTGCGGCAATACCGACAACCGCCGCCTTTTTTAACGAAAGGAGTTTCAAGTCATGATTCGTCTCAAGAAAAACGTCCTGGCCATCCTGCTGGCCGCCGCGCTGGCCCTTTCCTGTGCCGCCTGCGGCAGCAGCAACGATACGCAGTCCACCGCTTCCGGCAGTGCTGAAACTGCCACCTCCGAGGAAAGCAGCAGCCAGGAGGAAGAAACTGCCACCTCCACCGACGCCAGCGAAGAAGCCGAATCTTCTGCTGACGCCAGCGAGGAGACCAGCGCATCCGCCGAGTCCAGCGAAGAAGCTGACGCCTCCACCGAGTCCGCCGCGGAAACCGGCAGTGAGCCTTCCGAGGAAGCGCCCGCCAGCACAGAAGAAAGCGCCGATGAGACTGCTTCCAGTGAGCAGAGCAGCGGTTCGAACATCCTGATCGCCTACTTTACTGCGGCGGAAAACAGCGGCGTGGACGCGGTCGCCTCGGCCAGCTACAGCACCGTCAACGGTGAAGCGGTCGGCTGCCTGCGCGCCATCGCGGACATGATTCAGCAAAATACCGGCGGCGACCTGTTCTCCATCCGAACCTCGGTGGTCTATCCGACCGACGGCGGTGAGCTGATCGACTACGCCGCGCAGGAACAGGACGAAAATGCTCGCCCCGAGCTGACCTCCCACATTGAGAACCTGGACCAGTACGACACCATCTTTGTCGGCTACCCGAACTGGTGGGCCGACCTGCCGATGGCGGTGTACAGCTTCTTTGACGAATATGACTTCTCCGGCAAGACCATCATCCCCTTCAACGTCCACAACGGCAGCCGCTTCTCCCGCACCATCGAGACGATCCAGGAGCTGGAGCCAAACGCCACCGTCATCGAGGACGGCTTCACCGTCAGCGAACAGAACGTCCCGGAAGCTGCTGACGACGTCGCCTCCTGGCTGCAGGAAATCGGCTACTAAACCTATTTGAGAAAGACAGGAGTCTGCAAGATGAAACCAAAAGCGATTGTCAGAATCGGGATCGATATTGGGATGACCGTCCTGCTGCTGTTGCTGATGGCCTATGAGCTGATCGGCAGCGGCCCGCACGAATGGATTGGGCTGGCGATGTTCGTGCTGTTTGTCTGCCACCACCTGCTCAATCGCGGCTGGTACAAAAATCTGTTTCGCGGCAGCTATACACCGATGCGCCTATTGCAGACCATTCTGGCCGGGCTGGTGCTGCTGACAATGCTCGGTTCCATGATCAGTTCGGTGCTCATTTCCCGGGAAGTGTTCGCCTTTCTGCCCATCAGCGGCGGGCGAAGCCTTGGCCGGACGCTGCACCTTCTGTGCGCCTACTGGGGCTTTGTGCTGCTCTCGCTGCATCTGGGCATCCATTGGCGGAGCATGATGGCCATGGCCGGGTGGCTGTGCAAGCCCTCCCCCACCCGCCGCAGGGTGCTGCAGGTGGCCGGGGCACTCGCCGCCCTGTATGGACTCTACGCCTTTTTCCACCGTTCCATCCCCACCTATCTGTTTTTGCAGTCACAGTTTGTCTTTTTCGATTTTGAGAAGCCGCTCATTTTCTTCTTCCTGGACTATCTGGCCGCAATGGGCCTGTTTGTCTGGATCGGCCACCAGCTTGCCAAAGCGATGCTGGCGCTGCAAAAGCGCTCTGCATCACAATAGCCTCTCCCTTGATTTTAGATACCCATACAAAAAGGATGCGCCTTTTTTAAGGCGCATCCTTTTTTCACAATCGAACGGGGAAAGGGTAAAAATCCCCCGTCTTTTCCTCCGCACTTTTTCACAAAGCTCTGGGGAAAGGGTGGAGAGCGTACGGTTGCCGCATAACAAAATTTTTCTATGTCCCCACCCATAATTTTCCTCCATACAGTATGGGTGCAACATTTTTGATTTCCGCCTCTTTACTAACAAGGAAGAAAATCTGCTACTATCAGCTCTATACCGGAAACGCCATTGGGTATAAATCGCAAAAGAAGCAGCGGCTCCCTCACGGGATACGCTGCTTCTTTATTTTAAATTCTCTTTTTGGCTTTCCATCCATTCCTCTTTCAGAATGGAGTAGCACAGAGTATCCCCCTTGTCCCGCGCATGTCTGCGCAGGGTTCCCTCGTGGGTAAAGCGGCATCTTTGCAGCACACGGACGCTTGGCTGATTGAACGCCCGCACCCAGGCTGCCACTACAGAGATATCGCGCTGCAAAAATGCGTACCGCAGCATCGCCTCGACCGCTTCGACCGCATACCCGTTTCCCCGTTCCTGCGCCGCAATAGCGTATTCCAGTTCCTTGTATTGCGGATAGCGATTCATGTCCTCCAGCGAAATCATGCCGATTAGCGCTGGTCCTCCCGGCGCACGATGGCCCGCGCCTCCGGGTTATCCTTCCAATGCCGCAGAATCTGTCCGCCCTCCTCCTCACTCTCATACCAATGAATCCCCGACCGCCGCAGTTCAGGATCAAGGCAGAGCTGATACAGTGTCTGTGCATCGCTCACACTCCAAGTTCGGAGCAGCAGACGTTTGGTCTCAATCCTATCAGACAACTTTCTCACCCCACCAACCTACCGGTGTATCTTCTTCTCTCGGTCAGAACAGGAAGCAGTTCTCTTCTGCCGACAACACGGGCCGAAAAGTCAAAACAACTATCAGGCCCGGAGCGCGAATTGCGTCCAGGCTCAGCCTGCTCTCCCATAATAAAAGGCGGACAGCTTTTCTCGGTCGCGGGCCGCTTGACTTGAGTCTTTCAAAAATCCCGGAGCGCGAATCGCGTCCAGGCTCAGCCTGGGGAGCTTGAATGGTTCAAGTCCTGTTCTCTAATCTTAAAAAAAGTCTAGAGCCCTCAAGGCTCTAGACTTTTTTGGTGCGGATAACGGAGCTTGAATGGTTCAAGTCCTGTTCCCGGTTCCTCAAAAAAAGTTCGGAGCCCTCAAGTCTCCGAACTTTTTTGGTGCGGATAACAGGACTTGAACCTGCACGGGAAGCCCACTAGAGCCTAAATCTAGCGCGTCTGCCAATTCCGCCATATCCGCATAGCCTATTTATTATATCAGGAAAGCGGGGTGGCGGTCAAGTCCTTTTATGAAACATTCGCAATGCTGTGCGAAAGGCTGAAGCGCAAAAATTGTTTCTCCCGCTCGCTGAGCTGCTCTCCGTTGCGGGTGGCGTAGGCGAAATCCATCGAAAGCTTTGGATTTGACAGTGGAATGTAGCAAAAATCGCTGCGCACCGGCCCAGATCGGCCAATCAAAGCAATAACACTCAAATAATCTCCGCTTTGTAAAATATCAAAGTAGCTTCCCCTATCCGAAACAGTGATCAGATTTGGAGAATCGCCCAGCTGCAGCCGCCGCAAAAGCGAAAACGATTCATTGTCCCCATAAAAAACAAATGGGAATTCCCGCAACTGCTTCAAAGAAAGCCCCTCCTGACCTGCCAGTGGGTGCCCCGCACGCATCATCACCTGAACCGGAACATTGCCGATGAGGTTATGTAACTGGCAACGCCGCTCCATCGCTCGCTTTTGGTAATAGGGCTTTGTCCCGCTCAGAAAAACCAGCAACGCCAGATCCACCTGCTGGCTGGTCAGCTGCTGCAAGCACTCAATAGGCGGCATCTCCTGAAAACTGTCCTGCGGCTGGGAGCCGAGCTTGGCGCGCATCTCCAGAAAGCACTTCATGAAAAATGGGGAATAGCACGAAGCAATGCGCAGGCTCTGCGGCCGCTGATCCTTGAGCGCACGCATCTGCTCCAGCTCCAGCAGGATGCGCTTGGCCCCCTCCAGCACCTGCACCCCAAGCTCCGTCGGCTCCACTCCGGTACTGGTGCGCCTGAAAACCAGAAACCCCAGCTCCTCTTCCACTGACTTGATGACTCCGCTCAGGTACGGCTGCGAGACATAGAGCGCCTGGGCGGCGCGGTTGATCGAGCCATTTTCAGCCACCGTGATTAGATATTCCAGATGGTTCAAATTCATCTTGTGCTTCCTCCTTCTTCCGCTCCGGCTATCACGCGGCGGCAATAGCTGGAATCAGGCTATAATAAATATATTATAGCACATAAAATATTGGGGATAACTGTTTTTAGCGATATTGTGTTAAAGTAAATTCAACAAAGTTTTTTCAATTACAGAATAAAATTTTGTAATAATAAGCAACCCACCTCTGAGCGGAAAGGAAGGAAAAATGATGACCGAATTATTGAAGAGAGCAAATGAAATCAAGGAAGAGCTGGTGTCCTGGAGAAGAACCGTCCACCAGAACCCGGAACTGGGACTGGAACTGCCGCAGACCAGCACCTTTGTACAGAAACAGCTGGACGAGATGGGTATCTCCTACACCACCATCGTCAACGGCTCTGGCGTACTGGCACAGCTTGGCCCGAAGGAAGGCAAGTGCTTCATGCTGCGCAGCGACATGGACGCGCTGCCAATTCAGGAGGAAACCGGCCTGCCCTTTGCCTCCTGCAACGCCGGCAAGATGCACGCTTGCGGCCACGACCTGCACACCGCTATCCTGCTGGGCGCCGCCAAGCTGCTCAAGGAACGCGAGAGTGAGCTGCGCGGACCAGTCAAGCTGCTGTTCCAGCCTGGAGAAGAAATCTTTGCGGGCGGTAAGGCCTGTGTCGAAGAGGGAGTTTTGGAAAATCCAAAGGTTGAAGCGGCCTTCGCCATGCACGTCTCGCCGCAGGTCCCCACCGGCATCATCGCCACCGGCATCGAAGCCATGTCCTCGGTGTTCGGCTTTAAAATCGAGATCGAAGGCAAAGGCGGCCATGGCTCCACACCAAATGCCTGCATTGACCCGATCAATGTCGGCGTTCACATCCACCTGGCCCTGCAGGAACTGATCAGCCGTGAGTGCACACCGCTTTCCCACACCGCCCTCACCATCGGCCAGTTCCAGGCAGGCGATACCGCCAACGTCATCCCACAGCGCTGCGTCATGAGCGGCACCCTGCGCACCTTCGATCCGAAAGTCACTGCCTTTATGATCCAGCGCATCAACGAGGTCGTTCCAGCAGTAGCAGCAACCTACCGCGCAACTGCCACAATCAAAGAAGCCTACAATGTTCCGGCCGTTTTGTGCAACAAGGAGCTCAACGAATTTTTCACCAGCGCTATCCAAGAAGCGGAGCCACAGGTCAAATTTGTCCACAGCATGCACGCGATGGGCTCCGAGGACTTCGCCTTCATTTCCGAAAAAATTCCGGCTAGCTACTTTGCACTGGGCTGCGCGGTAGTCGAGCCTTCCAAGGCGGTTGGTCCGCACAATCCAAAAACGGTATTTGACGAGAACTGCCTGCCACTGGGCGCCGCCGGATACGCCGCCGCTGCCCTGAGCTGGAGCAAGGCAAACAACTAAGAATTTCGTAAAAAAGAGAGAGAAACACTGTTCTAAGATGGGGGATTTATCATGGAAATGACCAAACGAAAAAACAGGAGCATCTACCACTGGGTCATCCTGGTGTGCTGTGTGCTGACGCTGATGTTTGCCTACTCGACTCGCATCGGCTTGGCACAGCTGTTCGCAACCGAAATTTTAAAGGAGACCGGGTTCTCCTCCGGAGCTTACTTTTTGAGCACGACACTAACCTCTGTCGCCTGCGCCATCTCCGGCCCAATCGCCGGTAAGCTGCTGCGCGGCAAGTATATGCGCACCACCTTTGTCCTGTGCTCGATCGGCACCATGGGTTCCTACGCCTGCTACGGCCTGTGCCATTCGTTGTGGCAGTTCTATATCGTCGGTACCCTGGTCGGCGTCTTTGCCATGGGCTGTGGCACCCTGCTGGTATCGGTGCTCATCACCAACTGGTTTGAGAAGAACCGCGGCCTGATGATCAGCATCGCCATGATGGGCATCAGCATCGGCGGCACCGTTTTAAGCCCGCTGCTTTCCTGGCTGATTGTAGAATTCGGCTGGAGAAACGCCTACTTCATCCTCAGTGCGCTGAGCCTGATCGTCCTGGTCCCCATCGGCCTGTTTGTCGTCCGCCGCACCCCGCAGGATGCCGGTCTGGAACCTTACGGCCACGGCGAAGAAAGCATGGCTTCTGCCAAGAAGAAAAATGTGCCGGCCAGCAATTGGAATGCCACCCTCAAAGAAGCAAGACAGACCCCCATTTTGTGGATGTTTGCTCTCGGCGCTTTCCTGATCTACTTCACTGCCTGCATCATGCAGCATCAGAGCTACTACCTGCAGGGCGTCGGCTTTGACGCGGCCGCTGTCGCTTCTTATATCTCGCTGTACTCGGTCGTCGCCATCATCGGTAAGCTGGTACTCGGCCGGATCTTCGACCGCTTTGGCCCCAAGATCGGCATCCTGTTTGGTTCCGGAACCTTCCTGCTGTTCCTGGTCGGCTTCCTCTTTGTTCAGGGCAGCCCGATGATGCTGTACTTCGCTGCTGTGATGTACGGATTTGGTACCTGCACCGCTACAGTCGCTATCCCGATTATGACCACCAGCGTCTTCGGCGCCAAAAACTACAGCGAGCTGTACGGCTTCATCTCGGCCTTCACCATGGCTGGCAGCGCCATCGGCAGCTCGGCCATCGGCTTCCTGTACGACCTGACCGGCTCCTATCGTCCGGCGCTGACTGTACTGGCCATCCTGACTGCTTTGACCATTGTCATCATGTTCGTCTGCATCAACATGGGCCAGAAACACGTTCCCGAAGCGTCCACCAACGCCTAATTCCATTCCATATCGCTTCCAATACGACAAAGAGCCGCCCCCAATCGGGGCGGCTCTTTGCTTTGTCTTTATGTGGATGAATATAAAAGGAGGATTCGTTATTATTCGACCAGCATCCAGTACAGAACCGCGTGGCCGGTGGAATCGAGCATCACGGTATACTCCATCGCTTCCAGCTGCGCGCTGGTCTTACCGGTGAACCAGTCCAGGTTGTGCTCCCGGGCGTACTCCGCTACGCTGACGCCGTTTTCTATTTCCGAAAGCACGGGAGGCATGGCGGGCGTCTCATTCTCGTCCAGCGGCCGGCCATCTGCATCCACTAGATAAGTGCCTATATAGTCCCCGGTTCTGTTCTGGGCAGGTTCCTGTTCCTGCTGAGAACGAATAAAGTCGTCAATCTCCTGCGCGGACAGCAGGTACGGAACCTGTATCCCGCTGCCCTCCAAAATCGAGAGCAGGGTACTGTTTTCGATATACATCTGCCGGCAGAAGTTTCCCGCCTCCTCCGACTGGATGCGCACATAAATGGGCACGCAGGAGGGCGACTCGGAATCCGGCACGCTGGCCCGGATGATCTCCTCCATCATGTCGAGGTCGGTCACATCCCAAGTGTAAGGGAGATAGTCGTTGCTGTCAAAGTCGAGAGCACGAACGTTGCGGCCAAACTCAAAGTAGCCGTCGCCCAGCGTGCGTATCAGGTTGATGTTGTTGAGTTCCTGATATTCCGACTCGGAAATGCTGACCGCTATCGCGCCTTCCAGCGAGAAGGCGTTCGGATGGAAGCCCAGCTCCTCTATAATGGCAAGAGTGTTCTGATAGGAGGCACGCAGCACCATCGAGCTGTCCAAAAAGCCCTCCACAGGGCTGCCGTCACCGGCAACAAAGACCCCTTCGTCCTTGTAGACCAGATTCTGAAAATCCCAATCCAAATAGCCAACCACTGGATCGAGCTGCTCGTTCTCATAGCTTTCCGGTGTCACATTCAGCAGGTCGGTTCGGATTGCTTCCAGTAGCCGCTCAAAATCTGCAGCCGGGATGTCGACGCTGTAAAGTCCCAGCTTGTCATAGCAGGTCACCGTCTCCAGATAGTTTGCCTGATAGGTAAACGGCGGATAAATCTGCTCTACCACCTCGGGCAGGCACAGCAGCTGCCGCAGAGTGTCCAGATCGGAAACAGCAAAACTGTATCTACGGGACATCTCGGAATCAAAGGGCGAGAGGGTGTAGGTAATCTCCATCGCATTGCCCCGCAGGCCCTGATAGTCCTCCCCTTCCTCAACAGCCGCCCGGTGCAGCTGCAAAACAAGGTCGATCGCCTCCGGGGAGGAAAGCTCCGCGTGGATGGAGTTTAATGGGTAGGAGGTGTTCCCCCAAACCTGCTCATAATTCACCCAGGGGCTGGTAAAGCGCACCTCCACCTGCTGGATTTGGTCGGCATCCGGCACCCGGCTGACCATGCCAAAGCCGCCGGTCGCCAGAAACAGTGTGCAGCTCAGGCAGAGCGCCACCGTCGCCAGGATATACTTCCCGCTGCGCCGCAAGTTCTGAAATCCCTTGCCGGTGATGCCCTCGACAACCAGAAAGCCAATCGGTCCACCCACCAGCGCCGCAGCGATAGAGTTGAGCAGGATATTGTCGAACAGCATTGAAAAGAGGGTCATGCACAGCACAAAGGAAACCAGAAAGCCTGCCAGCACCTTCATCAGCTGGGAGAAGGCGCTCTGCCTCCCCCACTGCTGCGCCCACTCGCTCTGGAAGCGGTTGTACAGCCGCAGGGTAAGCGGGATGGCCGCCAAAGCAATCAGCAGCCAGACAAGCACCATGACAAGGTTGCCGGGCGAATAGTTCCAGGAATTATTGGGGAGCATACAGCGCCCAATCAGGCCATAGGGGGAAAGATAAAGCCCCCAGTCCGGCAGTTCGCTGATGCCGTACAGGTTATAGCTGTAGCTGACAAAGATAAAATAGATCGCCGCCAGCGCGCCGTTGACCGCCCCCGAATAGACGATGCTTTCCACCGCATTGGAGGTGGTCACCGCCACCATGCAGGAGAAGGTAAAAACGATGACATGCAATGCAGCCCAGACCAGCAGGTCGATGACACCGCTCGACACAATCTGCCCCGCCGTCAGCCTGCCGGTGTAAAATGCCAGATGGACAACGGTACACAGCAGCCTGCTGACCAGCAACGGAACCAGCAGGAACACAATCCCCACAAAGTAGCGGGAGAAAAAGAGCTTTTTGCGGGACAGCGGCATCGCGTGGTAAAAGTCAACCGACAGCCGGTTGTGCAGATAGTGAAAGAGCATCGCCGCCAGCAGTACCGGGACAATCAAGGCTGAAGCGCCGTAAAACCAGGAGCTGACAAGCAGCTCGGGGGCATCGAGGTAGGAGCCCTCCACATAGTTTTTTGCCTCCAAAAAGGCCGGGCAGACGGTCACCAGAATCAGACACACCCCATATATCCCCATTGTCAGCCCATTCTGGCGCAGGGTGGCGGCCAGCAGCCGGGCAAAGGTGCGGTCGAACAGCCGCTCTCCCTTGATGGGATTTCTAGAAGATGACGTTGTTGTAGTCATAGCCTACAGCCTCCATTTCTGTGATGAAGATTTCCTCCAGAGTCATCGGCACGCTCTCGCACAGCAGCGGCTTTAAGGTCAGCAGTTTCTGCTGCACCTCCCCGGCGCTGCCGCGTGCGACAATCTCCGCTACGCTGCCGCTGGCCTTATAGGAAAGGATATCGACAAGCGCCTGCAGCCGCTCCTGTTCCGGCAGCGGGCGGGCAATCAGCTGCACCTTGGCAAAGCCGGAACGCAGCTCGCTCAGCTCCCGCTGGAACAGAATTTTTCCGCCGTGCAGCAGCCCCACTTCGTCGCACATGTCCTCCAGCTCCCGCAGGTTGTGCGAGGCGATCAGCACGGTGGTGCCGCGCTGCAGGATGTCGTCGGCAATCAGCTTGCGCACCGCCACCCGAATCACCGGATCCAGCCCGTCAAAGGCCTCGTCGAGCAGCAGGTATTTGGGCTGGCTGCTCAGCGCCAGAATGATGGCGATCTGCCGCCGCATGCCCTTGGAGCAGGCAGAGAGCTTGCGCTCCGGCGGGATGGGGAAGCGTCCCACCAGCTCCTGGTAACGCTCATCCGACCAGCTGTGGTAGAGCGCGCGGTAGATGTTGGCAAGCGAAGCAAGGCTTGCCCCCGGCATCTGATAGAGCTCGTCGGGGATAAAGAAGATTTTCTGCTTGAGCGCGGGATTTTCAAAGACCGGCTCCCCGTCTATCTCCACACTGCCGGAGGTGGGGCGGTAGACGCCTGCCAGCAGCCGCAGCAGGGTGGACTTGCCCGCGCCGTTAGAGCCGACCAGCCCGTAGATTCTGCCCTCCTCGATGGTGGTGGAAAGACAGTCGAGGGCGGTGGTGGTATCAAACTGTTTTGTCAGATTTTCGGTTTTAATCATGGCCGTTTCCTCCTTGAGAAGGGTTACTCAGATGCCGCTCAATCTCGGCGAGCAGTTCCGGCGGATTGACCCCGCGCTCCACCGCCCGGTCGCAGGCGGCAAACACCTCCTGCAGGGCCTCCCGCTTGGGGCCTTCCAGCCGCAGCACATCCGGCGAGACAAAGCTGCCGCGCCCCGGAACGGTGTAGATGATGCCCTGACGCTCCAGCTCCTGATAGGCCTTGGCGACGGTGTTGGGGTTGACGCCGATCTCGCGGGCCAGCGCCCGCACCGAGGGCAGCTGCTCGTTCTGGTCCAGCACGCCCAGCAGCGACAGCCGCAGAATCTGCTCCTGCAGCTGCTCATAGATCGGCGTGCGGCTTTGCAGATCTATCTTGATCATGGGTTCACCTCCGGTGGGGATTGGATTTTGTGTATTAACTGTATTAGTTTAAATAGTACACTTACAGCATACCAGCCTCCCTCGCTTTTGTCAAGAGTAAAATCCAACTTTTTTTCCAGCCAAGAAAAAAAGAGGAGCCAAAGCTCCCCTTTACAAAACATTGTTGTTTTCATACCAGTATTTTTGGTCCAGCGCCCGGTAGGCCAGCGCCTCAGCGACGTGCTTTTTGGCGATCTGCTCCTCCCCGGCAAGGTCGGCGATGGTTCGCGCCACCTTCACCACCCGGTCATAGGCGCGGGCGGTCATGCCCAGATTCTCAAACGAGGTGCGCAGAAAGTCCAGGGCCTGCTTTTCCAGCGGGCAGAATTGCTGCAGCCTGCCCGCCGGGATGCGCGCGTTGCAGGAGATCTCCTCCCCGGCAAAGCGCCGCTGCTGGATGCGCCGCGCGGCCTCCACCCGGGCGCGGACGGTGGCCGAGCTCTCCTCCCGGTTCTCTCCGGTCAGGTCGGCAAACTCCACCGGCGCCACCTCGACGTGCAGGTCGATGCGGTCGAGCAGCGGGCCGGACACCCGCGAGATGTACCGCTGCACCGCCATCTCGGAGCAGGTGCAGGCGATTTTGGGATGGCCCCGGTAGCCGCAGGGGCAGGGGTTCATCGCCGCCACAAACATCATCGAGCAGGGATAGGTCACCCGCGACGAGGCCCGCGAGATGGTGACGCGGTTGTCCTCGATGGGCTGGCGCAGCACCTCCAGCGCCTGCCGCTGAAATTCCGGCAGCTCATCAAGAAAGAGCACGCCGTTGTGCGCCAGCGAAATCTCCCCCGGCATCGGGCTGGAGCCGCCACCGGTCAGGCCCGCCGGCGAGACGGTGTGGTGCGGCGCGCGGAAGGGGCGGGTGTTCATAATCGGGTGGTCGGGCGGCAGCAGCCCCGCCACCGAATAGATGCGGGTGGTCTCGATGGCCTCCTGAAAGCTGAGCTTGGGCAGGATGGTCGGCAGCCGCTTGGCCAGCATGCTCTTGCCGGTGCCGGGCGGGCCGATCAGCAGCAGGTTGTGCCCGCCCGCCGCCGCAATCTCCAGCGCGCGCTTGGCAAAGGGCTGCCCGCGCACATCGGCCATGTCCTCCAAAAAGTGGTTGCCCCCCGCCAGCAGCAGCATCGGGTCAAAGGGCATCGGGGCAATCTCCCGCTCCCCCTGCAGGCAGGCGCACAGCTCGGCGATGTCCTCCACCGGGTACACCTGCAGGCCGTCGACAATCGAGGCTTCCTTCGCGTTCTGGGCGGGCAGATAGAGGGCGCGCACGCCGTCCTCCTTGGCCTTGAGCGCCATCGAGAGCGCGCCGTTGACCGGCCGCAGCTGACCGGAGAGGCTCAGCTCCCCCACAAAGGCCGCGTCCTGCGGCGGCTCCCCAATCTGCCCGGAGGCAGCCATCACCGCCAGAAAGATGGGCAGGTCAAAGACCGGGCCGGACTTTTTTTGGCTTGCCGGCGCGAGGTTCACCGTAATTTTGGAGACCGGCAGCTGGTAGCCCGCATGGGTCAGGGCCGACTGCACGCGGGAGCGGGATTCCTTGACGGCAGCGTCGGGCAGGCCGACGATATCAAAGGCGGGCATGGCGCGGGTGAGGGTGGTCTCCACCGTCACCGCATAGGCGTCGATCCCGCTGATTCCATAGCTCTTGACACAGCTGTACAAAGCGCATCCCTCCGTAGCTTTTTTCTACATTATATCATGCAGAGGGAGCATTTTCCAGTAGGCGGCCCCCGCTTTTTCTTGCGCGGCCTAGCCCTTCTGGTTGCAGGCAAAGATGTAGCTGAGGGTATGCGCCGCCCACACCCCGGCGATCAGCAAAAACGGCGCCAGCCCCAGCGGGATAAAGACCGAGACGCAGCAGCAGATCAAAAAGCCGATCATCAGCGCCAGCTGGGTGACGTGAAAGCTCTTCCAGGCCGCGCGGTACATGCCCATCTTTTCGGCCTCGTCGCTCATCTGCTCCCAGTCCTTCTGGAAGCGAACCGACATCGGGTCGGCCTTGCCGAAACGGGGATTCATCCGCTTGACCAGGGCGACGTGGGTGTACTCCACCCAGGTATTCAGCGACAGAAAGGCAAGGGTCGCCACCGCCGCGATCAGGATGGTCTTGGGCTGCATGTAGGCGATGGCCGCGCCCAGGAAGAAAAAGTTGCAGATGGTCGAGAGGCTGCTGACAGCCAATGTATTGTTGCAGGCCGGGCTGTTTTCGATCTGCTCATAGACCTGCTCGCGGGTCTCGTCGGTGGCAGTGTCGATCTTTTTGCGCAGCTGCCAGGTCATCACGATGGCGGTCAGCGACAAAAACAGGCAGATGCTCAGGTGCAGCGGGGTGACAAGCTGCCCGAACAGCTGGTAGAGGCCCTGCGCGGCCTGCACCACCTGCTCCTCCCGGCTTGCAATCAGGTAAGAAACCAGCGCGCCGCAGGCGCCGGAGACAATCAGAATCAGAATATATTTGAGAATGGGATGTTTTTTCATCGTGCTTCCTCCTTGATTAAAACAGCAAAAATAACTATTGCTCCTGGTTGTCCTCCAGGTAGCTGAACAGGTCCTCGACGGTCGCGTTTAAAATCTTGGCAATTTTCAGCGCCAGCGTCACCGACGGGTTGTAGTCGCCGCGCTCGATTAAGCTGATGGTCTGCCGGGAAACACCGGCCAAATTTCCCAGTTCGGTCTGGCTGAGATGATAGCGCGCGCGATATTCTTTTAGTTTGTTCACCAGCGGCAAGCAAAGCCCTCCTTTCCGACATGGATCCTTTGCAGATTGACAAGTATTTTTGTCAATCCCTTCTGCCTATAGGATAGCACTGACAAGGATCTTTGTCAATAGGGTTTGACAACTTTTTTTGTCAAGCAAAGAAGGGCAACAAAAAAGCGGCAGAAAAAATCGAAAAAAACGCTTGCATTTTTGCCGCCGGTGTGGTAGTATGTATCTTGTTATTCTATGTGTTTTCAGAAAGAGGTGACTAGCTAAGATGAAACAGGGAATCCATCCAAAGTATGAGCCAACCGTTATCAGATGTGCATGTGGTGCAGAATTTGAAACTCGTTCTACAAAAAAGGATCTGCGCGTTGAAATTTGTTCAAAGTGTCATCCTTTCTTCACAGGCAGACAGAAACTGGTTGATACCGGTGGTCGTGTAGACCGCTTCAACAAGCGTTTCGGCCTGAATAACAAGTAAGGTTCTAACGAAGCTACAGGGCAATGCGTCGGTGCGATGCATTGCCTTTTTGCTGTCTGGCAAAAAAATTTGCTATCTTGCAAAAATATTTGCTATCTTGCCAAATCTTAAAAAACGGAGGAAAGAGCCATGCAGCAGGAATACACAACGATCTATTCCCCGGCCGAGGACGAATTTGTCGAGCGCAAATCCCGCTTCATCGGGCACATCGCGCCGGTGCAGACCGAGGAGGAGGCCCAGGCCTTCATCGCTCAGATTCGCCAGCAGCACCGCGACGCCACCCACAACACCTACGCCTACATCCTGCGCAGCGGCATCAAGCGCTACTCGGACGACGGCGAGCCGCAGGGCACCGCCGGGGTGCCGATGCTGGAGTGCGTGGAAAAGGAGGGCCTGGTCGACGTGGCGGTGGTGGTGACCCGCTATTTTGGCGGCATCCTGCTGGGCGCAGGGGGGCTGGTGCGGGCCTACTCCCACGGGGCGAAGATTGCGGTAGACGCCGCCCAGCGCAAGCTGATGACCACCTGCGTGGTGCTCTCGATGGAGCTGGACTATTCTTTTTATGGGAAGCTGACCTACATCCTGCCCAACTACACCTGCCGGGTGGAGGACACCGACTTTGGCGCGGTGGTGAAGATGCGGGTTTTGTTTAAAAAGGACGAAGCGGATGCCTTCATCAAAGAGGTCACCGAGATGAGCGCGGCGCTGATTGTTCCACAGCAGGTGGAGGAGCGGTTCGATCATTTTGCCCAATAGCGGGGCTTTTTTTGCAGGGGCTTCTGGCCCCTGCTGCCCCGATGCGAGGGGGCGCACCAGGGGTGCTGCCCCCTCTGCACTCCCCCGAGGGGAGGGCGCTCCGCCCCTCCGACCCCGGGGGACTTTCCCGTCGCGGGGAAAGTCCCCAAAGGCGCGCCAGGGGGGCACCCCTGGACCCCCGAGGGGGACCGAGCGAAAAGTGTTTCACTTTTCGCTCCCGCTCCCCCTGCGGTTCCCGCACCCCCTCGATAGGGTTTCAGCCACAAAAATAGACCGATTTGCCACTTTGGGTTGGTGGGCAAATCGGTCTTTATTTCTCCTCAAGCTACACCGGAGTTCACACCCCCTGCTGTCAATCCGTGGCGCGGCAGATAGGTTTTCCCGAGGATGCCGCAGGCCTTTTTACCCTCAACCAATACCGCTAGGATAGAAGGCCGGGGAATCAAAGGGGGCTACGCCCCCTTTGCCGGGGGGCAAGACTTCTTCGAATTCTAGAACCAGGAGGTTCCTGGCGTATCTTTCGCAGCATTTATGCTGCTACTTTCCTCTACGCGAGAAAGTAGGCCGGGTGCCGAGCATGGCAAAGCCATGCTCTCGCGGAGCGCCTGCATCGGGTAAGCAGGAGCCGGCGGCTTCTGCAAAAAATAGAGGGATGCAAGAAGGGGGACCCTTGACAGGGTCCCCCTTCTGATTTTAAAAAAACTATTCTGCCAGCGATCCCATCGGGTCCCATGGCTCCAGCATGGTCGGTTCGGAAGCGTAGATGTCCAGAATCTCCTGCGACAGATACTTCTTGTTGACAACGATCTGGTAGGTGTATTCGTTAAACCACTCGTCGGTCATGACATAGTAGCCGTCCTTGCAGGCGTCCTCGCCCCAGCTGTTCTCCACTCTCCAGCGGTTCGGTTTGCCGTTCTCGTCGAGATTGACGCCCTGGAAGACCATCGCGTGGGTCATCAGGCTCTGGCCGTACTCCAGACGCTCAGCCTTGTTCATGCCAAAGTGGGTGCCGAACAGCCCGTCCAGATTGTAGATGTCCAGATCCAGAATGCCGTCGCCGCGGGAGCCGCGCTTGCCAACATCGCAGCCGAACCATACCGGCTCGCCCGCCTGCATCTGCGCGATAGCTGCCTTTTTGAGCTCCTCAATCGGGAGGTTGACGTATTTGACCGGGCGGCCTTCCTTGACGTTGCCCAGGTATTTAACGCTGTAGCTCTTGTGGTACGGCTTGTCCGCGGTCGGGGCGTTGATGAGGCTGATGTAGTCGTCCACCTTCGCGTCGATGTACTTGTCATAGAACTGCTTCGGGGTCAGGCCGCAGTCGCGGTAGAAGTTCCCGTCCTTATCTCTCCACTCGAAGTCAAAGGTCTTCGGCGGCTTGCCGATGCAGATGCACAGCATGTTGTAGACGGTAGCCATCATCTCGTCCTTTTTGGCGCGCAGCTGCTCCATCGAGGCGCCTTCCTTGTGTGCCTTGCGCAGCTGGCAGGCAAACTCGCGCAGCTTTTCGGTCATGTAGCCGTTCATCTCCTGGGTGGCGGAGGAGACAGCGGTTTCCGGCATGGCGGTCTTTGGAACCAGGCCGTATTTGTCCACCAGGTTGCACAGCATATCCCACTGGCCGCCGTCGTTGAGCGGGGCGGAAAGCAGGTGGGCAATCAGGCGGCCCTCGGTCGGCTCGTCGAGCGTTTCCAGAATGCTCTCCAGGAAGTAGTTGGATTTTTCCAGTTTATCATAAAAGAGGGTGTAGCTCTGGGAAAGCTCGAAGGTATCGAGATTAAGCTTTTTCATCACCGAGAAGCGCAGGCAGTTGAGCGCGGCGAACATCCAGCAGCGTCCGCTCTTTTTCTGATTGGTAACCTTGCCCTGTTTGAGGCTGACCGAAAACTCATGCACGTCCTTGCGCGGGATCTGGTAGTTCTGCGCGCAGGCGTTGATGCCGTTTGCGGTGACCGCGTTCATGGCGACGGCGTTGACCGGGTTCTGGTCGAAGGCCTGTTCAAACTGGCTGAGATTTTCCATCGTAATATTGGTGTTCACAATCAATCACTCCTTCAAAAATAGTGCAGGTGCTTTACCTGAGATTATTCTACCACCATTTTGCAAAAATGGACATTCTTTTTTCTTTTTTTACAAAAAATTTGTCAGGTTGTGCAACAAAAACAAGATGGAGTGCACAAAAGTGACGAAACCTTTTCTCCTTCCCTTCAAGATGTCAGCAAAACGGGCGAAACTGTCCGTTTTGGTTGGTGGATTTTGACTCCCTCCTGCCGTATAATCAAGGAGAGGAGCGGGAGCTTTGTTCGCTATTCTTTTTATTTTAAGAGAAGATGTTCGCATTTCCTATTGACAAAGCTATATTATATAAACTATAATATGTGCAGAAATCATAGGAGGTGCTCTGTATGAAAAAGATGTCCTTTTTGTTAGCCATTGTTTTGCTTCTCTCCTTCTGCTTTGGCGGGTGCGGTCAGCCGCAGCCCAACCCCAAGCTGGACGATTTGAACCTACTCTGCGAGACGCTGGAAACCGAGCACTATGACCTGTACGCCAACATTTCAGAGGAGGAGTTCCAGGCCGAGCGGGAAAAAATTGCCAGGCAGACGCTCAACATGACCGATGCGGGATTTTACTGGTCAGTACGTCACCTGCTCTCGCTGGTCGGGGACGCGCATACTACCGTCTATCCCAGAGACTACTTCATGTCGGTGCTGCCATGGAACATCAAAAAGTTTGATGAGGGCTGGTTCATCCTGGTCCTGGACAAGGCGCATGAGCAGTACCTCGGCACGCGGATGGTCGCCATCAATGACATCCCTATCGACGAAGTGGTGGAGCGCACCCGTCAGGTCATCTCCTACGAAGCCGACACCTGGCTGTGGCAGAAGGTACCGGATGTGCTGGGCTGGAAGGAGGCGCTGGAATATCTGGACATCGTGGAGCCCGATGAGCCGGTCCTGGTGACGGTGGAGACAGCGCAGGGAACCGAGGAAACCTTCGAGCTACCTGCCTATGATGACTGGGAAAAAAACAGGAAGTTTTGGTCGGCTTCCAGCGGGACTCCGTTCCAGTGACGGCGGAGCAGGATGCAATCTACTGGTCGACAGCGCTGGATGAAAACACCTACTTCATCCAGTACAACAGCTGCAAGGAGGACCCCGACCTGCCGATGGTGCAGTTTGTCCAGCAGGTGGAGGCGGATTTGGAAAGCGGCGGCTACCAAAATATCATCATTGACCTGCGCTACAACAGCGGTGGAAACAGCGAGGTCATTCGGCTACTGGAAAAGGCACTCTTCTTCCATTCATTCAACGTGGACAACGTACAGTTCTATATTTTGATTGGCGGCCGGACCTTCTCCTCCGCCACGATAGCAGCGACCGATTTCAAGAACACGCCGACCGTGAACAGCATCTTTGTCGGCCAGCCGACCGGCGGCGTTCTGATCTGCCCGGGCAACATCAACACGATTCGGATAGAAAACCCGCCTTTTGGCGTACAGTATTCCACCAAATTTTTTGACCTGCTGGGCGGCCAAGAAGGCCCGCTGATGCCGGACTACACGGTGCCGCAGCCCTTTGCACAGTACGCCAAGGGGGAGGATGCGGAGATCGCCTACCTCTACGAAAACCTGCTGTAATTCTCCCGCCCCTTCCCCCAAACCCACCCACAACACAAGGAGGATCATACGATGAGTTTAGGAAACAGCCTGTTTAACGCCCGCAAAAAGAGCGGCCTCTCCCAGGAGGAGGTCGCGGAAAAATTAGGGGTCAGCCGCCAGACCATCTCCAAATGGGAGCTGGACGAGACGCTGCCAGACATCCGCCAGGCCAAAAAGTTGTCCTCGCTGTACCACCTCAGCCTGGATAAACTGATCGACTACGACATGGAGGTCGAGGAGATCGAGCGGGCCATCGAAAAGACCAGCGAGGCAACCCAACAGAAGATCGACTGGAACGCCGTCTGGGGCAAAAAGTACCCGGTGCTCACCACCTACCGCCAGACGGTGGCGGTGGAGGACTACGCCGCCCGCCTGCAGGAGCTGTTGGAGAGCCTCAAGAAGCGTTACGGCTACAACGACCTGGATGCCATGCTGGTGCTCAAAGATATTTTGGCGCAGGTCTGGAAAAGGCAGTAACGAAAAAGAGGGGCTTTCACTCCTCTTTTTCGTTACTGCCCCCTGTGCGGACAGTCCACCCTTGCACTCCAATATTTTTCTGGGACTGGCAGCCCCTACAACCCCTGGATATGCAGGCGCTCCGCGAGAGCATGGCAAAGCCATGCTCGGCACCCAGGGTGACTTTCCCGACGCGGGGAAATCACCAAAGGTGCGCCAAGGGCTGCCGCCCCTGGACCCTGCTATCGCAAAGTTTCCGCCCTCTTTGGTGCTGCGCTGCGCTTGCACCCGGGCTGCTTTTTGCCACAACAAAAGACCGATTTGCCACTTTAAGTTAGCGGGCAAATCGGTCTTTTATTTCTCCCCAAGCCTTACCGGGGTCACACTTCCTGCTGTCAATCCGTGGCGCGGCAAGGGTGTCCCCTAGAACGCTTGATGCTTTGACCCATCACAACCAATCCTGCTAAGGTAGAGGGGGCAGTGTGGAAGGGCGGAGCGCCCTCCTCTGGGGAAGTAAGGTGCCGCGCCCCCTCGACAGAAAGAAAATCCGTTTTTTCTTTGCCTGCTTTCTTTTTTTACCAAAAAGAAAGCAGGACCTTGACATTTGGCAAAGTGTATTGTACACTAAAAAGGTAAGGTATCAACTAGGACGGCTGGACGGCGAAGAAGTGTGAGGTGAACGACATGCATATTACTTTGGAAGCCGATTACGCAATCCGAATTGTCCAGGTGCTGGCGCAGAACCAGCGGCGGCTGGACGCCAAAACCATCTCCGAGATGACCGGCGTGACGCTGCGCTTCTCTTTAAAAATTCTGCGCAAGCTGGTGGCCGCCGGCATCATCAAATCCTTCAAGGGCACCCAGGGCGGCTATGAAATCGGCCGTGAGCTGGACCAGATTTCGCTGGGCGAAGTCATCGAGACCATCGAGGGCCGCTATACCCTCAACCGCTGCGTGACCGGGGAATATGCCTGCACCCGCAAGCGCGGACAGTGCTGCAAGTTTCAGAAAATCTTCCGCGAGGTCTCGGAGGATGTGCGCGCAAAATTGTACTCCTATAAATTTTCCGATTTTGTCGAATAAGCGCTTTTGTCAAAAAAGGGAAGGAAACCGGATGTCCGGTTTCCTTCCCTTTTTCTTCTCTTTTTCTCAAACTCTCCTAAACAAAGGCTACAGCAAAACCGGCTGGCTGAGCTGGCTGCGGTTGGCAATCTGCAGGGTGAAGTCCCCTCTCTCCAGCCCCGCCTGCAGCAGCGCCTGCTCGGAGGCCTGCTGCGCCAGCAGGCCCAGATTGTTGTTCTGGCTCAGATGCCCCAGCACAAAGTTCCGGGTTCCGTTCTGGGCCAGGGCGGGCAGCGCAGCGGCGCAGTCGCTGTTGGAGAGGTGCCCGCTGCGCGACTGGATGCGCCGCTTTAAGTAATAGGGATAGTCGGAGACAAGGATCATCCCGTCGTCATAGTTGGATTCCAGCATCACCGTCCGGCAACCGCGCAGGCCCTCCTCCACCGCTTCGGTGTAACAGCCGAGGTCGGTGGCAAAACCCAGCTCCTGCCCGTCCGGCAGGCTGATGCGGTAGCCGAGGCTCCCCACGCTGTCGTGGCTGGTGGCAAAGGGCCGCACCATCATCTGCCCGACGCAAAAGCCCTCCGGGTCCGCCTCATACAGCGGCAGACCGGCAGGCAGCTCCACATGCTCCCGCAGATATTCCAGCACCGGCTCGGAGGCGTAGAGCGGGAGCGGGTACTTTTTCAAAAAGACGCGCAGACCCTTGATGTGGTCGGAGTGCTCATGGGTGATGAGGATGCCCTTCAGCTTGGAAAAATCCGCTCCCAGCTGCTGCAGGGCGGTGACAGCGGCACGGCAGCTGACGCCAAGGTCGATGAGCAGCGCGCTTTCTCCCGCGTCCAGATAGGTGCTGTTGCCGCTGCTGCCGCTGTAAAGCGGACAGAACATTGCCATAGAATGAGCCCCCTTGTCAAAACAGATTCTGCAAAGCATTGTAGCACAGCCGGGCAGAAAATGCAACCGCCCGCCCCAAAACAAAGGGAGAGAGCTGACGTTCCCTCCTGCGAGAGAACCTTCTCCCCTCTCCCCAAAAACAGTTCGTTTGTTTATGCGTTCTGCGCAAAGGCCGCGTCCGGCACCACGACCTTGTGGATGTCCGCACCCAGGCCCTGCAGCTTGCCCACCAGGTCCTCGTAGCCGCGCTCGACCCAGTAGATGTCCTCGATCTCCGAGGTTCCCTTTGCTGTCAGCGCAGCCTGCACCAGCGCCACACCGGCCCGCAGGTCCATTGCCTTGACCTGCGCCCCGGAAAGCTGCTCGACGCCCTCCACGACGGCCACCTTGCCGTCCACCTGGATCTTGGCGCCCATGCGGCGCAGCTCATCCACATACTTAAAGCGGTTGTCCCACACGCCCTCGGTGACAATGCTGGTGCCCTGGGCAATGGCGAGCAGGGTGGTCATCTGCGGCTGCATGTCGGTCGGGAAACCGGGATGCGGCAGTGTCTTTACGTTAGTCTTATTCAATTTTGCGTTGCGGCGCACCAAAATCGAGTCGTCGTACTCCTCGATCTCGCAGCCGGTCTGCAGCAACTTGTCGGTGATCGCTTCCAGGTGCTTTGGAATGACGTTTTTAATCAGCACCTCACCGCCCGCAGCCGCGGTCATGGTCATGTAGGTGCCCGCTTCGATCTGGTCGGGGATGATGGAGTAGTTGGTGCCGTGCATGATGTCCACGCCGTGAATCTTGATGACGTCGGTGCCCGCGCCGCGCACATCCGCCCCCATCGAGTTTAAGAAGTTGGCAAGGTCGACGATGTGCGGCTCCTTGGCAGCGTTTTCCAAAATGGTCAGTCCCTTGGCGCGCACCGCGGCCAGCATGATGTTGACCGTCGCTCCCACCGAAACCACGTCCAGATAGATGTGCGAGCCGAACATCTCGTCGCAGGTGGCGTTGATAAAGCCGTAATCGGTGGTGACAGTAGCGCCCAGCGCCTCAAAGCCCTTGATGTGCTGGTCGATAGGGCGCACGCCGAAGTTGCAGCCGCCCGGAGGCGAGACATGCGCCTCGCCAAAGCGGCCCAAAAAGGCCCCCAGAAAATAATAGGACGCGCGCAGATGCCGGGCCGACTCGTATGGAACAACCGGCTCGGTGATGTTGCGGGTATCGATTTCAACCGTATTCTTGTTGAGGTAGCGCACCTTCGCGCCCAGGTCGTTTAATATCTGAAACAGGATGGATACATCGCTGATATTCGGCACATTTTCAATGACGCAGACGTCCTGCGCCAGCACGGCCGCCGGGATGATTGCGACCGCGGCGTTTTTGGCTCCGCTGATCTCCACTTCGCCGTGGAGGGTATTTCCGCCGTTAATTACATATTTCTCCAAGGTTTTCTCCCCTTACCATATTCTTTTTTTGACATTGTCCGGCTTGTTTTGTCGTCTATCTGCTTTGCCGGACTCCCCTGGTTCCCCTTGCATTGTGTCTTCCCGTTGCCCTTTGCTTACCGGAACATATCCTTCTTCCAGAAAATAAGGCTGAACACCAGCATCAGCATCGCGGCCAGCACCAGCACAAACCAGAAATGCGGGTAGGGCAGGTCGACCACGTTGGTGCCGTACAGGCCAAAGATGATGTTGGGCAGCTCCATAATGATGGTCAGCGCCGCCAGCAGCTTCATGACGATGTTCAGGTTATTGTTGATGATGGACGAAAAGGCGTCCATCGTGTTGGAAAGTACGTTTGAATAGATCGAGCACATCTCGATGGCCTGCTTGACCTCGATGATGACGTCCTCCAGCAGGTCCTCGTCCTCGTCGTACAGCTTGATGATGCGCCCGCGCAGAATCTTTTCCAGCGTCACCTCGTTGGATTTTAAGGACGTGGAAAAATAAACCAATGATTTTTCCAGTCCAAGGATCTGAATCAGCTCCTTGTTCCGCATGGTTTTTTGCAGCAGGTTTTCGGTTGTATAGGAAATCTTGTCTATCTGTTTTAGGTACTGCAGAAAGCGGGTGGCAATCCGCAGCAGAATGTTCAGTAAAAATTGTGTCCGCAAATGGGTCTGGATATTCTTGACCAAACCCTGGCTGATCTCATTTACCACCGCGTTCTCCCGCAGGCAAACGGTGGTGATAAAGCGGTTGTTGGTGATAATGGCCATTGGGATGGTGGAATAAACCACCGTTTTTTCCTCATCCTGGCGCTCGGCTACCGGCACGTCCACGATGACCAGCGTCTGGTCATCCTCCGACTCAACACGGGAGCTTTCCTCCTCGTCCAGCGCCGCGCGCACAAAGTCCTGCTCCAGTCCCAGAATATCCACTAGGTACCGCACTTCCTGCTCGGTGGGGCAGATGGCAGACACCCAGCAGCCGTCCTCGACGGCTGGAACCGGAAGCACCCGGCCGGCAATCGTTTTATAGAAATTGATCACAGGCATTCCCTCTCTTTTCAGGACAGGACTGCCATGCCTGTCCCCTGTTTGCTTGTTCGATTTGACATTCGACAACCCAGCGGGTCAGGCTTCAAATAACTCACCTCTTATTTAAGTGGTTGCGGCGCGCTCCAATCTTGCACGCCTTTTTCTATTCATCCTTCACAAGAACGGCAGCAGAGCATCTTCGTTTTTTGCATACCACGCCGCATTCCCATTCGGCGCAGGCTCTGCCGGGCATAGTTTGCCCATTGGCCTGTTTTTATTATAGCATAATTTGGCTTGATTGCAAGCCAAAAAAGCCGATCTTCTTTTTCGGTTATGAAGAAATCAACCCATTTTGCCGTCCGCATTTTGTGCATTTTTTATCATTTTTACAAATTACTTGTGGTACTTGGTGTGATTGTTGATCGCGCACGCGCGGTAGATCTGCTCCAGCAGCATCACCCGCGCCAGCTGATGCGGAAAGGTCATGCGCGACATCGAGAGTTTTAGGTCCGCGCGGGCCTTCACCGCCCCATCCAAGCCCCAGGAGCCGCCGATGATAAAGGCAAACTGTCCGCTGCCCTGTACGCTCTGGCGGGCAATCTGCTGCGCCAGCTGCTCGGAGGAGAGCATCTGCCCCTCAATGCACATGGCAGTCACAAAGCTCTGCGGCGCAATTTTTGCCAGGATTGCCTGTCCCTCCTCCTTCAGCGCCGCGGCAATCTGCGCCTCGGAAGGGTTCTGCGGCACGCGCGCTTCCGGCAGCTCAAGGATTTGAACCTTGGCAAAAGCCCCCAGCCGTTTTGTGTACTCCTCACAGGCGCGCCGCCAGTAATCCTCCTTAAGTTTTCCCACCACCAGCAGATCGATCCGCAGCATCGGTCATCCCGTCCTTCCTTGTTCCGTCTTTCTTTCCTTTTTATTTATTGTAGCACATCCACCCGTTCCGGTAAAGGACTTTGCTCCTACAGGTGACTTTGTTGTTCATAATTTTTTCATTTGACCTCGAGTATACTCCAGGTTGTAAGGTTAAAAGGGAGAGAGGGCCGGCAGGAGTTCTATTTGTTTAGCCATAAAAATTCTCCCGCCTGCAATTGCGGATTTTTATTCGCTGTAAAATCGAAGCAGCAAAAAAAGGGGCTTTTAAATGCGCAAACCATTGATTGTTTATTATTCCCGAAAAGGAGAAAATTATTGGAACGGGCAGATTAAAAATCTGGCCAAGGGCAACACCGAAATTGTGGCCGAGATGATCGCCGGCCTCACCGGCGGCGACCTCTTTGAGGTCCAGACGGTGCAGGACTACGCCGCGGACTACTACGCCTGCACCGACCAGGCAAAAGCGGAGCTGCAGCAAAATGCCCGCCCCGCCCTCAAACGCTTGCCGGAACATCTGGAACAGTACGACACCATCTTTGTCGGCTACCCCAACTGGTGGGGCACCATGCCAATGGTGCTGTTCACCCTGCTGGAAGGGATTGACCTGAGCGGCAAGCGCATCCTGCCGTTCTGCACCAATGAGGGCAGCGGCATGGGGCGCAGCGAGTCCGACCTGCGCAAGCTCTGCCCGGACGCAATCGTCGAGCAGGGGCTTTCGATTCACGGGGCTGAGGCCGCCGCTTCCAAGCCGAAGGTGGAGCGCTGGCTTCAAAATCAGCTGTAAATGACATCCTCTTTTATCAGGATCAGCCAAAAATATAAAGGAGTGTTTTGTATGACAAAAGCAAAGGTATACTTCACCAAGGAGATCACGCCGCAAAGTCTGATCGCCATCTACAAGGCGCTGGGCGTCGAGCTCTCCGGCAGGGTGGGCGTCAAAATCTCCACCGGCGAGCCGGGCGGACACAACTACCTCCACCCGGAGCTGATCGGGGATCTGGTCCACCAGCTAAACGGCACCATCATCGAAAGCTGCACCGCCTATGAGGGCCGCCGCATGGACCCGAAGGAACACTGGAAGGCCATCGAGGAACACGGCTTTAAGGCGATGGCCCCCTGCGACATCATGGACGAATTCGGCGAGATCGAGATTCCGGTCGAGCACGGCTTTCATCTGGACAAGGACATCATCGGCGAGCACTTTGCCAACTACGACTCGGTGCTGGTGCTCTCCCACTTTAAGGGCCACGCGATGGCCGGCATGGGCGGCGCGCTTAAAAATATCAGCATCGGCATCGCCTCCACCGCCGGCAAGACCTACATCCACACCGCCGGCGTCACCACCAAAGCCGCCGAGCTGTTTAGCAAGCTCCCCGAGCAGGACCACTTCCTCGAATCGATGGCCGACGCCTGCAAGGCGGTCATCAATTACAAGGGCGCGCAGAATATGCTCTACATCAATGTCGCCAACCGCCTGAGCGTCGACTGCGACTGCAATTCCCACCCGGCTGAGCCGGAAATGGCGGATCTTGGCATCTTCGCCTCCACCGACCCGGTCGCCGTTGACCAGGCCTGCTACGACGCGGTCATCAACGCTTCCGACCCGGGCAAGGCCGCGCTGATCGAGCGGATGACCTCCCGCCACGCCATCCACACCGTCGAGGCGGCGGCGGAGCATGGGCTGGGCAGCTGCGAATATGAAATCATCCCGCTGGACTAAACATCAAAAAGGACAGGTGAATCAAATGAGCATCACAGACAACGCAAAGGCATATCACGAAAAAATGTTCCCCGGACAGCAGTCCGCGCTTGCACAGACCGACCCGGAATTTATCGAGCGGTTTGAGAACTTCGCCTTCGACGAGGTTGTGAACCAGGGCAAGCTGGACGACCGCACCCGCATGATGGCCATTCTGGCCACCCTGCTGGGCTGCCAGGGCATCGATGAATTTAAGGTCATGCTGCCGGCCGCGCTCAATCTCGGCGTCACCCCGGTGGAGGTAAAGGAGATTGTCTACCAGGCGGCGGCGTATCTTGGTATCGGCAGGGTGTATCCCTTCCTGAACGCGACCAACGAGGTCCTGACCGCGCGCGGTGTCAAACTGCCGCTGGAGGGCCAGGCGACCACCACCATGCAGACCCGCCTGCAGGACGGCGAACAGACCCAGGTGGACATCTTTGGCGATCACATGCGCGGATTCTCCCAGTCCGGACCGGAGGAGAGCCGCCACATCAACAAGTGGCTGTCGGACAACTGCTTCGGCGACTACTACACCCGCAAGGGCTTAAACTATCAGCAGCGCGAGATGATCACCTTCTGCTTCCTCGCCGCACAGGGCGGCTGCGAGCCGCAGCTGACCTCCCACGCGGGCGCCAACATGCGCATCGGCAACGACAAGGCGTTTTTGATTCAGATCATCTCTCAGTGCCTGCCCTACATCGGCTACCCGCGCAGCCTGAACGCCCTGCGCTGCGTCAATGAGGCAGCCGCCAAATAGGAGGAAACGCAACATGAAACGGATTCCGTTAGGAAACTCGCAGCTTTTCGTCTCCCGCATCTGCATGGGCTGCACGGGATTTGGAGACGCCAGCAACGGGCAGCACAGCTGGACGGTGGACGAGGAACAGACCCGCGCCATCATCAAGCGGGGACTGGAGCTGGGCATCAACTTTTTCGACACTGCCATCGCCTACCAGAGCGGCACCAGCGAGCAGTACCTCGGCCGGGCGCTCAAAGACTTTGCCAAACGGGACGAGGTGGTGGTCGCCACCAAGTTCCTGCCCCGCACCCAGGAGGAGATCGAGGCAGGCGTCACCGGCCAGCAGCACATCGAGCGGATGCTCAACACCAGCTTAAAAAATCTGGGGATGGACTATGTCGACCTGTACATCTACCACATGTGGGACTACCAGACCCCGCTCTATGACATTCTGGACGGTCTCAACCGTGTGGTCAAGGCCGGCAAAGCGCGCTACATCGGCATCTCCAACTGCCTGGCCTACCAGCTGGCCAAGGCAAATGCCCTTGCCCGGGAGGAGGGCTTTGCCCAGTTTGTCTCGATTCAGGGGCACTACAACCTGATCTTCCGCGAGGAGGAGCGCGAGATGGCAAAGCTGTGCCGGGAGGACAACATCGCCATGACCCCATACAGCGCGCTGGCGGGCGGACGGCTCTCCAAACACCCGGGCGAAACCTCCAAGCGCCTGCAGGAGGACAGCTATGCCCGGCTCAAATATGACGCCACCGCCCAGCAGGACGCGGTCATCATCGACCGGGTCGCCGAGCTGGCGGACAAACGCGGCGTCTCGATGACCGAGATCTCCCTGGCCTGGCTGCTGCAGAAGGTGACCTCCCCCGTTGTAGGCGCCACCAAGCTCAGCCACGTCGAGGGCGCGGCCAAGGCGGTGGACCTTGTCCTGATCCCGGAGGAAACCGCCTACCTGGAGGAGCCGTATCTCCCCCACAAGCTGGTGGGTGTGATGGCGCAGAACACCCCTGCCGCCGCCAAGGAGCAGCACGTCTGGTCCACCGGCAGACAGACAATTGAGCCGTAGACAAAAGCGGGTTGCTTTTGTCCGCCTTTGCTCTGTTCCAAGCCGGCGCAACGGCGCCTGCTGAAATGGCTCTGATTTTTCCCATATAAAGCAACACTGCTTTTTCGCTGCCGGACGCAATTTAGCGTCCGGCAGTTTTTTATGGATTGTTGGCGTAAAAATTCAGATTGCACTGAACTGCGGCAATTTTCATCGAGGCGATTGGTCCGTCCCCACAAAATTCATTATAATCTTACAAAAAAACGTTGCCCATTCTATTGACAATTGCTGATTCGTGTGCTAAAATTTTGTTTGCTTCCGAACAATCTACGGAGGAGTTCTGTATTCTGACTGACGGAGAGGAGGAAGAATCCGGATGGAAAAGGATTGTGGGATGTGGATCAACATCCTGTCCCACATGCTTAAAAAGCGCATGAATGCCAACACACAAAGCTTGGGCATCACCGGGGTGCAAAGCCATGTCATGCACTACATTCTGGTAAAATGTGCTGACGGTCCGGTGTTTCAGCGCGATGTGGAAAGGGCGTTCAGCCTGAGCCGCTCTACCGCAACCGGTATTTTGCAGCTGATGGAAAAAAACGATCTGATCCGACGGGAAAGCGTGGCCAGCGACGCACGCTTAAAAAGCCTGATTCCAACCAAGAAGGCGGCAGACCTGGATGCACAGATCGGCGAGTTTCTCCGTCAGACCGAGCAGCGACTCACGCACGGGCTTTCCGACGAGCAGCTGGCGCAATTTATTCAGACCGCTGAACACATGTACGCCAACCTGGACAGATAAATGTCTGGCAACCCGTTTTTACCACTTAATCAGGGCGCGCCATCTGCGCTGGCCGCGCCAATCTTTGGAGGAGGAATGTCACACATGATAAAAACGCTAGCTCGCAGTATCCGCGAGTTCAAAAAGCCGGCCATCCAGACGCCGTTGCTGGTTACGGTCGAGGTCATTCTGGAATGTATCATTCCGTTTATCATCGCCAATCTGATCAACCAGATGCAGGCCGGATGTGAGATGAGTGTCATCGTCAACTACGGCATCGTCCTGGTCGTCATGGCGGTGCTGTCGCTGATTTTCGGCGTCGCGGCCGGCAACACCTGTGCCACCGCATCCACCGGTTTTGCGCGCAACCTGCGCCAGGATATGTTCTACCACATTCAGGACTATTCTTTTGAGAACATCGACAAATTCTCGGTATCCAGCCTGGTCACCCGTATGACCACCGACGTCGTCAACGTGCAGATGTCCTTCATGATGATCATCCGCATCGCAATCCGCGGCCCGCTGATGCTGGTCTTCTCGTTTGTGATGGGCTTTGTGATGGGCGGCCGTCTGGCCATGATCTTTCTGGTCACCATCCCGCTGCTGGGCATCGGCCTGGCGCTGGTTATCCGCGCGGCCATGCCGATCTTCCGCCGGGTATTCCGCAAATACGACGCGCTCAACGACTCGGTTCAGGAAAACGTCCAGGCCATGCGCGTTGTCAAGAGTTATGTCCGCGAAGATTATGAGAAGAAGAAATTCGCGGCTGCTGCCGAGGACGTCTGCCGCGACTTCACCAAGGCCGAGCGCATCATGGCGCTGAACAGCCCGATGATGCAGATCTGCGTCTACGCCGGCATGGCGTTCGTGCTCTCCTTCGGTTCGTACCTGGTCATCAGCAGCCAGGGCACCGAGGTCGCTGTCGGCCAGATGTCCGCCATCCTGACCTACAGCTTCCAGATTCTGATGAGCCTGATGAGCTTGTCGATGGTTTTCGTCATGATCGCCATGTCGATGGAATCTGCCGAGCGTATCGTCGAGGTGCTGTCCGAGCAGAGCAACCTGACCAGCCCGGAAAACGCCATCACCGAGGTCAAGGACGGCTCGATCGACTTTGACAATGTCAACTTCAAATATTCCAAAAAAGCCGAGCGCAACGCTCTGTCCAACGTTGACCTGCACATCAAATCGGGCGAGGTTATCGGCATCCTGGGCGGCACCGGTTCTTCCAAGTCCACCCTGGTCCAGCTGATCCCGCGTCTGTACGACGTCACCGAGGGCTGCGTCAAGGTCGGCGGCATCGACGTCCGCAAATATGACCTGGAAGTACTGCGCAACAACGTCGCCGTTGTGCTTCAGAAAAACGTCCTCTTCAGCGGCACCATCAAGGACAACCTGCGCTGGGGCAATCCTGACGCCACCGATGAGGACATGCTGGAAGCCTGCAAGCTGGCCCAGGCCGACGAATTTATCCAGCAGTTCCCGGACAAGTACGACACCTGGATCGAGCAGGGCGGCTCCAACGTCTCCGGCGGCCAGAAGCAGAGACTGTGTATCGCCCGCGCGCTGATGAAAAAGCCGAAGGTGCTGATTCTGGACGACTCGACCAGCGCCGTCGACACCCGCACCGACGCGCTGATCCGTCAGGGCTTCCGCGAGTTCATCCCGGAAACCACCAAAATCATCATCGCGCAGCGTGTTGCCTCGGTGCAGGACGCTGACCGCATCATCGTCATGGAGGGCGGCCGCATCAGCGACATCGGCACCCACGACGAACTCCTGAACAGAAATGAAATCTACCGCGAAATCTATACTACCCAGAACAAGGCAGGTGATCAAAATGGCGAAGAATAAAACCAATACCGCCCCTTCCACCACGCCGCGCGGACAGCGCGCGCCAAAAGGTGTGCTGTGGCGCCTGTTAATAACGCTGTTTGAGTTTTATCCCGTGCTGCTGCCGGTCACGCTGGTGTGCATCCTCATCAACGCCATCGTCAGCTCTGTGCCGTCGGTGTTCATGCAGAACATCATCGCCCTGGTGGACAGCAGCTACAAATCGGGCGACTGGAGCTCCGTTTCCGGCCAGATCCTAACCTTTGTCGGCATCCTGCTCACCATGTACATCATCAGCCTCATCGCCGGCTTCTGCTACACCCAGCTGATGGCCATCATCACCCAGGGTTCCTTAAAGAAGCTGCGTGAAAAGATGTTTGACCACATGGAGGATCTGCCGATCCGTTACTTTGATACCAACGGTCACGGCGACATCATGAGCTATTACACCAACGACGTCGACACCCTGCGCCAGATGATCAGCCAGAGCCTGCCGCAGATGCTGATCTCCGGCGTCACCCTGCTGACCGTCTTCTGCATCATGATGTACTACAGCATGATCCTGGGCCTGATCGTCGTTGCCGGCATCGTCTGCATGACCTTTGCCGCCCGCTATGTCACCAGCCACTCCTCCAAATACTTCCTGCGCCAGCAGGTCACGCTGGCCAAAGCCGAAGCCTTCATGGAGGAGATGATGACCGGCCAGAAGGTCATCAAGGTCTTCTGCCACGAGGACGAAACCAGAGCAGATTTTGACAAAGTAAACGACGAGATCTTCTTCAATGCCCGCAACGGCAACCGCTTTGCAAACATCCTGATGCCGCTGCTGAGCAACATCGGCAACGTCATGTATGTCGTTGTCGCACTGGTCGGCGGCGCGCTGCTGCTGACCGATGTGCCCAACATCAGCGTTTCCGGCATGGCCTTCAGCATCAGCATCGTCGTTCCTTTCCTGAACATGACCCGTCAGTTTGCCGGTGCAGTCGGCCAGGTGTCCAACCAGGTCAACATGGTCATCATGGGCTCTGCCGGTGCGCACCGCATCTTTGCTCTGCTGGACGAGGAGCCGGAGACCGACGACGGCTATGTCACCCTGGTCAACGCCAAAGAAAATGCGGACGGCACCCTGACCGAGTGCGAGGAGCGCACCAACGTCTGGGCCTGGAAACATCCGCACCACGACGGCACCCTGACCTACACCAAGCTCCAGGGCGACGTGCGCTTCTATGACGTCAACTTCGGCTACACCCCGGAAAAGACCGTCCTGCACAACGTCTCCCTGTATGCGAAACCGGGCCAGAAGCTGGCCTTTGTCGGCTCCACCGGCGCCGGCAAGACGACCATCACCAACCTGATCAACCGCTTCTACGATATCAACGACGGCAAGATCCGCTATGACG